>JAABUN010005537.1_pt1 | contig 15554 bp, 7 predicted proteins | sample 5559311 | NCBI WGS metagenome assembly JAABUN01 (sample SAMN10711877, study PRJNA513370) | rock metagenome | isolation source: Antarctica rocks | place: Antarctica: Victoria Land, Siegfried Peak sud
TTCGGCTCGATAAATTTCACCGTCGGTTTCGATCACCGCCCCGGTCTTGCCGAGCCGTGAAGATTTGCCGTCGGCTTTCGCGCCGGAATTTCTGCCGTTTGGTCGGTCGTCGGGTTTTCTCGAAAGACGGCGGCGCAGGTGTTCGGTCAAAAACGCCGGCACGTTGGAAATCGAATCGGTGCGGGCGGCAGCGATTTCCAATTCCATCACGAGCATCTCCGCCAATTCTTTTAATTTGTCGCAGTCGGTGGATTTTAACTCTCTGCCGATTAATTTTTTTGAGAGCTGGTTGACGGCGTTTTCCAGAGCGCCAAAGCCTGCGTCTGATAACAAAACTTGCCCGTCTCCTTCCAGAATTTCGTCAGCCTCGCGCGACAGGTCTTTTCCATCAAAAAATTTATCTACAAATTTGTTGAGCGCCGCAGGCTCATCATCACTCTTAGTCTTAGTCTTAAGAAGGATATGGCTAACTCCTTTGTTCTCTAGGAGATTACCCTTACCATACCCTACCCAATTTTTGGATAGGGTATGGATAGGGTATGGTAAGGGTATGGTAAGGGTAGATTTTGGCACTGGTTCGGGTAGGGTTGTAACAGACTTTGGGTCATTTTGATCTGCTAAATCCAATTTACCGGGCAGGTAAATTTCGTAATAATTTCCCGTGTGTTCACCGTTAAAATTCGAGCGTTTTATGATTCCTTTTTCCACGAGTTTCTTTAGATGGACATCAACAGTCTTTAAGTTTTTGACGCCTGACCAGCTCGAAATTTGCTTGCGCGTCGCCTGAATCATATTTGTCGGATCAACGGCGCCCAAAGTTCGTAAATAGAGTGCATCGTAAATAGCTTTACTCGCACCGGGAAACAATCCTTTGGGCAGAGCATCACGCTCCAGAGTATTTGCTCGCTTGTTAAAATCATTTTCGGGCGCGACCGTTTTCGAGGCGGTCGGCACGGGCGCAGCAAGCCGCAGATTGAGTCTCTGTCTGTCTTTTTCCGCTCCGACCTTCAACAAATCGGCAAATGTTACGCGTGCGCTCATAAGTTATCCTCAACTTTTTGTGTTTCTAATTTGCAGCGGCGGGAAGCGATACTTCCGGCTGCGACGTTTCGATGAATTCAGCAGTTATTTCGGTTAGGTTTTCCGTTTCCTTGATGTGGTAGGCAAAGGCGCAGATTTTCAGCACCGAGCGCGGAACTCCACCGGAAACTTCGTAGATTCTCTCAATCGCGGCGGGCGTGAACGGATTTTCGATGTTTTCAAATTTACACCGGTGAATAATCATTTCGCGCGTTTCGTCAAAGGTCAGCGGCGATAAAATCGAATAAGTCGAGACGCGCGAGGCGACGGCTTTATTTCGTTTGTCTGCCAGGCGGTCTTTTAGTTCGAGCTGTCCGGACAAAACGATTTGCACGAGTTTCTGCGTGTTGGTTTCGTAATTCAGAAGTGAGCGGACGAGTTCCAACTGTTTGTTATTGATGTTTTGCGCCTCGTCGATAAAAATCACGACATTTTTATCTGCCGCGTAAGTTTCCAGCAGAAACGATTGCAAAGCGTCCTGTTGTTTTTGAAACGAACGTTCGGGTTCGATCTTAAAATCCATCGTAATGCTTTTAAGCATAGCGAAAGGGGAAGGAAAAGTCGGCGTCGGGATAAGGGTTGTCACCGTATCTTCACGCGCCGAATAATCGCTGTGCAGAAAACGCAGAATCGTCGATTTGCCGAGTCCGATGTCGCCTAGAATGCATGTTAAACCCTGCCTTTTATCAATCGTAAAACGTGACTTGTGAACGACCGCCCGCAGCGAATCGGTTAAATACAGACTGTTCGGGTTCGGTGAAATTGAGAATGGGGTAAAAGAATCATTGTTCATAGCAATCTATCCTTATAACATAGCAAAATGGTCAAATCAATGTTAATTTTACCGACAAACTATTAAAAATGTGTTAACTCTACATTTTCTAATTAATCTTTCGATAAGCATAAGTGTAAAAGTAAGGCGCGTATAATTCTGAAAATCCTTATTATCATTGTCACCACAGTACTTTTTTCTAATTTTTCGTCCTGGTAAATCACAGGTAAACGACTTTTCGATAAAGTTCACGCTGAATTGTTCCCAGCAGATATTTTCATTAATGGGACAAGCCGGTGTAAGCAGACAGTAAGCGCATTGAATGATATACCACGTCGATCTTGGTAGAGGCTGAATGAATTAAGAGTGTTTACAAACGGAATGATTTTGCAGACGAGTTATTGCAGCAAGCTGTGTCTGCCCGTCACTGCGTTTAAGGGCGATTACTTTGGATTTGAGAGCCTGGTAACCGCTCAAGGCGGTAAACAGGGTAAGTTAATAATGCGGAACGCTCTACGACGTTTTTCGTCCTCTTCGATATTGCTGCGAAAACGTCTATCTTTTTAAAGGGCAGAAAAGTTAAAGGGCGGAAAAGCCACTATCAGTGCTAGTTTTATTATCTGTTAACGAGTTTTGCCGTCTGAGATTTTACTTGAATACGCGGAAAGGCGTGATTAACTGATTTCAGTTAATCACGCCTTTCCGTTTTTCTTCTGCTGTTGTTCTAATCAAACCTTTCGGCTCGATTAAAAGTCAACAGCAGTCCTTTCTAAATTGTTAGTTGGTGGTAGTAGTGTAACCCAACAATGACTTTTTGCGTGGGCGCGGCGGTATCAGAGTCGGAGACGAGCCAGCCGAGTTAACAAATTGTATTTCGTTAACGCCACCGGTCATGTTCGTTATCGTACCGCTGCGGTTATTCAAATTCGCCGCCACGCCGCCGGTCGGCGAAGTGATGCTCGTGGTTACGACGCCAGCCATTGCCGTTTCGGTGACTGTCACGTTCGAGTTGAAGTTGAACGTACTGTTGTTGTTGATCATACCACCATTGGTAGTGTTGTTGAAATTACCACTAAACGGACCGGAAGCGAAGGCGCAGAAGCCGTTTTGCGCTCCGACACCCGATCCGGCAGGTCCGGCGGGCACGACCAGCGTCGAGCTAAACGGTGCCAGCAAGCCGCCTGCCGTATCGGCGGTAATGGTAAAGGTGAAATTGGTTCCGACTGCAACGCCCGTACCGGCAACTTTACAGATTTTCAAAGGAACCGGGCTGAACGCGACGTCGACGAATTCAATTTCGTTGATTCCGCGACGAATCGGGATGGTGAACGCAGGCGTCGAACCGTCAGCCGGTGGGAAGAACGGAACGTTCGGCTGAGCAATGAACTGACCATCGAAGGATCTCGGATTGACACTTGGCGCGGTAGAATTATTGACGATACCGGTCGACGATGTGACACGCGAGACTCTCGCGTCACCGAGCATATTGGTGCCGGCAACCTGTACCTGACTGGTAATCAATTCCGTGACGGTTGCCGGTGTGTCGACGACGAAGAAGCCGGGAACGACCGCACAGATCGGACTGTTGACGTTTCCGGCATTGACCGTAACGTTTCTGGTCGTAATCGTTCCGCCTTGCGGGACGGCGCCGGGGATAGTTCCGGTTCCGGTTCCACCACCGCTCGGCGGTGTTCCGCGCAGTACGCCATTATTGCTCGCCGTGTTAGGCGGGTTAGTGGTATTGCTGGTGCCAGCCGGACCGGTCGACGGAGCTGGATTGGTGCCGCCGCTGCCGTTGCTTGTAGTGAATGGTGTATCCATTGTTACAGGAGCCAGCGGTTCAGTGCCTTGAACTGAGAAGTTGAACGGAGTCAATTCCGTGATGCCCGGTCCCGCAATTTTACAAACCTTTAATTGTGCCGGCGCGGTGCGGTTGTTAAAGAAGAAAGTTGTCTGCGAAGCCGTGCCGCCTTCGACAGCCGTTGCCGTCGCGTTACACGCATTGGCAGTGCCTGCGTTCGGGCGACTTGAGTTGGGGTTTGTTACTCCACCTCCGGTAGTTTGACTAAATCCCGTAAATCCGCTAGAACCAAAGATGTTAAAGCCGATAAATCTGTTGGTCGGCGCGCCTGTCGTGCCGTTAGCTGTCGACACGCTCGTACAGATAAAGCCGGTACGCAGTAATTCGTTAACAGTAACTTGACCGGTGCGCGGCGTTGTAGCACCCGTTCCGTTGGTTGACGCCGATTGGATTGTAATCGGACCGGAGCAGAAGCCGGTCGGAACTTGGAAGACCTGCAAATTCGGCGTTGTGCCGTTGGTCGATCCACCCGAAACGGTCGAATCTCCCGGGCGAACTCCGTCGATAGTGAAATTGAAGAATCCGGTAACGCCGGAGTCGAGCGCATTTTTACAAATTTCGACGGTGCTGGTAATAGCAAAGCGGTTTGTAAATGTGATTCTGGTTTGATCCGAAGTTTGACCTGCCGGGCTGGTGCTGGCGACGATGTTGACGACCGCTTGACGCAGGGGCAGATTAGCACTAACCAAAGCCGTCGTTCCCGGCTGTCCGAGATTGGTGTTTTGCGTGACGTTGGTTAACTGGAATTGATCGTTGAACGTGCCGTTGTCTAACGTGCGACCGTCAAGCAATTCCGTGATCGTGATTTGACCGGCTTCGATTGAAAGCTGACCGGAGCATTGTCCGACCGGAACTTCAACAACCGGAGTTGCAACGCCGGTTGCCGGGTTGGTCGCGCCCGGGACGTTGAAGCGGAAAACTCTGCGTTCTAAGCCCGTGCCGCCGCTCGTGTCGAGTGCTTTACAGATTTCGAGCGTACCCGGTGCCTGCGGAGCCAACGTGCCGCCGTTTAATGCGACATCGCCTTTGACCGAGAATGCTCTGCCTTCGACGTTCGCGCCTGCATCGACCGTGATGGTGCCGCGCGCCATCAAGTTTCCTTTGAAGCTGCTGCTTTCGCCGACTTCGACCGCATCTCCGGCAACGAAGAACACGTCAGCCGATTGTGCGCCGTTGACCAGCGAAACGCTCGAACCTTTTTCCGTGTTTAATGAACCGGCGATTCTGAAGATAAAAGTCGAGCTGTTGTCGTTCTGACCGTCAAGAATCATTTCTCCCGCCAGACTTGCCGACGACAAACAATAAATGCCCGGACCGAATGTGCGACCGCCAAGGTTCTTGTCGGAAACTTCCGTACAAGGCAGTTGGTTGATAATCGCAAACGAATCGGAAGCGTCTTTCTGAACGCGCATCGAATCGGAATTCGTGTCTTGAATTAAGCCTTTGACGTTTCCGCCGTTGACTCCTTTGATTTCAGCGGTCGGACGCGAGACGCCGACGTTTCCGCGAATCAGCGAGTTGCCGTTGTCGGTAATGCCGTTTTCAGCGAAAACCGTGTAACCGGCTGCCGATTTCAGGTTTAACGCTTGCCCGATCATTTCCGGGGTCGCGATTTCCTGTTTTTCGCGTTGAGCCGAAACCGTGCCCGTGCTGTTGAAAGCCGGCACCAGAATCAGCCCTATGGCAAACATCACTATCATAGCGACGCGTGTCATAAAGTATAAAGTTTTAGTGTTCATTTTGTAATCCTTCCTGTTTTGTTATTGGTAATCTTTCCTTTGTGTACTGACTGAACCGACAGCCGTTGTGAAATTCGTAGTTTTTACCGGAAATCACAGTTGCTGCCTGCAAACTCCGTCTAGTTAGGTATTAGATTGGGGTAGTGGCTCAATTTAAGGAGAGAGCCCAAATAAATCACTTGTGACGATACAGAAATATGAATAAACACATTTGGTGTATGACGTCGCTCCTGTAAAGTGTAATTTAAAGAGTTAGCTTACCGACGAAACGCAACATTTGTGCCAACTTAACCCGGTACTTGTTAATTCACTATTCTGATCGAGCGATTTCTTATTGTAAAACACTAATCCATTACTAATTCTTATTTTACTTTTAGTCGAATCGAGGCAGATAAGGACAGTGTTTTTTCCGGAGCCAAAAGTTTTGTGTATTTCGGTTTTATTTTTCTGAATAAACGAATTAACAGAAATAATACCTCCTATTTTACAATTAAAAAAGCACTCATCGGGGAATATAGCCGCACTATTTTTCCCTATCGATGGGGAAATATACCCCACTATTATTTACGCGTCAAAAACTTAAATTCGACATTGCCAACCGATTTTATTTCGTAACGATGAAAGACTTTTAAAGGGTGGCAGATTCCAGTTTTTAACAAATAACTTTTTTATGTTTTAACTTCCGAACGCTTAATTACCCGGGTCAGAGTCTTGCGGTCAATATTCAAAAGCCGTGCTGCCGCCTGCTTGTTGCCGCCGGTGTGCGCGAGAACTCGAACAACGTATTTGGCTTCTATCTCGGCGAGCGAATGCCATTCGCCGGTTTGCGCTGAACTCGTTTCTCCGTTCCGTAACAGCTCGGGCGAGACTTCATTTTCCTGAAGCAATCTCGCGGGCAGATGATGCGGATAGACGATGTCTGCGCACAATGACACTGCGTGACAGACGGCGTTTTCGAGTTCGCGGACATTGCCGCGCCAGTTATAATTCTCCAATATTTCGAGCGCTGCCGGTGAGAATGTGACGGGCGACGCGTCCGCCGGACGTATCTGACCGGCGAAATGCGCGGCGAGCAGCGGAATGTCTTCGACGCGGTCGCGGAGCGGCGGCAGATGAATCATCACGGCGTTCAGGCGGTACATCAAATCCTGCCGAAAGCGTCCGAGGCGCACTTCTTCTTCGATGTCGCAGTTGGTCGCGGCGATAACGCGAACGTCGACTTTCAGCGTCCGGTTCGAACCGACGCGGCGAATTTCGCCCTGCTGCAGCGCGCGCAAAAGTTTGACTTGAAATAGCAAACTCGTCTCGGTTATTTCGTCGAGCAGAATCGTGCCGCCGTCGGCTTCTTCCCAGAGTCCCATTCGCTCGCGGTCGGCGCCGGTAAACGCGCCTTTAACATGTCCGAACAATTCCGATTCAATCAGCTCGAACGGAATCGCGCCGCAGTTGACGGCGACGAACGAACCGCTGACCGCGCGATTGCTGCGCCGGTGGATGGACTGGGCGACCATCTCCTTGCCCGTCCCCGATTCGCCGGTAATCAAGACGGGCAGATTCGTCGCCGCGATGCGTCCGACCATTTTCATACACTCAACAAATTTCGGGCTGTTTCCGATTAGTGAAATATCCGATACGTAACCGTTCCCCGAAGCGGTCGAAACCGGTTTTTTCTCTCTCGAATGGTTGCGGTGCTGCTCACGAACCGCTTTGGCGACGTTGATAATATCGGCGACGGCGAATGGTTTGACCAAATAGTCGTAGGCTCCGAAAGCAATCGCGTCGAGTGCCCCGACCGCCGAGCCGTGTCCGGTCATCAGAACGAAACGCGCTTCCGCCTGTTTTTCCGTAAACTGCCGCAGCACCGCGTAGCCGTCGGCTCCTTCGAGACCCACGCTGCAAAAGACCAGTGACCATTTTTGTGCGGACAACATTCCGAACGCTTCTTCGGCGGTTTTCGCAACGCTGACGCTCCAGCCGTCGGCGACTAAAATTTCGGCGATAAAATCGCTGACCGACGATTCGTCGTCAACAATCAATGCTTTTAAAGACTGTTTCACGGGCAGAGTATAGCACGCCGCAAATTTATTTTACGATTCGGCGGCAGCTAAATTACTAAACTAAAAAAAATCATTTTCCAAGGTTTTCTTCCGGGCGGAAAGTTGTCCCGAACAACCGAAAAAGAGCGAATCATCCGAATTTCGCAATAATTATCCAAAATTTTGCAGTTAATTTTAGATTAATTCAAAACCGCACCGGACAAAATAACAATCCAAATCAAAATAATTTCAGTTAAAATCGGGTGTCGCAAAAACGCTCGTTTTTGCGACACCCGACAAGTTTTTCCGGAATCATCTTCGGATATGCTGTTTTCCGTCTTAAAACTCCGTCTCACAATCTATGACTTGATTGTTGCCCTGAATGCTGACTTTTGAGACAACATTTTAACGCCCGGCGAATGTCGGATGCAGTTCGTATTCTTTCGGCGGCGTCGCTCCGAGCAGATTTTTTACAAAATAATCCCAGCGGCGGCGCGTCATGTAATAACTCGCCGCACCGTAGCCGTGGCGGGCGTTCGGAATCATTACCAAATCGAAATCCTTGTTCGCCTTGATGAGCGCGTCGACGACGAGCAGCGTGTTGTTCGGCGGCACGTTGTCGTCCATCGTGCCGTGCGCGAGCATTAAATGACCTTTCAGATTTTTGGCGAAATTCTGATTTGCCTGGTCTTCGTAATTTGATTTGCCGCTCGCGTCTCTGGTTAATAAACCGATGTAGCGTTCGCCCCAATCGTCTTCGTAGACGCGGTTGTCGTGGTTGCCCGATTCGGAAATGCCGACTTTGAAAAAATCGGGAAAGCGAAACATCGCCGCCGCCGTTGCGAAGCCGCCGCCGGAATGTCCCCAAATGCCCGCGCGGTCAATGTCGATATACGGATATTTTTGCGCGAGCTGCTGCATCGCCGTCACCTGGTCGAGCAAAGTGTTGTCCGCCATATTTCCGTAACAGGCGTCGTGAAATTTCTTCGAGCGCAGCGGATTACAAGTTCCGTCAACCATCACGACGACGAAACCGAGTTCGGCTAATGCCTGATGGTCGCTGCGGGCGGCGGAAAACGAACGGCTGCCGACGCTGCCGCCCTGCGGTCCCGGATAAATGTAATTGATAATCGGATATTTCTTTTTCGCGTTCGCGTCCAGATTCGTCGGCGTGAACATTAAACCGTAAAGGTCAGTCACGCCGTCGCGCGCTTTGACGACAATCGGCGTCGGCGGTTTCCAGCCAGTTGCCGAAAGACGCGAAACGTCCGTTTTTTCGACATCGGTGACGAGTCTTCCGGTCATATCCCGCGCGACGATTGTCTGCGAAACGTCCGGTTTTGAAAAGCTGTCGACAAAGAATTGTCCTGAAGGCGACAGCGTAATGTCATGATTGCCGTCTTCGGGCGTCAGCAGCGCGAGGTTTTTGCCGTCAAAGCCGACGCGGTAAAAATGTTGAAAATACGGGTCGCGTCCCTTTTCGCGTCCGCCCGCCAGAAAATACAAAACACGATTTTTCTCGTCCATTTTCAAAAGCCGTGTTACCGCCCAATCGCCTTTGGTGATTTGGTTTTTCAATTTTCCGGTCGTCAAATCGTAGAGATACAAATGTCCCCAGCCGTCGCGTTCGGAAAACCAGATGAATTCATTTGACGCGGGCAGATAATGCCAGTTGACGCTGCCCTGACCGGACTCGAACTGCGTCTGCGTGGTTTCTTCAAAAACGTCGCGCACAGCGCCGGTCGCGGCGTCGGCGACGCGCAGATTTTCTTTTTTGTGGTCGCGCGAAGTCGAAACAAAAGCAATCCGTGCCGCGTCCGCGCTCCATTCCACGTCGTCCCAACTGCCGTCGCACGAAACGTCGTCGCACTGCGTCGAGCGATGCTGGTCGGCGGGCATTTGCAGGCGGATGACTTTCGGGTTTTCGACTTCGATGACGACGCGCTGAATCGTCGTGATATTTTCGTCGCCCGGCAGCGGATATTTCCAGGCTTCGAGCTTCGGATGTCCGGCGGTTGTCGAAACCAGATACATCTCGCCCGTTTTGCGTTCGTCCTGCTGAAACGTCGCAATCTTTTTAGAATCCGGCGACCAGACCAAAATCGCGCGGTCGCTGTGCGTCCAGCCGGCGTTGTCGGTCGCGTAGCCGAAATTTTTTACGCCGTCAATCGTCAATTGCGTTTCCTTGCCGGTCGCCGTGTCGCGCATCCACAAATTGAAATCGCGGATAAAAGCCGCGCGCCTTCCGTCGGGCGATGTAATCTCGTTCGCGCCGCGATTTTGATTGCCGTTCGGCGAATTATTCGCCGCGCCGATGGCGGTGTCGAGCTTTGTCTGGTCGGCAAAAACCTGCCGCGAGCCGTCCGCCGCGTTAATCAACACGAATTCGGTTCCGGCTGCCGTCGTATTGCGATACCAGAAACGATTATCCGCCAGCCAGACGGGACGAATTCCCGCGTGGTCGACGAGCGGCGCGACGCTGTAGCCGAGCATTTTTTCGGCGCGGGCGTAATCGGCGGCGGTCAAAACGCGCGGCGCGTTATCGGCGGTTTGCTGTCCGAAACTCGTTCCGGCGGCAGTTAATGTTAAAAACGCGATGGCGAAGCTCAGAAGAAAAGGTTTTGTCATAAAAATTTTTACTGTCGAAAGTTTGAATTTGCTCGTTATGTTTCTCGAAATTACAAAGTTTGAGACTTATAAATCTTAATGCGATTTAACGACTTCGGAAAGCAAATCGGGTTTTCCGGCGATTCTTTCGAGATGCGGAAAGCGTTCGCCGCCGCGGTAATTCAGTTTATAAATTTCGCTCGCGCCGCCGTTCTCGGCGGTTATTTCGAGCGGCGAATTGTTTTTCGTCGCGGCGATTGCCTGGCGCAGATTGTCGGCGGAAAAATCCGCCGCGCCGATTTTCGTGATTTTCATGCCCGGCGCGAGTCCGGCTTTCGCCGCCGCCAAATCGGGATTGATGTCGGAGACGACGCCTTCCTTGTTCAGCGAGACGCCGATTGAATAAAGCAGATTCGTGCCGCCGCCGATGTTTTCGCCGACTTCGATTGAAGTGTTCGGCGTGTCGCTGTAGACGAGCTTCCAGCCGCCGTTTGTAATTCCGCCGAGCGGCGCGTTTTTCCGCACCGCGTAAATTCGCTCGTTCAAAAAGCCGCGCCAGTCATACGGCAAAACGGCGTTCAGAGTTTTGACGACTTCATCGAGAGTGTACGGCGCGACCATCGGCGCGGTGTTTTGCCCGCCGTGAAATTTTTGCAGAAAATTGTCGAGCGACAGTTTTCCGTTGCTCTTTTGGCGAATCAAAACGTCGGCTTCGAGCCAGATGAGCGCGCCTTCGTCGTAATAATCGACGCCGCGCCGCTCGTTGCGCCACGCCCGCGCCGAGCCGTAAGTGAACTGGACGGCGCGCGCCGTATCGACGAGCGGTCGCCAGCGTCTGCCCGTCTGATTGTCGAGACTCGCGGCGTCCGCGGCGAGCACTTCGCGGAAAATTTCCGGCGTCCAGAGACCGCTGCGCGTCGGCAGAACGTGACCGAGATACTGCGTCAAGCCTTCGTAAACCCATAACAACTCGCCGTGCATCGGTTGCTCGAAATCGGGCGTCGTCAAATTCGCCGGGCGACGATATTTGCCGTTCCAGGAATGCGCGTATTCGTGTCCGAGCAAATCGCTGAGGTCGATGGCGCGAAAGCGGTCGCTGAACGCCTTTTCGCCCACGCCGTCCTCGCTCGATTCGTGATGCTCCAAGCCTTCCGAGCCGCCGACATCGCTCAACGTCAGCAAAAATTTATACTTGGTGTAGTGATGCGCGCCGAACGCCAGATTCGCTTCTTTAACCAGATTATTCCAGCCGTCGAGCGTCTCCGGCGTGTATTCGAGCGCGGCGGCGCTGTCGGCGAAAATGTCGATTTCGTGCGCCGCGCCGCCGCCGCTAATCAGCGGAACTCGTTTGAAATATTTGCCGACGACGGCAGGCGAATCGACGAACGTCGTCAGCGAAACCGCTTTGAAATCGACGGCGTTCGCCGTCTCTCCGGCAATTGGCAGCGCCGTCGCGTATTTCCAGCCGGCGGGCATTTTCAGTGAAGCCGTTACCTGCACGTCGTCGCTTTTCACGTTTTCCGGGTACAGCAAAAGACGATTCCACTTGATGCGCGACAATTGCGCGCTGGCGATTGTGCCGGGCTGCGAAACGTCGTCGAAAGCGATTTCGATTTGCTTTGCGCCGGTCGGAACGGTCAGATGAAACGCGAACATTTCCACGTCGTCGCGCTGCCATTCGAGCGGCTTGCCGTTCGCCGTCACGAACAAATTGACCATATCGTTGAGCGTTCCGGTCGGCGCGTGTTCGCCGGGAATCCATTTCGGGTAAAAAAGCGTCAGCTTGCCCGCTCTGACCGGCATCGTCTCCCGAACGCGCAAAATATTTCGCGCCGCCCCGGTCGCGTCGATTGATAACCTGATTGAATTCTGCGCGGAGGCAACCGAAACCTGAGCCGCCAGCACGAACAGAAAAACCGGAAAAAAGATTTTTCGGTGCAAAAATTTATTAATTTTAATCATAATTTTCGCTGCCAACCGGGACGATTTGCAGATTTTTCTAAATCATATTTGAAGAAGCGTCCGAAAGCTAATTCAATCAGCGTTTGGATGCGTTTTTCCGGCAATCTGTGTTTGAATAAATGCCGGATTGTCCGAACAAATCGACGAATCGCGGCAAATCCGCGCGAAAACGATTTGATGCGGCGAAATAAATTTGCGAAAAGTGCGAAAAGAACAGGAAAAACAAGAAAAATGCTCACTGCCGATTTAACAGTCAGCCTGCGGCGCGGCGATAAAATCTTTCCGCGGCTGCTCCGCACCGACGACGCGAATTACCTGCGCGACGCTCGAATTTTAATCGAAATCTTTGAAGATTTCGACGGCAAAACGCGCGGCGAACTCGAACGCGAACTCGAAGAATACGTCGGCACGGCGACGGATTATCGAATTCTGCGCGGCTTTGTCAAGCTGCTGGTTGACCGCTCGAAATTCGCCACGGCGAGCGTCGCCGCGCCCGAAGAAATTCGTCGAAAAGTTTTTTTAGAAGCCGGAAAATTTCAGCCGGTTTTGCCCGGTTCAAAAGAAAAAACCGAAATTTTGCAAACCGTCGCCGAAGAATTTCAGACCGACGCGGAGACGGTAATTTCAAATCTTTACGCCGATTTGTCGGCGCAGCAAAAACTGATTTCGTTCGAGACGATTTCGCCGCCGGATTTGCTCGACCGCTACAATCTGGCGCAGGCGCAGGCGCTTTTGTACAAATGCGTCGAGATGAAAATTCTGGTCGCGCCGTCGGACGCGGCGAATTACCGAGCGATTTTTGGCTGGATAAAACATTTCGGCTTGATTTACACGGTTGCCGGAAACGCGGTAAACGGTTACGAAATAACGCTGACCGGCGCGGCTTCGCTGTTTAATCGCTCGCAGAAATACGGCATCAGAATGGCGGTCTTCCTGCCCGCGTTGCTGCTCTGCAAAAACTGGAAAATGTCCGCCGAAGTCGCGCAGAAAGACGGCGGCAATCTTTTTTACGAGCTGGCTGACAACCAAACCGAATTGAATTCGTGTTATTTCGACGAGCCGGAATATGAAAATTCCGACATCGAAAAATTAAAAAAGAACTGGGAAAAATCAGCGGCGAATTGGGATTTGCGCGAAAACAGAGAAGTCGTCGATTTAGGCAGAACGGCGTTCGTTCCAGACTTTGTTTTGGTGGCGGAAAACGCCCAAAAAATTTATCTCGACGTGCTGGGTTTCTGGACGCCGAAATCGCTGAAAAAACGCCTCGAAGAATTCCAAGCCGCGAATTTTCAAAAATTCATTTTCGCCGCGTCGAGCGAACTGCGCGGAAGCCGTGAAGAACCGCTCTGGACGAGCGAAAATGTCGTTTTTTACAAAACCAAAATCGAGCCGAATTCGCTGATTGAGACGGCGGAAAACTTAATCGCGGAAAGTTGAATTTCACTTGAACAAATCTCTGTTGTCGCCCGTCTTCTGGTTTTGAAATTGACGCGCGTCGGTGCGCCGCTCGCTAATGCGTTCCTCGGTTGTGTTGCGCGCAATCACTTCATACAAAACGGCTTGTTTGTCGCCCTTTTTTCGCAAAATTCTGCCGAGTCGCTGGATGTGTTCGCGCGACGAACCGGAACCGGAAAGAATTATCGCCACCGAAGCGTCGGGAATGTTGACGCCTTCGTTCAAAACCTTCGATGTGGCAAGCGCCAAAACCTCGCCTTTGTTGAACGCGTCGAGCCAGAATTTTCTTTCCTTGACGTTGGTTTCGTGCGTGATTGCCGGAATCAGATAATCGTTTGAAATTTGATAAACCATTTCGTTTTCGGCGGTGAAAATCAAAACTTTATCGCGCCGGTGACGAACGAGTAAATCTTTCAGAACGCGCAGTTTATCGTCTGTCCCGAGCGCGATTTTTTTCGAGCTGCGATACGCCTTCATCGCGCGTCTGCCGTCTTCGCTCCGGGCGCTGTGCATGACGAAAGTTTTCCAGCCGTCAATCGAGCCGAACGAGATGTTTTTGGCGCGAGTAAAATCACGAAAAATTTGGCGTTCGCTCGCGTATAAACGCTGTTCTTCGGCGGTCAAATCGACCTCGATGCGTTCGAGCGTGTAATCAGCCAGATATTCGCCGGCGAGTTCCTGCGCTTCGAGCCGAAAAACGAATTTTCCGACGAGTTCTTCGAGCAGGGAGTTGTCGCCGTCGGCGCGTTCGGGCGTCGCGCTCAAACCGAGGCGAAACGGCGCGAGCGCGAACTCCGCCGCGTATTTGTAGCCTTCGGACGGCAAATGATGGCACTCGTCGAAAATTATCAAACCGAACCGATTTCCGAGGCGTTCCTGATGGCGATAAGCCGAGGCGTAAGTCGTCACGGTAATCGCGCCGATTTCGTAAAAACCGCCGCCGATTAAACCGATTTCGGCGTCGAAAGTTGAGAGCAAAAGGTCGTACCACTGATTCATCAAATCGAGCGTCGGGACGACGACGAGCGTCTGCCGCCCGCAGATTTCAATCGCCATTGTCGCCGCGTGAGTTTTGCCCGCGCCGGTCGGCAAAACAATCACGCCGCAACGTTTGTTTTGCCGCCACGCTTCGATTGAAGCGGTTTGATACGGGCGCGGAGTGACTTGAAATTTTTGGCGAAAATCGAACCGGTCATACTTTTTGGCAAAATCTTCGTAAACCGTTTTCGAACGGATAAAATCCTTGACGATTTCACGATATTTGAAAGCCGGAGCGCGGAAATGATTGGTGCGTTTGTCCCAGACAAAAGCGTTCGGAACCGAATCGTTTTCACACGCCTTTTCCAAAATCAGCGTGCCTGACTCGAATTCGAGTTTGAATTTTGGTTGTCCGGGTAAAATTTCGCTCATCAGAAGTCAATTAAAATCAGGGCTTGACGGCTTTACGGGTTCGGACGTAAAATTGAATTCGTCAGTAAAAAACGCTGCTTTTCCGCTCCCGAATTTCCCGCCTCAAACTTGCCGGTTTTTAGTATCCGAATTTTGACGTTTTTGCAGTAATTTATTTTTTTCGAGTTAAAATTCAACGCTGGTACCCGTTTCTTTGGCACAGATTAGGGTCTTAAACCACTTTTTATTCTTTTTTGATAACCTACTAAGGGCAACAAATTAAAACTGTCTCAGAAGCTCTCTATTCAAGTTTTCGCTTTTTCGCTTTCCAGTGATTTTTGAACCTCCGACTTGACGATTTTTGCGCTCATTTTTTCGCCTCATTCGCAGCCAAATTCTCAGACAGCCATTTCCAGTCTTCGGCGGTGTAAGTGTCTTCGAGACCAAGCACAAATTCGCGTTGTCCCGCTTCGACGTATTGGTGCATCGTTTTCAAAACCGTCTGTCGCGCCGGTTCGCTCAACGGTTCGGCTCGATAAATTTCACCGTCGGTTTCGATCACCGCCCCGGTCTTGCCGAGCCGTGAAGATTTGCCGTCGGCTTTCGCGCCGGAATTTCTGCCGTTTGGTCGGTCGTCGGGTTTTCTCGAAAGA
>JAABUN010005538.1_pt1 | contig 15554 bp, 13 predicted proteins | sample 5559311 | NCBI WGS metagenome assembly JAABUN01 (sample SAMN10711877, study PRJNA513370) | rock metagenome | isolation source: Antarctica rocks | place: Antarctica: Victoria Land, Siegfried Peak sud
ACGTCACCCACGACCAGGTCGAGGCCCTCTCCCTGTCCGACCGGGTCGCGGTGATGCGCAAGGGCGAGATCGTCCAGCTCGGCGATCCGATCGACGTCTACGACGTGCCGGCCACGACCTTCGTCGGTGGCTTCCTCGGCTCACCGCCGATGAACTTCCTCGACACGACCCTCACCAGCGACGGCCACCTCCGCATCGGCGACCAGCAGGTCGACGCCCCACCTGCCCTGCAGACGAGCTCCCGTCACGACGGGTCGACGTCCGGGCGGGCGGTCAAGCTGGGCGTGCGAGCGGAGAACATCGAGGTCGTGCCGGGAGGTGGGAACGGCTTCCTGCGGGCCAACGTGCTCGTCGTCGAGCCGCTCGGCTCGGCGACGCTCCTCACGGCCGACGTCGAGGGCCAGACGTTGAAGATCCAGACCCCTCCCACGGTGCGGGTCGAACCCGGCCAGGACCTCTGGCTGCACCTGACTCCTGCGGCGCTGCGCTGCTACGACGGCGAGACGGGGCTCGCCCTCGTCGATGACGTAGTTCGTGCCTGACGAGCACCGCCCGCGCGAAGGCGCGTTTTCTTCTGGGTGAGCTGACCGGCGAGGTCGCCCTCGTCACCGGTGGAAGCAGCGGAATCGGCCGGCCGCCCGCCGTGCTGCTGGCCGAACGCGGTGCGTCGGTGCACCTCTAGCGGCATCGACGAGGCCGAGGCCGAGGAGGCGGCCGCACGGCATACCGGACTGGACATCCTCGTCACCGCGGCGGGGATCCAGCGCTACGGCGAACGCGGCGCCAGGCCACCGTCGAGGGGTGGGACGAGGTGCTCGATGTGAACCTCGGGGGTTCGTTCCTCGCGATCGAGCATGCCCTGCCCCCCACCTGCGTCGGCGGGGCGGAGAGCGGCCTACCTGTCCCACCCATTGCGCGGGCCCTGTGGACAAGCTCGGATCGCTTCGTTTGGGTCCGTTTAGCCTTGGGAGATGAACTCCGGGAAGGGCGATGGTGGGGGCGGTAGCTCCTACCTGGTCGTGGCCGAGAGCCTGGTACGGGCCGCGCGGGACCTGCGGGTGGTCGCCGACGTGGCCCGGGAGGGAGTCATTCTGGGACTCGATGACGCGGTCAACGTGGGGCACCAGCAGCTGCAGGGGACGCTGGAGGAGTTCGCCAGCCGTTGGCAGAGCGGCGCGGAAGAGCTGATCCACCGGCAGTACTCGATCGCCGACCGGCTCACCAGCGTGGTCGGCGCCTACCTCGAGCGGGAGGCCGCGTCCGCGGCCGCCTACCGGGCCGCGGGAGGCGTCGCCGGGGGTCCGGGGTGAGTGACGCGTTCGCCGACCTCGCCCAGGCCCTGCCACCCGAGCGGCTGGTGCCCGGCGACCCGGACGGCGGCGACCAGCTCGCCCAGTCGCTGTTGCGGTTCTCCGAAGTGCTCGCCGACGCCGCCCACGCCCTCAACCTGGTCGACCTCATCTGGGTCGGCGACGCGGCCGACGCGTTCGAGAACGAGTTCCACCTGCAACCAACCGCGTTCAAGACCGCCGCCACCGCATTCCACGACGCCGGCTACGCCCTCGGGTCGTACGCCATCTCGCTCGACTCTGCCCGCCAGGCCGCCGAGGCTGCCGTGACGGTCTTCCAACGCGGAGTCCGCGCCGCCCACGACGCCCACGCAGCCGCCTCTGCCGCCATCGGCGGACCGCTGCCGACGTCCGGACCGCTGGACCTGCGCACCGAGCCGGCCGGCCTGCAGGACCGGCTCACCGGGACCGAGAAGCTCGACACCGCACGGCACCAGCTCGACCGGGCCGGGACCGACGCCGCCCGCACGCTGCGCGAGGCGATGGCCCTCGCCCCCCGGCAAGTCACGGCCCTGGAGCACGCCGCCAACTTCTTCGCCACCGACCCCACCTCGCTGCTGAACAAGGAGAAGCTCGACTTCGCCGCCGGCGGCGCCCGAGCAGCCGCGGACCTGGCCGTCCTCGGCGCAACCGTTGCCATGCCTACGCCGGCCAGCGTGCTGCGGATGAACCACCTCGAAGCCCAGCTCGACGACCTCGAATGGACACACGGCGCCAACCCCCGAAGCGGCTGGCACACCGGCGGCTCAATCATCATCCCCGCCGCCGCCACCTACGGCATACACGGCCTCGTCGCCCGCGCCGGCAGCACAGCGCCGCGCATAGTGGCAACGGATATACCGCCCAAGGGGATAAACGTGGCACCCTCAGACCTGAGTGCCTTCGGCAACAAGAGCGCGCCACGCGCCCCCAGACTCACCGATATGAAGGTGGGAACAGATGGAATGCTCGTACCACAGCGGCCACCTGAACCGATAGGTGCCTCCACATTCGCTGATCCTTCGATCGCTCCACTCAAGGGCCACTTTCACACAATCTCCGAAGGGACAGAGATGCCGCGTGGCCTGGCTGTCGTTCGGGATGGCACCGATGTGGGAGGACCGAACGCGCCAACCCATGCGACGATTTACGCCACTGAGCCGATGCCACCTGAGGTGTTCGCAGAGCGCTTTCTGGGACTGGCCTGGAAGTACGGGGGGCGCAAGTGAGCCGCGAACCGTGGCGCGAGGTCGTGGCCGCTGAAATGGTCTATTACGAGAAACGCCAGAAGATGTTCGACGCTGGGGCTGAGCAGCAACTGCGAATCGCCCTCAGTGATCCTACGGGGGTCGCCACAGCACTCCGAATCCTTGGCGACGCTCCTGTGGAACTGGCTATGAGCCTGTTCGATCTCGTCTTCGACCGCGCGGTGCGCACTCATGGTCCCGTCGCGGCGGCCCGACAGGTGATGGCGCGACTTGACTCCGGCTGGCTCTTCCTCGCTCTTCGTCCGCTGGTCGCTGCTCGATTGCGCGACCCTAGTGCCGACTGGGAGGACTACCGGCGGGTGGCCGAAGTGCTCGAGCAGCTCGACCAGCTCTCGATCCTCGAGGAGGTGGTAGCCATAGCGCTAAGGTCGACCGACCCGGACGTTCGCGAGGTCGCCGAGGACTACCGACGTCGGTAGGACCGCTGCCATCGGTCGTCGGGCTTGCCGGCACCCAACCGACACCCAACCGACACCCCCGTGTGTCACCCGGTCAGCGATTCGCCGGTACCAGAAGGCAGCCGGGATCGAGCTGGTTGAACGGAACTCCAGCTCAGGCAGCGACTCCAGACGTCCGCGACATGCTGCGCTGAGTCTTCCCTTGTCCTGCGTGCGAGCCTGCTTCCCGGTCCTCGTCGTCCCGTCGAACGCGTAGTCGGCAAGACCAGTTCTTGGCCGCTCACGCAACCCGAGAGGTAGTTGTGCCGTCAGATGGGCATCGCGACGAAGGGTGAGGTGTAGTCCTCGACCTCGTCGAGGATCTGCGCTGCCTGCTCGGGGGTCATCTCCTGCGAGGCCGCCTCGGCGGCGATCATCTGGCGCAGCAGCCGGGTCTCTCCCGCAGTCGCGAAGCCGGTGATCTGCGGATGGGTCGCGAGCAGCCACGCGAGCGCTGCCGTGATGTACCGCTGCTCGTCGAACGGCGCGTACCAGGTCGCGTACCTCTGCTCCTCCCCCTCCCGCCAGTTCCGCCGGGCGATGGCCTTGATCCCCATGACCGCCGCATCGGTCTGGGCTGCCGCGGCGAGTAGCGCCTCGAGCTCTCCTCGGTATGCCGGGTCGCTGACCAGGCGGTAGTTCACCGGCGTCAGGACGCTGTCGAAGTCGTACCGTCGCAGCGCCTCGGTGTGCACCAGCGGAGCCTGGTGGGTGTGTCCGGTGATGCCGACCGCCTTCGCCAGGCCTTCGCCCTTCGCCCGGACCGCCGCGCCAAGACCTCCACCCTTGGCCGTCAGGAGGTCCAGGTTCTCCATGTCGCACACCGCGTGCAGCTGGATGAGGTCGACGTGGTCGGTCTGGAGGCGCTCGAGCGAGCTGTTGATCTGCGCCCAAGCCTCCTCCTCGCCACGTAGCCCGGTCTTGGTGGCCAGGAAGATCTCGCCCCGGATGCGGGGCATCCACGGCCCCAGCCGCAGCTCCGCGTCGCCGTAGTCCGCCGCGACGTCGAAGTGGTTGATCCCCGCGTCAAGGGCTTCCTGGATCGAGGCGTCCGCGCGGTCCTGGTCCACCGCGCCAAGGGACGCCGCCCCGTAGATAAGGACCGAGCTGTGGTGGCCAAGCCGGCCGAGGCGACGTGTCTGCATGGATGGACGCTACCGCGACAGCCTGGTCTGAGGTCCGCCGAGCAATGCCGCTGTTGTCGTGCTCGGAATGCCCGTGCCGCGGCGGCCGTTGCTCACGGGGTGAAGGACGTCGACGTGGTGGTCATTGGAGCGGGGCAGGCTGGCCTGTCCTCCGCCTACCACCTGCAGCGTCGCGGCCTCCAACCGGACCACGGCATGGCGGTCCTCGACGCGAATCCCGGCCCCGGCGGTGCCTGGCGCCACCGCTGGCCATCGCTCACCCTCGGCGCCACCCACCGGGTCGCCGACCTCCCCGGTATGCCGTTGGGCTCACCGGACCCGAGCCGTCCCGCTTCCGAGGTGGTCGCTGACTACTACGACGCCTACGAGCGCGCGCACGGCATACAGGTGCACCGCCCTGTGGGTGTCCGCTCGGTGAGATCACCCGACGGGCCGGAGGGTCCCCTCATGGTCGAGACGGACCGCGGAGACTGGCGCACGTCTGCCCTGATCAACGCGACCGGGACGTGGGACCGGCCGTACTGGCCGTACTACCCGGGAGTCGAGTCCTTTCGCGGGCGACAGCTGCACACCCACGACTTCCGCAGCGCTGAGGAGTTCCGCGGTCAACGGGTCGTGGTGGTGGGCGGCGGCACGTCCGCCGTGCAGTTCCTGTTGCAGCTCAACTCGGCTGGCGCCACAACGACCTGGGTGACCCGGCGGCCGGTGGAGTTCACCCGGCGTGGCTTCGACCTCGAGTGGGGTCGCGAGGTCGAGCAGGCCGTCGGCGCCCGCGTGGCCGCAGGACTTCCGCCCCTCAGCGTCGTCTCGGCAACGGGGCTGCCCCTGACGCCCGAGTACCAGCGCGGGATCGATGCCGGCGTCCTCGTCGGGCGGGAGATGTTCACGCAGATCACCCCCGGCGGTATGCGGTTTGCCGACGGCATGGAGGTCCCTGCTGATGCCATCTTGTGGGCGACCGGGTTCCGCGCGTCGCTCGACCACCTGGCCCCACTTCATCTTCGCGAGCCGGGCGGCGGCATCGTCATGGACGGCACCTCCGTGGCCGCGGACCGAAGGATCCAGCTGGTCGGCTACGGTCCGTCGGCCTCGACCCTCGGGGCGACCAGAGCCGGCCGCCGAGCGGCGTTAAATGTCACGTCATCGAGGTTCTCTCACCAGGGCGGCTCCGCTGGGCAGAGGGGTCTGCCAGTGTGACTAGGGCGTAGCAGCATGCACGTGGGGTCCATGAGGCCAGAGTCGGTTTCGACCAAGAAGCCAGCTCGACCAAGACCCCCCGTGCTGTCGTATCGTGCCACCCTCGACGTCCCGATCGGAACCGTCGCCCGCGTGTCGGGCTGGCTCCAAGCCCACCGCAAGCAGGTCGATGCCCGGGCCGTGGCGGGCCGCGACCTGCTGGACCCAAGCCGTTCTCGTGCTCCGGTGGTTCATCGACAGACCCGACGTGCACCTACTGGCCCGCGACGCCAGGCTCAGCCAAGCGACCGCATACCGGTACCTGCACGAGGCGATCGATGTGATCGCGCAACAGGCACCCAACCTGCTTAAGGTCCTCGCCGCCGGCCGCGAGGCCGGCTGGGGATTCGTCTGGCTCGACGGCACCCTGATCCAGACCTCCCGCTCGGCCGCGAAATCGGCTGCGGGACACGACGTTTGGTGCTCCGGCAAACACCACCAGCACGGTGGGAACGTGCAGGTCGTGACCGACCCGTCCGGGTTCCCGGTGTGGACCTCCCCGGTCGAACCCGGCTCGACCCACGCCATCACCTGCGCCCGCGAGCACGCCCTCCCGGCGTTGTATCCGGCCGCCGCCGCAGGGTTGCCGACGCTCGTGGACAAGGGCTACACCGGCGCCGGGATCGGCATCATGGTCCCGCCCCAAGGCGCGAACCCCTCGATCGACAGCGAAGCCCGGAACCTCCTGATCACCGCGCTACGGGCACCCGCGCAACGCGCCAACGCGCTCCTGAAGTTCCCTCAAAGCACTACGCCGCGTCACCCTGTGCCCACAACGCATCGGTCACAGCCTCGCCGCCGCGCTCGTCATCCTGTCCCTGCACCGAGGTCGCTCGTGAGAAGACCTCGTTGTTTCACCTGATCATTGCTCGGGCTAGCTCTTGATCTACGACGAGGGTGTGGACGAAGCCGGCGCGTATTGCGGCGATTGTCGCGTCCCTGCGGTGCGCGCCGAAGCTGGAGGTGATTAGTCGTGGGACGGCCTTGAGCCGGTCGGCCTCGATTCCGATGATCCGGTCGTCAAGGCTGGTCGGGACGTGCCGACCGTCGAGGTCGAAGAGCCGACCAGAGATTTCTCCGCACACGCCGGCTTCGGACAAGGCCAGCCGCTCGGGTGGTTCGAGGAGATCGTAGACGGCAGAGCCCGACGGCACCCAGGCCCCCACGGAGAGCACGGCAACGTCCACGGAGTCATAGAGAGCCATCGTGGCGGCGATCTCCGGTTGGCCTCGCAAGCCTTGCGCTGTTTCGGCGTCGGGTACAACGAGGGGCGCGTAGACGGCATGGGCCGCGCCGCCGTTCAGAGAGACGACATGACGGGTCATCTCCACCGAGCCGGGCAACCCGTCCGGTGGGTAGATCGCCCCGGTGAGCTGAACGACCGTGCATGGCTGCAGGCGGGTGAGGTTGTGCGCCATGACTACGGTCGGGCGGCTCCATGTCAGGCCTAGCGTGTCTCCCTCGTGGACACCGTCGGACACCTTGTCTGCAAGCGCCCTGCCGACCTGCTCGACCGCCGAGCGTGGCGAGCCGAACTGGGTCTCGACGACGACCGCGTCTTGCAGCGCGAGCAATCGCTTCAAGGCCGCGGACATGTCCGGATCGACCCGTCCCGGCCAGCCGATCTCGATGCGCACAAGACCCTTGCGACGGCCGTCGTGGAGGAGCCGCGCCACCTGGAATCGACTGAGCCCAAGCGTCTTGGCAATGTCGACCTTCGATTCGTCCTGCAGGTAGTAGCGCCGGGCGATCGAGAGGCTCAGAGCGATCTCGTCGCCAGCCTCCAAGGCGGATTGCTCCGACTTCGATGGCTGGCCGCTCGGTAGCGAAGGCGGAACTACGTCTTGGGTCATGTTTCCTCACCTGCAGGCGTTCTCGTTGAACACCATTGTCGCTGACGGCGTGCCTCGGCCGCATGGCGGGCTCTTGACGGGCACCACGGCCCACGGCTATACATACTCACATGTGAGCGGGTCAGCCTCTCAGATGAGAGATACCAAGGAGACATGATGTCCGACGCCACCGACACGAACGGCCAGGCAACATCGGCCCCCGACGGGGCCGGCGCGACGCCCTCTCCGGCAGTGCTGACGCGGAACACCAGACGCCGGTCCCTGCTCGCCGCCCTCTCCGGCTCGTTCCTCGAGTGGTACGACTTCTACCTCTTCGGGACGGCCTCAGCGTTGATCTTCCCCGCGCTGTTCTTCCCCCAGTCCTCGCCAACCGCAGCCACGATCCAGTCGTTTGGTGTGTTCGCGGCCGGCTTCGTCACACGTCCCATCGGCGCGGTGATTTTCGGCCACTTCGGTGACCGGTTGGGACGCAAACGAATGCTCCTGATCACCGTGTCCATCATGGGCGGGGTGACCTTCCTGATCGGCCTGCTGCCGACATTCGCCACGCTCGGCACGTGGGCGGCCGGCCTGCTCATCGCGCTGCGGCTGGTCCAGGGCATCGGCATCGGCGGTGAGTTCGGCGGCGGCGCTCTCACGGCCCTCGAGAATGCCCCCGTCGGACGGCGCGGGGTGATGGGCAGTGTGCACCAGATGGGCACCCCGCTCGGCTTGCTGGCCTCAACCGGCGCGTTCGCCCTGGTGCAGCTGCTGCCAAAGAGTGACCTCAACAGCTGGGGGTGGCGGATTCCGTTCCTGCTCAGCGGAGCGTTCCTGGTGATTGCCGTGTTCATCCGAAGGTCTCTTTCGGAGACCGCCGTCTTCAGCCAAGAGAAAGCTGCTGCCCGACGGTTCCCGCTGGTGGCGTTGCTGCGTGAGCATCCCAAGAACATCACACTCGCCATCGGCGCGCGCATGGCCGACGCGGTCACCTTCAACGTCATCAATGTGTTCGCCATCGCTTACGCAACCACGCACCTTGGACTGAGCAAAGAGGTCATGCTGACCGGTTTCGTGATCGCCGCGGCGGTGGAGGTGGTCACGATCCCGATCATCGGCCACATCGCGGATCGAGTGGGCCGAAGGCCGGTGTACCTGACCGGCATCGCGCTGTGCGGATTGCTCGGCTTCGCGTACTTCCCGCTGCTGTCGACCCGGAACACTCTGATCGTGTGGTTGACCATCGTGGTCGTGCTCGCCGTCGGCACGGGCTGCATGTTCGCCATCCAGGGAACGCTGTTCGCCGAAATGTTCACCACCCACACCCGATACACCGGTATCGGCGTGGCATACCAGACCTCAGCTCTGCTCGGCGGAGCCCCGACCCCGGCAATTGCGACGGCCCTCGCGGCTGCCTTCTCGCAGTCCTACTGGCCCGTCGCGATCTATATGGGTGTCATTTGCCTGGTGAGTTTCGTCTGCATCCTTCTCGCCCGAGAGACCTACCGCGACGGGCTGGTCGTCGAAGGCTCCGAGCCCGTCGCCGCTACCTGACCCCTGAGTGGGCCTTCCGCCGTCAAGCCATGAGGAAGTAGATGAGCACAATGCCTGATCCAGCCACGAGTCCCGTGGTCTCGAGCGCCGCCGGCGAGGACCCCCGTCTGAACATCGTCTTCGTCATCACCGACCAGCAGCGTTTCGACACCATCGCCGCACTGGGCAACGAGTATGTCGATACGCCGCACCTCGACCGCCTTGTTCGCGAGGGCACCGCATTTACCCGCACCTACGTCACCGCGCCCTCCTGTTCGCCGTCGCGAGCGAGCCTGTTCACCGGTCTCTACCCCCACAGTCTCGGGGTACTGCGGAACGAAGACCTGTGGCGCCACTCTTGGGTTGAGACACTCGCCGACGCGGGATATCACACCGTGAACATGGGAAAGATGCACACCCACCCATGGGAAACCCCGCTCGGGTTCCACGAACGCACCGTCGTCGAGAACAAGGACCGCGACCATCCCAGCGTCCCGTTCTTCCACGACCAGTGGGACAAGGCACTACGGGTGCGCGGCGAACGCAAACCCACCCGTACGGTGCTCCGCGAACGCGCCGACTACGCGGATCGACTCGGCGCGTTCGAGTGGGAACTGCCCGAGGACCTCCACTCGGACGTCTTCGTCGCCAGCCAAGCACTCTGGTGGCTCGAGACCTACCCAGGTGACGAACCCTTCTTCCTTCAGATCGGATTCCCGGGACCGCATCCGCCCTACGACCCGCTACCACGTCACCTCGACGCTTACCGGAACCGGGAGGTGCCCCTCCCCACCCGCTCCCGCGCCGACCTCGACAACCAGCCAGACGCACTGAAGGAGCTACGCGAGCACCACCAGCACAACGACCACGACGCCATCGTGCACCTGGCCAACCCGAGCGACGAACAGTCACGCAGGCAACGTCGCCACTATTTCGCCAACGTGAGCATGATCGACGAGCAGATCGGCCTGATTCTCGGCGCGCTCGACAAACGCGGGGTCCTGGACAATACCGTCGTCGTATTCACCTCCGACCACGGCGACTGCCTGGGCGATCACGGACATAGCCAGAAATGGACGATGTACGAACCCAGCGTCCGCGTGCCGGCCATCGTGTGGGGACCTGGACGGGTGGTTGCCGGGCAACGCATCGACGCCCTCACCTCAATGATGGACCTCGGTCCCACCGTGCTGGAACTCGCTGGCATCACGCCTCCGTCGTGGATGGAGGCACAGTCGCTGCTCCCGGCCCTACGCGGCCAGCCGTGGACAGGCCGCGAACACGCGTTCGCAGAACACGCCCGCGACATGATCCTCACCGGTACCGACCTGATGACCATGGTCCGGGACGACCGATGGAAGCTCGTCGAGTTCATCGACTCCGACCAAGGGCAGTTGTTCGACCTGGACGCCGACCCCTCAGAAGAGCACGACTTATGGTCGGACCTCTCCTACCCCGAAGCGCAAGCCGTCAAGACTAACCTGCTTCAGGTTATCGCCCGTTGGCGGGCACGAAGCACACTGCGCACCGCCGACCACAACAAGCAATACCGGTAGGCGACGCAGGGCCAGGGTTAACGGTACTCCGGTGACGCTGACCCGAGAATGGGGGTCTGTCCACCAGGATGGCAAAGGCCACGGCAGGCGCGAGACCCGTATCCTGCAAGCGACCCCGGTACGGGCCGGGATCGGCTTCCCGCCCGTCCGAGCGTAAGAAGGGCAGCAGATCCACCGCTCACGGCGACCGGTACCTGGCCCGGGCCCTAGGCGAGACCGCCGTCGGAGCGAGCAAGACCAATACGTTCCTGGACGAACGTTCCCGGCGCATCGCCCGACGGCGAGGCAAGAAGAGGGCCACCGTGGCGGTCGGCCATTCCATCCTGGTCATCGTGTGGCACCTGCTGGGCGACGACACCGCCCGGTTCAACGACCTCGCCCCCGGCAACTACGACTCATGCATCAACCCAGAACATAAGAAGCGCAACCACATCCGCGAACTCGAAGACCTCGGCTACAAGGTCACACCTGAACCCGCCGCCTGACCCACCCAGGCTCTAGACCTCACCACCACAACCCATCCCGGCTCCGCTACGCTCCGCCGGGATGCTGTCGCCTGCCCGCCCACCATCCATTTTCGGGCTCTCTGACATGGATGTGGGCGCAAGGCCCCTTTGCCTCCCGACGGGATGACCACCATGCCGTGCGGCAGCGCGGGCTCAGGCCGGCGCGGCCACTGTCCGGAACCCGGCGTTGCCCATCGAGGAGTCCGCGGTGTTGGACGACCGCGCCGCGTTGCGGTACCGGTTGCAGTAGGAGTCGTGGCACAGGTACGAGCCGCCGCGCAGCACCCGCGCGGAGCCTTGCTCGGGACCGGTGGGGTCGCTCGTCGGTGACAGCGCGTAGTAGCGCGGCTCAAACCAGTCGGTGCACCACTCCCAGACGTTGCCAACGGTCTGCCACAGACCGAAACCGTTGGGAGAGAATGACCTCGCCGGCGCCGTCGTCAGCCAGCCGTCGTCGACGGTGTTCGTCGTCGGGAAGCGCCCCTGCCAGATGTTGCAGCGCCATGCACCGTCGGCGAGCAGCTCGTCCCCCCACGGATAGCGGACCCCATCGAGGCCGCCCCGCGAGGCGTATTCCCACTCCGCCTCGGTGGGCAGGCGGCGGCCGGCCCACGACGCATACGCCGCCGCGTCGTTCCAACTGACGTGGACGACGGGGTGGTCGTCGACGCCGTTCAGGTCGGACTGCGAGCCGCCCGGGTGACGCCAGTCGGCTCCCTGCACCCCGAGCCACCACGGGGTTCCGGCTGCCGGTCGCATGACCTCGGCGGGGTGGGCCGCGAGGGCAAGGTGGAAGACGGCCGAGAAGCCGAACGTCTCCGCCTCGGTCTCCCAACCGGTGTCGTCGACGAAGGCGGCGAAGTCCGTGTTGGTCACCGTGGTCGCGTCTATGGTGAACGCACCGACTGTGACCTCGTGCACCGGGCTCTCGCCGTCACCGGGGTTTCGATCGGCCCGGGCGTCACCCATCGCGAACGTCCCACCGGGCAGGGCCACCTGCTCGACCCGGTGGAGGTCGGGCCGGGCAAAAAGTGAGAGGGTGGCCCGAGCCACCTCGGGGGCCGGCCGGGCTCCTGCGCCTGGGCGCCCGGGGGAGCAGCAGGAGTCCATCCGGTCACTTTAGTCGGGCAGGCACAGGTCGGCCGGCTGGGCGAGGCCTGTTACCGACGCCACGCTGAGGCAGCCACGTCCGCGCTTCGAGATTTGCACACAGCTCAGCGTATGCCCGGTTGTCGGCGACGTCGTGCGACTCGTCCCAGCGCTGCTCGACTCCGGGCGTTATCGACTGTTGCCGCGGTCGAGGCATGTCTCGCTTGTTCGAACTGAGTGCTGATCGCCGTCGGATGCGACGGCAGTCTCACGTCGTTGCAGGGAAAGGCCGTCCCGTACCCCGCGAAGTGACGGCATACCCAGCCCTTCGCCGGTACCTAGACACGGTGCCCTTCCTTCTTCAGGTTTACGCGCGCCCGATGCGTGGCTGTGTCATGGCTGCGTCGCCGGCCGTGGTGCGGCAGAGTGGCGTCGTGGCCGAACTGCTCATCGCCCGCAACCCGGACCCGGGCTCGAAGCTGGCCTTCCTCCTGCGAGTGCCGCTCGGGCCGGGTCTCGTCTTCCGAACCTCCGGGACGTGGCCTCGCACGAAGGCGCTCTTCTGCTACCCCGTCGGCCTCACCGAGTGGCCGGACCAGCCGGAGATTGTCGAACAGGTGCCGGTGCGCTCCTGCGTCCGCCGCGGTGCTGCGGTCGACCTCGTGCTCGACCGCAGCCGAGAGCACCGGTCTCAGCTCGTCTACACCAAGGGCCGGGGCCGCGAGATGGTCTTCTGGCAGTCGCCCCCGGACCCGCAAACAGGCACGGCCGAACGTCTCGCTGCCAACCGCTCGTGCGGGAGGCTTCACGGACCTCGAGATCATCGTCGACTCGCACGAGCGCTATGCGTATCGCTTTGCCGGGCAACAGGCGCGCACGGTCGTTCATTCGCTCCCTTGCGGCGACTACGGGGTCACCGTCGACGACCTGATCGTCGCCTCCGTCGAGCGAAAGTCGTTGTCAGACTTGGCCTCGAGCGTCACGAATGGGACGCTTCGCTTCGCGCTCGGAGAGCTCGCTGCACTCCCGCGGGCGGCGGTCGTCGTCGAGGAGCGGTACTCGCAGCTTTTCAAGCTCGACTGGGTCAGGCCGTCCGTCGTCGCCGACGGGATCGCCGAGCTGCAGGTCCGGTGGCCCAACGTGCCGATCGTCTTCTGCGACACGAGGGCGCTCGCGGAGGAGTGGACCTACCGCTACCTCGCGGCCGCGCGCACCTGGGCGGAGGACGAGGCGGCGGCTCTCGTGCGGATCGGCGTGGACAACACAGGGGAGGTCAGCCGCACGCCCCTCGAGGACGGCATACGGGATCGGCTCCGCGTCGCGGCGAAGACCGGACCTGAGGAGGTCCCCACCGCTGAGGTACGGGCCTGGGCTCGGGCCGCCGGGATGGACGTCCCCGACCGCGGACGACTCCGGCCCGAGATCCGAGAGGCCTGGCGCCGCGCCCATCCAAGCACAGTTGAGCCGGGTAGTGGTCCCTCGGCGAGTCTCCAGTCCGACTACCCCGTCGGGACCTCCACGGCCACGCTGTAGCGCTGGCTGTCACAGCGGGTGATGCGCGATCATCAAAGGGGTCCGAGGCACTTACGGCCGCGAGGTCCTCACCGGGGGCGCTGGGCGTCGCGACGCCGGAGACGCTCCGAGTCGTCGACACCATGCAGTTGGGCCAGCTCATGCATCCGGTCGATTGACGCCGGGTCGTCCTGGCTCTCCTCGCCGTAGTCGACGAACAACGTGGCGGCTACGCATCCCCATGCCGGCTAGTCACTTCACGGTGGAAAGCGTGGTGGCCTGAAACCAACCGCCGAACGAGCCGCAGACGCCGTGGCGCGGCAGTTGTAAGTCCGGGCGTCACCACGTGAGGACTCCTTTGACGACGGTGAAGACGGAACCGACGAGCGCCAGGCCGATGGCCAGCCGTCGGGCCAGCTCATGGTCGACATGGCGCGACAGGACCTGGCCGCCTGCCAAGCCGACCGCCAGGCCGACGAAGGACAGGACCAAGGCAGCCGGCGAGACCCGTGGTAGGCCGCCCTTGGCTGACAGGGACGCGAGGTTGACGAAGATCGAGTAGAACTGGAACGTCGCGACGAACTTCCGGTGCGCCCACCCTGTGCTCACGGCATACAGAACGATTGCTGGGCCACCGACGCCGGCAGTGACGTTCATGAACCCGCTGGCGGCCCCTGCACCGATCGCGCCTGCGCGTCCACGGAGGACGCGTGCTCGTTCGCTGAGGACCACGGCCCCGAGAGCAACGATGACGAGGAGGCCAATGACGACCATCAGCGGCGCTGGTGCCATCGTCCTGGCGACGTAGGCGCCGACCGGGATGGCGAGCAACGCGGGCACCGCGAGGAGCAGGCCCCTGACCCACTCGGTGTCGCGCCAGCTGGCGACGAAGACGACGAGGCTGACGGTCAGCCCCAGGAGGTTGGAGAGGATCACGCCCTCGTAGGGGCCGGCGACAAGGACGAGCAACGGCGCGCAGACCAGCGCGAACCCGATCCCGGTGATGCGCTGGGTCAGTGCTCCCGCTACGACGCCGAGGGGGAGCAGGACAAGTTCGGTGGTCATCCGTCGCTCACCGCCGGCTTCTCGACGTCGTGGGTCACAGACCCAGCGCGAGGTAGCGGATGTCCTCGAACTCCTCGAGCCCCACAGCGGAGCCTTCGCGTCCGAGTCCAGACTGCTTGACGCCCCCCATCGGGGCGAACGCGACTGACGGGAGCGCGTTGTTGACGCCGAGGATGCCGGCCTCGAGTCGTTCTGCGACCTTCCAGCATCGGGACACGTCGCGCGACCACAGGTAGCCCGCGAGGCCCATCTCGGTGGCGTTGGCCCGATCCAGAGCCTCCTGCGTGTCGTGGAACCTGAAGATGGCGGCCGCCGGTCCGAACACCTCCTGGCGCGCGATGTCGGCGGTGTCCGGTACGTCGGCGAGCAGGGTCGGGCACAGGTACGTGCCGTGCCCGGGGACCGGAGCGTCCTTGGTCAATCGGGTCGCTCCCTGCGCGAGCGCCTGGCCGACGAGGGTGCTCACGGCATCCACCCGGCTGGCGTCGATCACCGGGCCCAGATCGGGGCAGGGCTCGCTGAGCCCGTCGCCGACGCTCATCGCGTCCACCTGCGCGACGAACGCGTCGACGAAGCGGTCGTACACCCGGTCGTGAACGATGAACCGGTTGGCCGCGATGCAGGACTGTCCGCTGTTGCGGAACTTCGCGATCATGGCGCCCTCGACCGCGGCGTCCACGTCGGCGTCCTCGAAGACGATGAAGGCCGCGTCGCCGCCGAGCTCGAGCAGGGGGCGGACGATGCGCTGCGAGGCGCGGGCCATGATCTCCCGTCCCACGGGAGTTGAGCCGGTGAACGTCACCGCGCGCACCGCCTCATGGTCGAGGAGGGCCTGCGTCAGCTCCCGGGCCGGACCGTGGACGAGGTTGATGACGCCTGCCGGGACACCCGCGTCGACGATCGCCTGGACCATGAGCGTGGCGGCCAGAGGGGCCTTCTCGCTCACCCTCGCGACCACGGTGCATCCGGCGGCCAGGGCGGGTGCGAGCTTGCGGGCCTGGATCGAGCACGGGAAGTTCCATGGCGTCAGCGACGCGACGACGCCCA
>JAABUN010005539.1_pt1 | contig 15550 bp, 11 predicted proteins | sample 5559311 | NCBI WGS metagenome assembly JAABUN01 (sample SAMN10711877, study PRJNA513370) | rock metagenome | isolation source: Antarctica rocks | place: Antarctica: Victoria Land, Siegfried Peak sud
GTGCTGGATTATCCTGCTGCGCCAGTACGCGCTGACGATGCCGGATTTGGCGCTACTCCTGCTTTCACTGACAGCAAGTGCGGGCGCTGTTCAGGAACTCACGTTGTAAAACTAGTGCGCCGTTCCTGGAATACGTGGTAAATAGGAGGACGCGTACGTACTACCCATCGTGCTGGAATTGTGCCCAGCAGCGCCGCTTCTTATGTGCACCGCAAGTGAGGAACGACGCACTAGTCAGGTGGGAAGGCAATTGTCTTGGTAATTTAGACGACGCCCGGTCAAAGTGGTATCTACCCCGCCTTAGTTGGCAGCACCCATAACAAGAAGGTGTGCCACAGTCTTATCAGGGTGGGTAAGTCGCCCGGTCTTCCGACGTGGCTGCGAAGCCTCCGGGCCAGTTCGGTCAGCCCAAATCCGAAACGAGATTGGCCACTATCCTTGATGCACTGGCGGCATAGGCCGCATGTGCCCCGCAGACCCAGGACTCAACTCCTATTCCCCCTCGTCATCGGCACACCTATACTGCTTGTAGTGGACTCTGGACAGAATATAGCAATCGACACCGAGAAAGCCTCGCGGGGAGGGAAGCATGGGATTCTGGTCGGCGCGGCGCGTCGTCGTCACCGGCGGCGCGGGCTTCGTCGGGTCATACGTCGTGCGCGAACTGGCGCGCGCGGGCTGCTCGCAGATCGTCGTCCCTCGTAGCAGCGAATATGACCTCCGTGACATGACCGCGGTGCGACGCCTCTACGCCGACGCCGCGCCAGACATAGTCATCCACTGCGCGGCGAAGGTCGGCGGCATCGGGGCGAACCGCGAGAACCCCGGCTCTTTCTTCTATGACAATTTGATGATGGGCGCGCAACTGATCGAGGTTGGGCGCCAGGTCGGGCTGGAGAAGTTCGTGTGCCTCGGCACAGTCTGTGCCTACCCGAAGCACACGCCAGTTCCCTTCCGCGAGGAGGATCTGTGGAATGGCTATCCCGAGGAGACGAACGCGCCCTACGGGATCGCCAAGAAGGCCCTGCTGGTGCAGCTCCAATCCTACCGCGAGCAGTATGGCCTCGCCGGCATCTACCTCCTGCCGGTTAACCTCTACGGCCCCGGCGACAACTTCGATCCCGGCTCATCGCACGTCATCCCGGCCCTGATCAAGAAGTGCGTCGATGCGGTCAACAGCGGCCAGGACACGATCGAGGTCTGGGGCACCGGCAGCGCGTCGCGCGAATTCCTCTACGTCGGCGACGCGGCGCGGGCGATCGTCCAGGCCGCCGAGCGCTACGACGGGGCCGAGCCGGTGAACATCGGAGCCCACCGCGAGATCACCATCCGCGAACTCGTCACCACCATCGCGGAACTCACCGGCTTCACCGGCGAACTCCGCTGGGACGCGACGAAGCCCGACGGCCAGCCACGCCGTTGCCTCGACACAACGCGCGCCACCGAACTCTTTGGCTTCACAGCGACCACCGACTTCCATGAAGGCCTGCGCGAGACGATCGCGTGGTACACAGGTCATAGCCATCAGACACTGGTAGGTTCCAGTACGGTTCCAGTGCAGGCAAAAAGCTGAGTGGCAATGCTCGCGTCTTTTCTGAAATACCTCAAGCAGATCCTCTGGGTGGTACGATTTCGGTCGATTGATACAAGCACAGCAGAAGGCCGCGCCAAGGAGAGGTACAGACGTGTTGTACTCACCACACTTGCCTCGCTGGGTGCAAAAGGTATTACCATTGTAACCTCGATTATCACAGTACCCCTCACATTGCAGTATCTCGGCCCTGAACGATATGGCTTGTGGGTGACCATCAGTTCTGTTATTGCACTACTCGCGTTCGCCGATCTGGGCATGGGTAACGGGCTACTCAATGCGATTTCAGCAGCCCATGGCAGGGACGATAGGGTCGCAGCGGTCAAGGCTATCTCGAACGCGGTTCTGCCATTAACGTGTTTCGCTTGTGCGATGTTTACAGCTTTTGCGGCACTCTACAATTGGATACCCTGGGAGAAGTTTTTTAACCTTACATCTCCTGTGATGGCGGGCGAAGTGGGGCCGACGATGATTGTGCTTGTTGGCTGTTTCGCCGCGAGTTTGCCTCTGGGCATGGTTGAGAAAGTGCAACGCGGTTACCAGGAAGGTTTTGAAGGCAGCCTCTGGTTGGGCATCGGAAATCTGCTCGCACTGGGGGCAGTATTGCTGGTTATCTCGTTGAGGGGTGGACTGCCCTGGTTAGCACTCGCTATAGCTGGCACACCACCGCTCGCCGCTCTTTTGAATGGCTTGATACTGTTCGGCGTCAGGTATCCCTGGTTGCGGCCATCTCGCGAAACGATAGATCTCCTCGCTATGCGTGATCTACTCCAGACGGGGTTGGTATACCTGGTTCTGCAAGCCGCAGCGGTGTTTGCTTTCGCATCGGATAACTTCGTGATTGCGCGCGTGCTGGGGACGGCTGCGGTTACCGAATATTCTATCTCCGTTGCCCTGTTCAGCATCGTACCCTTGACGCTGAACACGATGCTTATGCCGCTCTGGCCGGCTTACGGTGAAGCGGTCGCGCGCGGAGATACTGTCTGGGTGAAGAATACCTTCAAACGGTCACTGATCTTGACACTCATCTATAGCTTGCTAGCTTGTGGACTGTTGATCGTGGTGGGAACTCGCTTAATTCACTTGTGGGTTGGTGCCAGCGTCACACCATCCTTGTCACTCCTTATCGCTTTGGGGGCATGGACGATAATTTTCGCCCTCCACGGCGCACTCACGACTTTCCTTAACGGAATCGCTGCTCTACGGCTACAACTCATCTCGACGCTCGTTTTAGTACCGTTTGCAATTATAGGGAAGGCCTTCTTGGGAACTCTTATCGGGTTGCAGGGAATTGCTCTGGGTATGATACTCTCGTACATACTCTGTTCAGCGATCCCCTACGGTTTGTTCGTCCCCAAGATACTTGCCGGTATCAATCGGTCTGTGGCGACACCGCTGATAGGTGCGGATCAATCCCCAGTCTTGGAGCCGCATGGGGCAGCTCTCACAAAGAAAGGAAACATATAAGGACCGTGATTGCTAGTTGCCGCCCATGCGGTTCCCACCGAGAATGGTGTTGCTGAGGCACCGGATTCGCGGCGGGAGGGGCGCATGGACGACGACTTCATTGTGACGACGTTTGTGGTGATTGACAAGCTGATGGCGGCGCTGGGCCACCGGGACCATGTGCTGGCCCAGGCCAGCGACGCGGAGGTGCTGACGGTGGCGGTGGTGGCGGCGAAGTACTTCCAGAACCATCTGGAGCGCGGCTTGCAGATGATGCACCTGGGACAGTACCTCTCCGGGGCGCTCAGTATCTCGCGCTTCAACCGCCGCCTGCACCGGCTGGCCGACTGGCTGGGCCTCGCGGTGGAGACGCTGGGGGCGTTGTTCGCCACCGGCGAGGCGTTCCTGATCGACAGCATGCCCGTGCCGGTGTGCCGCCGCGCCCGCGCCCGCCGCTCGCGCAAGCTCAGCGGCAAGGCGTACTGCGGCTATTGCGCGGCCAAGCAGGAGAAGTTCTTCGGCTGGCGCTTGCACCTGATCTGCAGCACGACCGGCGTCCCGGTGGCCTTCGACCTCGTGCCGGGCGGGCTGCACGACCTCACGCCGATTCACGAGCTGACCTACGGCTTGCCGGAGGGGGCGACGGTGTATGGCGACAAGGCCGACAACGCGGCAGACGACGAGGCGAGCATCCTGGCCGACACGGCGGTGCGGCTGGTGCCCCTCCGCAAGGCCAACATGCGCCCGAATATCTGGGCGGACACGCTGGCGCTGCGCACCTGGCGCAGGCGCATCGAGGCGTTATACAGCCAGTTGGAGGCGATGGGCGTGCAGCGCCTGCGTGCGCGCGCCAACCCCGGCCTCCAACTCAAGCTCCACGCCTCCCTCCTCGCCGCCACCATCCCCAATGCCCACTAGCAATCACGGTATAAGGATGACCAACCATCCTCGAAAGCCGATTGACCGCGTGAAGGGCTTTGCCGAGCTTGCTTGGGGGCGGTTGACCGCCTTCGTGATGAACCCGTTTTTTGCTCTACCTCCCATAACAGTGGAGGCGATTGCGCCCCACCAATTGCAACTGCCTCCAGCAATTCTCGATGATATCTGTATGCCTCCATATTATGGTCCCAAAGATCATGATGATTACCACCCGCTCTTTAGGATTCTACATTATGTCAAGCCTTCTGTAGTGCTGGAGTTTGGTACGGCGCATGGAAACACCGTGGCCAATATCTGCCAGCAATCTCCACAGACTCGAGTTTATACAGTTAATGCACCTGTGGAGCAGCAAACGGGATCAGTGACCACATACGAACTTGACAGGGAGGAAATAGGCAGAGTCTACCGAAAGTTCGGGTTCACCGATCGAGTGACGCAAATCTTCGAGAATACATTAACGCTCGACTTGTCTTCCTATTTCGCCAAACCCTGTATCGACCTTGCGATCATCGACGCCTGTCACGACACCTCATACGTACTCAGCGACTTCAAAAAGATCGCTCCCTTTGTCACGTTGGGGGGTATCGTTCTTCTCCATGACACTCATCCAAGTATGCGAGGTCACTTGAGCGGTAGCTATATTGCGTGTATGAAACTACGGCAGCAAGGCTGGAATGTGAAGCACATTCGCGGAACGTGGTGGGGTATATGGATCAAGGACGCGTAATATGGATAGATGTGCCTATCATCCTCAAGCAGCGATGAGAGAAAGCCTGTACGCAAGATAATCCCAGTGTTGGAGTGCTTCCATGCCACCGATGAGCCTGTCTACGCCAGTCGGCAACGAGCCAAACTCAACGCTCGTCAGTATTATCACCCCTTCCTATAATCAGGGGCAATTCATTCGCGAGACTATTGAGAGCGTGCTCGGTCAGGATTATCCAGACATCGAGTACTGGGTCATCGATGGGGGCAGCACCGATGACACGGTGGCGATCCTACGCGATTACGAGCACGACCCGCGCTTTCACTGGATCAGCGAGCGCGATAGTGGCCAGACGGAGGCGATCAATAAGGGCTGGGCACGCTGCCATGGCGACGTGCTATGCTGGCTGAACAGCGACGACTGCTATACCAGTCCTGGTGCGGTGTCAACCCAACTCGAGGTGCTGCAACGGACACCCGATGTCGGCCTAATCTATGGAGACGGCATCTTCGTCGATGAGGATGGTGGAGAACTGGCACAATTCCCCACCAGGGACTATTCCTATCCTGAACTCCTACGTGTGAACTACATCATGCAGCCGACAGTGTTTGTGAGAAGAGCGATCGTCGAGCAAGTGGGCCTGCTTGACGCTTCGTTCAGATTCGCGATGGATAGAGATTATTGGCTTCGCTGTTCCTCTATCACGAAGTTTATCTATAATCCACAAACCATCGCCACGTATCGCTTGCACCAGCATTCGAAGACAGTCGATATGAACATCCTGCTCAATATCGATAGTTTTGGGGCAACTTGTAAGCATCTCGCCACGCCACAAGGCCGCACATTGGCCCCGAAGCAGCGGCGCATCCTGCTCGCAAGCGGCCTGCTGAACCTCGCTATCCGCGCGATTCATGCGGGTGAAGTCGAACTCGCGATACGGATGGTACGCGGGGCCTCGCATCTCAATCGCTGGGATATTCGCTACGCGAGCGTGCTACTCGCGCTGGTCGACCGGCGGTTCGGTTGGAATATTCAGCCAAGGCTCGCAGGGGTGCTGTACTTCTTCCTCAACCCCACACTGCGTCACAACCGCCCCTTCAACGAATCCTATAATCGCTGATGGACGTACCCGCCATGAAACCTCATGTGTTCGTCTTCTTCCCACACAACCCCTATCCACCGGCGAGCGGGGCGCATCAGCGCTGCCTCGAAGTCTTGCGGGTACTCATCGACCTCGATTGCGAAGTGACGTTCCTCAGCGCGACGAATTCCTCCGATACACCGTGGGAGCAGGCAAGCATCGACTGGTTGGAGGGCATGGGCGTAGCGGCGGTGCATGTCTACCGCTCGCCACGTTGGAATAGCCGCCTCAAGGCCATGCTTGCAAAAGCATACTGGATGGTCAATAGACGCACTGGCATCAGTCGGCCTATCGCGGTTGACTCGCCGTGGTTCACCCCACCAGGCATGCGCCGCTGGTTCACGCACATCGTCAGACAGGCAAAGCCAGACATCATGGTGATGAATTACGCCCACTGGGATGGTCTACTTCAAGAGGTGAGAGCGCGTTTCAGGATACGCATCATCGACACGCACGATCTTGTCTCATTGAATAGTGCAATGCGGCTGGTACTAGCGCCCCGTCTAGCACAACCGCTCGTTGTGGAGAACGTACCGGCGGCGATCGTTCAAGAAGACTTCTTCGCACAACAGGGCGTTAAAGCGTCACCGGACGAATTCGCTGTCTACGATCGATACGACTACACGCTCGCGATATCGCCAGGCGAGGCGACCATAATCGCCGCACATGCACCGAAGACGAAGGTCGTTCTCGCCCCGATGACACAGCCGATCCCCCCTCTGGGGAATACCTACGCAGCGCCACCACTTTTTGCTGCCGGCGCGACCCCGCTCAATCTTCAAGGTTACCTTTATCTCGTCAAGCGCGTCATGCCAAGGGTACTCCGGGAGGTACCGGGATTCTCGCTCCATGTAACCGGGACAATCGCCAAACTGTTACCGGCTACCCCGGAGAATGGTATTGTGATACGCGGATTCGTCCCGAGCATCGCCGATGTCTATGCAACGGCGGGCTACGCCATTTGCCCGGTGCTGGGCAGGACCGGGCAGCAGATCAAGATTGTCGAAGCGATGGCGCACGGCTTACCGGTTGTTGCCTTGTCGAATACCGCTGCTGGTTCGCCGCTGAAGCACGGTGTCAATGGCTTCATCGCCGAAGATGCCGATAGCTTTGCACGCTACTTGATCGAACTCTGGCACGATAGAGCGTTGTGTCGTAGGCTGGGAGAGGCGGCGCGTGCGACGATTGCGACCGAACATTCATCGACGCACATGCGCGATCTGCTTTCCAAGCTGATACTTCCCCCACCATAGGTCTCCCAGAGAGCGGGCGTCAGAGGATAAGACGTATGCGTTTGTGCCGGTACAAGTGAACCGCCTCCTCCACCGCGCCTGGCTCCTCCTGCGCACCAACCCGCGTCTCTTCTGCGTTCGCGTCGTCACGCATGTCCGGTTGTTCCTCGTGTCGAAGCATGCGTTGCGCTTGTTGCTCGAAAACCAGGAGCGCAACGCCCGCGCGGACCACGCCTATCGCGACTGGCTGACCTACGCGGCCACACCGCCCGCACCGCCCGCGCCCGATGGGCCGCTCCTCAGCGTCCTGCTCCCGGTCCACGATCCGCCCGCCGACGTCTTCGTGGCGGCGCTGGAGAGCGTCCTGGCGCAGACCTACCCGCACTGGGAACTCTGCATCGCCGACGACGCCTCGACGCGGCCCTGGGTGCGCGACGCGATCGCGCGGTATGCGGCGCGCGACGCGCGGGTGCGCGCCGCATACCGCGCGGTCGCCGGGCACATCGCGGCCGCGACCAACAGCGCGCTGGCCCTCGCGCGCGGCGAATTCGTCGTCCTGCTCGACCACGACGACCTGCTGGCCCCGGACGCGCTGGCGGCGATCGCCGAGGTACTCGTCGCCGAGCCGCTGGTCGACTGGGTCTACAGCGACGAGGACAAGCTGAGCGAGGAAGGGGCCAGGATCGCGCCGTTCTTCAAGCCGGCCTGGTCGCCGACCCTCCTCCTCTCCTGCAACTACATCACCCACCTCGCCGCCGCGCGACGCACCCTGGTCGTCGCGATCGGCGGCTTCCACTCGTCCACGGTGGGGAGCCAGGACTACGACCTCTTCCTGCGCCTCGCGGAACACGCGCGCGCGGTCGCGCACCTGCCGCGCCAGCTCTACTCCTGGCGGATGATGCCCGGCTCCACCGCGGTCGTCGCCTCGGCCAAGCCCTACACGCTGACGGCGACGGAACGCGCGCTTGGCCACGCGCTCGCCCGCCGCCGCCTCGCCGCCCGGCTCGCCCCGAGCCACCTCAACGGCCTCTTCGTCACGCGCCATCGCCCGCCTGGCCGGGTCGCGGTGTCGATCGTCGTCGTCGGGGCGGGGCGAGACTGGCGCGCGGCCTTGCGAACCCCCCAGATCACCATCCGCGACCTGGCCCACCTGCCGCTCGCGCCAACCGACCGCCTCGCGCATCGCCCCGGCGACCCGCCGCGCCGGGCGACGATCGACGCGCTCACGGGCGACTACCTGCTCTTCCTCGACGCGGCGGCGCGACCGGAGCCGGGAGCCATCGCGAGCCTGCTGGCCCAGCTCCGCTACCCGCAGGTCGGCATCGTCGGCGGCGGAACGTTCGCGGCGGGCGCGGTGGCGCAGGCGGGGGTGATCATCGGGGCGGAGGGCCAGCCGCGTTATGCCTACGCGGGAATCGCGACGCTGCCGTTGCGCGACTTCTACCTCAACCTGAAAGACCTGGCGCGCGAGGTCAGCGCGGTCGCGCTCGGCGTGTGCGCGATGCGGCGCGCGACCTGGGACGAGCTCGGCGGCTGGCACGGCGCGCTGCCGCCCCCCCTCGCGCTGATCGACCTCTGCCTGCGCGCGAGCGAGGAGGCCGGGTACGCGGTCATCTTCACGCCGCTGGCCCGCGCCACCCGCCGCCAGCCGCTCGCCGCGCTGCCGAGCGTCGCGGGGCACGACTGGCGCTGGCGCGACCACGACGACCCGTTCTGGAATCCGAACTTCGCCCCCGACGCGGCCGATGGCCTGCCCTTCCGCGTGCCGGGCCTGCCGCGCGCGCGCATCCGCTATCGCGGGCCGCGCGGCGCGTTCGTCTCGACACCGCCCCCGCGACCGTCGGCGTATCCAGGGGACGAACGGTGATGCGCGCGGCGCTGCACATCCTCACGCACAACAGCGCGGCGCAAATCGACGCCTGCCTCGCCTGCTTGCTGGCCCAGGATTACCCCGACCTCGCGCTGACGGTGATCGACAACGCCTCGACCGACGACACCCTGGCTCGCCTCGCCCCCTGGCGGGCCAGGGGCGTGCGCGTCGTCGCCCACCGCGAGAATCTCTACTACGCCCGCGCCCACAACCTGGCGCTCCTGGACCCGTCGGCGGCGGACGACGCCGCGATCGTCTTCACCGTCAACCCCGACGTGCTGCTCGCCCCGACCTTCGTCTCGCATGTGATGGCCGTCTTCGACCGCCATCCGGGCGTCGGCGCGGTGAACGGGAAGCTGCTGCTGCTGGAAGGAGGAGATTTCACCCCCGCGCTCGTCGCGGCCCCGCCCGACCCGGACGCGCTGCTCGACAGCGCCGGCCTGATGATCTACCGCAGCCGTCGCCCCTACCTGCGCGGCAATCGGCTGGCCGCGCGCGACCACTGCCTCGAGCCGTGCGCCATCTTCGGCGTCGATGGGGCCTGCGCGGCCTATCGCCGCGCGATGCTCGACGACATCGCGCTCAACGTGGACGGTCGACCGGAATACTTCGACGACGATTTCGTGATGTATCGCGAGGATGTGGACCTCGCCTGGCGCGCGCAGCTCTTCGGCTGGGAGAGCCGCTACGAACCCGCCGCGCTCGGCTACCATGTACGCAGCTTCCATCTCGGACTCGGGCTCGGACTCGGGCGTGGCCGCGCCAAGATGTCCCCGTTCTTCCGCCGCCACTCGGTCAAGAACGGCTGGTTCCTGCTGGTGAAGAACGACGAGCCGGGCGCGCTGCTGCGGCACCTCCCCTTCGTGCTCCCCTATCAGGCCAAGATCCTGGCGGGCCTGCTGACGATCGAACGGAGTTCGCTCGGCGCGCTCGGCGACTTCCGCCGCCTCCTGCCGCGCTTCCGCGCCAAACGCGCGCAAATCCTGGCGCGGCGGCGGCGCACGATGGCCGAACTCGCGCACTGGTTCGTCTGATACCGATGCTACCGACGTCGCCCGCGACGGCTCGCCGGGCGCGGTTCGGCATCTCGCGTGGTGGGGGCGCGGGCGGCGCTGCGGGTCTCCCTGGGGCTGATGGCGCGGATGCTTCGCGGCGGCTCAGCATGACAATCCCGTACATGGGAGGCCGACCGCCGTCGATCTGTCGTTCCGTACGAAGGAGGCCGACCACCGAGGATCTGTCATACTGAGCCGCCGCGAAGCATCCGCGCCATCAGCCCTGCATCATCACCGACTACCACGCGAACCTCCGAGCCGCACCCAGCCCAACAGCCCACCCGCCCGCTTGTCAGTGCCGGGGCGATTCCGTATAGTTGCCGCCGGGGCGGCGACAGCCTGGCGACGAGGGAGCGGGGGATGACGTTCAGGGTTAGCGTCGTGATGCCGACGCACAATCGCTGGGGGCAACTCCGGCGGGTGCTGGAAGGCTATCGCGAGCAGAGCATCGACGCTGCCACCTTCGAGGTGCTGGTCTGCGACGACGCCTCCGACGACGATACCCCCGACCGCGTCGCCGCGTTCGCCGCGACCGCGCCCTACGCGCTGCGCTATCTGCGCCAGGAGAAAAAGGGTCCGGCCGCCGCGCGCAACCTCGGCATCGGGGCCGCGCGCGCGCCGCTCGTAACGTTGACCGACGACGACTGCGTGCCGCACCCGGATTTCCTGGCCCGCCACCTCGCCTCAACGCGACCGGGCGTGGCGACGATCGGCTACATCGATTGGCACCCGGACGTGACCGTGACCCCCTTCATGGCGTTCCTGTCGCCCGGCTATCGCTTCAACTTCGCGCAGATCACCGACCCCGACAACGCCACCTTCCGCTGCTTCTATACCGCCAACGTCTCGGCCTGGCGCGACGATCTGCTGGCCGTGGGCGGCTTCGACGAGGGCTTCCCCGCCGCCGCCTACGAGGATATCGAGCTGGGCTATCGCCTCCATCGCGCGGGCATCCGGCTCGTCTACGACCGCGAGGCGATCATCTTCCACCTGCACGAGATGCGCCTGGAAGGCATGCTGCGTAGCCAGGTGGTCAACGGGCGCTCCGCCGCCTACGCGGTCACCAAGCACCCGGCGCTGGCGGTCGAGGCGGGCATCGCCGGATTACGGAATGGCGGGGTGCCGCGCCGCTTCTATGGCGCGGCGCTCGATTACTATTTCGTCGCCGGGCTCGAACAAGGGCTGCACGGCCACTTCGGCGACGAGTGGGTGGCGCGACTCGACGAGCTGCTGACCGCCAACCTGACCTACCGCGAGAACATCGAGCAGCAGTTCTTCGACGCCGAGACCTACGCCTTGCGACTGGAGGAGCGCGTCGCCCAACTCGAAGGGGCGCACGCGCGACTCGCCGACCACGCGCGCGCGCTCGACGGTGCCCTGCGCGCGGCCAACCCGCTGAAACGTCGGCTGCGCGCCCGCGCGCCCGGCCTGGTCCGGGCGCTGGCGGGTATCCTGCGCCGCCAGCGGCCCCATCCGGCGCGATGAGCGACCGCCCCCCGCGCGTGCTGGTGCTGGCGACCGAGGTGGTGCCCCTCCCCGGCCTGCCGACTGTCGGAGGCGGCCTGCGCGGCTGGACCCTGGCGCGCGGCCTCGCGGGCGCGGGCCTCGACGTGACGCTGGTCTTCCCGCGCGAACCGCTCGACGCGCTCGCCGACCAGCTCGATCCGGTCGTCCTCGCCCACGCCCGTCGCCAGACCTTCGCCTGGGCCGACCCGACTGCGGCGATCCGCGAGCATCGACCGGATGTCGTCGTCTGCTGTAGCTGGTTCCTGGCCGCGCAACTGGGCGACTGCCCGGTCCCGCTGGCGGTCGATCTCGCCGGGCCGGTCCTGCTCGAATTCCTCTACCAGGATCGCCAACAGGGGCGCGACCTGACCCCGCTGAAGCCGCGCGGCCTGGCGCGGGCCGACTTCGTCACCTGCGCGGGCGACCGGCAACGGGCCTACTTCTACCCCTGGCTGACCCTGGCCGGCTTCGACCCGGAGGCGCTGACGACGCGCGTGGCGACGGTGCCGATCTCCACCGCGCCGGGAGTCGGCGGCGACCTGACCGCGCCCGCCAATGCCGAGCCGTCGATCCTCTTCGCCGGGATCGCGCTCCCCTGGCAAGACCCGCTCGCCGCGCTCCAGGCGACCCTGGCGACCCTGGAACGGCGCGGGCGCGGCGTCCTCGACCTCTATCTCTACGCCCACCCGGTCCATTCGCGCGGCGTCGGCTGGCTCGACTGGCTGCGCGACGCCGCGCGCACACGCCCGCGCCTCCGGCTCCACCCCGAGCGCCTGCGCCCCTACGACGAACTCCTCACGATCTATCGCGGGGCGGACCTGGCGTTCGATCTCTTCGCGCGCAACCCCGAGCGCGAACTGGCCTTCAACACGCGCACCGTCGATTACCTCGCTTGCGGCTTGCCGCCCCTCTACAGCGACTACGCGGAGCTTTCCGGGCCGATCGCCCGCTACAACGCGGGGTTCATCGTGGACCCCGCCGACCCCGACGCGGTGGCGGCGGCGGTCGGCGCGGCGCTCGACGACCCGGCGGGGCTGGCGGCGCGGCGAATCGGCGCGCGGCGGCTGGCCGACGAGTTGCTGACCTGGGATCGCACGATCGCGCCGCTCGCCGCGTGGTGCGCCAGCCCGACCCGCCGCGCACGCCCCGCCGAAGGGTTCGCGCTCGCCGCGTTGCCGCTCGTGGCGGTCGCTGCCGGTGAGGCCGGGGCGCGACTGGCGGCGGCGCGCGACGAGGTGGCGCGCTGGCGCGCGTTGGCGGAGGAGCGCGAAAGCTATGCCCTGCATGTCGAGGCGGCCTGGCAAGGGCTGAGCGAGGCCCAGGTCGCGCGCGAGGCCGCCACGCTGGCGCACGAGCGCGCACCCTGGCGCGCGGCCTGGCGACGGGCCACCGGGCGGCAACGCGCGCGCAAATCGGGGGATGGGGCATGAGCCGCGTCCTCGTTCTTGCCAGCTCGATCCTCCCGCTGGCCGGCCTGCCGACCAATGGCGGCGGCCTGCGCGGCTGGACCCTGGCGCGCGGCCTGGCGGCGGTCGGACACGAGGTGACTCTCCGCTTCCCGCGCCACAGCCTCGACGAGCAGCGCGCGACGATCGCCCCGGCCGATCGCGAGGCGGCGCTGCCCCACACGTTCGTCTGGGAGCGGATCGATGAGACGATCGCGCAGGCTCGGCCCGATGTGGTCGTCGCGTCGAGCTGGCTCCTGGCGGCGCAGATTCGCCGCTGCCCGGTCCCGCTGGCGGTCGATCTCGCCGGGCCGGTGCTGGTCGAATTTCTGGCGCAGGACCCGGCCAAGGGCACGGCGCTGGCCCACCTCAAGACGGCGGCGCTGCGACAGGCGGATTATGTCACCTGCGCGGGGGAACGCCAACGCCCCTACTTCCAGCCTTGGCTCCTTCTCGGCGGGTTCACACCGGAGGATTGCCTGGCGCGGCTCGGCGTGGTGCCGATCGGTTGCGACCCGCAGCCCGCGCCCGAGCAGGAGCCCGCCACGGAGCCGCGCCTCCTTTTTGCCGGGACGATCGCCGCCTGGCAGGACCCACGCCGCGCGATCGAGGCGGCGGTCGCCGCGATTGAACGGCACGGTCGCGGGCATCTGACGATCCACGCGGCCCATCACCCGGTCCATTCGCAGGGCACGGCCTGGTATGCGCCCCTGCGCGAGCGGCTTCAGGGCCACCCGCGGGTCACGCTGGCCGGGGCGCTGTCGTATGCCGCGCTGCGCGAAGCATATCGGCAAGCCGATCTGGCGATCGATCTCTGCGAGCGCACGTTGGAGCGCGAACTGGCCTTCAACACGCGCACCGTCGATTTCCTGCACGCCGGGGTGCCGCCGTTGTACGGCGACTACGCCGAATTGTCGCCGCTCATTCGGCAGTATGGGGCGGGCTTCGTGGTCCCGCCCGACGACGACGCGGCGATCGTCGCCGCCCTCGACGCGGCCCTCGACGACCCGGCGGCGCTCGCCGCGTGTGGGCGGGCCGCGCGACGGCTGGCCCGCGAACGGCTCACCTGGGAGCGCACGATCGGGCCGCTCGCCGCCTTCTGCGCCGCCCCCACGCGCCGCCAGGCCGGGACGTTGAGCCCGCGCGTGCTGGTGCCGGATCTGGTGCGGGAGTTGGCCGACACCGCGACGGAACTCGCCAAGACCCGTATCCTGGCCGCGGACCGTGCCACCTATGCCCACCAAATCGAGGCGACCTGGGCCACCCAGGGCGATCAGCTCGCGACGCTGGACGCGACCCTCAACCGCTGGCAGCGCCAGCCGTGGCGGGCGGCGCTGCGTCAGGCGGTCGCTGGGGTCCGCACACGCCTCGCGCGGCGCGAAGACGAACGGTAGGGATCGTCTTTGGAAGTCAGTCGGGGGGTAGGCGTCGGGTAGGGGCTTGAAGAAGGCGTTGGGGTTGCTTCGGCGATAGCGCCACTCGTAAAGACATAGCGGCGGTGTTGAAGTGCGCCTAGAAATCGAGGACGCGGGTGCTGAGGGCCGTAGATGGCGGGCATCCTTCATCGCTACCTTGCACCAAGCGGGCCGAGCGGGGCGCAGCCGGAGGTCGTTAGGCAGGCGGCCCATCTTCCAGGGGCGACGGCTGTTCGCGGAGGGCACCAACCGGGGAGCGGAGCAAGAAGAACCCCGAACACAGCGCGCCCACCGCGCCCAACAGCAGCGTTGCACGCAGTCCGAACCGGGTGCCCAGCAGCCCACCGAGCAGTGCGCCGAGCGGGACGGCCCCACGGACAACCATCCAGAAGCTCGCGTTGACCCGACCGAGCAGCCGATCCGGCACCAACGCCTGCCGCATGCTGGTCTGGTTGACGAAGAAGACGGTCCAGCCGCCGCTCATCACGAACTGCCCGGCGACCAGCATCGGCACGACCCCGGCCGACAGGCTTCCGGCCAGGGGGATAGCGATCAGTCCCGCCCCGCGCAACATGGCCGACCACAGGATCGTCGTGCCGAGACCCCACCGCGCCGTCAGCGGCGCGGCCAGGAACGCGCCGACCAGGCCGCCGATGCTGCCGACGCCGAGGATCAGACCGATGACGGCGGCTGACAGGCCGAGATCGCGCGCCAGATACAGCAGCAGGACGGTGTTGACGATCCCATTGCAAAAGAAGAAGGTTACATTGGTCGCCGTGAAGGCGCGGATATAGGGGTTGTCGCGGGTGAAACGCAGCCCCTCCCGGATCTGCTCGCCCACGTTGGTCGGCCCCGCCGCGATGGTCGGGGCCGGTTCCGGCACGCGGATCGCGCCCAGGCAAGCGGCAGAAATGAGGAAGGACACCGCATCCAAGAGCAGGGCGAGCGGCGCGGTCAGGAGCTGAATGACACCGCCCGCGAGCCCCGGCGCGGCGACGTTCGCCACGGTGAGGCTGGCGCTCAGCTTGCTATTCCCCTCGACCAGGCGCGCCCGCGTCACCAGGGTGGGGAGATAGGACTACCGTGATTGCTAGTGGGCGTTGGTGATAGTGGCGGCGAGGAGCGAGGCATGGAGCTTGAGCAGGAGGCCGGGGTTGGCGCGGGCGCGCAGGCGCTGCACGCCCATCGCCTCCAGCTGGCTGAA
>JAABUN010005540.1_pt1 | contig 15547 bp, 13 predicted proteins | sample 5559311 | NCBI WGS metagenome assembly JAABUN01 (sample SAMN10711877, study PRJNA513370) | rock metagenome | isolation source: Antarctica rocks | place: Antarctica: Victoria Land, Siegfried Peak sud
GGGATCCCGGATTGAGGAGCCGTAGCCCTGAGTCGGTGCGCGAGTTCCACGGGATGTGACTGTGCCCGAACACCAGGACGTCGACGTCGGGATAGAGCGCTGCCATGCGCGCTTCCCGGCCCTGCTTCTGGCCCGTCTCGTGGACGACGGCGAGGCGGACGCCGTCGAGTTCAGCCCTCGCGACGAGGGGCAGGCGCGCACGCAGGTCAGCGCCGTCATCGTTGCCGTAGCAGGCGATGAGGCGCCTGCTGCGAGCCTCGAGCTCATCCAGCAACGACGCTTCGGTCCAGTCGCCGGCGTGCACGACGACGTCGGAGGCCTCGACCGCGGTCCACAGCACCGCGGGAAGCTGCTTGGCACGCTTCGGCAGGTGCGTGTCGGCGAGGAGGGTCAGGGTGAGGGGCATGGAGCCATTGTGCGGTCTGTCCGGCGTACCCGGGTGCCCGTGACAGGAGTATGGCGCTGTGCGATGCTTTCGTAAGTACGCTTACTAATGGGCGTCGAACATCACGAGGAGGCAGCCATGCAGATTGACAAGTCACAGATCATCGACCTGCTGAAGAACCAGGGCAAGAACGATCAGGCCGACCAGGCGCAGTCCGAGCTGCCCGACCAGGTGGATCCCGAGCAGCACTCGGATCTCCTTGCCAAGTTCGGTATCAACCCGAAAGACCTGCTGGGCAAGATCCCCGGCCTGGGCGGCTTCGGAAAGTAGCGCCTCGGAGCCCGAGGTGCGCCGCGAGCGCGGGGCCAGGGCGTCGACGGTGCCGAGGCGCAGCGCGCCGAAGTCACGGTTGAGCGCCTCCGCCAGCAGTCCCTGGGAGGCAGGCGGAGGCGCAGGGGCTGCTCAGTAGCGGATGGCGTCGATCATCTTGACGCGAACGGCGACGGATAGCATGACGCTGGCGACGCCCCGAAGACTCGGAAGCAAGCCTGCGGATGCGTGCGCCGGACGGTCGGGGCAGGAACAGGGGATGGGTGGAATGACGACGGTGGTCATCACGGGTGCGTCGAGCGGCATAGGACGGGCGACGGCGCGTCTCTTCGCGGAGGACGGCGCTCGGCTGGTCCTTGCCGGACGGGATGCAGGGACTCTGGAGATCGTCGCCGCGGAGTGCCGGCACCGGGGGGCGGAGGTGATCGCGGTGCCCACGGACGTGGGCTCCGAAGCCGACGTCGAGAACCTGGCCGGGGCCGCCGTGGAGCGTTTCGGCGGCATCGATGTCTGGGTGGGCAACGCCTCCCTGTACAGCTTCGGGACGTTCGAGCAGACGCCGTCCGAGGCCTTCGACAGGATCATCGAAGTGAACCTGCTCGGGCAGGTTTACGGTGCGCGGGCGGCCCTGCGCATATTCCGGGGCCAGGGTAGCGGTGTCCTGGTGTCCGTCGCCTCGGTGTACTCGAGGATCACGTCGCCGCTCGTGAGCCCCTACATCACGAGCAAGTTCGGGCTCCTCGGTTTTCTCGAGGTGCTGCGGATGGAGTTGCGGGAAATGCCGGGCGTCCACGTCTGCGCTGTCCTGCCGGCAACCATCGACACGCCCATCCACCAGCACGCCGCGAACTACACGGGCCGCCCCGTGCGCCCGCTGCCGCCGGTCACCGACCCGGTGCGGGTTGCGCGCGCGATCGTCCGGGTCTCCCACAGGCCCCGCCGGTTCACGCAGGTGGGGCGCGTCCAGTCGATGGCCGTCTACGCCCGTGCCCTGGCCCCGGCAGTCTACGAACCCGTGGTGGCCGCCGCATACCGCGCGCTGGCGCTGAAGCGGGGATCCATCCCGCCGTCGTCCGGCAACCTGTTCGAGCCGGACACCAGGGACACGGGAATCACCGGCGGATGGCGGATCCTGCCCTGGCTGCGGCGGACCCCGGGGCAGTGAAGGCCGACGCCCTTCCCAGGAGCCAGGATCCGCGCTAGCGGGTCACGACGACGTGCTCGTTCGGCACGCAGTGCGTCATGGTGACCCCCTCGACGTCGCGAGGTCCATTGTTCCCGAGGTTCTTGAGCCGCGCCAGCTCGTCCTCGGAGAGGGTCTGGCTGGCGAGCGGCGGCAGGTCCTTCACCTCGGCGAGGCCGATACCAAGGCCAGCACCGACGCGTGCGCCGAGCTCGTCATCGATCAGGTAGAAGTGCCACACCATGCGCTCCTGGACGGCGCGCGCGGCCTGCCCGATCAGTGTTACGAAGTTGGCGACGAGGTCGTCCTTCTCCCATTGCTCGAGCAGCTGGTACCGCTGGCCCGCCTGCAGGTAGTCGTTGGTGAGCGCGATGCGCTTGCGCGTCAGGCGTCCCTGGATCTCCGGGCCCTGCTCGTCGTAGGTGGGGTACTGTCCCTCGCGGAGCCCTCCGGTGATGGACGGCTCATAGTTGACATGCGGGTTCTGCCCCGGGCCGAGGTCGGTCCGGTAGGACATCGCGCCGCCGCGCTGGTTGGTCTGCACGGGCGCGTTCTTCGCCGCGTTGACGGGCAGCTGCTGGTAGTTCGGTCCCACCCGGTAGCGCTGGGTGTCGCTGTAGCTGAAGGTGCGTCCCACGAGCATCTTGTCGTCGGAGAAGTCGAGGCCGTCGACGAGGACGCCCGTGCCGAACGAGAGCTGCTCGCTCTCGTTGTGGTGGTCCGACACGTTCCGGTTCAGGGTCATGGTGCCGATGAGCTTCGGCTCGAAGTCCTGCTCCGGCCACGTCTTGGTGTCGTCGAGCGGGTCGAAGTCGAGCTCCGGGTGGTCGCCGTCGTCCATCAGCTGCACGTACAGGTCCCACTTCGGGTGTTCGCCGCGCTCGATGGCCTCGTACAGGTCCTTCGATGCGTGGCCGAGGTCGGTCGCCTGGATGTTGGCGGCGTCCTCCTCGGTCAGGCTCTTCACACCCTGGTGTGGCTGCCACGTGTACTTGACGAGCTTGGAGTCGCCGTCCATGTTGACCCACTTGTAGGTGTTGACGCCGAAACCCTGCATGTGGCGGTAGTCGGCCGGGATGCCACGCGGGCTGAAGAGGTTCACCAGCATGTGCATGGACTCGGGTGTCTGGGACATGAAGTCGAAGATACGTCCCGGTTCCTGCCTGAACGTGATGGGATCGGGCTTCAGGGAGTGGATGACGTCGGGAAACTTAATGGCGTCGCGGATGAAGAACACCGCGAGATTGTTGCCCACCAGGTCCCAGTTGCCGTCCTCCGTGTAGAACTTCACGGCGAAGCCGCGCGGGTCCCGGGCGGCCTCCGACGAGTCGCGGCCGCCGATGACGGTCGAGAACCGGATGGCCACGTCGGTCTTCTTGCCCGGCTCGGAGAACAGCTTCGCGCGGGTGTACTTCGCGATGAATTCATCGCCCCACCTGCCCGTGGCCTCGAACTCCCCGAAGGCCACTGCGCCGCGCGCGTGCACCACACGCTCCGGGACGCGCTCGCGGTCGAAGTGGCTGATCTTCTCGAGGAACTGGTAGTTCTCGAGCGTGGCCGGGCCGCGGGCGCCGACCGTCCGGGAGTTCTGATTGTCGTAGACCTGGTGGCCCTGACGGTTGGTCAGGACGGCGCGGTCATCCCCTTCGGCGGGTGGCTGGCTGGCGACATCGGTCATGGAGTTCTCCTCACAGCGGGCTCTGATTTTTTCGAGCAGCGCGGGGAGGTCCGGGGCTCCCCGCGTCCTGCTTCGACGCTACCCAAAGGGCAGGTGAACAGCAACCTCAGCGATCAGGGGGCGACGTCCACGAACACGGGGTTCGCGTAGAACCAGGTATCCAGCCACGGGTCTGCCTCGACGGTCCCGTTGCCGTGGCGCTGGGGGCCCATGGGGTCTACGTCGGCGCCGTAGTAGCCTGCTCCCGTGCGGTTGCCGTCACTCCCGCGGACTCGCAGGTAGAACGATTGCGTGACATCCCGGAAGACATGGGTCACGGTGATCGCACTGTTGCTCCCCGAGACGTCGAACTGCCGCGTCACCCTCGTCTGCGGTGCTCGCAGGGTGTCGGGGTCCGGGGCGGGTCCCGTCACCGGACCGCTGATGACATCGACATGCGCCACGCGGGGGAGGATGCCTGCCGCGTTCCGGTACTGCGTCGGAGACAGGGTGATCGACACCTCGACATCGGACCCCCTGCGAACCTGCAGACGCGAGCCGAGGGTGAGGCCGGCGGCGCCCTTGACGGGTTTCCCGTTTTTCTTCAGGTGCCGGACGCGGACGTCGAGCCCGGCCAGCAGGTGTCCGTGGTCCACCCACATACGACCCCGGCGCATTGCGTCGAGCACTCCGGCGTAGGTCGCCTCGGTGACGCCCGTGTGCAAGCGGCTGAACTGGCCGGGCCAGAAGTCGCTGCCGCCCTGGGGCTGTCCGGTCTCGACAGGGTCAGGCCGGCGCCCCTCCACGCTCCAGCGATCGAACTCATTCGGCAGGCTGAGGTAGGGTTCCCGGTCCGGGTAGGGGCCGATGCGGAGGGTGTCCTTCACCGTGAGGTGGTTGTCGGAGTTCGAGGTGATCCAGAACGGCAGGCCCTCGGCGAGGAGTGAGTCCCAGACGCCGCCGACTGTCGCCGTCGCCCAGTCGAAGCCTCCGTAGGGCCGGTAGGCGTCCGACGGGTAGCCGGGGAAGCTGTACTGGCTCGGCGAGTTGACGTACTCACCACGCTGGTCGCCCGGCACGGTGTTCTGACTGATGCCGCTGCCCTGAGCCCCAGGAGCGCCCTCCATGCCGATCATGACGTCCCGATCCGCATCGCGCCAGGCACGCAGCTCGTGGGGTGCGTCGATGCCGAGACGCAGCGGATGGTTGGCCAGCACGACGACGTCGTCCACGTACCCGCTGCGGCGCTGCTCGGCGAGCCATGCGATGGCTTCGACGGCTTTCCGTTCGGCGGCCTGCTCCTCGGGCGAGCCGGGTGCGGGCTTCTCCCAGCGGTTGAGCTTGCCGTCCCACACCAGCTCGAAGGTCCGCAGCAGGTCCGTCTCGCGCGGCCCCGGCGTGACCAGGATGGACGCATGTTCGGCGGCCGGGATGTACCACTCGAGGCCCTGGAAGATCATCAGGTCGGGGTGCAGGGCGCGCTGATCGCGGATCTCGCGGTTCGAAGCGACCACGCCGCCGTTGTTCGCGTGCCCGAAATTTGCGTGCTCCGTGAAGGCCAGCCAGTCGACGCCGTATTGCCGCGCCTTCTCGAGCTGCTGCGCGATGCGGTACTTGGCATCATGGCTGTACTGCGTGTGCACGTGGTGGTCACCGACGAGCCAGGCGAGCTGCGGGTCGTCAGCGCCCTTGGCCGGGCCCCTGCCGTTGCCCGGCGCGGCGACGGCGGCCGCCGGGGACAGTGCAGTCCCCGTCGCGGCCAGAACGGCGGCGGACCGGAGGATGGCACGCCGGTTCCAGCCGAGCGCTGCGAGCTCGCGGTCGGCGGCGACGTCGTGACCGGCATCGGGAGTTCGGGGGAAGGGTGTCGCCGTCTCGTCGGTGCACATGGGGAGTCCTCGCTGCCGTGGGGTGGGATGGGATCCCGAGCCTAGACAGGGCGGATGACGCGCACGTTAACCCTGCGCGAACGCGGGCCGGCGCCACGTTTGAGGATTGCGGCCCCGTGATCTCCTCGATCTCCGCGCAGCGCTAGAGGAGTCCGACAGAGCTGCCGGCAGGTTCAGCGCTGATGGCTTTCCGCATCGCGTCGAGCCTGGCAGCGCCGGCCGGGAGGGGCGGCATGAGCGGCACATTCCGGGCGATCACGACGTTGAGGACGAACGACCGATCGGCTGCAATGGCCCGCCGCCGGGCGTCGGCGAAGTGGTCGCGATCCTCCACCCGCACGCCGTCGAGCCCGAACAGGCGGGCGTGCGCCGCGACCTCGACGTCGGGCAGCTAGTGGACGTCGGGCCGCGTCGCCGTAAAGGCACTCCCGCGCCCGTGCAGCCCAGGGTGCTGGACAGGGCGCTGGGGAACGCCGCGGCAGCACGGCGTTGAGTTCTTACACCACGCGCCCGGGATTCACCGAAGCGGAGACGGACGACATCCCCTCCGCCTGAGCTTGCTGCTAAACCCTGACGGAGGAGATGCCGCCGCCATCGCCAGCTCGATCAGGCTGGTTTCAAGCGGCTGACGGGCACGGCTCACTCCCGCACTCCCGCACTCCCGCACTCCCGTTGCCCTACTTGTCGCAAACCCTGATCCTGCTGACCGTCCTACAGCATGGCGATCGGCACGGTCATAGCCGACGCTGGGCTCCTTTGAGCGGATATTGACTTCTCCTTCATCTTCCCGAACGTGCGTCCTGGGTCGACCAGAGTGTGCACCAGAGCTGCTGGATCCACGGATCATCAGTCCATGAGCACGGACTGGCGCCGTCGGGCTACCACCGAAGAACCGACAGGCAGAAGCCGCACTGCACACTGGGAAGCACGAGAACGCCAGGGTCGCGTGCCTCAGGTGTACGGTCAAGAATATTCGCGTTCAGGAACTGGTTCGGGGTTCAATACGAAGATGGTTCGCCTAGGCTTCAAAAACCTGCGGTCCAGTCAAAGGCTTCGGGTAACGCCAACGTTGGGCATCTCATGAAGACCACCGAACAGCACCCAGTAGCATCAATCGCCTCCCCGACCGGGAATTCCTTTGACGGGTACGGCGTGCCCGCCCTCGCAGTCATCACGCCGCCGACAAGCCTGCAGTCTGAGTCGGCAATCCAGGCTGACCCGCCAGTAGATGAGCACACCTCCGATCGCACTTTCACCGCAGAGGAGTGCTCCAGTCTGTCTATGCGGCACCTGCGCCGACTTTGCGACGAGGCCTTCACGGAGCTCGATGTCGACTTTCCTGAGTGGGGTGTCCGCGATCGCTACGACATGCTCTGCGCGGAGGTCACGGCCCGCGCCGACGCCCTGAGAAACCACCCGAACTCACGGCGAGCAGGCGGAGCACGCGAAGTGTTCCGGGACAACGTGGGGAACGCCGCCCCAGCCGTCTTACGAAGTGCCCGCCTCTTCCAAGCTTCGGAGTTACTCCTCGGTTTCGCCGGGGACGCACCATCATACGGAGTCAAGCGATTTAAGTGATCGTCAGGCGGTGGTCGCCGTGATGTTCGCCAATGGCCTCGCGTGCGAGGACATCGCCTTCCGGTTGTCGCTTCCGCTGCAAACGGTTGAAGGGCACCTGGGTCAGGCGATGGAGGTCCTCGGCCTCTCAGACGTCGAGGACCTCACCTATGCGGTCGTCGCTTCGCACTACAACCGCAATTCACCGACCGCTCGGGCTCGGCCCGATCAATCAGCAGCGGACGATTCCCATCAAATGGGGGATACCCCTGAGGGTGAAGTTCCCGCGGTACTTGAATCCGCACCAGTCTCCCGAACCGCTTAGCCTGCTGGACAAAGAAGAGGAAACTCAGCGTGGCGATGATCGCATCCGATAATCACTACTGGGACGCATGGCGAAGAGGCTGAGGTGCGGGCTGATCGCTTGCGCAGCCAGCAACCTTGACGCCGGTACCGCGAAGACGCTGTTGCCACTCTTCTCGGTGGCAACAACAAGCGGTATCCGGTCGCACCACGGGGAGGGTGCCGTCGTGTGCTTTCGTCAACGCTCGAACAAGCTCGGGAAGTCGTGTACGTCGCCGGAAGGAAGGGGGTACGTTGGTGTTTCTTCCGTCCTGACCAGCACCGCCTACGGGGCTGTTCGCGGGGGAGCGTTTGTACCATCCGGCTACAAGACCCGCGTACCACGCGAGGCTAACAAGGAGAAATACACAATGTCACCGAACCTCAACCAGCCAGTCACAGATGACAGCATCAAGGTGCGTCAGCTCAGCCACTACCAGTTCAGCTGGGTAGCGGGGGAGCCAGGACAGCCCGGGTCGTGGACTCTTCAGCTCGTTCTTGATCAGGGCGCATGGGAGGAAGTGCTCACCATCGACGCCGACGACGCCGATAACCTCCAAGACCTCCTGTCCACCGCAGAGACGGTCTACTACGACGTGCAACGCCGCACCCTCATGTTCGGCACCACCTCAGCCGGCCATCACTAGGATCATTCATCCCGGAACGCCGCTTCGGATGTTCTATGGTCTGTCGTCGCTCTAAACGGAGGCGCCAATCGCGCCGCCTCATCGAACCATGCGGCTGCAGTCGAGGGCCGTAGGCCAGCGGAGGAGGATAGCGAAGAGCTTTTCTTCGAGAGCGTCGGAGGGGTACACGGTCGCCTGGGCGTCGATGAATGCCGCCACCCGGAGCAGCTCGCCCGACTCCTGCGACACCTCCTCCGCGACAAGTTGTCTCGGCCGGATGTTGCCCGCCACGGAAGTGAGCTGGGCGGCGTTCTCGGCCGAGATGCTGTTGATTTCGGACGCCACCTTGTTGTCCATCACCCCCTGAGGGTGCTGAGAAGGATCAACGGAGACAATGCACAGGTATGAAAACCGCTCGGCAGGCCTGGGAGCTGGCGGGTAGCGTGTAAGCATGCTCACAGTCCCCGAGAACTTCCCGCCCGCCTACATCCGCTACCTCGAGGCCCAGGACGAAGGTTTTGCCGAGACAGTGCTGATGGTCATGAAGCAGTCCGTCGCCGAGGGCAAGTACGGAATCCTGATCAGCGACGAGGCCGTCGACCGTGAAGCCGCGACATCGAAGGAGGTCCCCTTCGGCGAGGTTATCGAAGGGATCCACTGATGCTCGACCAACCCGCCGACGACGAAACGGCGGCCCGCAGTGCCGGCGCTTGTCGGGTCACGGAGCTCTACTTCCCGGGCTCGACCTTGTCTTCGAAATCCGCGCCCTCGGCAGGATCTTCCGCGTGCACCCTGTCGTCGGTGGGGTTCGCGTCCGCGTCGCCTTCGGCCGGGGCCTCGTTATGGACCCGGTCGTCGTCGCTGGGGTTCTCTGACATGCACCCGTCCTCTCGCTTGAGGGAAGTCAAGTTCCCTTGCCGTCAGTGTACGGATCGGGCGCCGCGTGCATAACCCGCGACCCGGCGGGTTATCCATAGTCATCAGCGAGCCCTCATTCTTTGCGGGCCTCGCAGCGAGCGCCGTCCTTGCCGCCACGCTCGTGGCGCAGGCCCGGACGCCCTGGGCCATCGCCCGATATTCATGCATCGTGCAGTGGCCCACCCCCTCGGATTCGCTATGAGCGCTTGCTGACGACGAAGGAGCGCGCCCCCGTCCGTGACGGGAGCGCCTTCGGTCTGATCGGCGGTGCAGGTGGCCTCAGTTGGAGTTCACCGAGCCGTCGTGGAACGGGTAGTCCGTGTACCCCTCCGCGCCCGGGGAGTAGAACGTCGCCGGGTTCGCCTCATTCTCCGGCAGGTTGTCGGACCAGCGCCGGGCGAGGTCCGGATTTGCGATGGCCGGACGACCGACGACGACGGCGTCTCCCACGCCGTCCTCGAGGATCGCGATGGCGTCGTCGCGGTTGGTGATGACACCGAAGCCGCTGTTGATGAGGAAGGGCCCTCCGAAACGCTTCCGCAGGTCCTGGGCGAGGTCGCCGGTGGGCTCGGCATGCAGGATGCTGAGGTATGCGAGCTTCAGCGGGGCGATGGCGTCGACGAGCGAGCCATAGGTCGCATGGACATCGGCAGCTTCGGTCTCCAGGGCGTCCTGAATGTTGTGGGCGGGGGAGATGCGAAGACCTACCTTCTCCGCGCCGACCTCGGCAGCCACGGCGGTGACCAGTTCGATCACGAACTGCGCCCGCTTCTCGGGCGTCCCGCCGTAGACGTCCTCACGCTGGTTCGACTCGGGGGAAAGGAATTCGTGGAGCAAATAGCCATTGGCACCGTGCAGTTCCACCCCGTCGAACCCGGCCACATGAATCGCCTTCCGGGACGCGGTGACGAACTCTCCTATAACACCCGGGAGCTCGTCCGCGGTGAGGGCATGCGGTACGGGGTAGGGCTGGTTGCCCATAGGTACTCGCGTGGTGCCATCGATCGCGATGGCGCTCGGCGCCACCACTTCATGGCCACCGGTGGTATCGGGGTGCGTCACGCGGCCCGCGTGCATGACCTGCGCCACGATGCGCCCGCCGTCCGCGTGCACCGCGTCGGTGACGCGCTTCCAGCCCACGAGCTGCTCGTCCTCGACCAAGCCCGGCTGGCCCGGGAAGCCCTGTCCGGCGTGGCTCGGGTACGTCCCCTCGCTGACGATCAAGCCCAGGGAGGCGCGCTGGCGGTAGTAGTCGACGACGATGTCACCGGGGATACCCGCATCACCCGAGCGGACACGCGTGAGGGGCGCCATCACGACGCGGTTGGGGAGTTCGAGCGTGCCGAGTGTCAGAGGGGAGAACAGTTTCATGGGTCCTTCTTTCCGGATCGGTTTCCTATCGCGAGGTAACCGGTCCTTACGGGGCGGGTATTCCAGGTGTGGGTGGCGTCACAAGCCCGACAGGGTGGATACCATGATGGTGAAGGCGCGACGACGGTGCGACACTGGGCCTGTTCCCGCAGCAGCCGGGACATCGATGGGCGGCGGTGCGGGCATGAGCGATATCCGGATGAAGACGGCGTCCGGGCGGTGGATTCTGCTGGCCACGGTGCTGGGGTCGGGTATCGTCGGCATCGATGCGACGGTCGTGAATGTGGCTTTGCCGACGATCGGTACTGATTTCGGTACGGATTTCGCGGCCCTGCAGTGGATTGTTACGGGGTACACGCTGACGCTGGCCTCGTTCATCCTGCTGGGGGGCTCGCTGGGGGATCGGTACGGGCGGCGCCGGATCTTCATCATCGGGGTGATCTGGTTCGCGGTCGCGTCATTGCTGTGCGGACTCGCACCGAACGCCGGACTGCTCATCGCGGCGCGTGCCCTGCAGGGCGTGGGTGGTGCGCTGCTCACGCCGGGGAGCCTTGCGATCATCCAGGCCAGCTTCTCCGGCGAGGACCGTGCTCGGGCTATCGGTGCGTGGTCGGGGCTTGGTGGTGTAGCAACGGCCATCGGCCCGTTCCTGGGTGGGTGGCTCGTGGAGAGCGTCTCCTGGCGATGGATTTTCCTCATCAACGTCCCCATCGCCGCCGCCGTCGTGTGGGTCGCCGCACGACATGTCCCGGAGACCCGCGATGCCGATGCGACCGGTCGGCTCGACGTCGCCGGAGCGGTGCTCGGAGCCCTGGCCCTCGCCGGCACCACGTATGCCCTGATCGAAGCGCCGTCGCTGGGCATCGGGTCGTGGGGGGTGCTGGCGTCCGGGGTTCTGGGCCTCGCCGCTGCCGCAATGTTCCTCGTGGTCGAGTGGCGTACCGAGCATCCGATGCTCCCGCTACGGATTTTCGGGAACCGGCAGTTCAGTGCTGCGAATGCCGTCACGTTCCTCATCTACGCCGTGTTCGGTGGCATCTTCTTCCTGCTCGTGGTCCATCTGCAGGTCGTGGCGGGATTCAGCCCGGTCGCGTCCGGGATCGCGATGCTTCCGATCACTGCGTTGATGCTCGTCCTGTCGCCGAGGGCAGGCGCACTCAGTGCCCGGATCGGTCCGAAGATTCCGATGGCCGTCGGCCCGGTGCTCTGTGCCTTGGCGTTGGCGCTCATGCTGCGAATAGGCCCTGGGGCGTCCTATCTCTTCGACGTGCTGCCGGCGGTGATCGTCCTCGGCCTGGGACTGTCGCTGCTGGTGGCGCCCCTGACCGCGACAGCGCTGTCCTCCGTACCCGAGCATCAGGCCGGGCTCGCCTCCGGGGTGAACAACGCCGTCGCCCGGGCAGCCGGTCTGATCGCAATCGCCGTCCTGCCCGCGGCCGCCGGCCTGACGGGTGACGCCTACAGCGACCCGCTGCAGTTCGAGGCCGGGTTCGACAGGGCCTGCGTGATCGGGGCCGTGGTGCTGGTACTCGGTGGTATCCTCGCCGCCGTCACTATCCGGAATCCGGTCGTGCTGGAGACCGAGCACCCCGCACACTGCGCTGTCGACGGCACTCCTGTGGCGCCCGGCGCCCTCCTCGGCACCCATGCATCCGCTGACGGGCAGGACGCAGGACCCCTTCGTCCGTGATGCGGGCATCACCTCCGAGCGACACGGCGCCAGTGCTGCGCCTCTCGGGTGGAACCGACCGATAACCGGGTGCGACGCCGATCGTAGCCAAGCAGTGTCCGACCCGACGATCGGAGACGGAAGCCACGGTGTGGCCCGGCACACAGCGAGGCCCCGGACACTGCCCGGGGCCTCGCTGTTCCTCGCCGGATCGGCGCTACATGACGTCCTTGTCGTCCATCGCGCTCAGCGGTGAACCACCCCGATTAGCGGGGTCGTCGCTCGCATCGACGTCGTCGTCGTCCTCCATCATGCCGAAGTCGACGTCGGCTGCGGCCTCGCCCAACGTCGGCTCCCCGGGCGGGATCTGCTCCTCACCGTGCTCGTACCGCGCCTCGGCGGTTTCGTCGCGCAGGGTTTGGTCGCTGAGGACACCCTCATCGCCAATCGCGGTCACGCCGTTCTCGCCGTCACCGTTCTCATCGTCACCGCTCTCGTTCACGCCCGGTTCGTCCTGCAGGAGCGGATCCTCCTGCCAGCGGTCCGGGTTGTTCTCCGCCGCGTTCGCGTAGTCATCAGGCCGGCCCTCGAGCACCGGATCGAGGGCGTCGGGAACCAGCGAGTCGTTCGGCACGTCGGGCTCTTCGCCCACGATGGTCAGTTCCTCATCGGGAAGGTTCTCGGTCATCTAGTCTGCCTTTCGTCGGTGCTGCGCATCCTTCGATCATCAGCCTACTGATGGATCGGTGCGGGCGACAGTTCGCGCCGTCGCCCGCACCGGTTCGTCCCTGCTAGGCGTGGTCGCGCCAGCTGTGCCGGGGATCGTAACCCAGCATTCGCCGGGCCTTGTCGATGGACAGCAGCGTCTCGTGCTCGCCCACCTCGCGCGTCACCTCGACCCGGGGGAACACCTCGGCCGCGAGCTCGGCGCTCGTGCGGCTCATGACGGTGTCGGCTGCAGCAATGATGAAGCGGTCAAAGCCCGGCCCGGCGCTCATGAGGGCCTTCTGCACAGCCTGCGCGCCGTCGCGGCCGTCGATGTAGCCCCACAGGTTCCATTTGCGGCCCGCCGGATTGGCGTCGAACGACGGGAACTCCGCGTAGTCCTCCGGATCCATGACGTTGGAGAAGCGCAGCGCCGTGATGCTCAGCTGCGGATCCCAGCGGGTCAGCTCGATGGCGAGTTGCTCCTCGAGATGCTTGACGAGCGAGTACGTGCTCTCGGGCCGCGCCGGGTACTCCTCGTCCACCGGGAGGTATGGGGGAGGAGTGTCGAAGGGCAACCCGAGGACGGTCTCGCTGGACGCGTAGACGATGCGCTTGATGCCGGCGCGCCTGCACGCCTGGAAGACGTTGTAGGTGGCCGTCATGTTGTTGTGGAAGGTCGCGACGTCCGCCTGCAGTCCGGGGGCCGGGATGGCTCCGAGGTGCACGACGGCGTCGAACCCGCTATGGCGGTCGTCCACGCCGAGGAGGGCGTCGACCACTTGACCGTAGTCACGCAGGTCGATGCGCAGGAACTCCGGGCTGCGCTCGCCGTACTGGTCTAGTTCCAGGACCTTGTGGCCCGCGTCGCGAAGCCCGCGCACCACGCTGCGGCCGAGTTTGCCGTTCGAGCCGGTGACGGCGACATTGAGGGCGACCATCAGGCGGGTCGGCTTTCCGGCGACACGGTCTTGGCGACATCGGTCTCGGCGAGGTCGCCGATGGCGTCGTCGATCGCCTTCAGAACGTCGTCCTCGAGTTTCACCCCGGCGGCGACAGCGTTCGATTCCACCTGCTCGGGGCGTGATGCCCCCATGATTGCCGACGCGACGTTCTGGTTCTGCAGCACCCAGGCGATGGCGAGCTGCGCCGTGGTCAGGCCGACGCCGTCGGCGATGGGTGCGAGCCTCTGGACGCCGGTGAGGACCTCGTCACTCATCCAGCGCTTGATCATGGTGGCACCGCCCTTGTCGTCCGAGGCGCGCGTACCCTGCTCCGGCTGCTGACCCGGCGTGTACTTGCCGGTCAGGACACCCTGCGCCACCGGGGACCATACGATTTGCGACAGCCCGAGGTCCTCCGACGTGGGAACGACTTCGCCCTCGATGACGCGCCACAGCATGGAGTACTGCGGCTGGTTCGAGATGAGCTGGAAGCCGAGGTCCGTCGCGAGGGCGTGGCCGTCCCGGATCTGCTGCGAGGTCCACTCGCTGACCCCGATGTACAGCGCCTTGCCCTGACGCACCACATCGGCGAAGGCCTGCATGGTTTCCTCGAGGGGAGTCTCGTCGTCGTACCGGTGCGCCTGATAGAGGTCCACGTAGTCGGTCTGGAGGCGCTGTAGCGAGCCATCGATCGACTCCATGATGTGCTTGCGGGACAGCCCGACGTCGTTGTGTCCCTTCGGCCCCGTGGGCCAGTAGACCTTCGTGAAGATCTCGAGTGATTGCCGACGCTCGCCCTTCAAGGCCTCCCCGAGGACGGTCTCCGCCGCCGTGTTGGCGTACGCGTCCGCGGTGTCGAAGGTGGTTATGCCGACGTCGAGCGCGGCGCGCACGCACTTCGTGGCGACGTCGTTCTCCACCTGCGATCCGTGCGTGAGCCAATTGCCGTAGGTGATTTCCGAGATCTTGAGTCCGCTGTTTCCGAGTTTTCTGAAGTCCATGATCCTGATGCTAACCACCCTGATCACCCGAGTACAGGGTGCACCGTTTCCCGAGGCAACTTGCGGCTCGGGCCACGGAGCGGGTGCCGCCCAACCGCTAGACTTGAGGGCGTCCTTCGGTTGCCGCCCACCAGTGAATGAGGAATCTTGGTCGACTTCAGCGCTCGTTTCGCCACCGGGAAGGAGCAGCAGATGTGGGATGCACTTGTGACGGCGAACCCGGGTGGCGGCAATATGCTCCAGTCTGCCGCGTTCGCCGAGGTCAAGTCCCATCACGGTTGGCGGCCCCGCTTCGTGGTCCTCGAGGGCCCCGGCCACACGAGTCACAACCTCATCCTCGAGAAGAAGGTACCCGTGATCGGGGCGCTCTGGTACCTCATCAAGGGCCCCGGCGTCACGGAGACGGCGCACGTACCCGCCGCGGCACGGGCGGTTGCCGACCTCGCGAGCAGGGAGAAGCACAACGTCTTCGCCATCAAGGTGGAACCGGACCTCGTTGACGGTTCCGAGCTGCGGGACACCTTCCGCGCGTCCGGCCTCGTCAAGACCTTCGACCTTCAGCCCAATGACAGCACGGCCATCCTGGACACGACGCCGGACTCCAACCAGCTGCTACGCAATCTGCATTCCCGCGGGCGGAACGCCGTGCGTAGGGCCATCCGGGAGGGCGTCGAGGTGCGCCGCATGGACCCTACCGAGGACACCTTCAGGGCCATGTACTCCCTGATGGCGCATATCGAGGACCGGTCTGCGGCCCGCATGCGCTCGTTCGAGTACTACAGCCGGTTCTGGCAGAATTTCGTGAACGCCGGGCAGGGCCGCTTCTACTTCGTCTACGAGGACGGCGAACCGTCGGTGGGCGCCTTCGTCATCAACTACGGCTCGAAGGGCACGTACAAGGACGGCGGGTCCCGGCCCGGGAGGACGCAGTACGGTGACTCGCACCTCGTGCAGTGGCAGGCCATCAACG
>JAABUN010005541.1_pt1 | contig 15541 bp, 13 predicted proteins | sample 5559311 | NCBI WGS metagenome assembly JAABUN01 (sample SAMN10711877, study PRJNA513370) | rock metagenome | isolation source: Antarctica rocks | place: Antarctica: Victoria Land, Siegfried Peak sud
CTCGCACCGCCTACGGCTTCCGCAACCTGGAGAACCAGCGCCGCCGAGTACGGTTCGCCTGCACCCGGCGACACCGCTGGGTCACCGCCTGCTGAGGGTGTCACTCCCCTCCAAGTTCGAAGAGCCGATTTCCGGAGCAGCGGTGGTCACGTGCGCCCCGTCAGGTGTCTGTCGCACGGACAAGCACCTGCTACCTCGAATGGCGCCTACTGCTGTGCACCCAAGATGGTTGCCGTGCGCGACGCCGAGAAGCATCTGTACCTGGGCTGCCGAACTCGATGTGGCCGGCTCCTTCCGCATCGGCTTCCGCGGTGGTGAACCGACCCTGTACCGGCGGCTACCTCAGATCTGCCACCGCATCTCGGACACGACAACACTCACCGTGACTGTCACGACCCGCGGCCACAGGTGGACGCCGCGGCTCGTCGATAAGGTCGCCGGGAACGTCCAACTTCGTGCGCGGCGTCCAAGGACCAGGCGCGCTTGGCGCGGACGGTCTCGGCTTGGCCGGCGTGGACGAGGGCGGGGGTAAGCATGCCGAGTCCGGCGTGGCGGTGGTGGGAGTTGTAGGCGTCGAAGAACTCGGCGCAGGACGCCCGGCGTTCTGCGATGGTGGCGAAGTTTCCAGGAGGAAGCTGGGGCAGTACTTCAGGGTCTTGAACCGCGGCTCGCTGTAGGGGTTGTCGTTGCTGACCCGGGGGCGACTATGGCTCTTGATGACGCCCAGGTCGGCCAGACCTCGAACTGCACTACGGGCGCGACGTGACCCAGAGCGACGTGCTCATGACCCGGCAAGCCGTCCTCGCGGCGACCGCGTCGCCCCAGCGCCGGCGGACCGACCACACGGCGGTTGGTTGACCGGGTTGACAGCCCGGATACGGTCAGGGTTGACAGGGTTGACAGGGTTGACGAGGAGGACGATGACCAGGACCGCAAGGGTCGTCTCGGCAACCGCGTCGGGGCCGGCGTCACCGTCCTCCCGCGTCCGGAGCAGCCCTGCCGTGGCGCGCGGCCGGGTGGCGGCCCGACAGGCCCCAAGCGCGCACGTACAACTCCTGCGAGGCATCGAAGTGGAGCTTCGCCGGCTGGACCCTGCGGGCAGTGACCTGTCGAAGGTCGCCGACCTCGACGGGCTTGCCCGCCGGGTCGCCGGCACGCTGGTGGACTCCTCAACGGCCTGGGTCGAGCACCTCGGCCCGTTCTACGACGCCGCTGGTGTCGCCGCCCTGCTCGGCCGGGACGGACAGCCGGTCACCAAGCAGGCAGTCAGCAAGCGCAAGGGCCTGCTCGCGCTCACCACAGGCAGCGGTCAGGTCGTGTACCCGGCGTTCCAGTTCCAGGACAAGCGCCCAGCGCCGGGGTTGATCGAGGTCCTGTCCGAGCTGCCCGCGACCATCGTGTCCAGGTGGACGCTCGCCTCATGGCTGAGCAGCGCCGAGCCCGAGCTGCAGGACGAGCGCCCCATCGACGTGCTTCACGAAGCCACCCCCGGCGCACTGACCGCGGTCGTCGCCGCAGCCCGCCGCTGGCAGCAGTCCCTCGCCGCGTGAGCGCGGGCCTGCAGGGCCCGCCGTCGAACCTGCGCGGCTTCCCGATGCAGCCGGCCAGGCAGCAGAGCCGGACGCTGTACCGGATCTTCCACGCTCGCCATCACACGACCGGCACGCTGAACCCGCCCTGGCACTACAGCAGCGCCCCCGCTCCCGCAGCGGGCGGCCGCTTCGACCTGCCCGCCCCGCACGGCACGTGCTACTGGTCGGACCGCAGGTACGGCGCCTGGGTCGAGGTGTTCCGCGGCGCCCGACTCGTCGACCCCGTCGACGCACGTGCCCGCCGGCTGCACACCGCCGAGGCGCCGGCCCTGCGCCTTGCAGACGTGACGGCTGCGCGCGCCTACAGCTTCGGCGTCACCGCCGAGCTCAGCACCATCGACGACTACACGCTGCCGCAGCAGTGGGCGCTGGCGCTGCACGCGCACGGCGCTGAGGCCCTGCGCGGCACGTGCCGGCACGACCCGACGAGCCGCGCGCACAACATCGCCGTGTTCGGCAGCGCTGGCCGGGCCGCACGGCGGCGCGGCTGGAGGACCTCCCGCGGACCGGTCGAGACCGACCTGGCGCTGCTGTCCGAGCTCGCTGGGCTGGGCGTGCGTGTGCCCCCGGTGCCGCGCACCGTCTCCGTCACCACGCCGTAACGGCGCACTCGACGACCAGCTGGCCGCCCGTCACCGGCCAGCAGCACGACGAGTGCGAGCATGACCGGCTGCTACCGCCGCGTCAGCGTTCAGCCGATTGACTGGAGCGAGCCCGTCAGGGCACTGAGCAGGCTCACCGCTTCGCGGTCCCAGTCGAACTCCGCACGAGCCAGCTCCTGGGCGGACCGCCCGGCCGCGACGAGCTCGTCGTCGCTGGCGCCCAGCGCAGCCGTCCCGTCCCCCGTCGCCACCCAGCCTGCGCCGTACGTCTCGATGAGGTCGGCGACGTTGGTCGCCTCGGTCACGACCACCGGCAGCCCCGACGCGAGTGCCTCGACGACGGCGAGCGGAAGCCCTTCCCAGCGCGACATGTAGACGAAGGCGTCGTGTCCGTCGAACAGGTCCGCCTTGTCTTCGCCCCAGGCCGGACGGCGCTTCCAGTTCGCCTCGACCCGAGCGAGCTGGTGGATCCCGAGGGCCGCCAGGAGATCCGCCATGTTGTACTTGCAGCCCCACTCGGGGACGGTGTATTGCTTGAAGCCAGCGTCCCCGAACCGGCGCCACGCGCCGGCGCTCATGCCGTGCAGGACCAGCTGCTCGAGCCGGGCCGAGTCCTCCGCGCGCCGAGCGATGATCCTGCCGCCCTCGCCGGTGACGACGTTCTTGGTCGCGTAGAAGCTGACGGTCGCGAAGTCGCCGAAGGTCTGCGCCCCGACCCTCGGCGTCCTGCGCCTCGACGGCGTGCGCGCATTTCTCGATGAGGACCAGGTCGTGTCGACGAGCGAGGTCTCGCCCTGTCACCGCACCGTGGACGGCGCCGATCTTGGGCTCATCACAAAGCCGATCGCCACGCCGAGAACGCCGAGCGTGAGATGGATGAGGTTGTCGAGGACGGTGTCGTAGCCGTGCGGCACGAGACCGAACAGGCGTGGGGCGACGAAACCGAGCAGGCCGACAGTGAGGTAGGCCACCCCGACCACGCCGACGACGCCGCGGACCACTCGCTCGTCGCGGGCCAGCAGCCCGGCGGCCAGCAGCGCCCCGCCGCTGAGCAGGTGGATCGCGTCCTCGGCTCGGTCGATGTTGAGGACACCGAACAGCGACTCGTTGCCGAGCACGAGCCCTCCGATGCCGATCAGCACGACCGTCGCGCCGGTGACGATGGCGTAGACGCGCGCCAAGGTGCGATTGCCCTGCGCACCGGTCACGCCGACACCGGGTCGAGCAAGCGGTCGAAGACCGCGCCGACCGCTTGCGCTTGGACGTACTTGTCGACGAGGTCGACGGTCCAGTCCTTGGCGCTCCAGTCCTGCGGCCGGTAGAGCCCCAGCGCGGTGTTGAGGAGCACGTCGCCGGAGTAGACGACTGCGAACACGACGTTCACGGCTTGCTGGCCGCGCAGTCCTCGGCTGGCCGCGACGCCGTACGCGGACCCCCACAGAGTGCCCAGGGCCAGGTGCGTGGTCTCGTTCAGGCGCCGTCGTCCACGCGCCGTCTTCGGCGCGACAGGCAGGACCTTCTCGGCGAAGTCGGCGGGCGCGTAGCTGTCCTCTCGATGGGTCAACGGCATCTCGACGAGTCGCTGGAAGGCGGTCATGACCACCGTCCCGGCGATCCCGGCGACGACGCCCCGACCGAGGAAGGAAGCGGTGGAGGGTTGTGGATCGAGCATGTTGTTGGCCCCTCGGTATGCGCCCCTCCGGCCCGCGGGTGCGCACCGGTGGCGGTGTCTTTCCCAGACCTCCGCCGACGATGCATCGTCCGGCGGCGCAATGCAGAAGTCTCGAACAGTGGCGATCCTCCCCTGAGAGAGAACGGCCGGGTGATCGCAGCTGGGCGGCGGACCTCCCGCCGCACCCGACCTACGGCGTGCTCACCGCTGCCGTGATGCCCGCACGGGACGTGGGCGACTCACTCATGGGTCGCCGGGACACAAGCACGCACAGCGGGGTGTCCGGGGTGGGCGACGACGTCTCGAGCCCGCCCCGCACGGAAAGGATCTCGAGACCGGCGCGGACATGGAGGGCCACGAGCTCGGTGAGCGAATAGACGCGCAGCTCGTGGTCCAGTCGACGAACTGCTCCGTGTGTCCCCTGCCTCAGCAGATAGGTCACGGAGTGGCGCCCAGCGACACCGTCCCACCGTCTTTCCTCGGTGACGATGAGCCCGTTGGCATAGGCCGGATGCACCGTCCTGGGCTCCCAGTCGCGGACGAGGGCGTCCCGGTGATGCACCTCCTGCACGAAGACGGCACCGGGCCTCAGCACGCGGGCGACCTCGCGCAGGACCCCGACGTCCTGTTCGTCGCTGCTGAAGTAGCCAAAGGCGTTGAACAGGTTGACGACGCCGTCCATGCAGGCATCCGCCAGCGGCAGGGCCCGCATGTCTGCGCGCAGGAGTGCCAGCTCGGGATCCCTCGCCGCGGCCGCCTTGAGCAGAACCGCCGACGTGTCTAGTCCCACCACGTCCAACCCGGCCGACCGGAGGGGGCTTGCGTGCCTGCCCTGTCCGCATGCGAGGTCGAGCACCCGAGCGCCCGGACCGACGTCGAGCAGGGTCTGCACAGCGGCAGCCTCGGCGCGGGCTCGCTGACCCTCGACGAAGGGACCGAACACGGTCAGGTAGTCCTCGGCGAAGAACGCCTCACACCAAGGCGCGACGGGCTCGGCGGCTGCGGTGGGCGTCATCATCCGATCCACACCGTCCCGGCTGGCTCCAAGCGGTAGCCGTGACCCCAGACCGTCTGCAGACAGGGGTGGGGACGGCTGGGGTTCGAGTAGGGAGGCGAGCTCGTCCGCGACCTTGCCGGGCGGGTGGTGCCGCCGGGTCTGTGCCGGGGCCGCTCGGCCCAGCGGTGCTGCGCGGTGAGCGGAGTCGTCTGTCACCATGCTGCGTCCCCTGCGACGGCGGTCAGGCAAGGCCAAGTTTTCGCCTGCGTCACCGCGCAGGGTTTGGACGGCGCACGCCCAGGAGCGTGCTCGACGGACGGTACAGCGGCCGCAGGGGAACCGCCAGAGCCGGACGAACGCGACGTCGCGGTCTCGACCTGCCCTCTCAAGCCTGCTCTCTGTGCAGGGACAACCGACCAACGCCGAGCACACGCGAGCTCTGCCCCAGTCCCCGGCGAGCGATGACCAAGCGTCGTTCGGTGACCGTTCGGACTCGATGTTGCCGAGGTCAGTCGAGCCGCTAGCGTTCGTAGCGGCTCGACTGGCCTCGGCGTAGTCGCGGTTCACAGACGGACGCTCGTGGCAGGGTCCGGGATCATCCCGGCTACCGAACCCTCAGCAGCACCTTCCCCGTCGCGCGTCGCTCGTCGAGCTCGAGCAACGCCTGCGACGCCTGCTCGAGCGGGAAGCTGCGACCGAGCACGGGCTCGAGCCGGCCCGCCTCGAGCAGCGGCAGCAGGTCCGCCCACTGCTCCTGGAGGTAGGGCATGTCGCCCATCCAGAAGGCGCCCCACCCGACGCCCACGACAGAGATGTTGTTCAGCAGCAGGCGATTGACCTTCACCTGGGGGATGTCACCCCCGGTGAAGCCGATGACGAGCAGGCGGCCCTCGCGGCCGAGGCTGCGCAGCGAGTCGGTGAAGCGGTCTCCACCCACGGGGTCCACCACGATGTCGACGCCGCGGCCGCCTGTGAGCTCCTTCACCGCGTCCTTGAAGCCCTCTGCCAGGACGACGTCCTGCGCGCCAGCCGCCTGAGCAGTCTCGACCTTGTCCTGCGACGACACGACGGCGATCACCTTCGCGCCGAGGGCGGTCGCGAGCTGCACCGCGGCGGTGCCGATCCCTCCAGCCGCACCGTGTACGAGGACCGTCTCGCCCGGCTGCAGCCGGCCGCGGCGCACCAGCGCGAAGTGCACCGTCAGGTAGTTCATCGGCAGGGATGCGCCGGCCTCGAAGGACACCGAGTCGGGCAGCGGGAAGACCATCGCGGGCGGCGCGGCGACGACCTCGGAGAACCCGCCGAGCCCGCAGAAGGCCGCGACGCGTTGCCCCGTGGCAAGACCGGAGCCGTCCGGGGCCGATCGGACGACTCCCGCCACCTCGGAGCCCGGGATGAACGGGAGCTCCGGCTTCAGCTGGTACTGCCCGCGGCTCTGCAGCACCTCGGGGAAGGTCACCCCCGCGACGTGCACGTCGATGACGACCGAGTCGGCTCTGGAGGCGGGCTCGTCGACCTCGACCACCTCCAGGGCAGACGGACCGTCGAGGGTGGTGATCTGCACAGCGCGCACACGAGCTCCTTGGGGACACAGGCAGGGATCGACATCGAGCGCTCGCCGGGTAGGCGATCACCCGCTCTCGCTGCAACCTATCCTCGTCCGGTGACGAGCCACGAGATGCAGCAGACGGTCGCCTACCAGCGGGCGGTGCGCGACGAGGCTCCCCCGCCGTCCGACGACCCGGCGCAGGCCCTGCGGGCACTTCGGGAGCGGGCCGAGCTCATCGCGACGCTCTACCCCGCGCCTTCCGACGTCCGGGTGGAGCCCGTCGACGCGGACGGCGTTCGGGCCGACCTCCTGACCCCGCCGGACGCGGACGAGAAGCACGTACTGCTCTACCTGCACGGCGGTGCCTACGTCGCGTACTCCCCGCGCAGCCACCGCGAGCTGGCCGCTCGGATCGCCCGGGCGGCCGGCTGCGTCGCGCTCGTCCCCGACTACCGCTTGGCCCCGGAGCACCCTTACCCGGCGGCCGTCGACGACGCCGTCACCGCCCTGCACTGGCTGCGGGCGCAGGGCCGCCGAGTCGTCCTGGCCGGAGATTCGGCCGGCGGCGGCTTGGCGCTCGCCCTGGCTCAGCGGTTGCGTGACGCCGGAGAGGAGCAGCCGGCTGCGATCGCGCTGCTGTCGCCGTGGACGGATCTCCTCCTGACTGGCCCGTCCGTGTCAGCCGTGGAAGACGACCCCACCCTCGACGCCGAGCGGCTGCGCGGCGCCGGGCTCTCCTACGCCGGCAGTGCCGACCCGACCGGTCCGGAGCTCTCCCCCGTCAACGCGGACCTCACCGGCCTGCCTCCCCTGCACGTCGAGGTCGGCACCGGCGAGATCCTGCTGTCGGACAGCACCCGGCTGGTCCACGCAGCTGCTGCCGCGGGCAACGCGGTCACCCTCGAGCTCGGGGAGGACCTGCCGCACGTCTTCCAGGTCTTCGCGAACACGCCCGAGGCCGTCGCCTCGACCGACCGCATCGGGGCGTTCCTGCGGCGCTCCCTCGGCTAGCCAGCCCGACCGGCACCGGCTCGCCGATGGAGCGTTGTCCGCGCGACCCGCCGGCGGGTTTGCCGGACAAGGCTCCACTGGCGGCCGTGGACGGCCCGCCCTCCCCCGCAGGCCACCTCGACCCGCTGCTCCTCCGCTCGATCCCAGTCGGGGTGGGACTCAGCCCGCTGAGCCGGTGGCGCCGCTGCCGACAAGCTGAACACGGCGCGCAGCCGCCGTAGGGAGCTCGCGGACCTGGACTGCTCGGCGGTCCGATCCGGGCCGTCGGCGCCGGTCTGCCAGCGCGTTGCGGCCAGCAGACCGCATCCAGCGCAGCCCCCGGCCCGGCAGACCCGCGAGCCGCTCGGTCAGCAGTCCCACGGCGAGGCAGGCGATCACACTCAGGAGCGGCTGCCCCTTGAACAGGCCCAGCACGGGCCAGTGGGTCAGGTAGACGTAGAGCGACCCCGCGGCCAGCAGGCTGAGGGCCGGGCGCAGCGGGACGAGCAGCCGGGGCAGAGCGACGGACGGCGCCCAGACGAGCAGGACCAGCGCCGCGAGGACCACGAGCCCCTGCATGTGGTTGACGAAGAACCAGGCGACCAGCACCAGGGCCAAGGCGGTCAGCCAGCGTCGCTCGGTCGCGGTCCGGGTGCGGGCGGCGCACCAGCCGAGGGCGAACAAGCACAGCACGGCCGCTGCGGACTGGGTCCGGTCGGGACCCGACCCGAGGGCTAGGACGCCGAAGCGGGTCGCCAGTCCGGCACCGACCAGCGCCACGGGGAACCAGAACGGCCAGCGCCGCTCGGCCCGGTCGACAGCGGGGACCGCCATCAGCACCGCGAGCAGGACAAGAACGTGGACCAGCGCCTCGACGAACCAGTAGCGCCACCCGGGCCCGAGCACGTCCGGACCGAGGATGCTGTTCAGGAGCCCGACCTGGGTCAGGCCGACCTGCGCTGTCGTCAGGGCGGCTGCTCCGATGATCACCGCGCTGGGCACGACGATCCGACGAACGCCACGCCACATGCCGAGCAGGCGGTCGCGACGAGGAGCCCGAGTCAGCCGGAACCGCGCGAAGTTGTAGCCGGCCACGGCGATCAGCGCGTGGGCACCACCTTTGATGCCGAGCAGGTGGGCATGTGAGCCGACGATGAGCAGGATGCCGACCGCCCGGAGCAGCACCGTGGTGTCGAGTCGAACCGGCGACGGCGGTGCTCCCGAGTCCTGGCTCACCTGCAGCTCCCGGACCGGTGTGACGTGCCAGTCCGGTGGCAGCTGGCCCAGCGCGTCCTCGAGCCTCATCGACACCTCGACGTAGGACAGCGAGTCACCGCCGAGGCCGGTGAACGTGCTGTCTCCGGTCACGTCGTCGCGACCCAGCACCTCCGCGTACAACATCGCGATGCTCCTACCTGGGGCAGGGTCGGCGGTCGCCTCGGGAGCGTCCTGCGGCGCGGAAGCGATGGCGAGTGCGATGGAGCCGTCGACCTTGCCCCGCGGCGTGCGCGGCAGCGCGTCGACCAGCACGACGCGTACGGCCCGCAGTGGCAGTCCGGCTGCCGCGGCGGCCCACTGTCGCGCAGGCAGCTCGGCGGCGGGGCGCTCCGCCAGCACGACGAGCGCGTCACCCACTCCCGTCGCCCAGCTCGACAGGCCCTGCTCCGCAAGGGCGTCCTCGACCGCTTGGAGATCCACCCGCAGCCCGAAGGCCTTGGCGAAGCGGGACCGGCGGCCGACCACCTCGAACAGCCCGTCGGGCCCCTGCCGCGCGAGGTCACCGGTGGCGAGCTCGTGCACCGTGCGTCCGAGGGCCAGGTCGGCCGGGAGCTGCGCGTAGCCGAGCATCACGTTCGGACCGGTGTAGACCAGCTCGCCCACGCCCGCCTCGTCGAGCCCGCCGAGCCTCAGCTCGCCTCCCGGCACCGGTCGGCCGATCGCCCTCGGGCGGCTCGCCGCGAGCTCCGGCGGCAGGTAGGCCATGCGCGCCGTGGCCTCGGTCTGCCCATACATCACGACGAGCTCCCAGCCGCGAGCTGCACCGGCGACGGCGTAGCGGCGGACCTGCTCGGCCGGCATCTTGCCCCCGGCCTGGGTCAGCTGTCGCAGCGACGGCAGCTCGCGGGCCAGGAAGTCCACCCGGTCGAGGAGCTGGAAGGTGTAAGGCACACCCGACAGCGACGTCACCTCGCGCGCGCGGCACAGCTCCCAGAAGCAATCGTCGACGACGGAGAACCCGGTCAGGACGACCGACGCCCCACGCAGCAGGTGCGTGTGGAGGATGGACAGGCCGAAGCAGTAGGCCAGCGGCAGCGTCGTGACCGCCCGGTCGTGCGACCTGATGTCGAGGAACGAGGCAATCGACTCGGCGTTGGCGTCGAGGTTGTCGTAGGAGAGCCGGACGAGCTTGGGCGAGCCCGTCGACCCTGAGGTGCTGAGCAGCAAGGCCAGATCCGGGTGCAGGTCGTGGGCGGTGCCGGCCCGGCGCTCCTGAGGCTGCCAGGTCCCCGAGCTCTGGCGCACCACGACGTCGGGGTCGTAGGTGTCGATCCAGCCCTGGACGTGGGCGTCGTCGTCGGACGGCACGAGGAGCACCACATGGCCGGCCGACAGTGCCGCGAGATAGGCCACGTAGCAGCCGATCTCGTGGGCACCGGCGATCAGGACGAGTCGCCTCCCCTGCCCGAGCGCTCGGGAGGCCTCCCCCACGCGGGCGGCGAGCTGGGCGTAGGTCACGGACTCGACGTCGCCCAGCAGGGCCGGCTGTGACCCGAAGGAGGCCAGCTGTCGGGTCAGCAGCGGCTGGCGCCGGATGAGCGTCGTCGACGCCGTCAGAGGGGGGAGCACCAGCCCACTGTACTTAGGGCAGCCTTCCCAAAGCCAGAGCGACTAGTCTGAGTCTCGACCGGTCGCACCGATGAAGGAAGCCGATGTCCCTGCGGTACCGCTCCGCGCTCCTGGCCACCCTGCTCGCCCTCGTTGCCGTCACGAGCGGCTGCTCCGGCGACGGGGACGACGACGCCCTGGTGCTCTACAACGCCCAGAACCAGAACCTCATGAAGGCGCTCACCAAGGCCTTCACGGACAAGACCGGGATTCAGGTGCGGATCCGCGGCGGAGGGGACTCCGAGCTGAGCAACCAGCTCGTGCAGGAGGGGGCGAAGTCGCCGGCCGACGTCTTCACCACCGAGAACTCCACGGCCATGGCGCAGGTCGACCGGGCCGGCCTGTTCGCGCCGCTGTCGCCTGCGGCCCTCGAAGGAGTCCCCGCCCAGTACGTCTCCGGCCGCAAGACCTGGGTCGGTGTCGCCGCCCGGTCGACGGTCCTCGTCTACAACCCGTCGAAGCTGCCGGCCGCCGAGCTGCCCGCCTCCATGCTGGACCTGTCGCAGCCGGCCTGGAAGGGCCGCTTCGGCTACGCCCCGACCGGGGCCGACTTCCAGGCCATCGCGTCCTCGGTCTTCGCCCTCGAAGGGGACGCTGCCGGCGAGGCGTTCGTGCAGGGCCTCAAGGACAACGGGCGCACCTACGCCAACAACATCGCGATCCTCAAGGCGGTCAACGCCGGTGAGATCCCCGCCGGCATCATCTACCACTACTACTGGTTCCAGGACCGGGCGAACACCGGTGCGGACAGCCGCAACGCCGAGCTCCACTACTTCGGCGACCAGGACTCCGGCGCCTACCTCAGCGTGGCCGGCGCCGGGGTCCTGTCGTCGAGCAAACGCTCCGAGCAGGCCCAGCGGTTCGTCGCGTTCCTGACCAGCCGCGAGGGCCAGGAGGTGCTCGCCGGGAGCAACGACCTGCAGTACGCCATCAACAACGGAGTCGCGTCGAACCCGGCCCTCAAGCCGATCTCGGAGCTCGAGGCGCCCGCGGTGCCGTTCGACGCTCTGGACGGGCCGAAGGTGCTCGCCGCCTTCCGCAAGGTGGGCATCCTCTGAGCCTCGTCGGCTCCCTGCCGCAGCGCCTCAGGCGGCCGGGCTACCCCCCGGTGCTGCTCGGAGCTGCGGTGACCGTGGCTGCCCTGTCGCTGCTGCCCGTGGCGTACGTCCTCACGGACACCATCAGCGTCGGCTGGACCGAGGCCTACGCCCTCATCGTCCGACCGCGGGTGGGCGAGCTGCTGCGCAACACCGTGCTGCTCACCCTGTGCGGCATGGCCACGAGCGCCGCACTGGGCACGGCCCTCGCCTGGCTGGTGGAGCGCACCGAGTTGCCTGGCCGCCGGGTGTGGAACGTGCTGCTGGCCGCGCCCCTGGCCGTCCCCGCCTTCGTCACCAGCTTCGGCTGGGTGTCTCTGCTCCCGTCGGTGGCCTCCCCCCTCGGAGCGCTGATGGTGATCACCCTTGCCTACTACCCGCTGGTCTACCTGCCCGTGGCGGTGACGCTGCGGGGACTGGACCCCGCGCTGGAGGAGACGGCGGCCGCGCTGGGCCTCGGCACGGCAGCGACCTTCCGGCGGGTGGTCCTCCCCCAGCTGCGGCCCGCCCTGCTCGGCGGCAGCCTGATCGTGGGCCTGCACCTGCTGTCGGAGTTCGGCGCCCTGCAGCTCCTGCGGGTCGAGACCTTCACGACGGCAATCTACGACCAATACTCCTCGTCGTTCAGCAGTCCGACGGCGAGCACCCTCGCCGCCGTGCTCCTGCTCCTGTGCGCACTGCTGCTGGTCGGTGAGCTGCGGCTGCGGGGACTGCGCCGCTACGCGCGGCTCGGCCGGGGCGCTGCCCGGACCGCTCCTCGACGCCCCCTTGGCCCGGCCAAGGCCCCCGCCCTGCTGGCGGTCACCGGCGTCGTCGTCCTCGCCCTCGGCGTGCCGGTCGGCAGCATCGTGCGCTGGCTGGTGATCGGCGCGGACGCCGCCTTCCCCGTGCGGGGCCTGCTCACCAGCGCGGGCACGTCCTTGGCCCTGGGTGCGGTGGCCGCCATCGTCACGACAGCCCTGGCCCTGCCAGTAGCGGTACTCGCGGTCCGGCACGTCGGCCGGCTCAGCAGCACCGTCGAGCGCACGACGTACGGCGCGAACGCGCTGCCCGGAATCGTCGTCGCGCTCGCACTCGTGACGGTGTCGCTGCGGGTGGTGGAGCCGCTCTACCAGACGACCTTCCTGCTGCTCGCGGCCTACGCCGTGCTCTACCTCCCCCGGGCCGTCGTCACCCTGCGGGCCGCGCTGGAGCAGGCTCCGGTGGTGCTGGACGAGGTAGCGCAGTCGCTCGGGGCGAGCCGGTGGTCGACCCTGCGGCGAGTCACCCTTCCGCTGATCGGCCGAGGGTCCCGGGCCGGCGCCGCGCTGGTCTTCCTCGGCGTGGTCACCGAGCTCACCGCCACCCTGCTGCTCGCCCCGCTCGGCACCAGCACCCTCGCCACCGAGTTCTGGGCGCAGAGCAGCCAGCTCGTCTACGGCGCGGCCGCTCCCTACGCTGCACTCATGATCGTGCTGTCAGTGCCGGCGACGTTCCTGCTGACCCGGGAACCTCGACAGGCCGGCGTGCTGTGACCGACCGCCTGTGACTGAGATCAGCCTGCGTGGCGTCGTCAAGTCGTTCGGCCCCACCGAGGTGCTGCGTGGCATCGACCTCGACATCCCGGCCGGCAGCCTGACCGCGGTCCTCGGCCCGTCCGGCTGCGGCAAGACGACGTTGCTCCGCCTGATCGCCGGCTTCACCGAGGCCGACGCCGGGACGATCACCTTCGGGGGGCGCACGGTGGTCGGGCCGTCGGTGTCCGTCCCAGCGCGAAGCCGAAGGGTCGGCTACGTCCCCCAGGAGGGCGCGCTGTTCCCGCACCTCACCGTGGCGGCGAACGTGCTGTTCGGGCTCGCTCGCAGTGAGCGGACCCCGGGGGCACGGCTGGACAGCCTGCTGGACCTGGTCGGGCTGGACACCACCGTCGCCGGGCGCTTCCCGCACCAGCTGTCGGGCGGCCAGCAGCAACGCGCTGCGCTCGCCCGGGCGCTCGCGCCGGCGCCGGCCGTCGTCCTGCTCGACGAGCCGTTCTCCTCGCTCGATGCCGGGCTGCGCGAGGACACCGGACGGGCCGTGGCCGATGCGCTGCGAGCGAGCGGGGCGACGGCCGTGCTCGTCACCCACGACCAGGGCGAGGCGCTCTCGCTCGCCGACCAGGTCGCCGTCATGCGGGGCGGGCGGCTCGTTCAGGCCAGCGCGCCGGCCACGGTCTACGGTCGACCGGCCGACCCGGGAGTCGCCACCTTCGTCGGCGGGGCCGTCCTGCTGCCGGGTGAGATCAGGTCGTCGCAGGTGCACTGCGCGCTCGGCCTGCTCGACGTGCAGGGAGAGCTGCCCCGCGGCGGCCCGGACGTGCAGGTGCTCGTACGGCCAGAGCAGATCCTGCTCGGCGAGCAGGGAGTCCCCGCCCGGGTGCTGGACATCAGCTACTTCGGGCACGACGCCTCGGTGCGGCTCGAGCTGGGCGACCGGGGCAGCGGCAGCAGTGTCGTCTCGCGGGTCGCCGGGTCCGACGTACCGGCGGCCGGATCGGAGGTCCACCTGCGTGTGCGAGGGCCGGTGCCGGTCTTCGCCCTTCAGCCCGCTGTGGATCGCGCCGCGGGCGTGCCTGACCCTCCTCCCGCGACGCCCGGCCGGCGGCCGGTGCGGGGCTCGTTTGGCCGGCGACGGGCACGACCCGCGCGCTGAGGACGACGCAGGGTGACGGGTGGCGCAGCAGCAGGCCTCACTGGCGGCCCGGCTCCTGTCTCGCTGTGAGCGGAGACACGGGCCTGCCGGACCTTCGCCGTCGAGTGGCCGCCCTTCCTCACAGGAGTAGCCGGCTACTTGTTGAATGGCGGCAGCCAGAGACCCGGCCAGGTTGATGGTCAGGTGTCGGCGGGGATGCTCCGTAACCGGCTGCCCACTGTTCCACTGGTGTGGCTCGCTAACGCAGTGCTGACCCGCCGGCACCGCCTTGGGTGGAGTGGCTCAAGAGGGGTTTGCTTCGCCTGAAGTAGCGCTGCCCTCCTCCCGTCCAACGAGCACGGGAGAGAGTTCGTGGTTGCAGTGATGATCGGGATCGACCCGCACAAGCGGAGCAACACGGCGCTCGTGCTCGACGGTCGGGAAACCGTCCTGACAAGGCGACGATTCGCCAACGACAGCGCCGGCTACCGGGACCTGAAGGCGTTCGCCCGAGGCTGGAAGCAACGCACCTGGGCCGTTGAGGGAGCTCGTGGCGTGGGCCTGAGCTTGGCGCAACGGCTGACGATGGAAGGCGAGCACGTTCTCGACGTTCCCGCCGTGCTGTCGGCCCGGTTCGGGCCCTTGGTGGTGGCAGCGGCCGTAAGACCGACGAGGCCGACGCCTACGCAGTTGCCGTCGTCGGCCTGCGGGGTCACGGGCTGCAGGTGGTGAAGCCTGAGGATGAGGTCACCGTCCTGAAAATGCTCAGCGACCGCCGCCAGCAGCTCGTCGAGCAGCGCATCGCCGCGGTCAACCGGCTGCACGATGTGCTGCAGGATCTCCTTCCTGGAGGGGCATCCACGCGCCTGACCGCCACCAAGGCCCACGAGATCCTCGCCGGCCTTTCGCCTGTCCGACCCGGTCGGTCAGGCCCGCAAACAGCTTGCGGTCGAGCACGCCGACGACGTCGCCGAACTGGACGTGAAGATCAAGACGATGGCCAAGCGCATCGCCGCGGCCGTCGCGCCGCGACCCTCAGCGGTGACCGACATCAAGGGCATCGGCGCGATCGGCACCGCACTGATCCAGGGCGAGGTCGGGGACGTCCGACGGTTCCGGTCCAAGCATCACTTCGCCAGCTACACCGGCACCGCCCCGATCGACGTGAGCAGCGGCGACCAGAATCGGCACCGCCTCAACCGCGGCGGGAACCGCAAGGCTGAACTACGCCCTGCACATCGCCGCGCTCGTCCAGATCCGTTTCCCCGGACCAGGCCAGGACTACTACGCCCGCAAGCGTGCCGAGGGCAAGAAGCCCCTCGAAGCGATGCGGTGCCGCAAACGTCGACTGTCCGACGTGGTCTTCCACGCACTGCAAGACGGGCTCTTCGAACTTGGAGGGGAACGACGACACGGTCTTGTGAGTAGGGCGGCCTCGGGCTTACAAGCCCGTGGCCCCTCGATGCTGGCGGTGGATACGAGCCGACAGCTGAGGGGCCACGAGTGA
>JAABUN010005542.1_pt1 | contig 15540 bp, 14 predicted proteins | sample 5559311 | NCBI WGS metagenome assembly JAABUN01 (sample SAMN10711877, study PRJNA513370) | rock metagenome | isolation source: Antarctica rocks | place: Antarctica: Victoria Land, Siegfried Peak sud
AGCCAGCGCCGCCTGCGGCGCGCCCGCCAGCTCCGGTCCCACTCCGGGCGTCACTCCTGCGGCCACGAGCGCACCCGGGCCGCCAGCCACCGCCGGCACACCGTCGTCAACGGCGGCCCGTACGTCCCCCCCGCCTCACCGCACCCCCACTCCGGCGCGCGCGACGTGCGCCGACCGAGCGGCCGAGATGTCGGTCTCCGAACAGGTGGGTCAACTGTTCATGATGGGTGTCCCCACGGCCGGACTGGACGGCGCTGCGGCGGAGATCCTGAAGCGTAACCGCGTCGGCAGTGTGGTCCTGCTTGGCAACACCGTGGCCGGACGGGACCACGTGAAGAACGTCGCCGACGACGTACGATCGGCCGCTCAGCCGCCCGAGGGGGTCGAGATCATGCTGGCCGCTGACCAGGAAGGCGGTACGGTGCAACGCTTGCGCGGTTCAGGCTTCGACCGGATACCGTCCGCCAGCCGACAGGCGTCCATCTCCGACGCGGAGCTCTCCCGAAACGCCGCTGTCTGGGCGGAGCAGCTGCAGGCCGCCGGTATCGATGCGGACTTGGCTCCGGTGGCTGACGTCGTACCCGATCGGCTGAAGCGGACCAACCAGCCCATCGGCGTACTGAATCGCGGCTTCGGCGCCGAACCCGACGTGGTGGCAACCAAGGTGGCCGCGGTCGTCACCGGGATGGACCATGCTGGCGTGGCCACCGCCGTCAAGCACTTCCCAGGACTGGGGCGGGTCCGGGGCAACACCGACTTCGCCGCCAACGTCGTCGACTCCACCACCACCCGCAATCATCGCGACCTGGCCGGCTTTGAGGCGGCGGCCGAAGGGGGCGTCGACATGGTGATGGTGTCGTCGGCTTACTACACCAGAATCGACGCCGACCACCGCGCAGCGTTCTCGACCGTCATCATCAACCAGCTCATCCGCGGCGACCTCGGCTTCACCGGGGTGGTCATCTCTGATGACCTGGCGGCGGAAGCCGTACGAGACCTTACCCCGGGTGACCGGGCCTGGCGATTTCTTCAAGCCGGAGGCGACGTGGTGATTGTCGGTGATCCTCGACTGGCCACCGCTATGGTGACCACAATTGAGTCCAAGGTCGCCAGCGACCCCGACTTTGCCGACCAGGTCACGGCGAAGGTCGCCCGGGTCATCGCGATGAAGTCGCGCCGGGGTCTGGCTCAGTGTTGATCAGCCGTCGACCTTGAGCTGTTTCAGGGTGTTCCGGGCGGGCTGTACCAGCTCGGGGGTGGTGTCGGGGATGGAGGCGTAATACAGTCCGGCGGTGGAACCGCTGGCGACGATGGCGACAATCAGCAACTCACCCTTGGTCTTCAGGTTTTTGATGTCGAAGCTGAGCTTCGACTCGACCAGCCACCCGTCGCGGCCGTCGATCGTCATGGCCTGGTTGACCGTGACGTTGCTGTCAACGGCGTTCTCGCCGTAAAACTTTCCGAGGATGCACTTCACCACGATCTGCGCGCCCTGCTCCGGAGTGAAAAAGCCATCGCCCGCCCGCAGCTCGCCGACTAGGACCGACGCCACCCAGCTGCTGTTCTTTTCGTCGTAGTTGGGCTCGACGCTGACGTTCTGGGTCAGCACGTCACTGCCGAACGGCACTCGGTAGTCGGGCTCAGGCGCCGACCAAGGCGAACCGAGTGTCGGGTAGGACACCGGTCCGCCGTGCACCCGCCCGTCGTTGGGCCGGGATTTGGGCGGAGGGGTTTCGGTGGCCGCCTGCGGACACGCGTCCTGTGAGGCCCGACCGCCAGTGGGCGTGGTGCCACCCAAGCCGCCGCCCCCGCCCAGCGACCTGATCACGATCACGGCAACGATGACGATGGCCAGCAGCAGGGCACCGGCGCCGATCCACCAGCCGATCGGCGACTTCTTCTGCGTGACGTTCTGATAGAGGGCGTAGGCGCCTGGCCCGGACGCCGGTTGCCCGGAGGCTTGTTGTCCGTAGCCCTGCTGCCCGTAGCCCTGCTGCCCCGAACCCGTCGGGCTGACGGGAAGCGCTGCGTTACCCACGGCTCCGGCCGAGGTCTGGGCTGGCGCGGGTGCCTTGGGGTTGGGCGAGGTCGCCGCCGACCACGCCTTGCCGTCCCAGTAGCGAAACAGGCCCGGTCCGCCGCCGGGATCGGGGTACCACCCAGCTTGTGCGCTCACGCCAGCGAGTTTAGGTCGCGATCGGTCCAGATCAGCCGAAGCGACCAGTGATGTAGTCCTCGGTGGCCTTCACATCGGGATTGGAGAAGATCTTCTCGGTGGAACCGATTTCGATCAGCTTGCCGGGCTTGCCTTGGGCGGCGAGGTTGAAGAAGGCGGTCTGGTCGCTGACTCGAGCCGCCTGCTGCATGTTGTGCGTGACGATCACCACGGTGTACTGCTCCTTGAGCTGGCCGATCAGATCTTCGATGGCCAGCGTGGAGATCGGGTCGAGCGCCGAGCAGGGCTCGTCCATCAGCAGCACCTGAGGTTCAACGGCAATGGCGCGGGCGATGCACAGACGCTGCTGCTGACCGCCCGACAGTCCGATGCCAGCCTTGCCTAGCCGGTCTTTGACCTCGTTCCACAGGTTGGCCGCGACTAGTGATCGTTCGACCGATTGGGCGAGCACCTTCTTGTTCTTTACGCCGTTGAGCCGCAAGCCCGAGGCGACGTTGTCGAAGATGGACATGGCCGGGAATGGGTTCGGTCGCTGAAAGACCATCCCCACCACGCGCCGGACGGCGACCGGATCGACGCCGGGACCGTAGAGGTTGGTGCCGTCCAGCTCGATGCTGCCCTTGACGTGGGCTCCCGGGATCACCTCGTGCATCCGGTTCAACGTGCGCAGCACCGTGGACTTGCCGCAACCCGAGGGGCCGATGAAGGCCGTCACCGTCCGCGGCTGCACGGTCATCGTGACGTCATCGACCGCGTGGAATCCGCCATAGAAGATGTCAACGTTACGCACATCGATTCGCTTGGCCATGGGCCTATTTCTCCTTGAGCTTGGTGGCGCGGGCGATGACGCGGGCCAGCACGTTGAGCAACATGACAATGATGATCAGGGTGAGCGCGGCGGCCCAGACCCTTTCAAAGCCGGGGAACGTCGGCGCTTGATCGCGACCAGAGTTGATCATGGTCGGCAACGCGCCCATGGTGTCGCTGCTCGGGGAAAAGTTGATTCCCACCGCGTAGGAGACCAAAATTAGCAACGGAGCCGTCTCGCCCATGACGCGAGCCAAGCCCAGCACCACGCCGGTGGAGATGCCCCCGAAGACCGTGGGGATGACGACCTTGATGATCGTCTTCCATTTGGGCACGCCGAGGGCGTAGGACGCTTCCCGCAGCGAGTCGGGCACCAGTTTGAGCATCTCTTCGGTGGACCGCAGCACCGTGGGCAACATCAGCAGCACGAGGGCGATGGACACGGCGATGGCCGAGCGGCCGAAGCCGAAGATCGTAATGAACAAGGCGTAGATGAACAAAGCGGCGACGATCGACGGGATCCCGCTCAGGATGTCTACGGTGAAGCTGACCGCTCGGGCCACCTTGGTGCCCCGGGCGTACTCGATCAGAAAGACGGCGCCCAGGATGCCGATGGGTACGGCGATCAAGGCGCAGATGAGTGCGATCTCGACGGTGCCGATGATGGCGTGGTAGGCACCCCCACCCTCGCGTCGTGGGGTGATGCCGCGCTGGCTCTGCAGCCACCAGGTCGATGTGAAGACCAAGCGGGCGCCCTTGCTGATCACGGTGTAGAGCACCCAGACCAGCGGGATTATCGCGAGAAGCGTAGCCAGATAGACGTAGATCTTCGCCAGGGTGTTCTTGATCGTGCGCGACCCGCTAGGCCGACGGAACGAGAGCTGGGTGTCGGGTGTGGTAACGGTCATGACTTCGGCCCCCGGTCGGCGATGACTCGGGCCATGGCATTGACCGCGAAGGTGACAAGGAAGAGCACCAGGCCGGCAGCGATGAAGGCACCCGTCTTGGACGGGCTGTCGAACTCCGCAGCGTTGTTGGCGATCTTGCTGGCGAAGGTCTCGCCGCCGGAGAAGATCGACGGGGTGAAGGCGCTGCCGGGAGCGACCTGGGACAAGATGATCATCACCGCGATGGTCTCACCCAGGGCCCGGCCTAGTCCCAGCATGGACGCGCTGATCACGCCGGATCGTCCGTAGGGCAGCACGGCGGTCTGAATGACCTCCCAGCGTGTCGCCCCCAAGGCGAGCGCCGCCTCGACCTGATCCCGCGGGGTCTGAGCGAAGACATCCCGCGAGATGGCGGTGATGATGGGCAAGATCATGATCGCCAGCACAACGGAGGCGACGAAAACGGAGCTCTTACCGGCACCCGGGCTGAACAGCGGGATGAAGCCGAGGTTGTTTCCCATCCATTGGATAGCGGGATCCAGGAACGGGCCGAGCACCCTTAGCCCCCAGAGGCCGAAGATGATCGAAGGCACCGCGGCCAGCAGGTCGACCAGGAAAGAGACCGGCCCGGATATCCGCTTGGGCAGATACTGGGTGAGGCAGAGGGCAACGCCAACCGCGACCGGAACCGCCATCACCATGGCCAGGATCGACGACAGCACGGTTGTCCACAGCAGGCCCGCGATCCCGAAGCGCAGCTCGTTGCCGCCGACCGACCAGTTGCGCGAGGTGAGGAAGTTGTCCTGGTCCGCCAACAGACTGGGTAGCGCTAACGCCAGCAAGAAGATACCGACGAACAACACCAGCAGTACGATCACGACCCCCGAGCCTGCGGCAAGACCACGGAAGATCCGGTCGCCGGTCTGACTGATGTTGGCGAGCTTGACCCCCCCGGACGTGCGTTCACGACTCGGTTCGGTGGGGCTGGGACTTGCGGTCTTGAAACGCCGGACCGTTGGCACCGGGGAGGTTGTGGCCGGGTTGGCGTGGTCCGCAGCCGGCGACAGGGCCGGATCGCGATCCGCAGCCACGGAGGTGGCCGAACCGCCACGGTGGTCGAGGTGGTCCGGTTCCGGCCCGCGGTCGGGGTCTTGCGTTTCAGCCTGGCCGGTTTCGGTTGTTGACATCGTCCCTCCTGTCCTCGATCGTTCCTGGTTCAAACCAAGCCTTCCCGCCGAACGTGCCGACGGGAAGGCTTGGCAGTTGCAGATGACGCTCAGGCAATCGCCGCGATCGCAGTCTTCACCTTAGTGAGCAGTTCACTGGGGACCGGGGCATAACCCAGTTCTTCCAGACCGGTCTGGGTGGTGTCGGAGGCGAAGTAGGTCAAGAAATCCTTGACGATGGCCGTCTTTTCGGCGTCGAGACCCTTGCTGCAGACGATCTCGTAGGTCACCAGCAGCGCCGGATAGGCACCCGCTGCGCTGTCGGCGTACTTGAGGTCCAGGCTCAGGTCGTTGCCCTTGCCCTTGATCTTGGCTTAGGCCACGGCTTTGCCGACGGCCTCGCCGGTGAGCTCGACCCCGCCGTTACCGCTGTCCAGTAGCGCGACCTTCAGGTCGTTGTCCTTGGCGTAGCTCCACTCCATGTAAGAAATGGAGTTTTTCGTGCTGGTCACGCCCTCGGCCACACCGGAGGACTTGTTCTTGCCCTCACCCGTGCCGGTCCACGACTTGCCCGGCTCGCCCTTCCAAGCGCCGTTGCCAGCCTTGGACAAGAACTTGGTGGCATTCTCGGTGGTGCCGGACTCGTCAGAGCGGAAGAACACGGTGATCTTGTCGCCGGGCAGTTGCGCGTCGGCGTTCAGCTTGGCGATCTTGGGGTCGTTCCAGGTCGCGATGGTCCCGTTGAAGATCCCCGCCAGCACCTCAGCATTTAGGGTGAGTTTGTCGACACCGTCGACGTTGTAGGCGAAGGCGATCGGGCCGACCACCATCGGCAGGTGCCAGGCCGGGTTGTCCTGGCAGCGCTTCTTGGCGGCGTCGGCCTCGATGACGCCCTCCTTCTCCTCGGTCTTGAGGGCGGAGTCAGAACCGGCGAAGTCCACCAGGCCCTTGTTGAAGTTCTTGATGCCGGCGCCCGAGCCGGTGGGGTTGTACTCGATCGTGGCTTTGTCGCCGCATTCGGCGTTGTAGCCGGAGATGACTTCGGTGATCGCGTTGGCCTGGGCGCTAGACCCTTCGGCGGTCAGCTTGCCTGGCGCGCAGGTCAGGCCCGAGGCGCTCTCACTCGAGGCGCCACCACTTGAGGCGCCGCCACTCGAAGCGCCGCTACTGGGCGCCGCTGAGCCGGCTGAGCCGGGCGGGACGGGGTCGGTGCCGCAGGCGGCGAGCCCGAGGCTACCGATCGCCAGCATGGCGGCGAGGGCGCCCAGACGGGGCATCGCGAGGCGGGTCATGGTCATGCGTGTCCTTTTGAAGAGTCGGGGGGGCGGAAGTGCCCCAGGTTGTGAGCATGAGGCACAACACCCCTTGCTGGTGAAAACCTACGGAGGTGACGTGACCGGTTGGGCCCGCGAAGGTGAACAGCAGGTGAATCATCGGCGGTGCCCCGTTGACAGACGCACCACGCGTCCGGATCTGCGGGTGGGCGGGACCGCCATTCCGCACCGACCTACCGCCGCAAGCACCGACCACGACCCTGCGGAGTAGAGGTCCGACTCAGCAGGCGATGGCGGACAAGCCGAAGCGGTGGCGCGCTCCGTCGGTGACGTCACCGAGGAAGCGGTCAGATCGGGCTGGAGCCTGCTGGGTGAACCAGTCGTCGGCGATGGAGCACACCAACAGCTTCGTGCTGGTGTCGCTCAGTACCAGCGGCAAGGTATAGATCACGGTCGAAGGAAAGCTGATCAACGTCTGTCCGACGACGCCGGTTCGGACAACGATCTCGAGCGGCAGCTCGGGGCGGACCACCGTCAGCCCAAGCGTTTCGATCTCGGCGAGCTTGTCCGGCGTCTCCTTGCGATGGGCGAAGTAGCGGTCAATAGAGTGCACCTCGGCCAGGGATTGGACTCCACGGAGGTAGGACTCTCGCTCGACTACGCCCGTCTCCACTAGCGAAGTGCCGATCAGATCGGCGCTTGGCTTGATCGCGGGGGTCGCGAACCGGCTCCGGACCCAGCTGAAGGTGTTGCTGGTCACCGCCACCCGAGGCAGCACGATCGGCATGCAGGTGAAGATAGAAAGACGACAACCGGCCTCAGATGAGAGGCGACGCCGTACGGAGGCGGCGATCTGATCACGAGCAAAGGAGGTGATCTGGCGGCGGTGACGTTCCGTAGCCACGGTATGCCAGCGGGTGAGATGCTCCCCAGCCAACCACTGGCGGGCGAACTCCATAGTGGCGGTGCCGTCATCGACGATGACCACCTCAGCGGCCCGGGTGATGCTCATCACCACCTGAAGGACGCCGGAGAACGGGTCTCCGATGATCAGCCGCTCCACACCGGAGAGCTCGGTGCTCAGCGAGCGTACGGTGCGCGCGGTCTCGGCTCCGCCGAGCCGTGGTTCGCTCCACACCACGGTGAGGCTGGCGGTACGGGCTAACGCGGCCACCGCCTTCAGCTGCAGGCGGGTCAACTCGTTCCGAGGCGCCAGCACAACGACCCTGAGGCCGGACGCGTCGACGTCGGGCTGGTGGGCCCATTCCACCACGTTCAGCAGCTGAACCGGGCTCTCCACCAGCGCGACCGTCTTCACTACATATCCGTCTCAGGCGCTAACGAGCTGAGCCGGGTCGGCCTCGGCGACGACGCCGCGTACGCGCCGCAGCTTCTGCATGGCGGCCCGCTCACCGGGGTAGATCTGCTTGATGCCGTCGCCGAGAGACTCAGAGATGGTCCGGATGTCGCGGACCAGGCGCTGCAAGCCGGGAGGCTCGACTGAGGCGGCCTGATCGGAGCCCCACAGCGCACGGTCCAACGTGATGTGGCGTTCGATGAACACGGCACCCAGAGCCACCGCAGCCAGCGTGGTCTGCAGACCGGTCTCGTGACCGGAGTAGCCGATCGGTACGTTGGGGAACTCCGACGCCAGGGTGTGGATCATCCGCAGGTTCAACTCGGTCGGCTTCGCCGGGTAGGTGCTGGTGGCGTGGCAGAGCACGATGTTGTCGCTGCCCAGCACCTCTACGGCGTGCCGGATCTGCTTCGGTGTCGACATTCCGGTGGACAGAATGATGGTCCGGCCGGTGGAGCGCAACCGGCGCAGCAGCTCGTCATCGGTCAATGACGCCGAGGCCACCTTGTGCGCCGGTACATCGAAGTTCTCCAGGAAGTCGACGGACTCGACGTCCCACGGGGAGGCGAACCAGGCGATGCCGCGCTGACCAGCGTAAGCGTCGATGGCGCGGTAGTCCTCCTCGTCGAACTCCACCCGATGGCGGTAGTCGATGTAGGTCATCCGACCCCACGGAGTGTCCCGTTCGATGTCCCATTGGTCGCGGGGAGTGCATACTTCGGGGGTGCGCTTCTGGAACTTCACCGCGTCGCAGCCGGCGGCGGCGGCCTGGTCGATCAAGGCGAAGGCATTCGAGAGTTCGCCGTTGTGGTTGATGCCGATCTCACCCGTGATGTAAACGGGGTGTCCGGGACCAACGGTCTTGTCACCCAACGCTCGTGTTGGGCCGGTCACCTGCTGTGCGTTCGAGGTCATGGCGTTGACCGTACGTCTCTCAGGTGGCCGGTGCCTGAGCCGTGGTTGAACAACAGGCAAACAGCCAACGACGGCTCGTTTCCCATCCGGGCTTCGGAGGTCAAGCGTTCGCCCGGCGTTAACCTGGCGGTCGCTTGCCGATCATCAGGGCACCAGCCGGGGGCCCTAGCGTCGCTGGGGTGACACGACTATCGGTGATCCTTCCCTGCTTTAACATCGAGGCGTACGCGGCGCGAACTGTGCAGTGCCTGCACCGGAATGCGGCCCCGGGCATCGAGTTCGTGCTGGTCGACGACGGGTCCACTGACGCAACCGGGGCGATTTTGGCCGATCATGTGGATCAGCTGCCCGGGGGCCGGCTGATCACGCTCCCGCACAACTCGGGCCTGTCGGCCGCGCGCAACGCCGGGTTGGCGGCGGCCGCCGGTGAATATCTCACGTTTCTCGACGGGGACGACTTCGTGGCACCGGGCTACTTCTCCACCTTGCTCAGCGAGATCCAACGGCTCCGCTGCGACATGATACGGACTGACCACGTCCAGGTTCGGGGCCGCCAGCGCAGCGTCCACCGCATCAACTACGGGCCCCGCGGGGTGGTGGGTGTGCCGAAGGGGGCGATCCTCCCCATCTACCGACCCACCTCAGTGGATGCCGCCCACGCCTGGGCGGGCATCTATCACCGCCGACTTCTCGATGCCGATCTGCTCTGGTTCGACGAGCACCTGCGGACCTGTGAGGACCGGCCCTGGATCTGGCGCTTGCACCTCAAGGCCGAGTCCTTCGCGGTGGTCGGACTGATCGGCGTTTTCTACCGGCGCGACATCACAACCTCGCTGACCCAGATCACCGACGAGCGTCAGTTCGACTTCATCCCCGCCTTCGACCAAATCGTCGCCGAGGTCTCGGTCGATCCAGATGCTGATCAGCTGCTCCCGAAGGCGATCCGCACCTACTGCGCGATCATGCACCATCACCTGGGGCGCAGGAACCGCTACGAGCCGGAGCTGGCCGTCAAGCTGACCGAACGCTGCGGGCAGGCCCTCCGTCGGCTCCCGGCCGCCACCTTGGACGACGTGATGACGGGACTGGACAAGCGGCGGAGTGGCGCCCTGGCGGGGGTCATGCTGGCTGGAACAGGATTTCTGGCCTCATGAGCACCCAGATCTTCGTCGCATCCACCGCGTTTGGGCTGGTCACGGTGGTGGCCGCCATCGACGACGGTGCCTTCGCCATCGCGGACCGGCGCATCCTGGTGATCAGCAACAATTCCGCCGAACCCGAGATTACGCCCGGTTTGGCCGAGGTGGAGGGTGTCGCCACCTTGCTCGACCGGTTCGACGACATCTTCGACTACAACGAGGCCATCGCACCGCAACATCCCTCGCTGTGGCGGCCGCGGGCCGTCGACCTTGCTGTTCTCGAGCGCTACTTCGCGCAGGCGTGGTCGCTGGGCGGGGATCTCCACCTGATCGTGGAGAGCATTCAGGTGAGCCCGGCCCAGACGCTGTGCCAAATCTTCTCTGACGCACGGATCGACGTGTACGCCGACGGTCTGATGAGCTACGGCCCCACCCGCGACCGACTCCCGGTGCAGGTCGCCAGCCGGATCGAGCGGCTGATGCACCTCGATCTGGTACCCGGACTTCACCCTGTGCTGCTGACCGAGTTCGACGTACCCCCCGTGCAGATTGCGACGGAGTCATTCCGAAAGGTTGTGGCTGGTCTCGACCGCTCGCCGGCCGTGATCACCCACAGTGGGGCAGGTCAGGTCGCGGTGCTGCTGGGGCAGTGTCTCGCGCCGGCGCGCATCCTCACCGAGGAAGAGGAACACGGCCTGCACGTCAAGATGGTCCGGGGTGCCATCACGGCCGGGTTCAGCACACTGATCTTCAAACCGCATCCCAGTGCACCAGCCCAGTTCGCGGAGCCGTTGGTAGCTGAGGCGGCGGCGATGGGGGCCGAGCTCATCGTTCATGACCGCCCGGAACTGGTCGAGACCTGGTTTCGACACGAGAGCATCGGGCTGGTGGTCGGCTGTTTCTCCACCGGCCTCGCCACCGCTGCCCACGGCTACGGCCTTCCCACCGGCCGGGTCGGGACACACCTGTTGCTCGAACGCCTGACGCCCTACCAGAACAGCAATCGAGTCCCGGTCACCATTGTCGATGCCGTCATCCCGCACGTACTCGAGGTGGGCTCTAGGCCGATGACCGCCGACATCGACGCGATCGTCAAGACCGTAAGCTACTGCATGCAGCCGACGCTGTATCCTCAGCTGCGATCGGCCGCTGTGCAGCTCCTCGGTGATCGCTATGACGAGGTCTACCATTACTTCAAACGACGACGGCTGACCCAGTTGGACCTGCCCGGTCAGTTGCCCCCGGCCCCGCTCCACCGCGTTGCGACCCACCCGGCCACCAAGCTTCTTGTCCGGCTGGTCGGGCCAGGGCCAGCGAAACGAGTGCGCGGCGTCCTACTCAGCGCGCTGTCCACCCGCCGCCGACCCACTCGTTGGCCTGGCATCCGCCAATAGGCGGAGCTGAGCCCGTGGGCGAGAACAGACCGTAGAGGGTGCCGATCTCCAGCACCGCCACTGCGTGGGCGTAGGTGGGCGAGCCGATCCCGTACGGGTCAGCCCAACGCGGCCCTGACGTTGCGCAGGCGACGACGAGCGCTGCGAGCGGCTCGCTCCCAAGTCGACGGGGGCGGATGTGCTAAAGCGTGGGCGAGCGTCTGCAGTCCTGCAGAAGAACCCTTTGCCAGCTGGTCCAGGTCAGCAGCCAGCCGCTGTACTTGCAGGGTCAGCCCGTCAACGGTGGCCGACACGCTTTGCTGTGCTTCCTCAATGCGCGCAGACGACTCCGTCAGCTGATGTTGAACGTCGAGCGTGATCTTGGGTCCCTCCTGATTGAGGAACCGGGGGTTCGTGACGACGCCCTGGGTGTCCATCCGTAGGTAATGTGCCAATGGGTGCTCGCCATCCTTGAACCGGCTGACGGATGGGCCGGCTCCCTTGCGGCCTACGTGATAGACCGCCCAGTGCTCCCGCCAGCCACCGAACTGGTCCACCGGCACCGAGTCTTTTCCGCTCGGCCAGAATCCCGGCTGGTCCACGCGGCGATCACTCAGGTCATATCCCTTCTCCAGCAAGTCGAGATCGTCGAACAAGAATTCCAAGCACTCGGCGGAATAGCGCCAGAAGTCGATCGGACACGGATGGTTGCGCCAGGAAAACAGCGTGTACGTGATAGCGATGCCACCAGGTCGGAGGATACGAGCGATCTCCTGCGTAGCCAGCCAAGGCCGATCAATGTGCTCGAAGACGTCGGAAGAGAAAACGATATCGAACGAATTGTCGGGGATTACCTCTTGGCAGTCGGTAATGTCAGCGATGATGGTGTTGGGGATGTCGGAGGGCTCAAGATTCAAGTCGTGATACACGAATCGGGGTGATGGAAACTGCTTCACCGCGCACTGCGCCAGTTTGTGCCCACCGATCTCCAGCACCTCGCCATTGAGATCGAGTCCGTCGACGTAGTGTTGAATCATTGCTCGTGTGGTGTTGCGCACGTTTCCCCATCTGTTGTCCGCCGGGCGCGGGATCGTCCTACCACCGGAGTCCTGGTCGTTGGTGACTCAGCACGACGACACCCGGCGAGTAAGGCGACTGGTGAACGCCACCGTACGTATAGCCGACACCGCGGGCGAGTGGGCACGACGTTCTAGCCACCAGAGTTCATCTGCTCCACACTTAAAGACAGATTCGTGTTCACCCCATCGGTGCAGTCTCCACAGTGTCCTGACCCCACCGACGGAGGCCTCATCCGTCGACGATGAACGTTGGAGTTTCATGACTACCTTGCCCATGCTCGGCCAGACCCATGGCAACCGCAGCGCGACGACGTGCCACCTGAAATGCGACAGCGCTTGCTCGCACCCCACCCCTAACCAAAGTACTGAGCCGTCGTTCCGCGACATCGCGAGCATTCAGCTGTCTCGACGCGCCGTGCTGCTCGGCGGGAGCGCGCTGGCGGCTGGCGCCGCTCTGCCCACCGTCTGGGCCGAACCGGCTGCCGCTCGGGCCCGCGGCGGCAGCGCTGCCGGCGCCGCTGGCAAGCTGGTCTTCACCCCGATCACCTCCCAGCCGTCGACCCTCGATGCCGTAACAGTGCCTAAGGGCTTCGAGTGGAATACCATCCTGCGTTGGGGTGACCCGCTGTTCTACAACTCCCCGCCGTTCAAGCCCGAGGTACCCAACGCCGAGGCCCAGGAGCTCCAGTTCGGCTACAACAACGACTACCTGGAAATCCTGGTGACCGACCGTCGTGGTCGCAAGGGACTGCTGTGCTGCAACCACGAGTACACCAACCGCGCCATCATGTTCCCCCCGTCGGCCAACGCCGCCCAAGAGGCCGAGGTGCTGAGGACCCTGATGGCCGCCCACGGGTTCAGCGTGGTGGAGCTGGAACGCTCGGGTCGGCGCCGCCCGTGGAAATACATCCGCGGCGGCCGGCTCAACCGTCGAATCACCGCCTACACCCCTTTCCGGATGACCGGTCCGGCCGCCGGCAGCGAACTGCTGCGGACCGCCGCCGATCCAACTGGCCGTCGGGTCTATGGCACCTTCGGCAACTGCGCTGGCGGCACCACGCCGTGGGGCACCATCTTGTCGGGCGAGGAAAACTTCAACGGCTACTTCGTGGCGGATCCGAACGCCAAGGGGAGCGCGCGCTATGGGCTGACCAACAAGCCCAGCGTCTACGGCTGGGAGAAGATCGACCCGCGGTTCGACGCTACCAAGCCGGACTATGCCAATGAGCCGAACCGGTTCGGCTACATCGTCGAGATTGACCCCAGCGATCCCACCTCGACGCCACGCAAGCACACCGCGATGGGCCGGTTCAAGCATGAGGGCGCCAACATCCGCGTCGATGCCGATGGCACCGTTGCGGCGTACATGGGTGACGACGAGAAGTTCGACTATCTCTACAAGTTCGTCAGCAGTCGCCGGTACCGGCGAGGCGACTCGATGGCCGCCCGCCGCAACAATCGGCGGCTGCTGACCGAGGGCGACTTGTACGTGGCTCGCTTCAGCGGCGTGCAGAAGCCGGGGAACGACAATCTGGGCGCGGGCGCCTGGATCCCGCTGACCCTGGACGGTGAGTCGTGCGTGCCTGGCATGAGCCATGACGAGGTGTTGGTCTTCACCCGGCTGGCGGCCGACATCATGAAGGCCACTCCGATGGACCGCTGTGAGGACGTGGAGCCGAGCCTGAAGACCGGCAAGGTCTACGTCACCTGCACCAACAACGATGCGCGCGGCACGGCGGGCAAGCCCGGTACGGACGCAGCCAACCCTCGTGCCGTCAACAAGAACGGCCACATCATCGAGATCACCGAGCGCCGCAACCGCGCCGGTGCCACCTCCTTCACCTGGGACATGTTCATGGTCTGCGGTGACAAGGGGCAAGCCGGTACGTACTTCGCTGGTTGGGATGGGCCGGTGGTGCCGATCTCATGCCCCGACAACGTCGCCTTCGACAGCGCCGGCAACCTGTGGATCGCCACCGACGGGCAACCGGGCTCGATCAACAAGAACGACGGGCTCTTCCGGGTCCCGGTCGCCGGCCGCGAGCGTGGACACGTGGTGCAGTTCCTCGCCGTACCCACCGGCGCTGAGACCTGCGGCCCGGTGATTCAGGACCGGGATGAATCGGTGTTCGTTGCCGTCCAGCATCCCGGCGAGGACGGCAAGTGGGGCGAGCAAGTGTCGTTCTTCCCCGACTACGTCTCCGCCGGCGAACGGCCGCGTCCGGGTGAGTGGCGTGGACCACGGCCGTCGGTGATCCAGGTCACCAAGGCTTAGACGAAAAGCGGGGCCAGTTCCCAGGCGGCTTCCAACTGGTCCATCTCGTCGTCCGTGGGGCGCTTCTCGAAGCGCCCCACCGCGTCGAGGACCTTCGGCAGGATGTGAATGTCGCCGACGGTGTTGAGGAAGGCGTCGGGGCGGCCCAACACCCAGCTCACGGCGGTGTCGATGGCCTGCTGGTCCTGCAGCGGCTCGTACCAGGTGGAAGCGAACTGCTCAGCCCCCTCGCTCCACGGCGCTCGGGTGATCGACTTGATGGTCTGCAACGCGACCCCGCGGTCGGCGCAGACCATGGCCAAGGCCTCGAAGTCGTCCATATACGCCGTGTTCCGGGTCATCGAAAAGTTGTAGGGCAGCAAGACCGATGCGAAGTCGAACTCCTCCAGCGAACGCAGGTGCTGCTGCGCGACGGTCACGCCGTGACCGGTGACGCCGATGAAGCGGACCATTCCCTCGTCCCGGGCTTGGACGGCCGCTTCGAGTGCCCCGCCCTTGGCGAAGGCGGCCTGCCACTCGTCTTCTTCGACCAGATTGTGCAGCTGCAGCAGATCCACCTGGTCCACCTGCATGCGTTCCAGCGACCGGGTGATCTCGGCAAACGCCGCGTCCCGGGTGCGTTCGCCGGTCTTGGTGGCCAGGAAGAAGTCGTCCCGGTGGGTCTGCAGAAATGGAGCGAGCCGCAGTTCCGCGTCGCCGTAGCTGGCTGCGGTGTCGATGTGGTTGACCCCCTGCTGGGAGATCAGGTCGAGGGTGTCGTCGGCTTCGTCCTGGGTCACCGACCCGAGCGCCGCGGCGCCGAAGATGATGCGGGTGCTGTCGTGGCCGGTCCGCCCGAAGGGCTGTACAGGGATCATGGGTTCATTGTGCCTCGTCGGAGTCCAGCACCGACACGGGCGCCCCGACGACGAGTCCGATCCGAGCGGCCGCCGCCATCGCCGCGGTCAGTACGTCGTGCTGTGGCCGTCCCAGCGCAATGGCACGGGCGGCGATGGAGTCGAACTCCGCACTGACCTGAGTGATCAGTCCGTCGGCGTACCCGAGCTTGATCGATACCGGGGCTCCCACGACGTCTACATTGACCCAGCTGCG
>JAABUN010005543.1_pt1 | contig 15538 bp, 17 predicted proteins | sample 5559311 | NCBI WGS metagenome assembly JAABUN01 (sample SAMN10711877, study PRJNA513370) | rock metagenome | isolation source: Antarctica rocks | place: Antarctica: Victoria Land, Siegfried Peak sud
ATTACAATCGGATCAGGCGGCATTCGAGTTTGGGCTATTTGAGTCCAATGGAGTTTGAAAAACAGTTGAAAATCAAAAATCAAAGGAGCAGCGAGAGTTTTGTCTCTTGTTTTTCTTGACCATCACAAACCTCCTACTTAACCTGACAATACCGTATTATACTGCTTTTCAGTAATTTTTCCGCAGCAATCAAGCAACGCTCGACGCGGTAAAAAGCGCAGAGTGGCTGAACTCGTCCGTCCGGCTGAACGGGCGCAATCGCGGAAACTCCTCCGTCAACCGAAGCGGTAATCGTGCCCAGCTTGATGAATAAATCCTCAGTTACGAGCGGGAAATCGCAAGCTAGAATTATCGTTCATCGATTTTTGGTATTAGTCAGAGCCGTGTAAATTCCGCCGAGCGCGGCTTTGTGCGGAAAAAGGTCGGTATTTTGCGGAACATTCGGCAGGAGGAATTTATTCTTCTCATCTATGTGATTTGCGCCAGTTACGAAACTGACGCGTCCTTCTGTAATGTTTCGCAAAGCGGCGACAGCGCGTTCGGCAAAAGTCATTCCGCCTAAGAGAAGCGCGGCTTTATTTGTTTTCATTCGGCTCGACCTGCCGCCGACTAAAATGTAGCCGTCAAACATTGAAATTGAAGGATTCTATAATTATGGTCATCTTTTTTGAATCAAAACTCTTGCCGCTGCATTAATTCGTTCACCCCGCGCATTTTCCGGTGGGATGAGGAAAGGCGTCCGAGTTGTCCGGGTCGTCTTTTCTGTCGAGACAGACAAAATCTTTTTCAATTAATATCTTCAAAATATTGTCCGCCGAATCGTTCTCAATCAATTGTTCGGCTTGCAGGGTCACCAGTTCCGTTTCGATCCAATTCCTGGCGATTTCTTCTGGAATTACGACGGTGATTCGGTTGTCTCCGAAATTCGCGTTGATTTCCCGCTCGTCGGCTGCTGCTTCAAGCACGTAACACAGGCACTCGCTCGGAAGCGTGCCGAATTGAATTGTTTCGACGACGCGCCCGGTTTTGCTGAATTGTTCTACTTCGCCGCGCAGAAGACGCAGGCGCAGCGAGTTTCCCTTAATACGCAATTTCATAAATCCCAAAAACAAAAATAAAGGCTCTCCCAAATCTGAAAACTCTCGTTCTATAAAACTCAGGTTTTCTATTGCGGCACGACAATAGTGTGCGACGCCCGATGTTCTATCTGCGTGTTTATCCAAGCCAGCTGCCGCTTGTTCGTTTCGTCCGCAACGATGCAAAAAGCCAGCATTTCCTCATCGCGCAGCTCTTTCGACGCCTGCATCACGATTGCCAGCGAGACGTGAATCTCGAAAGCCATTATGAAAAGATTGTGAAGGTCGCGCAGCAAACCGAATGCTCCGGCGCGAACAATCGGAAATAATGCCGAATTTAATTTTTCGGCTTCTTCCGAATCTACCTTTCCGTATTTTTCAATAAACTGTTGAAGTTCGGCGTCTGCCGCAAGCGAAAAGGAAGCGAGCTGTTTCATTCCCGTCTGAATCTCGGTTTCTTCCGGGTGATGTTCAGCAACGCTGGCGCAGGCTTTGGCAAATTCCTGCTCGGCGGCGGACAATATGCCGAGATAATCGGCGACGCGGCTTCGCTCGACGTGCGCGGCGCCCATCACTTTGTCGGTTATCTCGACGGCTTTGTGGGCGGCTTTTCCGGCAATATCAGCCAGCCTTTTGGTCAAAGGCTTTGAACCGGCTTTACTGACTTGAACGGCGGCGCATTTATAATTTGGCTGTTTGCTGACCGGATCCCAGACGCTGAGCGTCAATTCGTTGGCGGCGCGCGAGCGGTTTTCCGTCTCGTCCCAGTAACCGTAATGAAACGGCACGAAAACGTGTCCGGCGATGATTTCGCCGATGCGCGCCGGAGCTTGAATCGTCCCGCGACGTGAAGCGACTTCGAGCATATCGCCTTCTTTTATATCAAGGCGCTCGGCGTCTTCTCTCGATAATTCGACAAAAGCGTCGGGCGCGGCATCTTCAAGTTGTTTCGAGCGTCCGGTTTTGGTTCGGGTGTGAAAATGGTAAACGACGCGCCCGGTCGTCAGCCAGAACGGGTAATCTTCATCGGGCTGCTCGAACGGCGGATGATAATCGGCGGCTTTCAAAATCGCTTTTCCGGCGGGGTCGTTCGCCTTGTATTCTTCGGGTGAGCGCGCCGCGCCCGTCTCGATGTCGTGTCCGAAAGTTTCGCAAATATCGGCGGCGGTTCTGAAAACAAAGTTTGAGTATAATCTTTCGGTTCCGTTCGGATTTTCTTCGTTGCACGGGTATTGAATGCCCGAGCCTTCGCTCAATTTCGCGTAGCTCATACCGCTGTAATCGCAAACCCAGCCTTTTGAACACTCTTTCCAATGCTCGAACGCGCCGTCGGCGTTTGTCCATTTGACGAGCGGCGCGCCGTCTTTATCGCGAAAATCCATTCGCCGGGCGTAATCGAGAAAAATATCGAAATCCGATTTCGCTTCACCCGGCGGCTCGACGGCTTTGTGAGAAATATGCACGGTGCGGTCGGCGTTGGTAAATGTCCCGGTTTTTTCTCCCCAAATCGCGGCGGGCAAAACAACGTCGGCAAGCTCGGCGGTTTCGGTGAAAAATGCGTCCTGCACGACGACGAATAGTTTTTCTTGCGCGAGAATTTTGCGAATGCGATGCAGTTCAGGTAAGGAGACAGCAGGATTGGTGCAGATAATCCACAGAAATTTTATCGAGCCGGTTTCGGCGTGGCGAAAGATTTCCATCGCGTGCGCGGGCAGATGCCAACTCGGAATTTTCAACGGGTCAACATTCCAGCGGCGCGCCAAATCATACAAATGTTCGGGATTATGCCAGTTGCGAAACGCCGGAAATTCTCCGTTGCAGCCGGTTTCGCGCGCGTTTTCTGCCGTCGGCTGACCGTTCATCTGGAGAACGCCGCAGCCGGGCTTTCCAATCATTCCGCGAATCAGATTGAGATTATTAACCTGAACCGAAGCCGCCGTCGCCTGATGCGATTGATAAAACCCCTGCAAAACCGTCGAAAATAATTTTTCGGCATTGCCAATCAGCTTCGCGGCTCGAACCAATTGCGACGGCAAAATGCCCGATATTTCCCGAACCCGTTCGGGCGGGTATCTGCTGACAGTTTGTTTTAATTTTTCAAATCCGACGACGTGTTTTTCGATAAATTCCGAATCAATGTCGCGGTTTTCGATGACGAGATTTATCAGACCGTTCATCACGGCGACGTTCGTGCCGACGCGCGGGGCTAAATGAACGTCGGCTTCTTTGGCAGTTTCGGTTTCGCGCGGGTCGATGACGATTAAGCGCGGCGGATTTTCGCCTCTGCGCCGGTCGAGCATTCGCGCCCACAAAACCGTCTGCGTATTGGAAACATTGTGTCCGGCGAGCAGCAGGCAATCGGTTTCGTCAATGTCGGCGTAAGAGCCGGGCTGACCGTCGGAGCCGAAAGATTCTTTTAACGCCTGCGCCGCCGTCGCCGTGCATAGACGAGTGTTCCCGTCCACGTTGTTCGTGCCGATTCCGGCGTGCGAGATAATGCTGAGCGTGTAGTATTCTTCGTGAAAAAGCTGTCCGGTGTTGTAAATGCCGATTGCGCCGCTCGTATATTTTTCGATGGTTTCTTTTGAGCGCTCGACGATAAGATTCATCGCTTCGTCCCAACCCGCTTCTTCAAATTTCCCGTTGACGCGCCGAATCAGCGGCTTGGTCAACCGGTCAGGGCTGTTATTTGCTTCCCAGCCGTGCAAGCCTTTCGGACCGAGCCGCCCGTGATTTACGCGGTCAATCGCTCGCCCGCGAACGCCGACGATTTTACCGCCCGCAACGCCGATATCCAGAGCGCAGCCGTTCGAGCAGAGAACGCAAGCCGACTGTACCCATTTTTCCGGTTCTTCCAGAACGCGCTCGTCAACTCGCTCAGACCACTGATTTCCTGTATGGGGGATCCTTTCTCCCCAAACGTCGGTTATACTGTCGCGGGTTTCTTCAGCTCTTTGATTAGGCATATTAAGTATTAATTCTCATTAACAAATTGATGAACCGGATTGCTTTGATTTTTTAACAATCGGTTTAAATCTATAACCTATTCTCACATTTGAGCCAAATAAAGCCTAACATCTTCCAACGCAAAGTTTATTAAAAACTCAGTAATTTGAAAATTGTATTCGAGAAATTTAAGTTGTTTGGTTTTGACCCAAAAAGAAATTAACTGCTGAAAAATAGATTTTGATAAGCCAGAAGGTATAAATTAACAAATACAATCTTGGTAGAAGAACATTTTTTGCAAGTTTATTAAAGCAAGTAAACCATAAATTACAATTTTGAACATTTTGCCGAAAATTTCCGTTGCCTTTTAATCTTTCAATTCTGAAGTGTGGTAGTGCATCCATTTTCCGTTGTGCCTCCGCGAAACGGGTTTTGGCGCGTTTCAGATACGACAAATGCCGTGAAATCTTCGGATTGTTCGTCTCTAAAGTTTCGGCAAAAAAACAAACGCATACTTAGGTTCTGTTGACATTTCATCTCAGCCAGATTAATGCGCTGACCAGATGAATGAAACTTAAATAGTTCTTTGACAATTTCTCGAAGCGCGTAAAAATGCGCCTCCATTGTTTGATTTTATTGATAAAACATTCAATCAAATGGCTGTTCTCGATAAAGATGCCGGTCGTATTTTCTTCCCGTTCGCCCGCTGTAATGACGCGCTGGAATCACAACTTTGATGCCGCGCCGTCGAACTCGCTCGACAAATGGTTCGGAGTTCATAACCTTTGTCGGCAATCAGATAATCAAAAACCAAGTCTTCAATCAAGTTATCGGCTTATCGGCGGTCGCTCATCTCGCCGCCGGACAAAATAAAGCGCACGGCGTTTCCAAGCGCATCAACCGCCAGACGCCGCCGGGATGACGACGCGATGTCCCTTGGTCAATTTGGTTACTTCTGCAATCATGGACAGAATTATAATATGTGGCTTATATTTTTATAATGGCATAAAAAGCAAATATGGCTCAATTATAAATCGAGTCGTATTTACCTTGAATTGTTTCAATGTTAACCCTAAAATAGCTTACGATAATAGTAAGGAATCAAAGCTATAGATTTCAGGGCAAGCGTGGAATCAGAGCTATAGGTAAGTGGAATCAGAACTATAGATTTGCCTGTGGAAAACTCAAAATTTATGTTAGGTTTATGAACTTTTTGAGGCGCGTGGAATCAGAACTATAGATTTCGTGGAATCAATACTACAGATTTCTTATTTTTGTGAGCGAAAATCGTTTTAGTCAATTAAAACTTATTCGAAACTGTAATAAATTAAATATTTAACAAAATCGAACAATGATTTTTCGGTTTTGTGCCGATAATAATTGACCTTGTTAGAGTTTTGATTCCACGTTTTTTAACTTAAAATTAAACAGTCTTATTTTGACTGACGATAGCGGCAAAAACTTCAAATAATTTACTTGCTCAAATTTTTAACGGTTTTAGTCTCTAACCGTTTCGCTTTCATATTTGAGTTCATCACTTCGCTGACAAAAATCGGGTGCGGGATGATTGTGAAATTAACGTCCGTTATTTTATTTTTGTTTTTAGAATCGAAAGTTCTCTTCGCTTCGTATCTGAGAACTACGTCACTGGCAATCAGCTCGGTCAATCCCTTTTCCGCTTCACGTATGTTATTAGAGATTTTTTCGTAGGCGGTTAAACCAAAATCTCTAATGATTGTCTTCAAGTTAATGTTATAAGGATTAGCAATGCTGGCTTGAATATAGTGGTGGGACATTCGTTTGTGTAGTTGCCGGGCAAATACGCTTTTATACTGCATACCTTTTTGGTAGTTAAATTGCCGAAACTGCATTTCCATAATGCTTTTTGTAACAAGCGGATTAAACCGAACGAACGATTCTATTTTTTCTTCAGCGCCCTCCCAATCATCTTTTGTTTGCAGGCAAAGAGTTGGAAAAATCGTCGAAACCATCAATTCCGTGCCTTCTTCGTTAGTGACAATTAAAATCGACTGAGCGCAAACCATCAATGCTTCTTTAATTTGCGTAATCGAAGCCGTATGACCGTTTGCGCTTACGTCCAAAGCGATACCAAATCAGCGCTTTTGATGACAGTCCTTGAACGAATGCTTGATGCTGAACTATTAGCGCCCCAACCATGTCTCGTGGGAATATGCCCGCCAAAAGGCTTTCTCCGCCTCCTCTTTTACCAGGCATACATTAAGTTTATATGCGCCTTGAAAACTGCATTTGTGCTGCTCCGTCAAGCGCCTGTTCGATGTCGGCGATTATGTCCACCGCATCTTCAATACCGGCTGATATTCTCACTAAACCGTCCGTGATTCCCAAACTTTCTCGTTCGCTGGACGAAAGTTCACGGTGAGAAGACGTTGCCGAATGCGAAACGAGTGTAAAAACGTCGCCCAAACTCGTCGCCCGGAGGCACAATTTCAAAGCGTCCATAAATCGAAAAGCCGCTTGTCGCGTGTCGTCTTCGAGTCTCATACTGACCAACGCGCCGGCGTGCGGCGTGCGCAAAACCCGATTTACTAAATTTTCTTCGCCTTCCAAACCGGGATAAAAAACCTTTTCAATTTGCGGAATTTTTGAAAAATGTTCCGCCAGCAATTTTGCGTTCGAGCATTGTTTTTCAAGCCGTAAAGCCAAAGTTTTAATGCCCCGCAAAATTTGATGCGCTTCCCAAACGCTCAAAACTCCGCCGCCGAGTCTCCGGACATTGACTAACGCCGGACGGTCGGATTCTTCTTTGGCGATAACGACTCCGCCCGTCGCGTCCGCGTGTCCGCCTAAGTATTTTGTCGCGCTGTGAACCGAAAAATCAGCGCCTAAATTTAACGGCTGACACAAATAAGGCGTGGCGAAAGTATTGTCAACAACTAAGCGCGCATCTGCTCCGTGCGCGATTTCGGCGCAGGCGGCGATGTCGCAAACTTTCAAAAGCGGATTTGAAATCGTTTCCGCCAGCAGAACTCGCGGTTTAATTTCATCGACCGTTTTCTTTAGAGCGTCTAAATCCGTAAAATCCGCCGTCTGCGTTTTGACGCCGAAAATGCCAAAAATTTTGTGGAGCAAATCAAAACTTGAACCAAATAAATCTCTCGAAGCCAGAACGACGGCTCCCGGCGTCAAATCGCAGGCAAACAGCGCCGCGTGCAGCGCCGCCATTCCCGAAGAATACGCGCAGGCAAAACCGCCGTTTTCGATTGTCGCCAGCGCCTCTTCCAAAGCTGCTACGGTCGGATTGCCGTAACGCGAATAAATGTAATCGGATGATTCACCAGCGAGAACCCGCTCCATTTCCGCCATCGAACTGTAAGTATAGGTAGCTGTTGCGTAAATCGGCGTGGCGACCGGCAAACCGGCGGGCGCGGCGCGTCTTTCACCGGCATGAACAAGCTGGGTGGAAACGGCTAAATTTTTCATCATTTTAGGTTTTTCTCAAAAACGAAAAGATTTTCCGGCGCAAAGATTAGCAAGCGTTCTTTTCGCCGTAAACCCTGTTTTAAATTCTAAAACTACTATTTTGATGATACATCTTTTCATTGTAGAAAGGAGCAAAAGCGGCGATAAGCGCTGTTTCAAAGCTCATTGAACGAGTTAACAGATCGCGAGAAAAAACTCCCCACGCTCCCTGACGGCTGCGAACGTCGCTCTCACCCGAAACTTCGTCAATCACATCGCCAAGCTCGCGCCTCTTTTCTACAACGCTCTTTACAATTGATTTGGGAACCAAGATTGAGGGACTCGCGCCGAAGTTCCTGCGAGTCCCATCGGTTACGTAAGCCCAGCCGCGCAAAAACGTGTATATCTGGTTTTCTAATTCAATTGTGTGAAAGCCGCCTTCGAGACCGATATAAAGTTGCGCTGTTTTATTTTCCTGTTGTAAGAGTTTTCGTACCGCTTCGGCACGGGATTTTGCGCCCAGCATCAACTCTTCATCGGTTAAAGGCATCGCCGGAGAATCGGTTTCAACAGCCATTGGAATAATTTCCGCGCCGCGCCAGCCGGAATCGATTTCAGCAACTCGCATTGCAGCAGCGCAAACTGCGTCTATCTTTGAAGCGCGGGTTGTGCCGAGAGCTATCTTCATACAAAAATTATCTGCCGTTTGCATTAAAACCGCGGGTCGGCTTTTCGGTTATTCGGGCATTTCACGCTGCCTGTTTTGCAGCTTAAACTCAAACACATCGGGTCGATGATAATGACCGGAAACATCGAGCGTCATCAATTCTCGGTCAATCATCGATAAATCGAGTTCGGCGGTGATGATTGTTTCTTCATCGAAAACGGGTTCGACGACAAATTTGCTGTCCGGCGCGATAATGCAGCTTCCGCCGCGTAAAACGAGCGAATTCGGGTCATTTGCGCCGGCGCATCTTTCAAATTCGACTGGCAAGTCTGCGGCGCGCATAATGAGACCGGCGGCAAGAACGAAACAGCGACCCTCGAAAGCATAATGACGAGAAGCTATCTGGTGCATCTCGTGGACTGTCGGATAAACGGAAATGTGAATCTGCTCGCCGGAGATGTGAAGAGCCTGCCGCGTGAGCGGCATCCAATGTTCCCAGCAAACAAGACTGCCGACACGCCCCATTGAAGTATCGATTGCCTTTAACCCCGCGCCGTCGCCCTGTCCCCAGACAAGGCGTTCGGTAAAGGTCGGCACGAGCTTGCGATGATGGTTTAAGAGTTCGCCGTCCGAGCCGAACGTCAGCAGGCTGTTATAAAGCGTTCCGTTGCCCGCGCCTTTCATCACGCGTTCGTTGATGCCGATAACGAGGACGATGTTATTGTCGCGCGCCGCCCGACTTAAAATTTCCGTCTCTTTGCCCGGAACGACAACGCTGTTTTGCCGCAGTCCGGCAAATACTTCTTTGGTCGGCTGGTGATTCCAAAGCGCGGCATCAGGGCAATAATCAAGCCACGCGGGATAACCCGGAAGCCAGGTTTCGCCGAACGTAACAAGCCGAGCGCCTTTTTTCGCCGCTTCCTCAATTAAGGTTACGGCTTTGGCAAGACTCGCCTCCAGATTCATAAAAACCGGACTTGCCTGAACTATTCCGACTGTAACTTTTTGCGCCAAAATGTTTCCTCTTAAAACTAGCCGTTTCTACCGAGTTTTTCTTCAATAACTTTACCTTCGCGCCTGGCTTGCGCCCAAGTTATCGGCAGCATTTTTATTTCGCCGCTCGCCTTCGCCAAAATGCAGGCGCACATAGCGAATCAATTTTTCGGTGTCGCCCGCCTCAACCGCTTCTTTCAAATATTGCAAAGACATAAAAATTAGTGCGCGTAAATTTTTCCGCAGGTGACTTTTTAGTTTACTCCAAAATACTTGAATTTTATTCCCGTGTCAGGATTTCAACAACACAAAAGTCAGGTTTCTACCAATACCGCTCGCCACAAAAATTATTTAACTTAATTCATACAGTTTATAATTATTCGCCTGTTTTAGCGACGAACGCTTCGGCTTGTTTGCTGTTAGGCGCGCTGTTCGGCGCAAATTGGCTGCGGCATTCTTTGCCCGCGACAGAAAATAATATCGCTGGGCAAAGTCAAACGAATCAGCGGATTGAAAATTCGCGCCCGCCCGAAGAATCGAGTCAGCCGGAAGCCGTTCGAGCCGCGTGGCGGGAATTGACGCGCGAAGCCTTTGGCGACCACGAAAATTGCGCTCTGCATTTTCGCCTTAAAGAAAATCCGATAACAATGGACGAAGCCGCCGAAAAATACGGTAAATTTAATAAAGATTTGAACAGGACGGTGATTGCTTCCGTCCGGAAAATTTTCAGCGAAAAAAACTCCGGCAAAAAAAACGGCGAAATCGAATTTCTCGAAGCTCATTCGTGCGTCTTTGAAGGACGACGCTTCGCCCACGTGGTTGCGCGGCGCGGCGACCGAACAATTTCGATTCTCGTAACCGATACGGATTTGCCGGACACCAATGACAACGCGATAACCAATCAATCGGCGGGAACAATGCAGGCGGCAAGTTTCCGCGCCAATCATCACGTCGTTTTTATCGTTTCCGATTTAACGGAACGGGAAACTACGATTGTCGCTCAAACACTGGCGCCCGCCGTCCACCGCCACATAGAGCGCAGCGAAGCCGGAGCATAAATTAGAATGTATCGAGACTTGACGGAAACCAAATCGGTTCGACAAAAATTTTTGGTGTCCGGGAATAAAAACGAGCGTTTTTAGGATTTCTAAAGAAGCCAAGTAAAAAGGAGTTATTATGAATCTAAAAATTGTTTCAGGACTGAGCATCGTCCTGCTTGTAATCGCTATAATCAGCGTCGCTGAGCGTTCTCGTTCGGCTGCGTCCAATTTTACTGTCGAACCTGCAAGCTCCGAAAATTCCGCCACTGTAAAAGCGGGTAATAAAGATTCTTTTGTGCCGCTCGCATGGGATGAGAATGCTGATGCAACTGACCGCGATGTGTTTATTGCATCGAGTAAAGCAAAATCCGCGCCCGCGCTTTCTACCGGGCAATGGATTAATTCCGAGCCGACAACGCTTGAAAATCTGCGCGGGCGCGTCGTACTAGTGGACTTCTGGACGTTCGGCTGTTACAACTGTCGCAACACACTGCCGACGCTTAAAAAATTCGATGCCGCATACCGCGACAAAGGTTTAACCATTGTCGGCGTTCACACGCCCGAATCCGATTACGAAAAGAAATTCGATAAAATTCAAGATGCCGTAAAACGCAACGGCATTAAATATCCGGTCGTTACAGACACAAACGGCGATACGTGGCGAGCATATAATATCGAAGCGTGGCCTACCGTCGTCATTCTCGACAAACAGGGACGCATTCGTTACACGCATATTGGCGAAGGCTCATACGATATGCAGGAAAAGGTTATTCAGACTTTGCTTGCCGAAAAGGAAACTAAAACGGCGAGCGGTTCAAAATGAGGAATACAAAGAGAGAAAATCGTGCAAACAGAAGACCAATGACGAAAGGAACTGACTAAAGAGCAATCTTTATGTGTTGAGCGAAAAGGCAACGAAACGCGATTTTACCGGTGAGTATAACGATAATCACAAACACGGTGATTAAAATTTCGCCGCGTGCAATTTGAAATTGTGCAGTTTCGCGGCGAAATTTTAATCCGGCACAGGCGGAACAAGTTTTTATCAGCCGGTAGCCGCGGCGAACATTACCGAAGAAACCGACGGTAAATTTGGAATGAAGCGCACCGAAGTTTTGTGCAGTCGTTGTCACTCACATCTCGGACACGTTTTCGACGACGGTCCGAAACCAACCGGATTGCGCTATTGTATGAACTCAGTGGCGTTAAAGTTTGAAAAGAAACAGTAACTTTAATATTTGCCGAATGCGCAGGTTATATAAATTTTGAAATCAATACGAAAGCGGTAATGTTTTGTCCTGAAGATAGGTTTTTTATGTCAATTTACTATTTTAGATTTCTTTCGGTTATTTTTTTCGGCGGCGCGTTGCTGGCAGCGGCTTTCTTCGATGCGGTCGATACTCCAATCAAAACCGCTGCCGCAAAATCGGTTGGCGACATTACAATTTCAAAGCCGGTTATGTCTCCGACACCTCAAATTATCGCAAAAGACAAACAAACCGCCGTTTTTGCGGGAGGCTGCTTTTGGGGTTTGGAAGCCGTATTTGAACACGTCAAAGGCGTCAGCGACGTAGAGAGCGGGTATTCGGGCGGGATGGCAAAGACGGCTGATTATGAAAAGGTCAGCACGGGCAAAACCGGACACGCCGAAGCCGTCAAAATTACTTTCGATCCCTCGCAAGTCTCCTTCGAGCAGCTTCTCAAAGTGTTTTTTGCGGTCGCGCACGACCCGACCGAACTGAACCGGCAAGGACCCGATACCGGCACGCAGTATCGTTCGGCAATTTTTTACTCGAACCAAGAGCAAAAACAACTTGCCGAAAGTTATATCGCCGGATTAACCAAGTCAAAAACTTTTAAGCGACCAATCGTTACTCAAATCGTCGCTCTCGATGCATATTATCAAGCGGAGGGCTACCATCAGAATTACCTAATTCGTCATCCTGATGAAGCGTATATCGTCACTCACGACAAGCCGAAGGTGGAACAGTTACGCAGGCAGTTTCCCGATTTATATGTTTCAAAATAGTTTCCGTAAACAGTTTTTTCTAAAATTATGTTAATTAAAATTTTTTCTTTGTCATTGATGGTTAGCGCTTTATCGTTTAGTGTTCGTTCGCAGGAATCGGCAGCGAGCGGCGGCAAAACGTCCGTCAGTATGAACCGCGTGATGGATGCTGGGAAAACGGTTTCTGACGCCGACGCCGTTAAAAACGCTTTGAAAACAGGCGCGAAAATGCCGGTCTTCAAATTAAAAGACGCGACCGGCAAAACCGTCGACAGCGACGAATTATTAAAACAGGGCAATCTCGTCATCGTTTTTTATCGCGGTTCGTGGTGTCCGTTTTGTAATCTTTACCTGCGGAATTTACAAAAAAATCTACCACAAATTAAAGGTGCGGGTGGAAATCTCGTTGCTATTTCGGTTGAAAATCCCGACAATTCGCTGACTGTCGCTAAGAAAAACGAACTCGATTTTACCGTTTTGAGTGACCCGAATTTAACTCTCGCGCGAAAATTCGGCATCGTCTATCAAATGCCGAAAGAGACCGACGAACTTTATAAATCGCGCGGCTTGGATATCGCTAAACATAATGAGATGGAAAAGGCTGAACTGCCGCTGTCGGCAACTTACGTCGTCAACCGGAAAGGCGAAATCGTTTACGCATATCTTGAACCCGATTACAAAAAGCGCGCCGAGCCGCAAACGATTATTGAAACACTTTTAAAGATAAAATCGTCCGCGTTAAAAAAGCATTGATTTTGAGAGGCTTTAGCCGCTAAACTTTGAAGCGGTTACAAAATGTAACCTAAAACAATTGGAAAAGAATTCTAAGTTCAAGAGGGAGAAAATAAATATGAAACGGATTACCGCATTTACGGCAGCATTATTTTTGGTTCTCGGTATCGCCGCGACGAACTTTGCGCAGCAAGACGATACGATGAAACAAACGGACACGATGATGAGCAGCAAGAAACCGTTGATGAAAAAACACCGGATGACGGCAAAACAACGTATGATGAGTAAAAAGCGTATGATGATGAAAAAGCGAATGATGAGCAAGCATCGCGGGCATCACAAAGGTAAAATGATGATGAAAAAATCAACTATGAAATAAAAAATTAATTAATTTCAAACCAGGTTGATAGAAATACCAAACGCATCATTATATTATTAAAGAAGGACGACACGTGTCGTCCTTCTTTTCTGTGCGTAAACGTTACGCTGAATTTGCTTTAAGATGTTTCTTCATAAACGGATGGAGAACGTGAGCCATACAATTTGTCCACGCCGGTTGCGGGAGAACCGAACTTTGCCTGCGTACCGACACGCGAAGGAGGCTCGCTCCAGGGCATAACTCCCAGAACTAATTTCGGGATGTTGATGAAAACATCCGTGCCGCTGCGCTTGACTACCGCGTCTAGCGGAATATAAGTGTCCGTCTGGAAAATCAATCCGCGCGGCACAAGCAGGTAGCCTTCGGTTTCCTCCGCAGCTTCGACGACCTCTTTAACCGTGCCGATTTCCCCATGGTCGGAACCATATACCTTATCGCCCGGCTGCACGCTTGTCGCCGAAGCGTCCGCGGCGGCGAGAAATTCGTCCACCGTTATAACGGCGTTGCCGATGAGCGGGAAGTTCACGCGAATTGAAGCCTCGTATTCAGGAACACTCGCCGCGCCGATGGCGTCGGAGAGAAATGTCACGTCAAATCCTTCTTCCATCGCGTGCCGTCCGGTGGACTCGCAGCATAGGTTGGCGGACATTCCGGCGATTACCAGATGAGTAATTCCCATCCGCCGCAGGTGTTCGGAAAGGTCGGTCTGGAAAACATCACAACTCTTATGCGGCAGGAGTATCGTGTCCTCCTCACTTGGCTGCAAATCGGGATGAAAGTCTGCGCCCCAACTGCCCGCCAGAAACATCTTCTTCTCAAACATCAGGCGATTAATCCCGCTTCTCCGTTGCAGACGCTCGTCGGCATAATCTTCTTCGGTATATGCCATCGGACCGAACAGGACAGAGATGCCGTGCAATCGCGCGCCCTCAATAGCGTGCTTTAGATGACCAACCACGTCGTTCTTCTTCACGGTGGTTTCGGTCAATTCCCAACCTGCTCCGCCCTCGGAGAGAAAGTCGTTGACCGGATCAATCACCAGCAGAGCCGTCCGGTCAGGCGGGAATGAAAACCCGGTTTCTTCTTTCGCTAGATAAGTGTCGTAACCTTCCGCGTCGTTGTCCAACCGATTAGTGCTTTTCATACTCATAACATCTCCTTATATTCCAAAATAGTAACAGGTATTTAGCACACCATCAAAGACCGTGTTGCGCATCCTGAGAAAGCGGTCTGAGCTATGTTCTTTAACAAAATAATACAGCGAAGGAGTTGATGCGGTGCAAAACCGCCACCAAGTCCGCTATATGTTAAAAGACAACGCTTTTAAGAAAGTAGCCGTTTCGCGCCCGCTTTCAATGACTTGTTCGGTCGCGCCACAGATAAAACACGAAATCTTACCGTTTTCCCGAATAAACCAATCGCCGTTCGTGCCGCCCTGGAAAGCGCGGAAAACAGCGAAATCGGCGCGGCGGTCACCAACATAATCGCCGACGACGAAAAAGTCTGTGGCGAAATTGCCCCACTGCTGCGCCAGAATCAGCGCGCCGGTTTGCGCGTCGACCACCCAAAATTAAGAATTAAATTTGGTCACTTTTGTTTTTTTAGAGTGTTGAATTTGTTGAATGTTTCGCTGTTCTTTCGTTGTTTTATCGTTGTTTTCGTCTTGCATTCCGTCCCGCCGCGTGCGCGTGGAACAAATTTCGCCGCCTGTGAAAATTTTTTTGTCGAAAAATAACCGCAAAAGTCTCCCCCTTAATCCTCGCGCACGCAGCGTCAATAATCCGATGTCTCTTGACGTTCCCGCCCTTTTTACCGAGTCCGATTCTTCCGGTTTCTGCGGTGTCAGGCAGGTTCGCGGCACATCCTTTGTTTACCGAGCAACCAGCAGTTTTCAACGCCTCAAAAACGGACATTTAGCTGACATCGTTCCCACTTCTTCTTTTTAGCAGTGCAAATAGTGCAAGTTCGCCCCTTTTCTTCGATTCAATCGAGCAGACGCTTTAGCGAAAACGAATCGGTTTTCGGGAACGTCGTCGAGGTTGGGCGTGTCTCAAACCTTAGGTTTTGCAAGGTTTTCCGTTTCTTCTTTTAACGCAATTTTGAAAAAGATTGAAGAACCAATTCGCTTCGGTAGTGTCCTAATCTTGAGGTGCTATACTTAGTTTTTGTGTCAAAAACGACCCGATACTGTTGTCGAATTCAATGTGACAGTTTAGCAAACCTCGAAGTTCTGCTTTTAGCGATCGGCTGACCGTT
>JAABUN010005544.1_pt1 | contig 15536 bp, 18 predicted proteins | sample 5559311 | NCBI WGS metagenome assembly JAABUN01 (sample SAMN10711877, study PRJNA513370) | rock metagenome | isolation source: Antarctica rocks | place: Antarctica: Victoria Land, Siegfried Peak sud
ATACCTTCGTAGGAGAAGTAATGCCCCCCAAGACTCGTGTGGCGGTGCGTAAGCCGCGTCGCAAGGACAAGAAGAACATCGCGCTCGGCCAGGCGCACATCAAGAGCACCTTCAACAACACCATCGTGTCCATCACGGACCCCAGTGGAGCGGTCATCTCCTGGGCGTCGGCCGGTGAGGTCGGCTTCAAAGGCTCACGCAAGTCCACCCCGTTCGCCGCGCAGATGGCTGCGGAGGCCGCTGCAAAGCGCGCACAGGAGCACGGCGTCCGCAAGGTCGACGTCTTCGTGAAGGGCCCCGGATCGGGTCGCGAGACCGCGATCCGCTCCCTGCAGGCCACCGGCCTCGAGGTCGGATCCATCCAGGACGTGACCCCGAGCGCTCACAACGGCTGCCGTCCGCCCAAGCGCCGCCGCGTCTAACCAGCTTCACGGTCATCAGCCGCCCTGCAGGAACCCAAGGGTCCCGGCGGGGCGGTTCGGTGTCGTCCCAGTAGCTCTCGAGCCAGCTGATCAGCAGTCCCGCCCATTTGGAAGCGTCATATAGCGGATGCTTCCCGAAAGGAAACATAAGTGCTCATTGCACAGCGCCCCACCCTGACTGAAGAAGTAGTCGCCGACAACCGCTCGCGGTTCATCATCGAGCCTCTCGAGCCCGGCTTCGGCTACACCCTCGGCAACTCGCTCCGCCGTACGCTCCTGTCCTCGATCCCCGGTGCAGCCGTCACCAGCATCCGTATCGACGGCGTGCTGCACGAATTCACTACGGTCCCCGGGGTGAAGGAGGATGTCACCGAAATCATCCTGAACATCAAGAACCTCGCGGTCTCCTCGGAGCACGACGAGCCCGTCGTCGCCTACCTGCGCAAGCAGGGCCCCGGCGTCGTCACCGCTGCGGACATCGCGCCTCCCGCAGGTGTCGAGTTCCACAACCCGGACCTCCACATCGCGACCCTCAACTCGAAGGGTAAGTTCGAGCTCGAGTTGACCATCGAGCGTGGACGCGGTTACGTGTCCGCCTCGCAGAACAAGTCCGGTGACTCCGAGATCGGCCGCATCCCGGTCGACTCGATCTACTCGCCGGTCCTGAAGGTCACCTTCCGCGTGGAGGCGACGCGTGTGGAGCAGCGCACCGACTTCGACAAGCTGGTCGTCGACGTCGAGACGAAGGACGCCATCGCTCCGCGCGATGCCGTCGCTTCGGCCGGTACCACCCTCGTCGAGCTGTTCGGCCTTGCCCGCGAGCTCAACACTGCTGCCGAGGGTATCGAGATCGGTCCTTCGCCGACGGACGCGGCTCTCGCTGCGGACATGGCGTTGCCGATCGAGGATCTCGAGCTCACGGTCCGCTCGTACAACTGCCTCAAGCGCGAGGGCATCCACTCCGTGGGTGAACTCGTTGCCCGCTCCGAGGCCGACCTCATGGACATCCGCAACTTCGGTGCGAAGTCCATCGACGAGGTCAAGGCGAAGCTCGTCGAGCTCGGTCTCTCCCTGAAGGATTCCCCTCCAGGCTTCGACCTCGCTGCCCGTGCTGCCGCCATCGAAGAGGACGACGCCGCCTACGGCGACGAAGAGCTCTAAAACGCTATCTGTCCGCCCGTCGCTGTCGAAGCAGCGGGACGGACACCTAATGAGGAGAAGTAATCATGCCCACACCCACTAAGGGCCCACGTCTCGGAGGCGGTCCGGCGCACGAACGCCTGATGCTCGCCAACCTGGCCGCCTCACTGTTCGAGCACAAGCGCATCACCACCACGGTGACGAAGGCCAAGCGCCTACGCCCCTACGCCGAGCGTCTCATCACGTTCGCGAAGAAGGGCGACCTGGCCTCTCGCCGTCGCGTCCTCGGTGTCATCAGCAGCAAGAGCATCGTCCACGAGCTGTTCATGGACATCGCTCCCGCTGTCGCCAACCGCGAGGGCGGCTACACCCGCATCACGAAGATCGGCAACCGCAAGGGCGACAACGCACCCATGGCCGTCATCGAACTGGTGCTGGAACCCATGTCCGCGAAGCAGTCCGTCGTCGCCGAGGCCGCGCGGGCCACGTCAGCCCCCGCTGCTGTAGCAGCACCCGTCGAGTCCGTTGACGCGCCCGAGTCAGTTGACGCGCCCGAGGTCGCTGACTCTGCAGCCTCGGTGGATTCCGCTGAATCAGCCGCTTCGGCCGAATTCGCCGCCTCGGCCGACGAGGTCGAAGCCGAGGACACCACAATCGATGCCGAAGCAGGCACCGACGAGGTCGTCGTCGTCGAGGGTACCGTCGAGGACGAGAAGAAGTAATTCTTCCTCCCCGCCGTACGCCATGATCACGCTCGAGCCCGCCGTCCCTGAAGGGGGCGGCGGGCTTCTGCGTGTCCGGCTCGACATCGCCTACGACGGCGGTCCATTCTCCGGGTGGGCCCTGCAACCCGGACTGCCCAGCGTCCAGGGCGTCCTCGAGGACGCCCTGTTCACTCTCCTGCGTCGTTCTGTGCGGCTGACCGTGGGCGGGCGTACCGATGCCGGCGTCCACGCGCGCGGACAGGTGGCCCACGCCGACCTCACGCTCGCCGAGTGGGAGGGGATGCCGCGGGGCCGTGACGTCGACCCTGCCGATGCTTTCCGTCGCCGGCTCACCGGCACCATCAACCGCGAGCTCACGGATGGGGTCAGGGGCCACAGCAGGTCCGTCAGGAACTCCGTGCCCGCCGTCGTCGTCCGAGCCGCCACGCGCGCGCCAAATGGTTTCGACGCGCGGTTCTCGGCGTTGTGGCGGCGCTACAGCTATGCGATCGCCGACATCGCCACGGGGCAGAACCCCCTGCTTCGGCATACCACGCTCTGGTACCCCGCGCCCCTCGACGTCGCGGTCCTCAACGAGGGTGCAGCCCACCTGCTCGGCATGCAGGACTTCGCCGCCTTCTGTAAGCCTCGGGAGGGTGCCACGACCATCCGCGAGTTGCAGCGCTTCGAGTTCGCCCGCGGGCACGACGGCGTCATCACCGCGACCGTGCAGGCGGACGCCTTCTGCCACACCATGGTGCGCGCGCTGGTGGGATCGGCACTGCGCGTGGGCTCCGGCGAGATGACCCCGGCGTGGCTCGCCGAGCGACTCGCCGCGCGGGTGAAGGACGCCCGGTCCATCCTGGCGGCCCCTCATCCGCTCGTCCTGGAGGAAATCGCCTATCCGGGGGACGAGGAGCTCGCCGGACGTGCGGGACTCACCCGCGCACGCCGGGTCACCGCGCACCTTGCCTCGAACGCGGGCGGTTCTTTCCGAGCCGACGACGGATCGTCCCGTTAGCTCAGCAGGACGAAGCTCGCGAACGCCGCGAGCAGCATCCCCGGCCCGAAGGGGAAGGTGGAGTTGCGCGACCCCCTGCGGAGGAGGAGTACAGCAACACCGGCAAGACCTCCGAGGAGGAACCCGCCGAGGAGTGTCCCCATCCATGCCGCATAGCCCGCCCAACCGCCGAAGAGCCCGAGGACGGCGGCGAGCTTGACGTCGCCCATGCCCATGCCGGCGGGAGAGATGAGCGCGAGGAGGAAATAGACGGCGAACAGGCCCGCGCCCCCGGCAGCGGCTCCGAGCAGACTGCCCCACTCACCGCTGGCGGCGGCGGCGAGAACCAGCAGGGGGAGCGTCGCGGCGGCGAACGGTACGAGCATGGCGTTGGGCAGTAATCTGGTCCGGGAGTCGATGGCACCGAGCATCACGCCGAAGGCGGCGAGGACGCCCACGAGCGGAAGAGACCACCACGCCTCCGCGATGGCGCTTCCGAGGCCGGCAAGGACCCCTGCGAGCAGTGCGAGCGGCAGCCGGGATGCTTGCTCCAGGACGGTCCGTGCATCCCTGCCCGCAAGAGCGGACAGCGCGTAGGCGAGGGCTCCGCTGAGGACGGCGGTGGTAAGCGCCAGGGCCACTTAGACGGACTCTTCGAGGGAGTCCTGCGGCATGCGGTTCACTACGCCGTTGGCGGGCAGGGTCACCGTGAAGCGGCTGCCCTTGCCCGGTGAACTGACGCACGTGATCGCCCCGCCGTGACTCTCGACGATCGATTTGGTGATGGCAAGTCCGAGCCCGACGCCTTCGATGTCGGCATGGCGCGCCGCCGGCGTCCGGTAGAAGCGTGAGAAGACCTGCCGCGCCTCCTGTTCCGTCATACCCATGCCGTGGTCCTCGACATAGAAGTTGATGCAATCGTCGGACTCCTCGGCGTGGACGCTCACTACGCCGCCATCGGGCGAGTACTTGATGGCGTTGGAGAGTAGGTTGTCGAGGACCTGCGAGATCCGCAGGGGGTCGATGAGCGTCCAGAGGGGGTTCTGCTCGTCGGTTTTGAGCTTGACGCTGTTCTTCTGAGCGCGCAGGCGGTTGGACCGGACGCTCATTTCGATCAGGGCCGCGAGATCCACGGGGCGCGGATGCACCCTGACTCGGTCGCCGGCTGTGGAGAGGAGGTCCGCGACGAGGTGGAGGACGCGCTCGGCGTTACGGCTTGCGACGTCGATGTAGCCCCTCAGGTGGGCCGGCAGCGGATACTCGTCCTCCATCACGAGTTCGAGGTAGCCGAGCACCGAGGTCAGCGGGGCATGGAACTCGTGCGAGATGTTGGAGATGAAGGCGTCCTTGGCAGAGACCGCCTCGACCAGCTCGGTGACGTCGCTGCAGGCGATCAGTGCACCGGCGATCGCGCCGTCGGCGTTCTTGATGGGGCGGGCTGCCGTCGAGAGCGCGCGCTGTGCATCGCCGTCGCCCACCCAGACCAGCTGGTCCACGAAGGTCTCGCCCGTCAGTGCGCGATAGACGGGCCGCCTGTCGACCGGGAGCGGGGTGACTCGGTCCGGACCGAAGAGTAGGTTGCCGAGGTCGTCGTCGTGCCCGGTGGCCAGCCTATTGAACAGTTCTTGTTGCCGATTGGTGAGGGTGGTGTTGCCGTGGGCGTCGACGGCGGTGAGGCCGACGTCGACCGTGTTGAGGATCGCCGTCAGCACGCGCTCACGGTCCATGGCGGCCCGCAGGAGTTCGTTGAGTTCCCGGTCCTTGCGCTCGATCTCAAGTTCCTGTGTCTGTGCACCGAGGCTCATGATCCGGGTCGCGACGCCGATGCCGAGCATGACGATGGGCAACAGGAGGATTCCCAGATAGGAGTTCATGAGTGCCGGGTCGAAGTTGTCCAGCAGGGGCCACGCCGTCACCAGCAGGGATCCGAGTACAGTGAGCGCGAGAGCTGCCCAGGTGGGGAGCGAGGACCGCATCAGCCAGAGCACCGGGAAGATGACGAGGACACCGAGGGCCGACTGCGTCTCCAGGGCATCCGCCCGGACCAGAGCGATGGCGAAGAAGTCGAGGACGGGGACGACCAGCAGGCTGCCGCTGGGTAATTCACGCCAGGGGACGACGACGCACAGGGCCAGCAGGACCAGGATCATCGAGAAGCCCACGGTGAAGGTCGAATTGGACATCGGGCCCGGCCGGAGGATGGGAGCCGTCACGCCGAGAACGACCACGATCAGGGTTAGGGGGATCTGGCAGAGCACCACAGAGCGGTCGATGACGAACTTCGATGCTGCCGCGCGCAGCCACGCGGCCCTGACAACCCTAGGCACGCACTATCCAGGGAAAGGGAAAACCCTGCATGCTGAACAACTTTCCGACGCTGAGACCTACGTACTATCTACCAGTATGTCGCCCAATCCGCGTTTTGGATCGAAACGCGACGCATTTCCGGGCCGAGGGCAGGCACAATGGGAAATATGATGAGTCGATCGCGCGTCAGTGCAGGTCAAACGGGGCCGGAGACAATATGAGCGACCCCGGAGTAGCGGTCGTCATCGAAGACGACGCCGATGTGCGGAACCTCGTGGGGGCCGTCCTCAAGCAGTCGGGATTCGACGTGCACCTGGCACCGAACGGCAAGGCCGGCGTCGAGCTGGTCCACACGCACGACGCGACAGTCGTCACCGTCGACGTCGGGCTACCAGACATCGACGGGTACGAGGTCCTGCGGCGCGTCCGCGAGTTCAGCAACTGCTACGTGGTCATGCTGACATCGCGGGGTGATGAGCTGGATACCCTCACGGCGCTGCAGTCCGGTGCCGACGACTACCTGACGAAGCCTTTCCGCCCCCGCGAACTCCGAGCGAGGATCGTAGCGATGCTCCGCCGTCCGCGCGCCGTCCCCGAGCCGGTGGCCGCCGGTCATGCACCCGGCCCGGCGCCGTCGCCGTCGCCTGAGGCCGCCGCTGCTCCCGCCGCTGCTCCCGCCGCGGAACGCGAGCCGTCGTCGGTCCTCGAACACAACGGCCTGGTTCTCAACTCCGCGACGCGGACCGTCGTCGTCGACGGTCGGGACCTTCCCCTGACGCGCAGCGAGTTCGACCTGCTCGGCGCGATGCTCAAGAGCAACGGGGCCGTGCGGACCAAGGCCGATCTGGTGCGCGTGGTCCGCGGCGGCTACTACGACGACGACACGTACATCAGTGATTCGGACGAGCGGGCGATCGAGGTGCATATCGGCAATCTCCGGCGGAAGCTCGATGAGGATCCGAAGAACCCGCGCTGGCTGCAGACCGTGCGTGGTGTCGGCTATCGGCTGACGCCTGCCCGTCCCTGAGGTACTGCTTTGTCACGAACCCAGGTAGCGGCCCTCGAGCTCGTCGATGGTGTCCAGTCCGCAGCGCTCGATCGCGGGCAGGGCCCTGCGCGCGGTGTCGAGGTCGTCCGAAGCGACGGCGGTCTGGAAGCTCGCAGCCATCTCGGAGAGTCGCATGGCGCCGATCATCGTGGACGAACTACGAAGGCTCAGTGCTGCGTCCAGGGCGGCCGGAACATCGCGGTTGCCGATGGAGCTCGTGAGGCGGAGATAGCGGTCCTCGAAGCCCATGATGTAATCGCGGGCGAAAGCTCGTGCCGGTCGAGGATCGTTCAATTGCCCCTCGAGTTGAGCGAGGATGGCAAGGTCCACGAGCGGCAGGACCTTCGGGGCAGCATTCGTAAGCATCAGATCAGGCTACGGCCGGAAGCTGACTGTTTGAGGACAATCCGCTGATGCTGAGGGATAAATGCGCAAGTGCTTTCCGCTTCTGCTGAATCTCCTATATCTCCGTGATGCTTCCGATCAGTCGGGTCATTGGCCGGCGAAAGTATCTATCACGTTGAGTACTGCAGGACCGAGGATCACGATGAACAACACGGGGAAGATGAAGAGCAGGAGTGGGAAGAGCACTGCGACGGGCAGCTTCATCGCCTTCTCCTCGGCACGTTGGCGGCGCTTCACACGCATGACCTTCGCCTGCGTCCGCAGGACACCCGACAAGGCGATGCCGTAGGCGTCGGCCTGCACGATGGCCTTCACGAAGCTGCGGAGTTCCGGGATAGTGCTGCGATCCGCCATGGCCAGGTATGCCTCGCGCCTGCTGCGTCCCACCTGCATGTCCTGCAGCGTCCGGACGAGTTCCTCCGCCAGAGGACCCTTGCCCGTCTCACCCGCCCGCTGCATGGCACTCTCGAAGCCGAGTCCCGCCTCGACGGAGATCAACATCTGGTCCAGGGTGTTGGCCAGCTCGAGTGCCATCGCCTTCTGGCGTTCCTGGCCCCTGCTGTAGAGCAGGAGGTCGGGGACGAAGTAGCCGAGGACCGTGATGAAGATCGCTAGCAGCCCGAAGAGTTTGCTCGGGTTGGACTGCACCAGGAGCAGCCCCCCAAGACCGCCGGCGAGGGCCAGCAGCGGTTTCGCCGTGAGTACCTTCGCGAGCGGCATCGATGCCGGCCGTCCGGCGAGGGCGAGCAGGTGATCGAGCTTCGCGACGTAGGCCTGAGGAGTGAGACGGCGGCCCAGCTGCAGCACGGGGTTGGCGCGCTCGGCCGTTGCAGCGGCACCCCGGCCCTGGTCGAGGTTCACCCTGATGATTCGTCGCAGCTTCGTATCCGATGTCATCAGGGACCAGGTGAAGTATCCGATGGGGGCTGAAGTCAGCAAGAGCGACATGAGCAGGATCAGGTCCATGGTTCGGTTTCCTTCAGAATTTCAGGTCGATGATCTTGCGGAGCCAGAGCCCGCCGATCGTCATCATGACGGCGGCACCACCGAGCATCACCCAGCCCAGGGGCTTGGTGAACAGCGGATCAACGTATCCGGGGCTGATGACGGTGAGCATGAGGGCGATGCCGAACGGCAGCGCCGCGAGGATGTAGGCGGAGAACTTCCCTTCCGCTGCGAGCGCTCGGATATGGCCCTTGATCTCGGTGCGCTCGCGGATGGTGTGCCCTACTTGGTCGAGCACATCGGCGAGGTCCCCACCCACCTCCCGGTTGATCTGGATGGCCTGGGCAATCCATGCGAAGTCCTCATTCCGCATGCGGTGCGACGTGTCGAGGAGTGACGCGAGGAGATCCTTGCCCAGGCTCGTCTCCGCAACGATGCGCCGCATCTCCTCCGACGTCGGGCTGTCGGCTTCCGTCGCCGCCGCGTCGATCGCGCGGAGGATGCTATGTCCTGCCCGGAGACCGCCTGTAAGGAGTTGCAGGGTGTCACCGAGCTGGGAGTCGAAGCGGCGCCGCCGTCGTCCCGTCAGGAACGAGATGACGAAGCGCGCGGCCGCGGGGGACAGGAGGAGCAGGAGGACCCCGACGACGGGCGCGAGCAGGACCCACCCGAGGAGGAGCCCGGTGATACCGGCGAGGAGCACGAGCAGGTACACCTCGGCCTGGCTCAGTCTCACGCCTGCTGTTTCCAGGACACTCTGGTTGAGGAAGCGCATGGGGTGGCGGAGCAAGTAGGAGTCCATTGCACGGCCCGCAGCCCCGGCGAAGCGCGACAGCTGTGAATTCGACTGGTTGACGGGCGGCCTACGGCGATCCAGGGGCACCGGCGACTGGAGTGGTCGGACGGCGACGAGCGTCAGCGCGATGGCCCCGATCAGGAGCGTGAAGCCGACAATGAGCAGGGGGGTCATGCGCCTACCGTCCGCGCACTGGGGGGGACCCGAAGACCGCAGGGGACACCATGATACCCATGTCCTCGAAGCGCTCCATGAACCGGGGCCGGATGCCGGTCGGGACGGGCTTCCCGAGGAAGCGGCCCTGGTGATCAACCCCCGCCGAGTAGTCGAAGACGAAGGCGTCCTGGAGGGTGACGACGTCGCCCTCCATGCCCTGAACCTCCGTGACGTGCGTGATGCGGCGGCTACCGTCCCGGAGACGGGAGATTTGCACCACGAGGTTGACGGCGGAAGCCAGTTGTTCGCGGATTGCGCGCAGGGGCAGGTCCATGCCGGCCATGAGCACCAGTGTCTCGAGGCGCGCGACGGCGTCACGGGGCGAGTTGGCGTGCACAGTGGAGAGCGAGCCGTCGTGGCCGGTGTTCATGGCTTGGAGCATGTCCAGGGACTCGCCGCCGCGCACCTCACCGATGACGATGCGGTCGGGCCGCATACGGAGGGAGTTGCGGACGAGGTCGCGGATGCTTACCGCACCCTTGCCCTCGGTGTTCGGCGGCCGGCTCTCGAGCCGCACCACGTGCTGCTGCTGGATCTGGAGTTCGACGGCGTCCTCGATGGTGACGATGCGGTCCCCCTCGGGCAGGAATGAGGAAAGAACATTGAGCAGGGTGGTCTTCCCGGTACCCGTGCCGCCGGAGATGATGATATTGAGCTTTGCCTTCACACATGCGTCGAGCAGTTCGGCCATCTCGGGGGTGAGCGTGCCGAAGTCGATGAGGTTCTGGACGGTCAGCGGGACCTTGCTGAACTTTCGGATGGTGAGCGACGAGCCGTTGACTGCGAGGGGCGGGATGACGGCGTTGACGCGCGATCCATCTGCCAGGCGGGCATCGACGAAGGGCGAGGACTCATCGATGCGGCGGCCGACCTTGGAGACGATGCGCTCGATCACGCGGCGCAGGTGCTCCTCCGAGCTGAACCGGGAGTCGCTGAGTTTGAGCTTCCCCTGTTGCTCCACATAGATCTGGTCCATCCGGTTGACCATGATCTCCGTGACCGAAGCGTCGTCGAGGAGGCGCTGCAGCGGACCGAACCCGAGCACGTCGTCGGCCACGTCCTGGATCAGGCGCCGTCGTTCATCCGGCGTGAGCGGCACCTGCTCGGCGTCGATGATCTGGCTCAGTTCCTCGCGGGCGATGGCCTTGAGGTCTTCCTCGGTGATCGAGGTATCACTCGCGCGGCCTCCCATACGCTTGAAGAGCGCGGACGCGGCACGCTGCTTGAGTCCGGCGAATACGTCGATCTTCGCGGTCCCGGGTTTGTCGGCAGCATCGCGAACGATGGCGGGCGCAAGCTTCGCCGGTCGTGGCTCATCGAGCGTTGCGCCGGCCGATGCCGGTTCGACGACGGCGGCGGGTACGGGGGTGAGGCCCGCGGCCTGGATGCGGGCGGAGAGCTTCACCGGACCACCACCCGACGGTGGAGCTTGCGCTGCGACTTCGCGCGCCACTCGTGGTCGAACCGCTGGACGAGCTCGTTGAGGCTTTTCGTCGCGGGGTCGCGGACCTTGTCCTGCAGCAGCGGAACACCGCGGTTCGTGGCCAGTGTGATGGCGCGTGAGCGGGGTATCGACACGTCGACGGGTGCAGCGAGAGTCGCCTCGATGTCCTCGACCGAGAGTCCAGTCTTGGTGTCCGCGAAGTTGAGGACCACGTGGCGGTTCTCAGGCAGGAGGTTGAGCTGGTTCAGGACGTCGAGCCCCGTGCGCAGGCCTCGGACGCTGGGGACGTCCATGCCGGTGACCCACACGGCGTCAGTGCACTGCTCGAGGGCGGCGAGACTCGGTTCCGTGAGGCCGGGCCCGGTGTCGATGACGACGTAGCGGAACTCGAGTGCGAGTTGCTGGATGAGACGGGCCACCTGTTCCGAGGAGATACGGTCGGCATCGGCCGGGTTGCGCGGGCCGCACAGCGCGTAGATGCCCGAGGGATGCGCAGTCAGGAACGCCTTGAGCACCATCGAGTCCTGGGTAGCAGCGCCCGAGACGGCATCGAGCACCGAATATTCGGGGTTCAGGTAGAGGCCTGTGCCGACATCGCCGAACTGCAGGTCGAGGTCCACGATGACGACGCTCATGGGAGCGATCTTGCCGAGGCCCACCGCGAGGTTGGTGGCGATGGTCGTCTTGCCGACGCCCCCCTTGGGGGAGAAGACACCGATGACGAGGCCGCTCTGCTGTTCGCGAGGCGCCTGGTTGTCGAAGCGGTGGCGGGTGGCGAAGGCCTGGCAGGCGCGTTCGAGTTGCGCGCGGATGCTCGCGACATCGGCGAGGGGTGTCAGGATGTCCCGCACCCCGGCGCGCATGGCCTGCAGTGCGATGTCGGGGTGGTCCTCGTGCACCAGCACGACGCTGATCTCGGGGAATTTCACGTCGACAATGATGGCAAGGCGGAGCGCGTCCTCGATGGCGATCCCCGGTCCGAAGACCAGCACCTCGGGCCGCTCCAGTGCCAACTGGTCGAGGATGGCGTCGGAGTCACCGGACAGGACGCTCGCGGGCAGGCTCTTCACATGGCCTCGCAGGCCGCTGGCGACGGCGAGGCGCACCTTCTGCTCGAACTCGGAACTCGGCGTGATCAGGACGAATCTGCTCATCGGTACAGTTCCTTGTTCTGGATGATGGGGGAATCGCCCTCCACCGTGGCGGCCGTTTCCTTGCTGAGCCACAGCGTGGCGTTCTGGTTGGCGTGCACGATCTTTGTGGCCTGGGCCGTGTCGACGGCGACGGTCAGCATGAGCGAGCCGCTCGGCAGTGCCTCCGCTTCGGCACGAGCCTGCGCCTCGGGATCTGCAGCTGGGTCGACGGCAACGGCAGTGGGTGCGCGTTGCACCGAAGTCACGAGGACCTTGTGGAGGGCGAGTTTCGTCGTCGGAACGTCGTCCGCCTCGAGGCCGCCTGATTCCATCGAGATGAAAATCCCGATGGTGTCGCCCGGCACGATCTTCCCGCCGACGGCGCGGTCCGGTTCGATCGTGAAGGACACCTCCTGCAGGCCTTCGGGTGCCTCGACGCTTCCGGTCACGGCTGCGTCGTTCGGGTCCACCAGACGTTCGGCGAGAAGCTGCTCGCCGGGCATGAGCTCGACGGCGGTGACCTTGCCGGTCGACGATTCAAGGTCCCTGAGGGCGGAGGTCCCGACAGCGGTCGTCGGCAAACTCTGCATGGTAAGGAAGGGCATGAGTTCCTCCGAGGGGGTGCCGGCCGGAACCGCAGTCGCGACGACGAGCACATCGACCGGATCGAGGCCCTCCACAGCGCGCGCTTCGGCGCCCTGGGCGTAGCCGTACAGCATCATCGCCCCGACGAGGGCGAGAACGACGGCGGCAACGCCGGATATGAGGCGGGATTTCATAATGGTGGTACTTCCATTGCGATCGGTTAGAGGACAGGACGAACGACGGTGAATCCGCCGTCGGTGACGGGGCCAAGCGTGTATCCGTCGGCGAGCGAGACGTACTTGATGAAGGTGCCGATGATTCCGCGGCAGTTCCCTGTGCAGTTCTTGGTGACTGATCCTGATGTCACGGAGGGGTTGAAGGTCATCGGCAGGTTGTTGTTGCCGCTGAACGCCCAGCCCTTGACGTCGTAAGCGGCGAAGTACACCAAGCGAAACTTGGCTCCACTTCCGGTGCCCGTCATCTGGTTGAAAACCGGTAGCAGGAGTGTGACTGGTCTGCCCGCGTTGATATCAGCTGCCCAGCCGTTCAGAACGGAGTCGCAATTGTTGGGTCCGTCGTTGCCCGTATCGCTTCCACCAAGCTGCACGGCGATGTCGACGAAGGCGCCGCACTGGCCGGCTGCCTGGGATAACCAGCCGAAGCCACCCGGTACAGCTGCTCCTGACGGCCCGTAGTTGCAGTCCGGGTTGGCATCGTCTCCATGTGCTTGAAGCAGCTGAAGCGAACCGTTGACCTGTCCCTGCACTTGGCAGATCGAGAACGTGAGGGGGAAAGGAGCCGTCCCCTTGGTAGGACTGCCCCAGATGGCACTGGACGTTGCCGTAACTTCGGTAGAGCTGATGCCCAGCGCATTGGCGAACAGCAAGGAGAGTCGATTGGGAGCCTGGCTGGTCTCCTGGGCACCCGCAGTGACGGTGACTTTCCGCCCGGTCTTATCGAGGACGATTTTTTTCACGTTGGTTCGTGCATCGAGGGCATTCTGGTTCGCCAGACTTGCCGCGAGGGTCGACGTCGTTGTGCAGGCCGCATCAGCTGAATTGGCTGCGCACTTCTGCGCGACAGCGTAGGCGGCAGCATCTGCCCCGTTCTGCAGTTGTGCCCGTTCGGAGGCGATCATGCCGATGTCGATCGCGAGGGCAGCGAAACCGAGCAGGACGATCATGAGAAGGGCGACGAGCACGCTGACGGCCCCGCGCTCATTCGATCCGTGATGTAGTCTCAGCCGCCGCACAGCATCACGGCCTTACCCGTCATTGCGAAGGGCCCGGCAATGCCGGTCATGCTCGTCAGCCGGTAGTTGATCTTCACGGTGGCAGTGCTGCCGGATGGGCACGGATCGCCTGGTGTGGCACCGACCGATGTAATCTCGATGTTTGACGCAGCCAGTTTGGGGTTTAGGGTCGCGGCAGCTTTCATAACTGACGAGCGAGCGAGTGCAGGGTCCTTTGCAATCGACATGACGCGTACGCCCTCCCTTGCCGCATTCGTCATGATGATCTGGGCGTTGAAGGCACGTCCAAACTCCATGATGCCGAGCAGGAGTAAAATTAGGACGGGTAGGAGTAACGCCATCTCCACGGCAGCGGCTCCCCGATCTGACCTGAAGAGGGTTTCGGTAGTTCGCGAGCCGCTAAGCGTGGAATGACGGTTGGCAAGGCGATGTTCCCGCCTCGCCAACCGGGACATCAGGGGCCGCACACGGAGGTCGCTGCGACCCAGTTACCTCCATTAATTGCACACTGAGCTTGGCCGAACGCATCGTTCAGCCCGCCGCCGAGCAGCGTGACTGCCGCGATGATCACGACAGCGATGAGGGCGACCATGATGCCGTACTCGACGGCCGTGGCGCCGTCTTCCTTGCGGACCAGGCGAGGGAGGATGTGCATGCGGGTGTTCGAGACGAGGAACATGATGAGACTCCTGAGGGGGCTTTCGAGCGGCTGGCCCAGCGCCAGCACTGCCAGAAAACTAGCAACGGGAACTCGCCTGCAACCGGATCTGCCCTGATCCTGAGTGAACCTTCGCAATTCTGTACTGCGCCTGAGCAGAACCTGCGCGTTCATTGCTGCACGCGCAGGTTCTGCAGGAGACCACTCCATCCGTCGCCGTCGTGTTTTGTTTTGACCTGAGGTACGGCAGCGCGCTAATCTTGGTAGTCGTTGTGCGTATCCCAGCTCGATACGTCTGCGCCCCACGGAGCGGTTCAGTTGCAGAACCACCTGGCCCTGGGGCGGAGCCGAGATATCCGGGATAACTGGTCGTATTTCAGCCCTCACCTGAAGTTCCGGTAACGCATGAATAAGCTGAGCCCGCGAGTACGGAGGTTTCCGTAGTTGCGGGCGACACCGAAATAGAAACGAAGGCCATAACCGTGCGTACGTACACCCCGAAGCCAGGCGACATCTCCCGTCAGTGGCACGTTATCGACGCAACTGACGTTGTCCTCGGCCGCCTTGCCAGCCAGACCGCAATCCTGCTCCGCGGAAAGCACAAAGCGACCTTCGCTCCTCACATGGACATGGGCGATTTCGTCATCATCATCAACGCCGAGAAGGTAGCCCTCACCGGCGCCAAGCTCGAGCAGAAGCGTGCCTACCGCCACTCGGGTTACCCCGGCGGCCTGAAGTCGACCAGCTACGTCGAACTCCTGGACAAGAATCCCGAGCGCGCGGTCGAGAAGGCCATTCGCGGCATGCTCCCCAAGAACTCGCTCGCCGCACAGCAGATCGGCAAACTCAAGGTCTACCGCGGCGCGGAGCACCCCCACGCCGCACAGCAGCCCAAGACGTACGAAATCACCCAGGTCGCCCAGTAGTCCTGGCCACCAACACTAAGAAATCACTTCAAGGAGAACCGTGGCCCAGAACACTGAAGAGCTGAATGAATCCACTGAGGAGCTCACGAGCTACACCTCAGAGTCCACCGAAGGCAGCGAGACCGCCGTTAAGGAGCGCCCCGCACTGACGGTCGGCGGCGGAGCCGTAGGTCGCCGCAAGGAAGCGGTCGCCCGCGTACGCCTCGTCCCGGGGACGGGCAAGTGGATCGTCAACGGGCGCGAGCTCGCCGACTACTTCCCGAACAAGCTGCACCAGCAGGAAGTCAACGATCCGTTCAAGCTCCTCGAGCTCGACGGCGCCTACGACGTCATCGCCCGCATCCACGGCGGTGGACCCTCCGGCCAGGCCGGTGCCCTCCGTCTCGGTGTGGCGCGCACGCTCAACGACATCGACCGCGAGAACAACCGCCCCGCCCTCAAGAAGGCGGGCTTCCTCACTCGTGACGCCCGCGTCATCGAGCGCAAGAAGGCCGGTCTTAAGAAGGCACGCAAGGCGCCTCAGTACTCCAAGCGGTAAATACCGCTTACCCCGTC
>JAABUN010005545.1_pt1 | contig 15534 bp, 13 predicted proteins | sample 5559311 | NCBI WGS metagenome assembly JAABUN01 (sample SAMN10711877, study PRJNA513370) | rock metagenome | isolation source: Antarctica rocks | place: Antarctica: Victoria Land, Siegfried Peak sud
ACCTCAGCCTCCCGTAACTTGCGGATAATCTCCTCGGGCTTATAGGTCTTCTTCGGCATCTTTAGCCTCCCTTAAATGAGTCTGGCACTGTCTTAGCGCCTGGACCTCTTCTAGGGGGTCAGGTCAGTCATATTTACTCATGGCGAAAGTGTAGAGCGAGCCGACCCCAAAGTAAAGCTGACCTAAAAGTAGACGTTGACGCCCGCTCGAGCCCATGAGCAACAAAACGGTCAAAAAACCATCAAAGGTTGCGCTGGGCGTTCTGTGTCGTCTCACTTCCGTCAGCTCACTACCAAACCCTACCAGACTTGGTGGTTCGCACTTTTGCTTGAAGCGCGGGAACTTTGGAATAACGGAGTGTACGCGGCGAGAAGATAAAAAAATCGGTCGAACGCTAAACGGCGCGGTTAGGGAAACAAATATCGACGCCTGAACGAAGTTCGGTTCAGCTGAAAAATTCACAGAAAGTTGGAATCGCCTACATTCGTACTTTTTCCGAAAGACTCGTCTCATTAATCAGGGCTGTTCCTAGGTTCTGTTGACTTTTCACACGGCTCAGGGTGGTTTTTGCCGTGTTGAACTCAAGAAGTGGGAAGTAGGGAGTAAGAAGCAGGGAGGTTTTAGAACGCCAAAGTTTTTTCGTCGGTTACGAGGTTCGCTGTGTTCATCAGAGGGCAAACTTCAACACAACCTAGCTATTCACACTCGAGACACACCACCTGTACGTTGAACGTCTGAGCGATGGTGGTGTAGACGACGGCGTAGTGACGCTTGCCCCTCCGGTAACGGCGGAGCCAGACGCCGTGGTCTTCACGCCAACTGGTGAGGGGCTCGAGCCCCTCACCGCGCGCCCTGTCGAACGCTCGCACAAACGCTTCGGCGCTCAGTTTGGTTTGAGCGCAAAGCGGCTCGTTTGTGTCTGCGCGTGTGTATAACGGACAGGGAACCACGCGCGCGCCGAGTTCAGTGAAGAGCGGCGCTGCCCACATGCTTGGTGCCGACACCGATACCGGAGCAGCGCCGAGCAAAAGCGTAATCCACAACGCCGTCACCAGCACCTCAGCTCGTTCCTGAGGGCCGAATAAACGCCATATCCATACCCGGTACTCGCCTCCGGTCGGCACCGAGCCTAACGGCTGCTCTGCCTTCCGTCCGGACTATCTGCCAGCAAGAAAAGCATAGTAGCAGAAAGGTTAGCGCGGGCGAGAGGAAAACGAAAGCTGTCGAGGTCGCCCTCTGCGTAGGCGCGTTCGGTGGTTCTGAGAAGCTTGCCCGTAGCGTCCCACTTGCCGATTTGCGCGTAGGGGAAATTCATAAAATGGTAGATCACCCCTTCGTCGCCGCTCGAGGGAAAAAACCCAGCTTGAAAGGTGCCCCCGCAGATGTCTTCGGCGAATGAGCGGTAACCGTCCTCTATCACGAGCGCCGTCATCGAGGTCGCCACCCGCTGCATAAAGGCGTCGTCGAAAACGTTGAACCCTTCCATTGCCAAATCTTGAAACGCTTGAAAGGTGTATTGCAGATACACAAAAGGCTGGCAACTTAATGTTTTTGAGTCTTCAGCTTCAGGTAAAAACCGCTGATTCCAGACGTAAGCCGGGCCGCCCGTGGTATAGATCTCTCTGACCTGCCGGAGAACGAGGTCGGCCATACGGTTGGCCTCGCTGTAGTAGGCGGTGTCGCCGGTGAGCTTGTACATATAGAGGTTGTAGCGAATAAACTGCACGTATGGGTGCATCAGATTTTTCGAGATAAAAGGTAGCCCGAAGGGTACGTCGTTGCGCTCTCGCCATTTGGCCTCGAAATCGTTTTTGAGGTAGTCGAGCCAGAACTGTGCGTGCTCTTCGTAACGACGGTCGAAGGGGGCGTTTTCGCTGAGCGCGTAGGCTACCGCTGCAACCATCGAATGGGTGAGAATCTCGTCCATCTCGTGAAAGTCGTCATTGTAAAAAGACCGCGATGAATCGGCGGTCTCGTTTAGGTAGCGCCAGTTTTGAAACCCGTCGGCGTTGGTATCGGCAAGTTCGGCTCGAGCCATCTCCATCAGACGGTCGACCTCATCGAGGAGAGCTAGGTCTTTGGTAACGCGCAGGGCGCTGAGTAAGGTGGTGATGTGAACGTTTAGAAACCGACCCATGCTGAAGAGATCGCCGCTCGCTGCGCGCGTCTCCGGATTAAGGCTTTCTTCACTGTTGTTGGCGTATTCGATACCCTCCCAGAGGCGTGTGTGCCATAACTTCATCTCGCTGGGAAGCCGATCTGCGCTGAAGTTGGGATTGCCACGCAAGCTGTAGGTTCCAACCGGCTCGAGCGGCAAGCTGGTGCGGGAAACCACCTGTGAGCGCGCGCCGGGTACAGCGCAACTCGTGAGTAGCAACATAAGGATACAGGCGAAAAAGCGTTTCGTCATGCTTTTATGGTACTGGTCGGTAGGTGATATAGACGTGACGTGCAGGCGTAAACGTCTTCACACAAACACGTAAAGCTTCTTACATCGGCGTTTGTATCGGTTTGCGGGTTTGCCGATACCCATTGTGCCTTGAAAAAAGGATGATGCGTGCGGAGGGGTAGGCAGGTTGCCTCCATAGATTTTTGGCTAGGACGGTATCGCTGATGCGGGGTATTATCGCCCTCAGCAATTACTTTTAGCCGTTTCACGAAAAGCTGCGCCATTTCTCCGCAGAAATACCCCGTTGGGGGCATGCCCTTGGCGGGCACCTTGGCGGGCACGGGCAGGTCATCCCTTAAAGTGCGTGGTAGACTGTGCTTCTTCGTCTGAATGTGGTGCAAACCAGACGCTAGCTGCTATTTAATCAGCAGTCTCGGCGTTTTCTGTTCTCTCCGAGTTGTGCTACCACGCCCCGGATGTTACGGCGTTTTTCCCACCCACTCGAGCGACCCCTGCCGTTCACGCACTCTAAAACCTACCGCTCCGTAGATACCTTTGGCAAAATAGTGGTCGTCCGCAACGATGACGAGCGTTTTCACCCCCAACGTCTCAAAGGCAAAGCGCCCGACTTCATAGAGCAGCGTACTGCACACGCCGCGCCGCCGAAAGTCCGGGTGCGTTACGACCGACTGATAACGCGCTAACTCGCTCTCCGCAAAGATACCCATGTCGGCGACCAGCTTGCCGCCCACAAACGCGCCGAACCACCGTCCGAGGCCCGCGCCGATCATCGTCCGGTAGCTGTCGGTCTGTGCTCTATAAAAGGCGCGGTACTCAGTTTCGTCGTGTCCATCTTCACGGCAGAGGACGTGCAGTTCGACGTGTTCGGCGAAGTCGGCGTCGGTGGTGAGCTCCCGAAGCTCGAGGCCGTGGTGGTAACGCTTTGGTCGTACGAGCGTGTCAGTCGTCATCACTACCTCTTCGCCCAACTCGAACCCGGCTTCTAAAAAGTCGTCTACCGCGCCGTTGTCACCGTCTATAGTGTCCCACGCGAACACCTTATGGTTGATGCGGGGCGGAGTACCGACCTCACGCTCGAAAAGTGCGTTCCAACTACCGAAGTCGCCTGGTTGTGGCGGCGCGCCGAAGATCAAAAAGTTACCCCAATAGTAGTTCGGGTTGCTCGGGGTACGGATAACGAAGTAATGGCCCCGGTCTATAACCTCACCCTCGAAGCGGTGAAAAATTAGGTCGGTGCGGTAGCTCAGGGAGGTGAGACGCATAGGCGTCATGGTAGCAGGTACGACAAATCGGTAGAAAGAAAAATTCGAGACTCTACCCTAAAAAGGTGTAGCTAAAGTTACCTTTTGAGGTTCAGAAAAAGTCGTCGTGGACGGTAATTCGGAACTATTCCGAGTATCCTACCCGGATATTGACAGGCGCGAAAGCGCGGCGCTACAATACTCAGGGTAATTCCGACCTCAGCGCTCGGTTTTACATCTTCACTGGCTTCACATCTTAGGGAGTGATCGATGAAACCTATTACCGGCTTACTGTTCAGCCTTATCTTACCCCTTACGGCAGCCTCTTCAGCACAGACAGGCTTGGACAACATCAAGAGCTATCTCTCGAGTAAAACCGAGCTGTTAGTCAGCAAAACCACCGAGTTAGAGGCTCTCGGCGACCGCTACTACACTTTAGCCGAACAGACAAATTTCAACTACGCCGCGCTCCGGCAGGAGCACGCGGCGGAGGTCGCGGCGATCCTCACCGAGGCGCGCGAGGCTTGGACGGCGGCCAGCCCCCTGTACGAGCAGGTCGAGGGTATCGTCGCCGGAACCCCGAGTTTGGCCCAATTTGATATAGATTTAGATGCTGGGGCGAGCGCCGCCGAGGACCCGCAGAACGCCGTTTCGTTCGATATAACGCTCTCTGATGGGCGTGTTTTGGAAAAGCCGGGCAATCTGTTCGGCGTCACCGAGAGTACGCTCTGGGGTACGTTCGAGCGTTTTTCAAGCGGGGTGAAAGCGGACCTGGACGGTGACGGTCAGCTTCAGTTCGGTGACGTTCTGCCCGACGCGAACGTCCTTAAAGGTGCAGCGGCGCTACTCGCGCACCAAGCTTCGGATCTCAAAGCTGCCGGAACCTCCTGGGAACCGACTGAAAAAGACGCCTTCACCGCGCTCGTGGTGATGGTTCCGACCATGAGCGAGTACTTCGCCTCGTGGCGCGACTCGCGCTTCGTCGCCGGTGAGCGGTCGGCGCAACGCGACTTTGTGGCGATCTCCCGGCTCGCCGATATGCAGGACATCTTGTCGGGGTTGCAGGTCGTGCTGGGGAGCGTAACGCCCCGGATCGACACGGTCGACGCGGCGCAAGGCGAGCAGCTCGCCTCGAGGTTGGAAAACCTCAAAACTTATGTCGGCAGCATCTATAAGGCCGAGCGTTCCGGAAAGCGCTTTTCGCCGGAACAGGCCGATCTGCTCGGAGCTGAGGCGCAGGACCGGGCGACGGCGATCACCGGGCAGGTCGTCCAGGTTGCGGGCGCTCTAGGTGTAACGGTGGAAAACTGATGGGGCGGTCTGCCGGTTTTCTCACCTCTTTGTGTGTTCTTCTGCTGACCTCGGTCGGCTTAAGTGCAACGCCCGCGCAGCTCGCCGAGACCGTACGTGGTGAGTTGGCGGACGCTCAGCTTCAGCTGATGCTCTCGCCGGAGTCGGCCCGTCTACCTTTGGAACGGGCGGAGCAGGCGTACGCAAAGCTGGCGTTGCAGGGACTCCCCACGCCCAACCGTATTCGAGGGGCACTGGGCCGCGCGGCTCAGGCCGTGCAGAACGGCGATGAGGCCGCTTTTGCTGCTGCCAAGGCGCAGGTCTGGACGGCGCTGCTGGCGGCGGGATTTAAGAAAACAACCGAGGCCGTCCAGGCCGGAGACGCTGAAACGGCCTCCCGCTGGCTCGTGGTGCGCGAGTTTCGGCAGGCGACCCGGTTTTCGCGCCCCGACGCCGACGCGACGCTCGCGTTGCGGCGCTGGCAACAGGGCGAATCTCAGCCTCGAGCACTCGCGGCAGTTCGCGCCGATCTGTTAGATACCTATGACGCGCGCCTGGGCGAGACCCTAGCCGACGTGGCGGCGGCTAGAGCCCAAGGTTTTTCGGTGCGCGCCGCCGAAGCTGCGGCGCTGGCGCAGGGCTATTTCGGTATCTTGGCTCCGAGTTTCGAGGCGCAGCGGGGTGTGGCGGCGCTGAGGCAAGCGCAAACGGCGTTGACCGGACTCGTTCAGGGAGACGCGGTTGCGCCCGTTCAGGCCGCTCTCGTCGGGTTTCGGGCCGCACCTCTGAGTGAAGCCGAACAAGGACGCCGCGCTGGTCAGCTGCTGCGCTTTTTGTCGCTCGTGCCGGTTGAATACGCGCGCGGCGTACGCGGCGGCGAGGTCGCGGTCGACCTCGAGCTCCGCGAGGGCATTAGCTTTCAGGAGGCTGCCGCCGCTGCCTTTGCCGACCTTCAGGGCGCGTTGGCGGCGCGGAACCCGGCCCAAACGGCGCGCGCCGCCGACCTCTTGGCGGGCCTGACAGAAACGCTGGACGCGGCCAGCCGCCACGCGGCGGTAGCCGAACCGGACGCCGTGCGCGCGTCCGTGGCGACATTGACCGGCACGCTCCGCGACCTCATGCCGGAGGCGTGGAGACGCACCGACAGCGCCGCGGACTTCGACGTGATCGAGGAGGCGCTTTCACAGCTCGAGGCCGCCGTCGCCACGGGTGCCTACGCGCAGGCCGAAAACGCCCGCATCGAGGCGTACGCGATTTTAGAAAGCGGCCCCGAAGCCAAACTGACGGCCTTTGCACCGCAATATAAAGTGTCTATCGAAAACCTTTTCTGGTACGGGCAAGACCCCAAAGGGCTGGCTTATCTCCTGAGCCGTCACGCGCCCCTAGCCGAGGTACAGGCGAGCCGCGCCGCCCTCAGCGTGCAGCTATCGCAAGCCCAAACCGCAGTCAGCGGCGATAAGGCGCCGGGGTCGGTAGCAACCAACGCTGCCATCATCGTATTTCGGGAGGGACTCGAGGCTGTTCTCATCTTGGCCTCGCTCCTCGGTAGTCTCAAAATGGCGTCGATGAAACGGTTTCGCAAACCGCTCTGGGTTGGAGTTTGGAGCGCGCTCTTAGCCAGCGCCGTAACGTATCTAGCGCTGCGCGGGGCACTTCTGGCGTTCGCTCAGTTTGGTGAAAAGCTCGAGGCGGTCGTCTCACTCGTCGCCATCGTCGTGCTGCTGATTATCACCAACTGGTTTTTTCACGATACCTACTGGACCGACTGGATGGCCGGGTTTCACAAGAAAAAAGCGCGCATCCTCGGGGCTGGCGTCGGACAGTTTGTCGGCTTGGGGCTTTTGGGTTTTACCAGCGTCTACCGGGAAGGGTTTGAGACTGCGCTCTTTTTACAGGCGCTGGTTTTAGAGGCGGGGACTCTAAGCGTCCTCATCGGGGTTGCGCTGGGGCTCGCCGCGACCTTCGCTGTGGGGTTTATCGTTTTTCAGGTGCAGACGAAGCTGCCTTACAAAAAAATGCTGGTCGTCACCGCAGTGATGCTGGGGGGCGTGTTGCTGGTGATGGTCGGCAACACCGCCCACGCTTTACAAATCGTCGGCTGGTTGCCGACGCACCCGCTACGCTTCGCCGAGTTTCCTTACTGGGCGGGGCTCTGGTTCGGACTTTACGCGACTTGGGAAGGACTCGTGCTGCAAACCGTTGCGGGCGTGTTCGTCACGGGCAGCTACGTTTTGGCTGAGCAGCTTAAAGAGCGCAGACGGCAGGTGGCTCCCAAAGCCGTCAAGGTTGTCCCTGAGGGTTCGCTGCGGACAGTTCCAGAACACCCCTAAAAGTGACCGAGCTAACCTCCACACTCCGGCTTAAACGCCGGAGTTTTTGTCTGCTCACATGAGATCATCCTTTTAACTAGGCAGCGCGTGAGCGTTGCGCCCGACCCAGAGGGGCGGGTCGGCTATAGTCCGGCACGGTGGAGGTTGTGATGAAGCTAAAAAACAAAGTTCGCGCAAGTCTGAGGCGTGTTCTCTGCGGTGTGCAGCAGGTTTTTCTTGAAGAGGTGCTAATTCTGGGCGACTCTCACGCTAAAGTCTTTCGTTATCCGATGCTGCGCTTTAGGCTCTGGCAGAAATATCTGAACGTCGTCAGTGTCGGGGCGGCGACGGCGTCGGGACTCGAGAATCCCAACTCGAAAACCCAAGCATTTCAGCAGTTCGACCGGGCGCTCGACACCACCCGCGCCAAAAAGGTCGTGGTGATGCTCGGCGAGGTCGATACCGGTTTTGTCATCTGGTACCGCGCCGCCAAGTACGGTGTGCCGGTCGCCGACGCGTTGACCAAAACCCTGACGACGTACCAGCAGTTTCTCCAGAAGATTAAGGTGCGCGGTTTATTGCCGATCTGTATCAGCGCGCCGCTGCCGACGATTCAAGACGACAACGACTGGGGTGAGATCGCTAATCAGCGCAAAAGTGTTACCGCGACGCAGCGAGAACGTACCGAGCTGACGCTGAAATTCAACCGTAAGATGGAGCTGTTTTGCGCCGCTGAGAGCATTACCTATCTCAATCTGGACGGTGAGTCGCTAGGTGAAGATGGTCTCGTCAAGGCCGTTTTACTTAACAAAAACGCTCTGGACCACCATTACGACAAACGCGTTTTTGCCGCTATGCTCGCCAAACCCGTGGGCCGCACGGTGAGAAACCCCGCGCTGGGAGGTGGAGCGCCCAGGGGTAGGTTTGACCGGGGCAGCAGCGCCAACCGGAGGGTTCCGGCAAATGGAGCCGCGTCCGGCAGCGCGCCGAACACCCGAACGCGCTGACGAGACCATAAGCGAAAAGATCATGAATAAAGAGGTTGCTCGTCAGTGGGCAACCTCTCTGCTGGTACCGCGGCAAAGTCCCTGGCTTGCAGCTCGAAACGCTGTGAAACCGGGCGAAGGTTTATCTCGACGTTCCTGCAACCCCAAAAGAAATGTTAGGGCCGGATTGCCTTCTAACCCCTTTTTGCTTGAGACTAGCGTTTAATGTCTTCAGCGAGCTATAAGCTTCTTCCTCTATTCTCCCTTCTCACGTTTATAAATACCTAAACCGGAAGCTAAAACGAACAGAAGCTAAAACCGCTCGGAAACGGTTTTCATCTCCATAAAGAGCCGCAGGTAGTCCGGGCCACCCGCTTTGGCGTTCGACCCCGACAGGTTAAACCCGCCGAACGGTTGCGCCCCGACGAGTGCGCCGGTGATCTTGCGGTTGAGGTACAAGTTGCCGACGTGAAACTCGCGCCGGGCGCGCTCCAACCTCGAGCGGTCTTGGCTGATCACCCCACCGGTCAGGCCGTACACGGTCGCGTTGGCCATCTCGAGGGCGTGGTCGAAGTCGCGGGCGCGCATCACCGACAGCACCGGGCCGAAAATCTCTTCGCACGCAATCGACGCGCTCTGCGGTACGTCGGCGAAGATGGTGGGCTCGATAAAAAATCCGGCTTCATCACCCCGGTTCCCGCCGAGCACCAGCTGCGCTTCGGTTTTGCCGTTTTCAACGTAACCCATGATCTTGTCGACCGCTTTTTGATTGATGACTGCCCCTACGTCGTGATTTTCTACGGCAGGGCCAAGCGAAAGGTTTTTGGTGCGTTCGACGACCCGCTCCAACAGCGCGTCGTACACCTCGCCCACGACGATCAAACGGCTTAGCGCCGAGCACTTTTGTCCCTGAAAGCTAAACGCGCTCGCCACCGCAGCTTCGGCGGCCAACCCCAAGTCGGCGGTCTCGTCAACAATGAGCGCGTCTTTGCCGCCCAATTCGGCGTAGACTTTTTTAAGCCATTTTTGTCCTGGTTGCAGTTTGGCGGCGCGCTCGTGAATCCGGAGACCAGTAGCCAGTGAGCCGGTAAAGTTGATAAAACGGGTTCGTGGATGGTCGACTAAAAGGTCGCCGATGTCGGCGTCTGCGCCGGTTAAGAGGGTGATTACACCCGCTGGGAAACCCGCCTCCGACACGCACTCCATAAAGATATGGGCGATAATCGGCGTATCGGGCGACGGTTTGACGATCACCGTATTACCGACGACTACCGGCCCGACCGCCGTTCCGACCAGAATCGCCAGCAGAAAGTTCCACGGCGGGATCACGACCCCGACCCCGATAGGAATCAGAAACGAGGTGTTTTCCTCGCCGGGATAGTCGTAGGTCTCGAGCGGTCCACTGAGTTTAAGCGCCTGCCGCGCGTAGTACTCGCAAAAGTCGATGGCTTCGGCGACGTCGGCCTCGGCTTCGGCGTAGTTTTTGCTCGCCTCGAAGGTCTCCCAGGCGGCGAGTTCAGAGGCGCGGCGGCGCATCACGGCGGCGAGCTTGACGAGCATACGCGCCCGCTCCGCCATGCCCAGCTGCGACCAGCTCGAGTACGCGTTCCAGGCCACCTCCATCGCACGCTCGACCTCTTTACGGCCTGCTTTGGCGGTGCGCCCGACAAGCTGCTCGGTGTGACACGGGTTGACCGAGTCGATAAATCCGTGTTTGGGCTCGAGCTGTTCTTTGCCAATCGTAAGCGGATAGTCTCGTCCGAGTTTGCCGCGAACGTCCTCGAGGGCTTCGCAGTAACGCTTCAGCACATCCTCTTGCGAGAAATCCGAGTAGGGGGTGATTTTGTAGGGCTCAAATAGGTCCATAACACGTCCTTAGTGTCGGCTCGTTTTCGGGTACTGCCCCGAAACGGCGTAAGGTCTACTAGGGTCTACTCTAACGCGGGGCAAGCAAGCTCTTCGACGCTTGCCATAAGTGCTTATAAAACAGCTGACCGCGAAACGAGCTCTGTAGCGTGTACGCCTCACAGCATGTCCAAGCGACGCAGCCTTGCCTCGCTTGATCGGTCGCTTGGGGATTACGCACTTCTGCTCGAGCCGGTAGAAGCAAGAGAAAACCGCTAAGCTGAAAAGGTGCTCGAGTTGAGCCTGAAATTGGCGTATCCTGCTGTGCGGAAGAAGCTGGAAGACCACGCCCCAAAGACTAAAAAGCATCTGGAAATCGGCATACCAAAAGGCTCGAGCCTAAGCTGTCAAGTCGATGAGCCCCGCTGGGGTCGCTCGAAACCCGCACTCACGGTAAAAGCTCTCTAAATGCTCATCGAAGTCCACGTGCAGCCAGTTACACCCGAGCCGCCGCGCCTCCCGCGCGGCCTGCCTGACGAGTTCGGTACCGACGCCGCGCCTTTGCACCTTCGGATGAACGGTGGTGTCGAGCAAAAATGCGTGAATACCGCCGTCCCAGGCGACATTGACGAATCCGACCAGTTGCTCCTCGTCGTAAGCTGCGACGTAGGTGAGGCTGCGTGCCAAAATGGCTTCATAGCTGGCTTAATCTTCGTGAGGCCACGCGGCCCGAAAGAGCGGTTTTAACTCGGCGTCGGTAAGGGGTGGTTTGACGCGGTGTTGTATCAAGTTCTCACGACCTTACCGCTTCTCATGCCGCTCGGACAGCTTCGCGGCCACCTCTTGTAGCCCCACGCCGCTCTCTTGCAACAACACCGTTAGGTGAAAGAGCAGGTCGGCGGCTTCGCCGACAAGCTCGTCGGATTTGCCCTCCAAGGCGGCGACGATGCTCTCGCCCGCCTCCTCGACTACCTTTTGTGATACATAGCCGAGACCGCGTTCATGCAGCTTGGCGACGTACGACCCTTCGGGCAAACGGTGCAAACGGTCTTTGACGACGCCTTCCAGAACGCCCATCATCTCGCCGATACCGGGTGCTGCGGGTTCGCTCAGAGAGCGGTAAAAACAGCTTTTTTCGCCTGTGTGACACGCTGCGCCGGTCTGCTCTACGCGGTAGAGAAGCGCGTCCTCGTCGCAATCGAAACGGACTTCGATCACTTTTTGTAAGTGACCGCTGGTCGCACCTTTGCGCCAGAGTTCGCCGCGCGAACGGCTGAAGTAGTGGGCTTCGCAGGTTTGAAGCGTTTGGGTAAGCGCCTCGAGGTCCGCGTAGGCGAGCATCAACACCTGACCCGACGCGGCGTCCTGGGTCACAACCGGAATCAGACCGCGCGCGTCGAAGTTCAGGTCGGGCAGGTCGGGGGGAGCGGACATAGCGACAGTTTACCGTCCCCTTGGTCATTGCTGGTTGTTGCGCCGCGTTACGCCGCGCTTCTCAGCGCCTCCTTAAACTCGCTTACCAGCTGCGATAGGCTTGCCTTGGCGTCGCCGAAGAGCATCCGCGTGTTTTCCTTGAAAAAAAGCGGGTTCTCGACGCCGGAAAACCCCGACGCCATCGAACGCTTCAAGACGAACACGGTGCGCGCCTGATCGACGTTGATAATCGGCATCCCGTAGAGCGGGCTGCTCGGGTCTTCGCGGGCCGCCGGATTGACCACATCGTTCGCGCCGATCACGATCACCACGTCAACCGTCGCTATTGTCGGGTTGACGTCGCCGGGCTCGACGAGCTGTTCGTAGGGCACGTTGGCCTCGGCTAAAAGGACGTTCATGTGACCGGGCATCCGGCCCGCGACCGGGTGGATGGCGTAACGAACCTCTGCGCCACTTGTTTCTAGCAGGTCGGCGAGTTCGCGGACAACGTGCTGCGCCTGCGCAACCGCCATGCCGTAACCGGGGACGATGAGCACGCTCGAGGCCGCCTCGAGCATAAAGTAGGCGTCTTCAGCAGAGATGGGGTTGACGTTGCCCCCGCCCTCAGCACCTGCGGACGACGCGGTACCGAGGGTGGCCCCGAAACCGCCGAAGAGCACGTTCGTTAGCGAGCGGTTCATCGCCTTACACATAATATTGGTCAGGATGATGCCACTCGCCCCGACGAGTGAGCCCGCGACGATCAGCACGTTGTTGCCCAAGATAAACCCCGCCGCGCTCGCCGCCAACCCCGAATACGAGTTGAGCAGCGAGATCACAATCGGCATGTCCGCGCCGCCGATGGGGATGGTCAGACTTACCCCCAACACGAGCGCCGCCGCCAGCACCAATAAAAACACCAAGTAGCCGAACACCGAGTCCGGCGTGACAGCGAAGATAGCGCCCAAGACCAGCACCAGCCCCGCTAACCCCGCGTTGTAGAGGTGCTGATTTTTGAACAAGATCGGACGCCCAGGCAGCCGCTCGGAAAGCTTGCCGAAAGCGACGATGCTGCCGGTTAAAGCGACGCCGCCGATCAGCACGGTTAGAAAAATGGCGACGGCGGTAAAGGCCGGGGTGCTCACACCGTCGTGATACTCGGCCCACCCCACCAGCAAGCTCGCCAGCCCGCCCGAGCCGTTAAAAAGTGCGACCAACTCGGGCATCGCCGTCATCTTGACGCGGTACGCCGCTACGCCCCCGACGAGCGCACCGACAGCGATACCGACGACTATCCAGGTCAAATCCAGACCACCGACCAGCAGCGTCGCGGTGATAGCGACGAGCATCCCGAGCGCCGACACGAGGTTGCCCCGGCGTGCGGTGTCGGCGTGGCCCAGCATCTTGAGACCGGCGATAAACAGCACCGAGGCGACGATATAGAGCAGGTTGATAAGCGTGTCCACGTTATTTACTCCTGAACATCCCGAGCATCCGGTCCGTGACCAGGTAGCCGCCGACCACGTTGATCGTCGCCATGATCAGCGCCACCACCCCGAGGATGGTGCTGAACACACCGTCACTGCCCGCAGCGAGGAGCGCGCCGACAATCGTAATGCCTGAAATCGCGTTCGAGCCCGACATCAGCGGGGTGTGAAGCTGAGACGGCACCCGGTTGATAAGTTCGCGGCCCAAAAAAATGGCTAGCACAAAGATAAACAGCAGCAGCAAAACCGTATGCGTGTCCATATCAGCCCTCCACCGGGGTTAGTACAGGCTTGACTACAGGCCCCGAGGCCGGAGTTGAAGCTGCCGGGCTCATCACCAAGTCGCGGATAGTGTCGTGACGGACCCTACCTTCATGAGTGAGCAAGCAGGCGTTCGCAACGTCGTCGTCGTCGCTGAGGTTCAGCTGTCGGGTCTCCGGGTTCCAGAGATGCTCGAGCAGATAAAAGACGTTGCTCGCGTACATCTGCGAGGCGTCGCGGGCGACCGTACCTGGTAAGTTAGTGAGCCCGACCAACCGTACACCGCCCACCAGGACCTCTTCACCGGCTTTTGTCCCCTCGACGTTACCGCCCGTCGCGGCGGCTAAGTCGACCACGACGCTGCCAGGGCGCATCCCGGCGATCATTTCCCGGGTTAAAAGGCGCGGCGCGGGTTTGCCGAAGAGCTGCGCGGTAGTGATCACGATATCGGCGGCGGCGCACACTTTCGCCATGCCCCGACGCTGAAGCTCCAGCTGCTCCGGCGTGAGCGCCCGGGCGTACCCCTGCTCGGTCTGTCCGGTTTCGCCCACGTCGATCTTGACGAACTTCGCCCCCAGCGAGTTCACCTGCTCCTCAACGACGGCCCGGGTATCGAAAGCTTCGACCCGCGCGCCGAGGCGTTTGGCGGTAGCGATAGCCTGCAATCCCGCGACCCCGGCCCCGATGACGAAGACGCGGGCGGGCGGGATCGTCCCCGCCGGGGTGCTCATCATCGGCAGCACCTTGTCGATGCGCTCGGCAGCGACCAGCACGGCGGCGTACCCCGCCAGACTCGCCTGTGACGAGAGCACGTCCATCTTCTGCGCGTAGGTGCTGCGCGGAATCAGCTCCATGCAGAGCGCGCTGAGCCGCCGTTCGGCCAGCGTCCGGATAACATCAGGATTGCGGAACGGATCGAATAGACCGACCACGACGGCATCCTGAGCCAGCGCAGCCAGTTCGCCCGAGTCTGGGGCATTAAGTTTGACGAGCACCTCGGCGCGTTCCAGCAGTTCGGTACGTCCTGAAACCTCAGCGCCCGCTTTTTCGTACGCCTCGTCGGAAAACCCCAACGACGCGCCGAGCCCCGCCTCGAGCCCTACCTTAAACCCGAGCTTGACGAGCTTGTCAGCCACCACCGGGGTCAGCGGCACCCTGGTTTCAGGTGGGGATTCTTGCAAAACGACAATCTGCATAGACGCTCCTTTTAGACCATCACCGGCGTGATCGTCCAGCAATATGTTGGGCTGCCCCACTGAGATTACAGGGCAGTATACAAGTTTGGGTGTGTTTTTATGCTGCGAAATCTATAATGTTGTCTGCTGGCTGCCGTGGTGCGGTCCGAACAGTTAAAAGACCGCTCTACCCTTGTCCCTCGTGAGCGGTCGTAGAGCGGGACTCGAGGAACGTCGGCAGATTCGGGCGTGAAAAGAAAACCGCGAACGCCTCGGAGGTTATGCAGGAGGGTTGCTCGAGCACCTTTCGGCTTTGACGATCCCTTGTCTTAGATTGACGGCTGAAGTTGACCCCTGGCGTTTGACCTACTCCTCGCCGATGTCCTCATTCCAGACCTCCGGCTGCGCTGCGATAAACCTGCCCAGCAGGTCTTCACACGCCTGCGACTGCATATCGACGACTTCAATACCGTTTTCCCGGAGCCACTCGAGCCCCCCCTGAAACGTCTTCGACTCGCCCACGACGAGCGTCGGGATGCCGAACTGCTTGACCAGACCGCTGCAATACCAGCACGGCGCGAGCGTCGTGACCATCACCGTGTCTTTATAGGTGCGTTGCCGTCCGGCGTTGCGAAAGGCGTCGGTTTCACCGTGAACCGATGGGTCGCCGTCCTGAACGCGGCGGTTGTGACCACGGCCCAGCAGCGTGCCGTCACGCCTAAAGAGGGCCGCGCCGATAGGAACGCCGCCTTCCTCAAAACCTTGTTGAGCTTCTGCCAAAGCCACGTCTAGCATCGCTTGATAGTCCGTCTGGGTGGTCATACGTACAGTTATAACTCAAACTGCATCTTTATTGATCTACTCTGCCCAAACCCGGTTAAACTGTCGCTAACCCGGACGCCGGGGTCATGGAACACACCCTTGGAGGAACCATGTCAAAATGCTCGCTAGCCGCCCTTGTTCTTTTTGCGCTTTTCGGCCTCACGTACGCCCAACCACTCAACGTGTTCGCGGCCTACGCCACCGCTATCGAAGAACCGTGGGACGGTGTGATTCACACGGCGCTCCTTAACGAAGAGGCGGCGGGCCGGATAACCTACGCGTTCGTCGACGACAT
>JAABUN010005546.1_pt1 | contig 15532 bp, 14 predicted proteins | sample 5559311 | NCBI WGS metagenome assembly JAABUN01 (sample SAMN10711877, study PRJNA513370) | rock metagenome | isolation source: Antarctica rocks | place: Antarctica: Victoria Land, Siegfried Peak sud
GGGGAGGAATGGTTAGGTCCGCACCGCCGTCACGAGATAATCGAGCCTCGTGTCGTCGCTCAGCCGGAAGCCGCCGGCGCCTACGTCCAGCGACAGTCCGCGCACGTCCGTCACGCGCAGCCCGGCGTCCGCCAGCACCGCCGTCAGCTCGTCCGGCGTCAGGAAGAGGCCCGCGTCGTGGGTGCCCGCCGGGATCACGCCGGTCAGCTCCGCGCCGGCCACCAGCAGCGCCCGGCTGAGCAGCGTTCGGTTGGGCGTCGACAGGACGAGCAGCCCGTCCTCCGCCAGCAGGCGGGCGAGCTGGCGCGCAAAGGCCGGGGCGTCGGCGACATGCTCGATGACCTCCAGCGCGGTGACGAGGTCGAACACGCCGTCGAGCGACTCCGGCCCGCCCTCGCGATAGTCGATGGCGAGGCCTTGGGCCTCGGCGTGCTCGCGCGCCACCGCGATCGCGCGCGGCGAGGCGTCGAGCCCGGTCACCGTCGCGCCCAGCCGCGCCAACGGCTCCGCCAGCAGCCCGCCGCCGCAGCCGACGTCGAGCGCGCGGCGGCCGGTCAGCGGCGTGAAGCCGGTCGAGTCGAGGTCCCAATGCGCCTCCGCGTGGCGCCGGATGTAGCGCAGGCGCGGCGGGTTCAGCCGGTGGAGCATCGCCGACGAGCCGCGCGAGCTCCACCAGTCGGCGGCCAGCCGATCGAAATGCCGCACCTCGGCCGGGTTGACGGTTGCCACGCTCATGGCCGCTCCCGTAACACGACGACGGCCCCGTTCCCAAGGGGTGTGGCAAGGGGCCGACCGCTTGAGTCTGATCGTCGCGAAGTTCGGGGGCACGTCCATGGCCGGCACCGAGCGCATCCGCGCGGTCGCCGGCCTGGTCGCCCGCCAGCGCGCGCGCGGTGCCCAAGTGGCGGTCGTTGTCAGCGCGATGGCCGGCGACACCGACCGGCTGCTGGGCTTTCACCGCGAGGCCGCGCCCAACGGCGACGCGGCGGAGCACGATGTGGTGGTGTCGGCGGGCGAGCAGATCACGGCCGGGCTGCTCGCCGCCACGCTGATTGGGATGGGCGTGCCCGCGCGATCCTGGCTCGGCTGGCAGCTGCCGGTCCGCACTGTGGGGCCGCACGGCCGCGCGCGGATCACGACGGTCGAGACCGGCTCGCTCCACGCCGCGCTGGCCACCGGGGAGGTCGCTATCGTGCCCGGCTTTCAGGGGCTGGGCGAGGACGGGCGGGTGACCACGTTGGGGCGCGGCGGTTCGGACACGAGCGCGGTGGCGTTGGCCGCCGCACTGGGCGCGGACCGCTGCGACATCTACACCGACGTCGACGGCGTCTACACCACCGACCCGCGCATCGTCAGCCGGGCGCGCAAGCTTACCCGCGTCACCTACGAGGAGATGCTGGAGCTGGCCTCGGTCGGCGCCAAGGTGCTCCAGACGCGCTCCGTGGGCCTGGCGATGACGGAGGGGGTGCGCGTGCAGGTGCTGTCGTCCTTCACCGGGGCCGACGCGACACCCGCCGACGAGCTGCCCGGCACGTTGATCGTGGGCGACGACGAATTGGAAGGAACGACCGTGGAACGCCAACTCATCACCGGCATCGCGCACGACAAGAACGAGGCCTTGATCAACCTGATCGACGTACCCGAACGGCCGGGCTCGGCCGCCGCGATCTTCCGGCCACTCGCCGACGCGCACATCAACGTCGACATGATCGTGCAGACGCCCACGCGGGGCGACGACCTGACCGACATGATGTTCACCGTGCCGCGCATCGACCTGGCGCGGACGATGGAGCTGGTGGAGGCCAACCGCGCCCGGACCGGCTACGACCGGATGACAACCAACGACCACATCGCGAAGGTCAGCGTAGTCGGCGTGGGGATGCGCATCAACGCGGGCGTGGCGTCGACCATGTTCGACACGCTGGCGGGGCGCGGCATCAATATGCTCGCCATCTCGACCAGCGAGATTAAAGTCAGCGTGGTGATCGACGAGGACGAGACCGAGCTGGCGGTCCGGATGCTGCACACCGCCTACGGGCTCGACGCATGAGCGGGGCGGATCGCCTCACCGACCTGATGCGGCGCGGCACCGAGTTCCTGGGGTGCGAGGTCGCCGTGATGTGCGGCGCGATGAGTTGGGTGTCGGAGCGCACGCTGGTGGCCGCCATCTCGAACGCCGGCGGTTTCGGGGTGATCGCCTGCGGGGCGATGACCCCCGAGCTGCTCGACGCCGAAATCGCGGCCACGGCGGAGCGCACTCACAAGCCGTTCGGCGTCAACCTCATCACCATGCACCCGCAACTGACCGAGCTGATCGCGGTCTGCGCCCGACACGCCGTCAGCCATGTCGTGCTGGCCGGCGGTCTGCCGCCGAAGGGCTCGCTCGAAGCCATCAAGGCGACCGGGGCCAAGGTCATCGCCTTTGCCCCAGCGCTCAGCCTGGCGAAGAAGCTGATGCGAACGGGCGTCGACGCGCTGGTGATCGAGGGCAGCGAAGCCGGCGGCCACATCGGCCCGGTCTCGACCAACGTGCTGGCGCAGGAGATCCTGCCGGAGGTCGCGGGCGACATCCCCGTGTTCGTGGCCGGCGGCATCGGTCGGGGCGAGGCGATCGCGGCCTATCTCGAGATGGGCGCGGCCGGGGTCCAGCTCGGCACCCGGTTCGTGTGCGCCCACGAATCGATCGCCCACCCCAACTTCAAGCGCGCCTTCCTGCGCGCGTCCGCCCGCGACGCGGTGGCGACGGTTCAGGTCGACGGGCGGCTGCCGGTCATCCCCGTGCGCGCGCTCAAGAACGCCGGCACCCACCTGTTCAGCGACCATCAACGCACCGTCGCCCAGAGGCTCGACACGGGAGAGGTGGCGATGGCCGAGGCTCAGCTTCAGATCGAGCATTACTGGGCCGGCGCGCTGCGCCGCGCGGTCGTGGACGGCGATGTCGAGCACGGGTCGTTGATGGCCGGACAATCCGTGGGCATGGTGACGGCCGAGGAACCTGCGGCCGACATCCTGGCTCGACTGGTTGCCCAGGCCGCCGTCGCGCTTGACGCGCGCGGGCTCGGCTCGCCACGAATGGCGCAACTGGAGGATCTCGACTCGTGACCGTTCGCATCGCGCTTGGCCTCGTCGCCGCCCTGACGCTCGCGGGCTGCGTGGCCAAGACGCCGCCGCCGCCGCCCACCATCGCCCGCGTGGCCCCGCCGCCGCTGGTCGCGCCGACACGGCCGCAAATTCCGTCCGGCACCGCCGACACCTATGCCACGCCGCCGCGCGACAGCTATGGCAAGTACGTGACGCCCAACGGTGGCCTGCCGAGCGAGGAGGCGTTGTGGCACCTGCGCATGGGCCTGAACGTGGCCGCGCTGTCGTGCTACGACGCGACCGATGGCGTGAACACCGCCTACAGCCAGTTCCTGACCCTCCACAAGGCGCGCCTCGCCAAGGCGAACACGGCGATGGACGCGCTGTGGGTCGATCGGGCTGGCAAGAAGGAGGCGAGGACCGCGCGCGACAATCACTCGGTGGAGGTGTACAACTTCTTCGCGCTGCCGACGATCACGCCGGTGTTCTGCGCGGCCGCGACCCAGGTGTTGGCACGAGCGAACGCACTGCCGTCCACCGGGCTGGACGAGTTCGCCACGCTGGGGCTGGCCGAGCTGGAGGCCCCGTTCACCGACTTCTTCACCCGCTACGACGCCTACCGGGTGGCGGCGGCCGACTGGGACCGGCTGTACGGGCGTCCGCCGGCGAACGTGGTGATGGGCCAGACCACGCCCGACGCAGCCACCACGCCGTTCCGCGCGCGCGAGGTGACCTACGATCCGGTCACCAACCAACCGGAGACGCGCGCGCCCACCGTGGAGAGCAGCACGCCGCCCACTCCAGTGACCCCCACGCTCGCCCAGCCAGGCGGTTAACCGGGAGAGCTGCGGAGCCGCGGCGGAGAGCGGGCCGACGTCGCAACCGGTCGCCACGCCTCCAGCCCTCTCCCCTTCAGGGGAAAGGGATTTTCATTCGACCCCCCCCACCCGCACCCCCCCGCCTCGCCCTCTCTCCCCCACTCTGCTACCTCGCCCGTCATGGCGACCGTCAGCGATTCCCCGCCCCCGCGCACCGCCGTCGGCGCGTCGCGCGCCATCCTGACCGCGCTGCACGATGTCATGGCCTCGTCGGACGTCGCCCAGGCCAAGCTGAACGCGGTCGTCGACATCATCGCCGCTCGCCTCGACAGCGAAGTCTGCTCGATCTACCTGCTGCGCGACGGCGTGCTGGAGCTCTATGCGACCCATGGCTTGGCGCAGGAGGCGGTGCATCTCACCACGCTGGCGCTCGGCGAGGGACTGGTCGGCGTCATCGCGAGCGAGGTCGAGACGCTCAACTTGGCGGAGGCCGCCGGCCATCCCGACTTCGCCCACCGGCCGGAAACCGGCGAGGACCTGTTCCACTCGTTTGCCGGCGTGCCGATCGTGCGGCGCGGCCACGCGGTCGGCGTGCTCGCCGTCCAGCACCGCGACCCGCGCCGCTATGACGAGGTCGAGATCGAGGCGCTCCAGACCGTCGCGATGGTCTTGGCTGAACTGATCAGCAACGCCCAGCTAATTGATATCGAGGCCGGGCGGGGGCCGATCGACAGCGGCCCCGCGACGCTCACCGGGCAGCCGCTGGTGACCGGAATGGCGGCTGGCGTCGCCATCTTCCACCAGCCGCGCGTGACGATCGAGCACACCGTCGCCGACGATCCGGAGGCGGAGCGCTATCGGGTCCGGACCGCCTTCGACCGGATGCGCGAGCAGATCGAGCGGATCACGCGCGAGGCGGAGTTCGGCACCGGCGGCGAGCAGGCCGACGTGCTCGCGACCTACCGGATGTTCGCCTATGACGAGGGCTGGAGCCGCCGCATCGAGGAGGCCATCGCCAGCGGCCTGACCGCGGAGGCGGCGATCGAGCGCGTCCAGCAGCGCACCCGGATGCGGATGCGCCGGATCGACGACCCGCTGCTCGCCGAGCGGATGCACGACCTGGAGGATCTGTCGAACCGCCTGCTGCGCATCGTGTCGGGGCAGGTCGGCACGGCGGCCAAGTTCGGGCTGCGCGAGGATTCCATCCTGATCGCGCGCAACCTGGGGCCGGCCGAGCTGCTCGAATACGACCGAAGGCGGCTGAAGGGCGTGGTGCTGGAGGAGGGCTCGCTCACCGCCCACGTCACCATCGTCGCGCGCGCGATGGGGGTGCCGATGCTGGGCCGGGTGCGCGGCGTGCGCACCACCATCCGCGACGGCGACCCGGTGCTGCTGGATGTCGCCGAGCGCACCGCATTGGTGCGCCCCGCCTCCGCGATCGCGGAGGCGTTCGCCGGGCGGCGCGCGCTGGCCGAGCGTCGCCGCGCGGCCCTGGATCAGGAGCGCGGGGCGGAGCCGGTGACGCGCGACGGCACGCGGATCGCGGTGCTGGTCAACGCCGGGCTGCGCCAGGACGTGAACGCCGCCACGCTCGCGGGTGCCGACGGCATTGGCCTGTTCCGCACCGAGTTCCAGTTCCTGGTGTCGGCCACCATGCCCCAGCGCGAGCGCCAGCAGCGGCTGTATCGCGAGGTCCTCGACGCCGCCGACCCCAAGCCCGTGATCTTCCGCACCGTCGACATCGGCGGCGACAAGGCGCTGCCGTACATGAAGGCGGAGGACGTGGTCGCCGAGAACCCCGCGATGGGCTGGCGGGCGGTGCGCGTCAGCCTGGAGCGCGGCGGGCTGATGAAGGCGCAGGCGCGCGCGCTCTTGGAGGCGTCGGCGGAGCGCACGCTCAACGTCATGTTCCCGATGATCTCCGAACCCTGGGAGTTCGAGGAGGCGCGCGCGCTGTTCGAAGAGCAGGCCAGCTTTCTGCGCGCGCGCCGCAAGCCGATCGCCGCCGCCGTGCGCTACGGCGCGATGCTGGAGGTGCCCGCACTGGCCGAGATGCTGGACGTGCTGCTGCCGCGCCTCGACTTCCTGTCGGTGGGCACCAACGACCTCACCCAGTTCCTGCTCGCCGCCGACCGCGCTCACCCCAAGCTCGCCGATCGCTACGACTGGCTGTCGCCGGCAGTGCTGCGCTTTCTGCGCCGGGTCGCGCGCCGGGTCGAGGGATCGGGCGTCGATCTGACGGTGTGCGGCGAAATGGGCGGGCGGCCGCTGGAGGCGCTCGTGCTGCTGGGGATCGGCTATCGTCGGCTGTCGATCACGCCGGCCGCGGTCGCCTCGGTGAAGGCGGCGATCCGCTCGGTCGATCTGGCCGCGTTGTCCGCCTTCGTCAACGCGCTGGTGGACGCGGGGCGGCCGGACGTGCGCGAAGCCGTGACCGGTTGGCTGGCCGAGCGCGGCGGCGACATCGCGTGAGCGGCCCGGTTTGACACGGCTTCGGCTTTGGCCGCACACTCAGGTCACGACACGCGACAAGCGGAGGCACGGGGCGGGGCGATGACCAACGGCATGGCGGAGCCGCACGACCTCAACCCGCCCTCGGTGGGCAGCCGGCTGGCGGCCGAGCGCGAGGCGCAAGGGCGCTCGCTGGAGGACGTGGCGGCGGTCACCCGCATTCCGTTGCGCCACCTTCAGGCGATCGACGCGGGCGACTACGCCTCGCTGCCCTCGCCGACCTACGCGATGGGGTTCGTGCGCGCCTATGGCCGGACGCTCGGGCTGGACGAGGTCGCGCTGGCCGCCCAGGTGCGTGAGGACATGGACCTGCCGCCCCGCCCCTCGCTGACCCCCGCCAAGGGCGCGGCGCGGATCGTCCCGCCGGAGCCCGACCGGATCCCGCCGCGCGGATTCGCCTGGACGGCGGCCGCGCTCGCGGTGCTGATGCTGGTTGGCTATGTCGTCTGGCGGTCGAGCGGACCGTCGGCGGTCGATCAGTTCGCGGCGAACGCGGAGAGATCGGTCGCGGCCGAGACGCCGGCCCCGTCCGTCCCGCCCGTCGCGACGCCGCCCGCCACCGGCCCGGTGGTGCTGACCGCGACGCAGGATGTGTGGGTGCGGGTGCGCGACGGGTCGGGCGCCTCGCTGTTCGCGCGCACGCTCAAGCCGGGCGAGCGCTTCGACGTGCCCGCGACGGCCGCCGACGCGCACGTGAACGTGGCCCGGCCCGAAGCGCTGACGGTGACGGTCGGCGGGCGCGAGGTCGGCCCGCTCGGCCCCGCCGGACGCCCGGTGGCCAACGTTTCGCTCGACCCCGCCGCGCTGCTCGCCGAGCGACCCATGACTGGTGCGCCCGGCGCCTGATCGGCGCTTCATCGACCGGTCAGGCAGGCCATGACAAGGATCGACTCATGAGCTTTCGTCGCCTGACCGCCCTCCCGGCCACTCTCCTGGCCACTCTCCTGTTGATCGCGATGCCCGCGTCCGCGCAGGACGCCGACCTGGCGCTGCGCGTCAAGCGGCTGGAGAGTCAGGTCAAGGCGCTCCAGCGACAGGTCTTCCCCGGCTCGGCCGGCGAGTCGTTGCAGCCGGAGGTGTCGAGCGCCGCGCCCCCCGCCGGGCCGCCGGTCGGCACCCCGGCGTCGAGCGCGCTGGCCGACGCGCAGTCGCGGCTGACCGCGCTGGAGGGGCAGGTCGCCGCGTTGACCGACCAGACGGAGCGCGCGACCTACTCGATCGGCCAGATGGAACGCCGCTTCGCCGCGTTGGACGCGCGGATCGTCGCGCTGGAGGCGAAACCGGCCGCCGCCGACCCCGACCTGGCGGGCAACCCGCCGCGCGAGGCGACCGCGCCACCCACAACCAAGCCCACCACCAAGCCCGCCACTCCCGCGCCGAAGCCCGCCACCGATCCCGCTCGCGCCGCGCGAGTGGCGGCCGTGCCGGTGCCCAAGTCCGACGATCCGGCGGACGACCGCTATGTCTATGGCTATCGCCTGTGGGCCGCCAACCTCTATCCCGAAGCGCGCGCCGAGCTCGCCCGCGTGCCCAAAGAGTATCCCAAGGACCGGCGCGCGAGCTGGGCCTTGAACCTGCTCGGCCGCGCCTATCTGGACGAGGGGCTGGCGACCAAGGACACCACGCTGCTGACCAAGGCGGCGGAGAGCTTCTTCGACAATTACCAGAAGAATCAGGACGGCGAGCGCACGCCCGACAGCCTGTATTATCTGGGCCGCACGCTGACGGCGCTGAAGGAGAAGGCGCGGGCGTGCGACGCCTATGGCGCGTTCGAAGAGGTGTACGGCACCACCGCCGCCGCCGGACTGCGCGCGCAGGTGGCTCAGGGGAAGAAGGACGCCGGCTGCTGAGCGAGGCGGGCGAACGTGTGCGCCACCGCTTCGCCGCCGCGCTCGATCGGCTCGTGCCGGCGGCCGAGGCGATCGGGCTGGCGGTGTCCGGCGGGCCGGACTCGCTCGGCCTGCTCAAGCTCGCGCTGGACGACGGCCGCCGGCCGCTGCGCGTCGCCACGGTCGACCATGGCCTGCGCGCGGGCTCGGCGGACGAGGCGGTGGGCGTGGCCGCGCTCTGCCGGTCGCTGGGCGTCGCTCATGACACGCTGACGCCCGCCCACCCGATCGGCGAGCGCAACGTGCAGGCGCGCGCGCGGGTCGCTCGCTACGCCGCATTGCGCGTGTGGGCCGGGCGTCACGACCTCGGCGCGGTCGCCACCGGGCACCAGATGGACGACCAGGCGGAGACGCTGGCGATGCGCTTCGTGCGCGGCAGCGGGCTGCACGGCCTGGCCGGCGTCCGTGCCCGGCTGGTCCTCGCCGATCGGCCCGGCCCGCCGTTCGCGATCGTGCGCCCCTGCCTGGGACTGCGCCGCGCGGAGCTGGCGGCGGTGGTCGCGGCCGCCGGATGGTGCGCGGTGGACGATCCGGCCAACATCGATTCCCGCTTCGACCGCGCCCGGATGCGCGCCCACCTGCCCGCGACCGCCGTGCCGGGCCTGATGCGCTCGGCCGAAGCGCTCGGCGAGGCGTCCGACGCGCTGCGCTGGGCGGAGGGGCAGGCCGCCGCGCTGGCGTGGCGGGAGGCGGACGGGGCGGTGACGATCGCGCCCGCCGGGTTGCCCGCCGCCCTGCTGCGCGCTCTCCTCACCCGCGCCGTCCACCGGCTCGCGCCCGACGCCTCCCCGCCGAGCGGTCCGGAGGGCGACCGGCTGCTCGCCAGGCTGCACGCGGGCGGCACCGCGACGCTGCGCGGCCTGAGCTTCGCCGGCGACACCCCGTGGCGGATCGCCCCCGCTCCCGCCCCTTCACACGATTGCAAGACCCGCTCCGCACCCTATCTTGAAACCATGCCCTTTTCACCGGACGCCCGCGAATGAACCAGCCCAAATCGACTCCGCCGTCCGGACCCAATCCGTGGACCAAGAACATCCTGATGTGGGTGGCGATCTTCTTCGGCCTGGCACTGCTCGTCTCGATGCTGACGCCGAGCGCGCCCAAGGGCGAGAGCCTCGCTTATTCCGACTATGTGAAGCAGGTCCAGGCGGGCTCCGTGAAGTCGGCCGAGATCAGTGGCGACGAGCTGTCGGGCGAGCTGACGAACGGCGATCGCTACGCCGTCGTGGTGCCCAAGCAGGACTCCTCGCTGATGCAGAAGCTGACGGACGGCAACGTCACCGTCCGCGTGGTGCCCGAGGAACGGCCGTCGATCTGGACCTACCTGCTCTATCAGTCGCTGCCGTTCCTGCTGATCATCGGCGTGGCGTTCTTCGTCATGCGCCAAATGCAGAAGAACGCGGGCTCGGGCGCGATGGGCTTCGGCAAGTCCAAGGCCAAGATGCTGACCGAGAAGCAGGGCAAGGTCACCTTCGACGACGTCGCCGGCATCGAGGAGGCGCGTGAGGAGCTGATCGAGATCGTCGAGTTCCTGAAGGACCCGACGAAATTCGCCAAGCTGGGCGGCACCATCCCCAAGGGCGCGCTGCTCGTCGGCTCGCCCGGCACCGGCAAGACGCTCTTGGCGCGCGCGATCGCGGGCGAGGCGGGCGTGCCGTTCTTCACCATCTCTGGCTCCGACTTCGTCGAGATGTTCGTGGGCGTCGGCGCGAGCCGCGTGCGCGACATGTTCGAGCAGGCCAAGAAGAACGCGCCGTGCATCGTCTTCATCGACGAGATCGACGCCGTCGGCCGCCATCGCGGCGCCGGCATCGGCAACGGCAATGACGAGCGCGAGCAGACGTTAAACCAGTTGCTGGTCGAGATGGACGGTTTCGAGGCGAATGAGGGCATCATCATCATCGCGGCCACCAACCGCCCCGACGTGCTCGACCCGGCGCTCCTGCGCCCCGGCCGCTTCGACCGGCAGGTGGTCGTGCCGCGCCCCGACATCGAGGGTCGCGTGAAGATCCTGCAGGTCCACTCCAAGGGCAAGCCGCTGGCACCCGACGTCGACCTGCGCACGGTGGCGCGCGGCACGCCCGGCTTTTCGGGCGCCGACCTCGCCAATCTGATGAACGAGGGCGCTCTCCTGGCGGCGCGCAAGGGCAAGCGGATGATCGCCATGCGCGAGCTGGAGGAGGCCAAGGACAAGGTCATGATGGGGGCCGAACGCCGCTCAATGGTGATGACCGAGGACGAGAAGAAGGCGACGGCCTATCACGAGGCCGGCCACGCGCTCGTCTCGCTCCACGTGCCCGGCTGCGACCCGCTGCACAAGGTGACGATCATCCCGCGCGGACAGGCGCTGGGCGTGACCTGGAACCTGCCGGAGCGCGACCGCTTTTCGATGTCCATGCAGCAGATGAAGGCGCGGCTCGCTTTGTGCTTCGGCGGGCGGATCGCCGAGCAGCTGATCTATGGCATGGATTCGCTCAACACCGGTGCCGCCAACGACATCCAGCAGGCGACCGACATGGCGCGCGCGATGGTCATGGAATACGGCATGAGCGCGAAGCTCGGCTGGCTGCGCTACAAGGAAGGCGGCGGCGAGACCTTCCTCGGCCAGCAGATGGGCAGCCAGTCGCACATCAGCCCGGAGACGGCCAAGATGATCGACTCCGAGGTGCGCTCGATCATCGAGGAAGCGGAGTCGACCGCGCGCACGGTGCTGACCGACAATCTGGACGAGCTGCACGCGCTCACCAACGCGCTGCTCGAATACGAAACGCTGACCGGCGAGGAGTCGAAGCGCGCGATCGCCGGCGAGCCGATCGGGCGCGACGTCGACGGCGGTGCGCCGCGCGCGCTGACCGGCGGGGCGTCGGCGATCCCCAAGACCAACCGGCCCAAGCGCCCCTTCGGCGATCCCAAGCCGCAGGCGGGCTGAGGACGAGCTCGCTCCATCCCCGCCCCCCGCTCGTCCTGAGCCTGTCGAGGGACGTTCTGACCGTGGGCGACGATTACCTTGCACTTGGCCGCGTGTCCTGCCTTCGACAGGGTCAGGACGAGCGCAAAAAGCACGGCACAGCGTGCATCCCGTTCCGCTGACGCTCACGGACTTGACGCCATGCTGATGCGTCGTACCGTCCTTCAACGCTGAACGAGGAGACGCGGCATGAGGTGGACGATCGCAGCGGCCGTGCTGGCGTTGAGTGGATGCGCGAACGCGTCGGCGGTGCCCTCGCCGGCGACCGAGCGCAGCTACGCCCTGTCCGGCTTCACTGCGGTGGAACTGGCCGGGCCCGACGATGTCCGGGTCTCGGTCGGCCCCGGCTTCAGCGTGCGCGCGACCGGCCCGGCCGAGACGCTCGACCGGCTCGAGGTGACGGTCGTGGGCGACCGGCTGCGCGTGCGGCGGATCGGGCGGAGCGTCAGCCGTGACGGGGCCACGGTGTTCGTCACCCTGCCGGCACTGCGCGCCGCGTCGCTCGGCGGCTCCGGCGATCTGCGCGTCGACCGGGTAGAGGGCGGCGACTTCGCCACAGCCGTCGCCGGGTCCGGCGACCTGACGGTGGAGCGGCTGGCGGTCGATCGACTGACCGGCGATCTCGCTGGCTCGGGCACCCTGTCGCTGGCCGGCAGCGCGCGCGAGCTCGAGCTGAGCGTCGCTGGCTCGGGCGACGTCGCGGCGGGCGGGCTGGCGACCGAGCGGGCCGCGGTGTCCGTGATGGGCTCGGGCGACGTGCGCGCCGCCGTGCGGGGGCCGGCGAGCGTCTCGATGATGGGCTCCGGCGATGTCGACCTCGGCCCCGCCGCGCGCTGTCAGGTGTCGAAGATGGGGTCCGGCTCGGTGCGCTGCGGTGGGTAACGTCCGCGGGCGGACCTTGCCTCGGGTGACGATCGCGTCCACCCCTCGTCTACAAGGGGACACCACGATGACCGTTCACGCCACCCGCCGGACCTTCGACCTGTCCGCGGCCGTCAAGGCCGGACTGCTCGCCGGACTCGTCTTCATGGCGATGGAGATGATCCTCGTGGCCACCGTCGGCGGCGGCAGTCCATGGGGACCGCCGCGCATGATCGGCGCGATCGCGCTCGGGGCCGACGTGCTCCCGCCACCGGCGTCGTTCGACCTCGGCGTCTTCGTCGTCGCGATGCTCATCCATTTCGTGCTCGCGGTGGTGCTGGCGGTCGTGTTCGCGTTCGTCGCCGCGCGCCTTGACCTCGCCCGCACGACGTTCATCCTGGCAGGCGCGCTGTTCGGGTTGGTCGTCTACTTCGTCAGCTTCTACCTGATGACCGCCGTGTTCCCCTGGTTCGCGATGGCGCGCGGCCTGATCACGCTGTTGAGCCATCTGGTGTTCGGTGCCGTCCTCGCCTGGTCCTACCTGCCTCGCGCCCGACGGCCGGTTTAGGCGGGGTTCATCCCGGATCCGGCAAGGGAACAGACCCACGAAGGGTTTTCTTATGATGCCGCATCCCCGCCTCCTCCTGCTCAGCGGGCTGGCGCTCACCTTGCCGGCGGTCGCGTCGGCCATGCCGGTCGGCGAGTTCCTGCCGCGCGCGGAGCGGCTGAAGGCCAAGGGGCCGGCGGCGATGTTCTCCTCCGACCTGAAGCCGATCATGGGCGAGATGAAGCGGGTGACCACGTCCTACCGCGCCGACCTGGCCCGGTCGAAGGCGAAGGGCGAGACGCCGCGCTCGTGCCCGCCGGCGGGCAAGATGAAGCTGGACCCCGGCGACTTCCTGTCCGCTCTTCGCTCGGTCCCCGCCAGCCAGCGGGGCATCGACATGACGGAGGCCTTCCACCGCTACATGGCGACGAAGTTCCCCTGCTCCTCTAGCTGAGCGCGCCGAGCGCCAGCAGGATGATCGCGAACAGTGCGGCCGCCAGCCAGATGAACAGGCTGAGGAACAGGAACCGGATCAGCATCGCGCGTTTGGTGAGAGCGTAGCTGCCGCGAAGATGCACGAAGATGTGGATCGGCGCCAGGAGCATCAGCGTCGAGAGCAGCCAGGTGTCGCGCAGCCCCAACCGGCTCAGAACGACGAGGATCGCCGTCAGCAGGGTCATGGTGGCCATCGAGTAGGTCACGAACACGGTGTGGTCGTACAAACCCACGTCGCGCCGCCAGAAAAACAGCAGCCAGACGAACGGCACCGAAAGCGGGATCAGCGCCCAGCTGAACTTGTAGCTGTTCGCCTGGATCTTGTAGACCAAGAGCGCTGGATCGGTCTTGGCCTTCTCAATGATCTTGTTGCCCCAGGCGTTGTTGCTGTTCCCCTTGATTGTCTCGAGGTCGCCATCCTGGGTCCAGATGCCGCGAGCCTGCCGGACGACCGCCAGGGTTTTCACCGCACGGGCGCGGACCACTTGCTGCTTTTGACGCCGCTCGGCAGAGGGATGGTCGTCGCCGCCCAGGTCCACGCCGACCGCCGTCCCCTCGGTGTAGGCGCTGTCCGGCAGCGGCTCCGCGACCGTCTGGTCCAGCGCCTGCTCGGCCCGCGCCAGCGCCGGGCCGATGCTCGCCCACTTCGCCAACATGGACGCCCAGCACCTGCATCGTCAGGAACAGCATAGTGACCGCGAACAGGAACATGCCCATCGGCGACACGAACCGCCGCCGCTCGCCGGCGATGTAGCGCCGCGTGAGCTGGCCGGGCTTGAGTGCGAGCAGCGGGAGCGTGCTGGCGAGCTTGCCGTCGAGGTGCAGCACGCCGTGGAGCAGGTCGTGGCCGATCGCGGCGACGGAACGGTGGACGTGCGCCGGCTGGCCGCAACCGTGGCAGTGCGCGCCGGTCAGCGCGGTGCCGCAATTGCCGCAGGGGGAGGCGGGGTCCTCAGCGATGTCCGCCGTCGTCGCCATCCCACCCGCACCCCATCCCGCTCAAGCTGAGCCTGTCGAAGCCGCCTCTGCTCGCACCCACTGCTTCAGGAAAGCCACTTCGACAAGCTCAGTGTAAGCGGGGGGATCAGATCCTCCCCGGAACGGGGAGGGGGACCGCCGGCGAAGCCCGTGGTGGAGGGTTGGCGATGGGTCAGGATTTCGGCTCGATGGACGAGCGTGGAGTTCGTTCAGGCGCCCGGGCCAACCCCTCCACCGCTTCGCGGTCCCCCTCCCCATACCGGGGAGGAATAGAGGGTCACTCCACCGACCACCCGATCGGCTTGAACGTGCCACCGTTCGACGCCGGGGCGGAGCAGGCGGTCAGGCCCACCACCAGGTCAATGGCCGCGCGAAAGCTGATCGTGTCGCCCGCCTTCGACAGCGGCGGCAGCACCTTGAACCGCCCGGTCGCGCCATCGACCGGCACGTTCATGAAGCAGTTGAAGGCCGCCGGGATGGTGTCCTCCGTCACGCCATAGGGGGCCAGCGCCGCCAGCAGGTTGCCCTGGCACCCCCGGTGCGGCGACTCGTCGTCGTAGCACAGCCGGAAGGTGGCCTCGCTGCACGGCGTCAGCAGGAAATCGTGCCGCCCGACCGTGTCGCCGACGATCTCCAGCATCACGTTCGAGCGGTTCGACCACAATTTCGCGCCGGTCGTCAGGTAGATCGTTTCGTTGTAGTCGAAGGTGCGGCCGTTCGACAGCATCTCGCCCGGATCGTCGCGGCTGATCGCCAGCAAGTCGGACACCTGCCCGCCGTCGAGATCGCACACCGTCAGCGTCTGTCCGGCGGCGAGCTCGATGGCCGCCCCCGAGCGCGGCTCAATCCGGTTCACGCGTCGGCGGGCGCGGCCGAGAACGGGCAGGCCCAGTCGGCTTCCACCACCCGGCCGGAATATTGCCGCGCCTCCGAAACCGACCCGTGGCGCGCCAGCATCGGGTTGATCGAACCCGCCAGCGCCTCGTCGCGCGCCAGGATCGCGGAGCGCAGCTTTTCGTAGCGGCCCGACCGGCGCAGTTCCTCGAACTGGTCGTGCAGGTTGAAGACGAGCACCGGGCGCTCGAAGCGCCGCGCGGGGCGGCTGGCGTTGGGGTGCAGGCCGACGACGAAGAACGCCTCGCCGCCGAACGAGAGCGAGAAGTGCGGATCGTCCGGATCGCTCGACACCCGGGCGTCGCGCTCGTGCCCCTTCCACGAATCCTTGTCGGAGAGCGACTGGACCCGGCTCCACAGCGCACGCTCGAACGTGTCCTCGCACAGGTCGCCGGGACGATCGAAGACGACCGCGAACGACCGGAACAGGCCCGGGTCCGCTCGATAATCGGCCGCGAAGCCCGCCAGCGCCTCGTGGATCGGCAGGTCG
>JAABUN010005548.1_pt1 | contig 15519 bp, 14 predicted proteins | sample 5559311 | NCBI WGS metagenome assembly JAABUN01 (sample SAMN10711877, study PRJNA513370) | rock metagenome | isolation source: Antarctica rocks | place: Antarctica: Victoria Land, Siegfried Peak sud
CACACCACCGACCCGAGGCCGAAGTGGAAACGCCGGGCAGACCGGCGGACCGCCGCTGCCCGAACACCATCAAAGGACCCGAAACGCCAGGACTGAAGATCAACTACCAGGACGGTGGATCCAGGCTCAGGGCGCCAGGCGCAGCAGCGTGTCCCGGCTGCTGCCGCAGCCGTTCGTCACGTTGAGGGTGATAGAGGTGCGGCTGCGCTGGCCGGGGTGCTTGCTGTGCTGGTGGGGTCGATGAGGATTTTCGCGTGGGTCTCGGGGTCGGTCAGTGCGGTGAACGCCGCTTGAACGCCGTCGAGCCCGACGGTTCCGGTGATTATCGGGTCGGGGCGGACGTTGCCGTCGGCGAGCAGGTGCAGGGTCTCGCGGAACTCCGCGGGGGTGTAGCCGAGCACGAATCGCAGGTCGATCTCCTTGTGGATGCCCATGATCGGGCGGATCTGGTCAGCTTGCATGCAGACGCCGACCACGATGACGCGGGCGAAGAACGGCGCGGTGTCGAGGACCTGCCCGATCATGCCGGGCACGCCGACGCACTCGAACACGACGGGGTGTTTGATCTTGGCTAGTCCGAGGGTTTCGGCGGCCTGGACGACCCGCCACCAGGGCACCAGTGGTATGCGGCGCAGCTTCTCGGTCGACCCGACGGCGAGCTCGAACACCTCCGGGGCGGTCCTCAGGTGGCCGGCTTCGCTGGTGTTGTCGTAGGGGGACTGCTCGATCGGGTCGACGACATGGTCGGCGCCGCAGGCGGCCGCTAGGCGCCGGCGGGCGGGGGACAGGTCGCTAGCAATGATGCTGCGGACCCCGTGGGCCTTGAGCATGCAGATCACGGCCAGTCCGACCGGCCCGCAGCCGATGACAACGGCGACCTGACCTTTGCTGATCTGGCTGCGCCGGACGGCGTGCAGGCCGACGGCCAGCGGTTCGGTGAGCGCGGCGAGGTCGCTCCCGAGGCCGTTGGGGATGGCGAAGGTGAGGGCTTCCTGGACCAGTACCTGCTCGGCGTACCCGCCCGGTGCGGCCGGGGACAGGCCGGTGGTGTGGATGTCGGTGCCGCGCCGTAGGAGCGGGAACGCGACGACTTGCGTTCCGGTCGGCAGGGACCGACGCGAACGGCGGCCGTGCTCGAGGATCTCGCCGCTGAACTCGTGGCCGAAAACTACACTCTGGTCGGAGCGGAAGATGCCGTGGTAGCCGACTTCGGCGGTGGCCGCGGCGAGCTGGTCGCAGTGCTGCCGGGCGTGCAGGTCGGACCCGCAGATGCCGCAGTGCAGCACCTGCAGGAGCAGCTGTCCGGGGGCGGGCCGCGGGGTGGGCAGCTCGACCACTTCCAGGCGGGTGTTGGTGCACTGGACGGCTCTCACGCGATGCCCAGCGTCTGCATGTCGCGCTGCACGGCCTGCTGGTGCGCGTGTGCGTCCTGGCGGGCCTTGGCCGGGCTCCACCGGCCGGCCATGTCAAAGATGAACGGCAAGCGCGAGTGCGGTCCGGTGTCGGGGTGGCGCGGCAGTTCGCGGCGCCACAACCCTGACAGCCAGGAGGTCGACGGGGAAGCTTTGAGAGCCAGCTCGGGTCGGCGGGGCGAAAGCACTTCGGACATCGGCGTCCTTTCACGTTCGAGTAGGGAGCGGGCGCAGGGCGCAGCCCGCGGGCAGGTGCGGCGTGGCACGGCCGCGGGTAGGCCGCACGGTCAGTCAGCTGATGATCGGTCGGTCGTCTGGGTGGCTCAGGTGCGGGTGGCTTTGAGCAGGGCCTGCTGGAGCCGGTCGGCGGTCGCGACGTCGGGGTGCCGGTCGGCGAGGACGTCGGCGTACAGGAAGGACTCGCCGAGCCGGACGAGCGCGTAGGCCAGGTCGCCGGCCTCGATGACGGGCTGGTAGCCCTCGGCCATGTCCCGGCGCAGCACGGCCTCCACGAACGCCACCACCCGGGGCTGCACCGGCCCGGCCGGAGCCGTGAGCACCTTGATGGTCAGGGCGGGCTCGTCATCGAGCAGGCGCCGCAGCGCGGTGGACCTCGACACCAGGGCGTTCATCCACCGGCCGGTGCTGACGCTACGCAACGACCCCGGGGTGTGTTCTGCCTCGGCGCGTGCGACGGCCGCCTGCAGCGTGCGGTGCGTGTTCAGCCACAGCGCCTCGCCGAGCAGCCGGTCGCGGGTCCCGGCCTGCCGGAACAACGTGGCCCGGGAGACACCGAGCTCGTCGGCCAGGCCCTGAAGCTCCAGCCGCCGCCCCTGACGGATCCACCGGGCGGCCAACCCGATCGCCCGGGACCGGTGGTCCAGGGCCTCATCAGAGGTCTGGGCGCGGGACGCGGGGGCGTGGCTTGCCGGGGTGCGGGGTGCCGGAGCGCGGGCTCCCGGAGCGGTCCGGGCGTCAGCGGCCATCGCTGTCAGACCGCGCCGGGGGCGCTGGCCTCGGGCTGCGCGGCACCGGCGAAGACGCTGTCGACGACAGCCTGGGCGGCCGGGCCGTAGGGCGGCAGGAACGCGTCGGCGAGGTCGCCGGTGCCGCGCACGACGACGCCGCGCGGGTTGGAGAACTCGCGGAACCCGGCCACGCCGTGGTGCCGGCCGCTGCCGCTGTTCCCGATACCGCCGAAGCCCAGCGCGGGCAGCGCGCCCTGCACGGCGCAGACGTTGACGCACGCGCCGCCGGACGACGTGCGGCGCAGCACCTCCTCGGCCACCCGCTCGTCGCGGCTGAACACGTACAGCCCGAGCGGACGCTCGCCGGCGTTGATCCGGCTGATCGCGTCGTCGAGGTCGTCGTACGGCACGACGGGTAGGATCGGCCCGAAGATCTCCTCGGCCATGACCCGGGAATCCGCCGGCGGGTCGACGACCAACGTCAGCGGCAGCCGCCTGGTTGACAGGTCCGGCTCCCCGCCGAGCTGCACGACCCGGGAACCGGACGCCCGGGCCTGGTCGACCATCTCGGTGATGCGGTCCAGGTGCCGCTCGGTGATGATCCCTGTGCAGTCCCCGGAGGAGGTGTAGGCGGGCAGCTGCTCGCTGAGGTAGTCCTGCGCGTGCTGCACAAACGCGTCGACCGAGCCGCGAGGGACCAGGGCGTAGTCGACCGAGATGCACATCTGGCCGTTCTTGATGAGCTTGGTGCCGACGACGTTGCGGACGCTGTCGGCGTCGACGCTGTCCGCGGCGAGCACCGCCGGGCACTTCCCGCCCAGCTCGAGGGTGACCGGCACCAGGTTTCTCGCAGCGGCGACCGCGATCTCCCGGCCGATCGCCGGGCTGCCGGTGTAGAGCAGGTGGTCCCAGCGGACGGTCGGGAACTCCTTCGCCAGCGCCAGCCCGCCGACCGACACCGCGACGAGATCCTCCGGGAACGTGTCGGTGATGAGCCTGCGCAGCAGGTCGGCGCACGCGGGCGTGTAGTCCGACGGCTTGAGCACGACGCGGTTGCCGGCCGCGAGCATCTCCACCAGCGGCCCGACCGACAGGTCGAACGGGAAGTTCCACGGGACGATGTTGCCGACCACGCCCTTGGGCTGGTGCCGTACGGCGGCCTTGGCGGTGCCGTAGAACGCCGGGTCGGCGTAGCGGTCCTCGTCGGCCATCCAGCTGTCGAGCTGCTCGGTGGCGTACGCGGCCCGGCCGGCGATCCCGAGCACCTCGACCAGGTCGGTGAACAGCTCCGGGTGCACCGCGAAGTCCGCGCTCATCGCCGCCCGGATCTGCTCGCGGGCTCCCATCACCATCCCGGCCAGCGCCGCCAGGTTCGCCTTGCGTCGCTCCGCCGTCGAGTACGGGTCGGCCAGGAACGCCGCTCGCTGCAGGGCGTGCACCCGGTGCAGCTCGGCGATCGCGGCCCGGTCGTCGTCCTCCGGCTCAGCGTCGGGACGCTCCACGAGCGGGCTGGCGATGGTCGAGGTCATGTGACTCCTGTCACGAACAACACTGGCCTAGCGGTACCCGGGCATGCTACATAGTCCGACGTTGTTGCATAGCCCCCCCCGTCGAGCAGTTCCGGTGGCCCGCCCGCGGGCCCTGACCGTCCAGGAGCACGCCACGTGACGACGACCGCACCCACTTTCGCCGTGGACAGCCCAGCCGAGGGCGAGCACGTCGACGTGCTGATCGTCGGGGCCGGGCTGTCCGGCATCGGGGCGGCTTGCCACTTGCAGACCGAGGCGCCCGGAATCTCCTACGCGGTCCTGGAGGCGCGCGGCAGCAGCGGCGGCACCTGGGACCTGTTCCGCTACCCGGGTGTTCGGTCGGACTCCGACATGTTCACCCTCGGCTACTCCTTCCGGCCTTGGACGCGGCCCAAGTCGATCGCCGACGGCAGCGACATCCTCGCCTACCTGCGGGAGACCGCCGCCGCTTACGGTGTCGAGCGGCACATCCGCTACTCCCGGCAGGTCACCGCAGCGACCTGGTCCAGCGAGCAGGCCAGGTGGACCGTCACCGTCGGGCACGCCGACACCGGCGGCCACAGCACCCGCACCTGCAACTTCCTGTACCTGTGCTCGGGCTACTACCGCTACGACGAGGGCTACACCCCCGACTGGCCCGACCGCGAGCTCTACCAGGGCCTGGTGGTGCACCCGCAGCACTGGCCGGACGGTCTGGACATGACCGGCAAGCGGGTCGTCGTCGTCGGCAGCGGCGCCACTGCCGTCACCCTGGTGCCCGCGCTCGCCGCCACCGCCCAGCGGGTGACGATGCTGCAGCGCTCACCGTCCTACCTGATGCCGCTGCCCGCCACCGACCCGGTCGCGAACCTGCTGCGCCGGTTCCTGCCGGCCGACCGGGCCTACGCGGCGATCCGCTGGAAGAACGTGCGGACCAGCACCGCGATGTATGAGTTCATGCGCAAGCGACCCGCCCCGACCAAGGCGCTGCTTCGCCGGCTGGCGATCAAGCGGCTGCCGGACGGGTTCGACGTCGACACCCACTTCCAGCCAAGCTACGATCCGTGGGACCAACGCATGTGCCTGGTCCCCGACGGCGACTTCTTCGCCGCCGTGCGTGCGGGCACCGCCGACATCGTCACCGACCACGTCGCCGCGTTCACCCCGGCCGGGCTGCGGCTGCGCTCGGGCGCCGAACTTCCGGCCGACGTTGTGGTCACCGCGACCGGCCTCAACCTCGCGCCGCTCGGCGGCATCGAGCTCACCGTCGACGCCACGCCGATCGCCATTCCCGAGCGGGTCGCCTACAAGGGCATGATGCTCGACGGTGTCCCCAACTTGGCGTTCGCGCTCGGCTACACCAACGCCTCCTGGACGCTCAAGGTCGATCTGGTCTCGTCCTGGGTCGCCCGGCTACTCCACGCGATGCGGCAGAACGGCCAGACGGCAGTGACACCGGAGTTGCCCGACGCGCCGATGAAGATCTCACCGTTCATCGAGATGACCAGCGGCTACTTCGAAAGGTCCCGGGCGATCCTCCCGCGCCAAGGCGACCGGGCGCCCTGGCGCCTACAACAGCACTACCGCAAGGACGGCCCACTGTTCCGCGGCCCGTTCAACGACGACACGCTGCACTTCAGCCGCGAGCCGACAGGCAGCCACACAGCGGGGAGCCAGATATGAAGCACACAAGCGGGACGCCTCGCCGAACGGGCACGCTCCTCCGGATCGGCGCGTCGGTGGCGACGGTGGCCCTGGTGGCCTCGGCGTGCACCGGCGGCAACACCGGGGACGACAGCTCGAGCCAGGGTCCGGCCACCTCGGGCACCAACGTCAACCCGCAGCCGCAGGGGGACCCGAAGCAGGGGGGTTCGCTGACGGTGGCCTTGGAGGCAGAGTCCAACGGGTGGCTGCCCGGAACGGGTTCGCCCGCCGCCCCGGGCTACAACGTCATGTACGCGATCTACGACCCGCTCGTGATGACCGACGCCGACGGCGAGGTCAAGCCGTACCTGGCCGAGTCCTTCGAGTCCAACGTCGACTTCACCCAGTGGACGTTCAAGCTTCGTGACGGCGTCAAGTTCCATGACGGCAGCGCCCTGACCGCAGATGTGATCAAGCAGAACGTGGCGATCACGAAGGCACCCTCCTCGAACCTGGCCGGCTCGCTGGCCGAGGTGTCCAGCGTGGACGCCGTGGATGCCCTCACCGTCCGCTACAACCTGTCCACGCCGAACTCGGCCTTCCCGGCGCTGCTGCAGACGGCGCCGGGCATGCCGTTCTCGATGGAGAACTACGACAAGCTGGGTGCCGCCGGCGCGAGCGCCAGCCCGGTCGGTACCGGCCCGTTCCAGTTCCAGAGCTGGAACCGGGGCGACCGACTGACCGCAGTGAGGAACGACGGCTACTGGGGTGCCCCGATGGGCATGGGCCCGTTCCTGGACCAGATCGTCTTCCGGCCGATCCCCGATGAGGACACCCGCCTGCAGAGCCTGCTCTCTGGGGACGTCGACGCCTTCCAGACGCTGCGTGGCAGCATCGTCAAGCAAGCGCTGTCGGCCGCGGAGGACGGAACGGTCGCGGTGCACTCCTTCGTCGGCAACAACGGTGGGACCGTCATCTTCAACACCCTGCTGCCACCGCTGGACGACATCCGGGTCCGCAAGGCCCTGGTGCAGGCCACCGACCAGGAACAGATCAACAAGGTGCTGGGCAACGACGGGATCAGTCCGGCGGCAACCCAGTTCTTCACCCCGGACAACCCCTACTTCTCGCAGAAGGTGGCCGACGCGTACCCCAAGTTCGACGCCGACGCCGCCAAGGCGCTCCTCGACGAGTACACCAAGGACCCGACGCGCTCGGACGGCAAAGCGGTCGGCAGCCCGGTCGCGGTGCCCTTCGGATGCCCACCCGACCCGAGCCTCACCGAGCTGTCGCAGGCTTACCAGGCGTTCTGGAGCAACGCCGGTTTCCAGGTGAGCCTGTCCTCCGACGATCAGGCCACCCACATCGGCCAGGCTATCGGTTCACCCACGCAGGACCCGCCGTTCAAGGGCGACTTCAGCTCGAAGTGCTGGCGGACGGGCAGTGAGGGTGACCCTTACAACATCCTCAAGAACGAGTTCGGTCCCGTGGCGAAGCAGCCGCTGAACTTCACCAACTACACCAGCAGCGTGCTCACCGAGCAGCTGGGCGCGTTGGCAACGACCAACGACCTGCAGGAGCGCAAGGACGCCGTGGAGAAGATCGGCTTGGACCTCGCCGAGAACGTGCCGCTGGCGTGGGCCGCCTCCACCGCCGCCGCGTTCGGGGTCAAGCCGGCGGTGCAGAACCCGTCCACCTGGAAGCTGCCCGACGGCTCCACCGGGGTCGGCCTCGGCCTGTTCCAGGGCGGCACCACCGTATGGGGTCAGGTCTGGCAAGGGCAGTAGGCGGGTTCGGTGCTTGAGATGACCCGGTGGCCGGGTGACCCGCAGGTGGAGACGGAGAGGACCCGAGGTCGGTGGTAAGACTGATCGCGAAGAAGCTGCTGACCCTGGTGCCGGTGCTGCTCATCGTGTCGCTGCTGACGTATCTGTTGCTCAGCCTCCTGCCCGGGGACCCGGCCCTGCAGGTACTGGGTCCCGGTGCGGCGTCGGCGGAGTCGATTGCTGCAGTTCGAGCAGACCTGGGGCTGGACCGGCCGTTGCCGGTGCGGTACGCCAATTGGCTGGGCTCGGCACTGTCCGGTGATCTCGGGACCTCCTACATCACGCGTCAGCCCGTCGCCGACGCACTGCTCGACCGGTTGCCGGTGACCCTGGAACTGATGGTGCTGTCGCTGCTGATCGCGCTGGTCCTCGCCATCCCACTGGGCGTGTTCAGTGCCTACTGGAAGGGCGGCCGCTTCGACCGGTCGGTCACCGGAGCTACCTTCGGCCTGCTCGCGCTGCCCAATTTCATCTTCGCGCTCATCCTGATCTTCTTCTTCTCAGTACGGTTCCGGCTCTTCCCGGCCACCGGATGGAGCCCCATCTCCGAGGGCCTGCTGCCGAATCTGCGTGCGGCCTTCCTGCCTGCACTGGCTCTGGCGGTCAGCAACGTCGCAGTGTTCACGCGACTGCTGCGCACCGACATGATCGCGACATTGCAGGAGGACCACGTCCTGCTGGCCCGGTCGAAGGGCCTGCCGACCTACCGGATCTTGTTCCGGCACGCCCTTCGCCCATCGTCGTTCTCCCTGCTCACCGTGGCCGGGCTGCAGGTCGGTGCGTTGCTCAGCGGAGCCGTCATCGTGGAGTTCATCTTCGCCCTGCCCGGCCTCGGGCGGCTGCTGCTCGACTCCATCAACAGCCGTGACCTGCTGACGGTGCAGGGCGTCGTCCTGGTGCTGGCAGTGTCGTTCGTTCTGATCAACTTCGTCGTCGACCTGCTCTACTCGTTCCTTGATCCGCGTATCCGCGCCGGAGCCGCCCGTGTCCGGACCTGATTCCACCGCGCGCGACGGCAGTCCTGTCAGTGGTGCTGCGGAGCGGGCCGCAGTCTTCCCGACCGACGCGGCCGAGATCCGTGCAAGCACCTTCGGCACCGCCACGGCCATCACGGAACCGGCGTCCACCAGACGTCGCCGGCGCCCGGGTGCTGGCGCGCTGTACTGGGTCTGCCTCGGATGGCTCGTCGTCGTCGTGTTCTCCGCGGTGACCGCCTCCTGGCTGCCGCTGCCCGACCCGAACGCGATCGACATCCTCGCCAAGCAGGCCCCACTACTGACGTCGGGTCACCCGCTGGGCACCGACGGGTTGGGCCGCGACATCCTGTCCCGGCTGGCCTTTGGCGCGCGGGTCTCGCTCATCATCAGTGTGTCCGCGGTCGGGGTCGGGATCCTGATCGGCGGGACCCTCGGCATGGTCGTCGGTTACTTCCGTGGCAAGCTGGAGACCACGGTGATGGCCGGGGTCGACATCATCCTCGCGTTCCCCGGACTGGTGCTGCTCATCGCCCTGGTGGCCTTCATCGGACAGAGCTTGTTGTCGGTCACCCTGGTGATCGGCTTCTTGTCCATCCCGATCTACGCGCGGGTGGCGCGGGCGGTCACCCTCAGCGTCAGCCAGCGCGAGTACATCCTGGCCGCCGGCCTCATCGGGGCCCGGACCCGACGGATCCTCTTCCGGGAGATCATGCCGAACGTGATTCTGCCGGTAGCGGCTTTCGGCCTGATCGCGCTAGGAGTGGTGATCGTCTTGGAGGGTTCGCTTGCGTTCCTCGGCCTGAGCGTGCAGGCCCCCACGGCCACCTGGGGCTCGATGATCTTCGAGGGCAAGCGCTACCTCAACGACAGCGTCCACGTCGCTCTGGTGCCGGCCGTGGTCATGTTCCTGACCGTGCTTTCGCTGAACCTGGTGGGCGACGCCCTGCGCAGCCGGTTCGACGTACGGGAGGCGAACCTATGAGCGCGGCCGACAGTGCGATCGACGACGGCCAGCCCCTGCTGGAGGTGCGCGACCTGCGTACCCACTTCGACACCCCACGAGGAATCGTCCGCGCGGTCGACGGCGTCTCCTTCTCGATCACTCGCGGCGCCACCATCGGCATCGTCGGGGAGTCCGGCTCGGGCAAGACCGTGCTGAGCCGCTCGGTGATGAACCTGCTCCCCAGGAAGGCGGCAATCCCCGCCGGCGGCGAGATAATCTTCAAGGGCCGCGACCTACGGCCCCTCTCGCCCAAGCAGATGCGGACCTATTGGGGGCCGCAGATGGCCATGATCTTCCAGGACCCCATGACGTCGCTCAACGCCGTCGTCAAGATCGGCCGGCAGCTCACCGAGGGGCTCCGGCAGCACCTGGACCTCAGTCGCAAGGAGGCCGACGAGCGGGCCGTCTCGCTGCTGCGTTCGGTCGGCATACCTGCACCGGAACGTCGCCTCCGGGAGTACCCGCACCAGCTCTCTGGCGGCATGCGACAGCGGGTGACGATCGCCATCGCGCTGGCCTGCGGGCCGGAGCTCCTGCTCGCCGACGAGCCGACCACGGCGCTGGACGTGACCGTGCAGGCGCAGATCCTGGACCTGCTCGCCCACCAGCAGGAGGAACGTTCGATGGGCATGATGCTGGTGACCCACGATCTCGGCGTCGTGGCCAACCGCACCGACGAGATCGCGGTGATGTACGCCGGTCAGATCGTGGAGAAGGCGCCGACACCGGTGCTCTTCGGTGCGATGCGCCACCCCTACACCGAAGCCTTGATGCGGTCGATCCCGCGGATCGAGAACCCCAGCCACACCCGCCTGGACGCAATCCCCGGCCGGCCGCCGGACCTCGCCTCGCTGGGTCGCGGCTGTCGGTTCGCGCCGCGGTGCGGCAACGCCCAGCCGCAGTGCCTGCAGGAGGATCCGCCGCTGGTCGTCGGTGAGCGGGCGGATCACCAGTTCCGCTGCTTCTTCCCCGTCGGCACCGACGAGGGCGAGCAGGCGCGCGAGCGCAATCTGCGCGCGGGGCGCACCGCGGCCGGTGTCGACCTGAACAGCCTGACGAAGGCGACTGCCTGATGGCCGGCAGCGGGACCGCGCACCTGCGCGATCGGGACGACATCGTGCTCGCCGTCGAGAATCTCGTCGTCGAGTTCCCCGTCGGTCGCGGAAAAAAGGTGCACGCGGTCTCGAGTGTGAGCTTCGACATCGCCGAGGGCGAGACGCTGGGACTGGTGGGCGAGTCCGGGTGCGGCAAGTCGACCACCGGTCGCGCCGTGATGCAGGTGCCCCGGCCGACCGCCGGCTCGGTCCGGCTGCGCGGAACCGAGCTCACCACCCTCAAGGGGGAGTCTCTCCGCCAGACCCGCACGCAGCTCCAAATGATTTTTCAGGACCCCATCTCGTCGCTGAACCCGCGCCGCCGGATACGCGACATCGTCGGCGAGGGGCTGTCCATCTGGCGCCGGGACACCGACGCTGCGGCAAACCGGGCGCGGGTGGACGACCTGCTGGGTGCGGTCGGCCTCGATCCGGCGACGGCGGGTGACCGGCGGGCGCACGAGTTCTCCGGCGGGCAGTGCCAACGCATCTGCATCGCCCGGTCCCTGGTGCTGGATCCCGACGTGCTGATCTGCGACGAGCCGGTCTCCGCCCTGGACGTCTCCGTTCAGGCGCAGATCCTGAACCTGCTCGAGGACATGAAGGACCGCTACCGGCTGACCATGCTCTTCATCGCCCACGATCTGGCGGTGGTGAAGAACATCAGCGACCGGGTGGCCGTCATGTATCTCGGCAAGATCTGTGAGGTCGGTCCCGCCGACGCGATCTACGCCCGACCGATGCACCCCTACACCAACGCCCTGCTGGCCGCGGTACCCCGACCGGAGCCTGGTGCGGCCACTACCTCGATACCGCTGGAGGGCGACGTCCCCTCACCGATCGATCCACCGTCAGGTTGCCGGTTTCGTACCCGCTGCCCCCGTACCCAGGCGCGGTGCGCCGAGCAGGAACCCGTGGTACGCAAGATCGACGCCGACCACTTCGTTGCCTGCCACTTCCCGGTGAACGCCCCCGAGGCGCTAACCGGCACCGACACGGAGCTGGCCAACGCCAACAGATCAGTGAGTACACCAACGTCCGGCCGACTTCCCAGACTGCCTGCCGCGCCGGACCCGATGCAGCGGTCAGGTGCGCCGGGGGTTCAGGCCTAGAGACCGTCCAGACCCAACAGCTTGGAGTCGGCCGGCAGTGGGTCGCGAGACGACACCTGGCCGTCGGTGACACGAGGACGACCAGCAGCGACGCTCTGAACCCTAGGTGGCTGGTGCTGTCGCCGCGGCGGCGGTGGGGCCGCGCCTGGCCTGGTCGCTCCCGCTCGGCTACGCCTGCGCGGTCTACCTCTCCGCCGGCATCCGTAACGACGGAGGGCGGGTGGTTTGGGCCTTCGTTATGCAGCCGGCCGCCAGCACGGCCGCTCTGGTCAGCGCCGTGGTGGCCCTGCCTGCCGGAACGGCGGTCTGGTCGGCGACAGCCCGCAAGCCCATGCGTTGAGCATAGAAGTCAGCCATCGTCTTGAGGTCCGCACCAGCGCGCCGGGCCGCCACAGGATGACTGCGTCGCGCCTCGACGCAGGGTTGGGGCGCCGTCCCGGTAGACGATCCTCGGTCTCAGAGGGTCGTCGCAACACCCCAGGTTGTGGAGGTGTTGTTGATGTCGGTGTGGCAGCAAGGCCAGTTGGAGCGGCAGGCCCGGTTCTGGGAGCAGATCCGGCAGGGCAAGACGAACACCGCGGCGTGTGAGGCTGTCGGAGTGGAACGACGACAGGGTTATCGGTGGAGGAAGGCTGCTGGTGGGCGCATTCCGGTGGCGCCGAGGGTGGTGTCCGGGCGGTTCTTGTCGCTGGAGGAGCGGCTGGCGATCGCGGACCTGCAGCGGACTGGCCAGGGCGTGCGCGCCATCGCGGCCCAGTTGGGGCGGTCGCCATCAACGATCAGCCGCGAGCTCAGGCGCAACCAGCCCGCAGTCGCCGTGGCCCGGCAGCGTCGGCCGCCGCCGTACGTGCCGTATGCCGCGCACAAGCGCGCGGAGCTGCGGGGCCGGCGGCCCAAGTCGAGCAAGCTCGAGCACCGGCCGTTGGCGGCGTTCGTGCACGCCAAGATGGACCTGAAGTGGAGCCCGCAGCAGATCAGCGACGAGCTCGCCCGCACGCATGCCGGCCAGGTGGAGATGCAGGTGTCGCCCGAAACGATCTACCAGGCGCTGTATGTCCAGGGCCGCGGGCATCTGCGCCCTGACCTGCACAAGCAGTTGCGGACCGGCCGGGCGATCGGCCGGTCAGGTGGCGGTGTAGTCGCCGTGGCCGCCGGCTTCCAGCTGCTGCACGATCGAGGCGATGTACTGCCGCCGGAACGCTGTCATCTGCGGGGGGAACGGCGGCAGGAGCAGCACGCCGGCGGCAGGAGCAGCACGCCGGCGGCGGTAGCTCGTCCGCCTCGTCCAGTGCGGCCAGCCACCGTGTGGCGGCGCCGGCATCGGCGGCGTGCAGGAGCAGGTGCAGGGTCGTCTCGGTGTGGTGGTGCCGCGCGGCGCTGACGGTCTGGTTGTACATCTGGCGGCGCGGCTCGTGGAAGTCGTTGTTGGCCAGCTCGACGCGCCGGGCGAGCGCGACGATGTCCGGCGTGGTCTCGCTGCGGCCGGCGAGCAGCGTCAGCTGCAGGTCGCGCACGAGCTCGTCGGTGTGCGCCCGGCTGTCAAGCATCGCCTGTACGTCAACCTCGACGGCTACCTCGATGCCGGCGTCGGGCAGGTGGTGGCTGGGCCACGGCTCGGCTCCCCACAGGTCCAGCAGGTCTGCGTCGGCGTCCTGCGGCGTGTCGAGGGCTGGCTGGTCGATCTGCGCCCAGACGACCTTCCCGTGATCGCCCAGTGGCTCGACCCCCCACGTACCGGCCAGTCGTTGCACCAGCAGCAGCCCACGGCCGCTCGTCGCGGTGGCGGCAGCGGGGATCCAGCGGGGCAGGATCAGCGAACGGTCGCCCACCCGCACCCGGATCCCCGCCTCGAAGGCGTTCACGGACAGTGTGATCTCAGTGCCGGCGTGCATCACCGTGTTGCCGACGAGCTCGCTGACGATGACGGCGGCGTCGTCGACGAGGTCCTCCCGGTTCAGCTCTTCCAGGGCCGCGGTCACGGCCCGCCGAGCGAGCTGGACGCTGTCCGGCGACGGCGCCAGAAGCACCAGCACGTGCTACCTCCCTGCGACGCCCTCACAGTTGTCCGCCAGAGTAACGACGTCACTCTTCACGTGCGAACGAACGAGATATTCCTAGACATGAGTGTTGTCTCGTCCCGAGTCAGCAGTCCGCCTGCTAGCACGATGCAGGACCTAGTGTCGCGGGTTGTAAGTCTTCTTGCGGTTGGGTGATGGCCGGGCGTGAGCGATGATGTCGTCGGCGTTCTTGGTCCAGGTGAACGGGTGGGCTCGTTCGTTCCAGCCGTCGATGTAGATCCCGATGGCGGTCTCGAGGTCTTTGACGCTGTGGAAGGTGCCGCGGCGGATCGCCTGGCGGGTGATGATCCCGAAGAAGATCTCGACCATGTTCAACCAGGAGCCCGACGTCGGGGTGAAGTGCAGCTTCACCCGAGGGTGCTTGGCCAGCCAGGCGGTCACGTTCGGGTGCTTGTGGGTGGCGTAGTTGTCGCAGACGACGTGCAGCGGCACCCGCGGGTAGGCCCTTGCGACCTGCTTGAGGAACGCCAGGAACTCCACGTTGGTGTGCTGCTGGAAGCACCGGTCGGTGACCAGGCCGGTCGCGACCTCCAGCGCCGCGAACAGCGTCGTGGTGCCGTTGCGCTTGTAGTCATGGGTCTGCTTCTGCGGCAGGCCCGGGCGCATCGGCAGGATCGGCGCGGTCCGGTCCAGCGCCTGGATCTGGGTCTTCTCGTCGATGCAGACGACCACCGCCTTGGCGGGCGGGTCCAGGTACAGCCCGACGACGTCCCGGATCTTGGCCTCGAGCTCCGGGTCGGTGGAGAACTTGAACGTCTCGGCCTTGCCCGGCTTCAGGCCCCAGCGCCGCCAGATCCGCGCCACAGTGGCGAAGCTGACCCCGAGCTGGTCGGCCAGCAGCCGCGCCGACCAATGCGTCACGCCCAGCACCGCCGGCGGCGCCTCCAACGTCGCGGCGATGACCGCCTGCTCATCGTGCACCGCCGGCCGCCCCGACCGCGGCCGATCATCCAACGCCGCCAGGCCGCCGGTGGCGTAGCGGACCCGCCAGGAGTGCACCGTCGGCAGGCTCACCCCGACCCGCCGGCCGACCTCGGCGCTGCTGGTGCCCTCCGCGGCCAGCAACACGATCCGGGCCCGCTGCGCCAACCCCGCCGGAATCGTCGAGGACCGCGTCCACCCCCGCAGCCTCTGCTCATCCCCGGCCCGCAACACCAGCGGCTCCACGCGCGACATGCAGCATTGTCTCAACCACAGACAGCAAAGTCACTAACGACACGCGACACTAGCGCAGAACATTATGGTGCTCGCCGCTGTATGCCTGACTAAGCTTGGGCGACCGGACGCCGCCGCGGACATCGTTGCGGTCAGCCAGGACGCGCCTATCCTCGCTGGTGACGTGTCCGCGGAATCGCTCGCCTTCACCTTTGCCGAGGCGCGTAAGTGGCGCGCCGCGGCTGATCTCCTGGGCGGCAGGTCGCTTGCCAGCAGGTCCGAGCCGTTCGCGACCCTGCTGCTCGCCTCGCTGTCAGGCGACCCGGAACTGCTGGAAGAAGACGCTCGATACGTCGTCACTCGACTGGTAGTTCGCGCGGAGGCGCTCCGTGAGGACGGGGAGATGGAGAAAGCGGCAGTGGCCTATTACAACGCCGGCAACCTGGCGTTCCACTCCGCTTATGACTGGGAGGCGGCGGCCAACGCCTACCGAGCGGCCGGCGAGCTGCGCCCTTGGTACCAAGGTCAAGCTTATTACTGCGCGGAGCTCGCCGGTGCGCTCTTCGAGTCGAAGTCGTACGAGGAGGCCGCGAGCTGGTACGTCACCGCGCGGCGCCTAGCCCGGGGCTTTCACGCAGCAGGGTGAGCATGGGGGTGTCGTTGAACTGAAAAGTGCTCCTGACCAGCGAAGATGAGTCTGTCTAGGAACATCATCAGCGCCGATCGAGGAGCACCTTCCAGG
>JAABUN010005549.1_pt1 | contig 15519 bp, 13 predicted proteins | sample 5559311 | NCBI WGS metagenome assembly JAABUN01 (sample SAMN10711877, study PRJNA513370) | rock metagenome | isolation source: Antarctica rocks | place: Antarctica: Victoria Land, Siegfried Peak sud
GGCCGGCTGCTGATCGAGCTGGGCCCGGCGCCGTCGGCGTGGGGCGCCGGCACCCGACCGCCCTCGGTGTCCGCCCCGGGTGCCGCCGGTCCGGCCCCCAGCCCCACCCCCGTCCCGCGCGCCCCCGCCGGCTGAGCCGCTCCCCCTCCTGGTCCGTCCTGCAGAGAGCCACCGCATGAACCTCCCATCCTCGCCTCAGACCCAGCCCCACCGCGGGCTGCCACCGCGCCGCCGCCTGGTGATCGTCGTCAGAGCCGACCCGGTGATCTGCGGGCACTCCGGCGAGGCCCGCAACCTGGCCGAGGCGGGGCTGACGCGCGGCTTCACCGAGGTCCGGATCATCACCTGGCTGCTGGACCGGCTGGTGGAGACGGGACTGCCGCTGAAGCCGTTGGACGGCGTCAGCCCCTACAGCGTGGGGATCGAGGTGGAGCGGCCAGCCCCGGTCGGTGACTACAAGGTCCCCGACGGACGCTATCTGGCCGGGCTGGTCGGCCGGCTGGTCGAGCTGTTCACCGACGGCGTACCCACGGTGGCCATCTCGCTCTACCTCAGCCCCCACACCGTCGCGGTCAACGACGCCGTCCAGGTGGCCCGGGCGACGGGACTGCCGGTCGACGTGACCACCATCGCCGAGGGGGTGGGCTCCGACGTCACCAACGTCGTCCGCTCCTGCGTCGCGGAGGGTCGCTTCGGCGCCGCCGCCCACGTGCTGACCGCCTACCTCTCCGCTGACGTGCCCGTGGCCGTCTCGGCGTACACCCGCGACCTCGTGGTCAGCTCGGCGGAGGCCGTCGACGCTGCGTACGGCACCCGGTTCGCCCCGCAGTGTCGGGAGCGGATCGCCATCTCCTACCCGGCGATCAACACCGCGGACTTCCTCACCCGGGACCCCGACCGCTTCGCCGAGACGCTCCAACGGCGCGGGCTGCACCGCAACGGCTACGTGCTGTTCCTCTCCCGGCTGGCGCGCGCCAAGGGCGTCGACGAGCTGATCGCCGGGTTCGCGGGCAGCGAGCGGAGCGGCGGCCTCACCCTCGTCGTCGCGGGCGACGGCCCCGAGGCCGAGCACCTGCACCGCGTCGCAGCGGCGTCGCCGGCCGTGGACCGGATCCGGTTCCTCGACGACGTGGACGACGACGAGAAGCCCTACCTGATGGCCGGCTGCGCTGCCTTCGTGCTGCCCAGCAAGCCCCGGCCGGAGTTCGTGGAGACCTTCGGCATCGCACTGGTGGAGAAGATGCTGGCCGGCGGCGGACCGCTGATCACCACCGACACCGGCGGCATCGGCGAGGCCGTCGGGAAGAACGCGCTGATCGTCGGCGTCGAGGACCCGGCCGCCATCGCCGCGGCGCTCGACGCGGCGCTCGGCCTGCCCGAGCACGAGCGCGAGGCCATCGAGCTGCGGGCCCGCGAGCACGCCCTGCAGTTCGACCGGTCCCGCGTCTTCGACCTGCTGCTCGCCCGGCTGAGCCCCCGCCCTGCCTCGGCGGCCGCGCTCAACGGGCGCTGAGCTGCGCCGGTCCGCAGGTGTCGCTGCTGGCACACTGGGCGGCATGCCCGCCAGCCCCACCACACCAACCCTGCGCACGTCGGTCGAGCGCACCAGCCGGCCGCTGCTGGTCCGGCTGCACGTGCTGCCCCGCGCCGTCGTCCCGCTGGGCACCGTCGTGCTGGTGATGGTCGGCGTGCTCGCCCCGCCGGCCGTCGGCCTGGTGGCCCTCGCCGTCGTCGCGCTGTTCGTCGGCTGGGTCGCCTACCTGTCCTGGCCGGCGGTCACGGCCTCGGGCCGCCTGATCCGGCTGGCGATGGTGGCGCTCGTCGTGGCGCTGGCCCTGACCCGCCTCTGACCCAGCCGTGAGCCTGGTCGCGACTTGACCAACGCACGCGCCTAGATGAAAATGATTGTCATGAACAAGAGGATACGCCCGTTCGGCGTCCTGCTCGCGACTTCCGCCCTGCTGGTGTCGGCGGGCTGCGGTGCGGTGACGGCTGGGCCGGGGGCCGCTGCGGGCCACCCTGGTCAACTGAGCATCGTGACGGCTTTCTACCCGTTCCAGTTCATCGCCGAGCGGGTCGCCGGCTCGCACGCCACCGTGACCACCCTCACCCAGCCGGGTGCCGAGCCGCATGACGTCGAGCTGACACCCCGCCAGGTCGGCGCGGTGTCCACCGCCGACCTCGTCGTCTACGAGCGAACCTTCCAGGCCGCCGTCGACGAGGCCGTCGACCAGAGCGGGGCCGCGGACGTGCTCGACACCGCGTCGGTGGTGCCGCTGAAGCCGCTGACTGCGGCAGAGCCAGGCAACGGCGGGCTGGACCCGCACGTCTGGCTCGACCCGGTCAACATGGTCACCATCGCCGACGCGGTGGCCAAGCGGCTCTCGGCGCTCGACGCCGAGCACGCGAGCACGTACGCCGCCAACGCCGCCGCCTTGGGGTCAGAGCTCCATGCCGTCGACCAGGAGTACACCGCGGGGCTGGCCGACTGCCGGCGCACAGAGTTCATCACCACCCACACCGCGTTCGGCTATCTGGCGGACCGCTACGGCCTGACCCAGCTCGGCATCACCGGCCTGAGCCCGGACGCCGAACCATCCCCCGCCCGGGTGGCCAAGGTCCAGGCCGACGCTCGCGAGCACGGCGTGACGACCATCTTCTACGAGACGCTGGTCTCCCCCGCCATCGCGAAGTCGATCGCCGGCGACCTGGGGCTGGTCACCGACGTGCTCGACCCGATCGAGGGCATCACCGAGACCTCCCGCGGACGGGACTACGTTGCCGTCATGCGTTCCAACCTCGCCGCCCTGGAGAAGGCCAACGGATGCGCCTAGGCGACGACGGCGCGTCCCGCCCGGTGCTGCAGGCCAGCGACGTCTCGGTGGAGCTGGGTGGGCTGCCGGTGCTGCGCGGGGTCGACCTGACGGTGCACACCGGCGAGGCCGTCGCCCTGCTGGGCGGCAACGGTTCGGGCAAGTCGACCCTGGTCCGGGCACTGCTCGGGCTGACGCCGCTGTCCCGCGGCTCGGTCGAGCTGTTCGGCACCCCCCTGCGTCGCTTCCGGTCGTGGGCCGACGTGGGGTACGTCCCCCAGCGCTCGACCGCCGCGTTCGCCGGCGCGAAGGTGCGCGAGGTCGTCGCGTCGGGCCGGCTGGCGCACCGCCGGCCGTTCGTGCCGCCGCGGGCTGCCGACCGCGCCGCCCTCGCCCGGGCCCTGGCCGCCGTCGATCTCAGCGACCGGGCGGGTGACGACGTCGCCGTGCTGTCCGGCGGCCAGCAGCAGCGGGTGCTGATCGCCCGTGCCCTGGCAGCCGACCCGCGGCTCCTGGTCCTCGACGAGCCGACGGCGGGAGTGGACCTGGCCCACGCCGAGGTGCTGACCGAGGTGCTGGCCGGTCTGGTGGCCGCAGGTACCGCCGTCCTCGTCGTGCTGCACGACGTCGGCAGCCTGGGCGGCCTCGTGGACCGCGGCGTCGTGCTGCGGGAGGGCCGGGTGGCGCTGGACGGGCCGCTCGCGACGCTGCCGCACTGGCACGCCGGAGCGGCGGGCGACCACCACGAGCCGGGGCCCCTCGACCCGCACTGGCTGGACGGGACGGTGCTGCGGTGACGGACCTGCTCGGGTTCCCCTTCATGCAGCGCGCCCTGCTGGCCGCACTGCTGACCGGGCTGATCGCCCCGGCCATCGGCGTCTACATCGTGCAGCGCCGGCTCAGCCTGCTCGGCGACGGCCTGGGCCACGTGGCGATCGCCGGCGTCGGCCTGGCCCTGCTGACCGGCAGCGCCCCGGTCCCCGTCGCCGTCGTCGTCTGCGTCCTGGGTGCCGTCGTGGTCGAGCTGCTGCGCCAGCTCGGCAAGGCGACCGGTGATGTCGGACTCGCCATCCTCTTCTACGGCGGACTGGCCGCGGGCGTGCTGATGTCGGGCATCGCCGGGGGCGGGGCGGGCGCGCTGTCGCAGTACCTCTTCGGCTCGTTGACCACGGTCACCGGGGCTGACCTGCGCCTGGTCGCCGTCCTCGCCGTCGTCGTGCTGGTGCCGACGCTGGGCCTGTCGCCGCAGCTGTTCGCGGTCTGCACCGACGAGCAGCACGCCCGCACCCTGGGCCTGCCTGTCCGGTTCTACAACGTGCTGATCGTGGTGCTCGCCGCCATCACCGTCAGCCTGGCGATGCGCACGGTGGGGCTGCTGCTGGTCAGCGCGCTGATGGTGGTCCCCGTGGCGGCCGCCCAGAACCTGGTCCGCGGCTTCTACGCCACGCTCGCCTGCTCGATGGCCGTCGGCGTCGTCGTCGCCGTGGGTGGGGCGGCCGGCTCCTTCTACGCCGACACCGCCCCCGGTGCCCTGATCGTGGTGCTGGCCATCGCCGTGTTCGCGCTCAGCTGGCCGGTCTCGGTGCTGCTGCGCCGCCGGCACGGTGTCGCCCCCGAGCTGCCCGTCGAACCGGCAGGCGCGCTGGAGCCCGGGCCGCACGTCGTCGCGGAGGACACGCACCGGCACCGGCACGACGACGGCTGCGGCCACCGGGCCCTGGTGCACGGCGACCACACCGACTACGTCCACGAAGGCCACCGGCACGCCCCCCATGCCGACCACTACGACGAGCACTGAGAGCCATGGACCACGACGAGAACCGCACCGACCCGGCGGCCGTCCCCGCGCCGTCGCCGCAGCGGCGGACCCGCCAACGGGTCGCCGTCGACGAGATCCTCACCCACCTGGAGGAGTTCCGGACCGCCCAGCAGATCCACGACGTGCTGCGCCGCCAGGGGGACAGCGTCGGGCTGACGACGGTGTACCGGACCGTGCAGGCCATGGTGGAGACCGGCGAGCTGGACGTGCTGCGCACCGACGACGGCGAGACGGCGTACCGGCGCTGCTCCCGCGGGCACCATCACCACCTGGTCTGCCGCAGCTGTGGCCGGACCGTCGAGGTGTCCGGACCGGCCGTCGAGCACTGGGCCGGCGCCGTCGCCGCTGAGCACGGCTTCCGCGACGTCAGCCACGACCTGGAGATCTTCGGGACCTGCGGCTCCTGCTGAGTGCCTGCCGGCCGCTGGTCCCGGCTCAGACCGGGGCGGGCTCGCCCTCGGTGTACCAGCGGGCCAGCCTCCCGAAGCCCTCGTCGAGGCTGACGGCGGGCGACCAGCCAAGGGCCTGCCGGGTGTGCCGCTGGTCGAACCAGTGGGCTGTCGACAGCTGCTCGACGAGGAAGCGGGTCAGCGGCGGATCCCGGTCGTCACCAGGTCTCAGCGACCACAGCGCCTCGGCCACCGCACCGACGGCGGCGGCGAGGCCAACGGGCAGGTGCCGGGTGGGTCGGGGCGCGCCGCCCGCCTCGGCCATCGCCCCCAGGATCTCCGCGATCGGGCGCGGCTCGCCGTTGCTGACCACGAGCGCCTCGCCGTGCACGCCGTCGGGGTGGCAGCGGTCCAGCGCCGCGACCAGGGCGTCGACGGCGTTGCTGACGTAGGTGGTGTCGACCAGCACCGCCCCCGCCCCCATCAGCGGCAGCCGGCCCTGCCGGGCGCGCTTGACGATCCGGGCCACCAGCTGGGTGTCGCCGGGACCCCAGACCAGGTGCGGCCGGACCGCCAGCACGGCCAGCGCGGCGCCGTCGGCGGCCAGGGCGATCTGCTCGGCCCTGGCCTTGCTGCGTGCGTAGGGCCCGCGGGCTGCGAGGGGGTCCGCCGGCGCGGCACCTACGCCCACCAGCGACGCGCCGGAGTGGGCGACCGAGGGCGAGGAGACGGCCACCAGCCGTTGGACCCCGGCCCGGCGGCACGCGTCGACGACGGCCTGGGTGCCGACGATGTTGGCTCTCGCGTAGTCGGCCCACTCCCCCGTCACGTTGACCTTGGCGGCCAGGTGGACGACGGCCTCACTGCCCTCGACCGCGCGCAGCACCGCGTCAGCGTCGGCGACGTCGGCCAGCACCTCGGGCAGGCCCAGCCCCGACGGCCGGCGCTGCAGCACGGTCACGTCGTCGCCGCGGTCAGCCAGGGCACGCGCGGTGGCGCGGCCCAGCATGCCGCTCGCCCCGGTGAGGAGGACCTTCACCTCAACACCACGCCCCGGAGCTCAGATCCGCCCGGGGCGCTCGCCGGCCAGCAGCCGGCCGGCCCAGGCGGAGAGCCGGGTGCGGTCAACCTTGGAGGCGTGCCGGATGTCCACCGGCAGCGCGTCGACCACCAGCACCGCGGCGAGGGGGACCGGCGAGGCTGCCCGGACGGCCGCGGCCAGCACCGGATCGGCGAGCCGCTGCCGGCGCCGGCGACCCTGTGAGGGCACGACGACGGCGACGACCTGCTGGGTCCCGACCGGTCCCACCCCGGCCACCGCGGCGGCGCGGACGCAGTCGAGCACCTCGATCTGCTGCTCGACGCCGACCGGGGTGACCGGACCGTCAGCCGTGGTGACGACGTGCACCAGCCGGCCCTCCACCCAGAGCCGCCCCTCGGCGTCGAGGTGCCCGACGTCGCCGGTGCGGTGCCAGCCCGGGTTGCGCGAGCTCTGCTGCTCGGTGGCCCAGAGCCGGTCGTAGCGCTCCTTCTTGTGCGCGGCGGCGACGCAGATCTCGCCGCGGACATCGGGGGCTCCGGTGAGCTCGCCGTCGGCGCGGCCGAGCTCGTCCAGGGGGCTCAACATCAGCCGGACGCCGGGCAGCGGCTCGCCGACGCAGACGCCGTCACCGGTGCCTGCGGCCTCGATCTGGGCCAGCGAGATGTCGGTCGCGGGCAGCACCTCCGTCATCCCGTACGGGGTGTGCAGCTCGGCGTTCGGCAGCACCGTCTGCACCTGCCGGAGCAGCGGCAGCGGTACGGGGGCGCCGGCCGACAGGACCGTCCGCACCTTCGCCAGGGCGGCACGCTGGGTGGCGTCCAGCCCGTCGGCGGTGGCCACGACGTTGCGCAAGGCGGCCGGCGAGGCGAAGACCGACGTCGCGTCGATGGCCAGGGCGGCGTCGGCCAACGCGCGGGCGGTCAGCGTGCCGGGCGCGGTGACGTCCATGTCGGGGACGGCGGCGCCGATCCCGATGGCCGGGCCGTACAGCGCGAACGGGGCGAAGGCGGCAACCAGCCGGTCGTCGGGTCCTAACCGGCAGACCCGGGCGACCTGGCCGATCTGGGCGCGAAGCTGCGACATCCGGTAGACCACGCCCTTGGCAGGGCCGGTCGCGCCGGAGGTGAACAGCACCGCACCCTCGACGTCCTTCAGGCCGGTCTCGGGCAGCTCCCGGCCGTGCCCGAGCTGCTCCAGCCCCGACAGTTCGCCGGCCCAGCCGAAGGTGCGGGCGGCCACCGCGGAGCCACCGACGGCGAAGCGGCGGCCGGGCACGCCCAAGGCGGTCAGGGCGACCAGCGCCTTCGGGATGCCGATGACGTGGTCCGGCGCGGCGCTGCGCAGCGCGTGCGCCATCCCGCGCAGCCCCAGGCCGGCGTCGGCCACCACGATCGCCGCCCCAACCCGCCAGCAGGCGTAGACCGCGACGGTCAGCTCAAGGCCGGGCGGCACGAGCAGCGCGACCCGCTCGCCCGGCCGGACGCCTGACGCGGCGAGGCCGGACGCGACGTCGCGGATCCGCCGCTGCAGCTCGGCGAAGGAGGTCCGGCTGGTGATCCCGTCGTGCACCTCGGCGACGGCGGTCGCCTCGTCGTCGGCTCGCTCCAGCAGGGCCGCCCACGGCAGGTCGTCGGGGTCCAGTGGCGGTCGGGGCTCCGCGTCGGGCGCAGGAGCCGAACCGGCCAGCGTCGGGGTGACCCGGGCCTGGATCCAGGCCCAGATGTCGGTCGCGGTCTGCGGAGCGTCCTCGGTGACCAGGTGCGAGGCGCGCGGGTACCGCTGGACGTCGGCGCGCGGCAGCCGCTGCAGCAGGTCCTCGAGGAAGCGTCCGCTGAACACGGGGTCGCGGGGGCCCCAGGCCAGCAGGGCCGGCACGTCGGCCAGCGTCTGCACGCCGGCGGTGAGGGCGTCCCAGGTCGGCCGGCTGGGGTGGTCGGCCTCCAGCGGGATGTCCCCGACGAAGTCCGCGACCGCCTGTCGGCGTCCGGGGTGGTCGTAGGGGAGGACCAGGCCGCGCCGGACCGGCTCGGGCAGGGCAGGCCGGGACAGCCACGCGCCGCCGCGGACGAAGGCGGGGGTGGTCGCACAGACCAGCCGGCGCAGCGCAGGGTTGCGGGCCAGCCGGATGATCGCAGGCAGCTCGTCGCCGACGGGCAGGTCGACGCCGGTGTTGGTGAGAACGAGGCCGGCCAGCTGGGCACGGTGGCTCTGCGCCCAGCCGAGCGCGATGGGTCCGCCCCAGTCGTGGGCCAGCGTGACGACCGGCCCGTCGACCCCCAGGGCCTCGGTGAGCGTGCCGAGGTCGGCGACGCGCTGGCTCAGCCGGCGGGGCACGCCGAGCCGCTCGGAGTAGCCCATCCCCAGCTGGTCGACGGCGACGACCCGCCAGCCGGCCGGGGCGCCGGCCAGGAACCGGCGCCACAGGAACGACCAGGTGGGGTTGCCGTGCACGCACAGCAGCGTCGCGAGGACCGGACCGTCGTGGGTCCGGCCCGGGGCGTGGGTGTCGAGGACGTGCCAGCGGTGGGCGACACCGTCGGTGTCGGCTACGTCGAGGGTGTGCGACCAGGCGGGGTCGACGTCGGGCAGGGTGGCCAGCACGTCCGCCGGGACGGCCGCCGCGAGCCCGGCTGGCGGCACGCTCACCAGATGATCTCGGCGAAGGACGTGTTGAGTCCCGAGCCGATGCCCAGCAGCATGACGCGCATCCCGGCCTGCAGGAGGTCCACGCTCTGCGCCAGCGTGAACGGCACGGCCGCCGGACCCAGGTTGCCGTAGGTGGTGACCGTCATGGGGAACTGCTCCGGCGTCGCCCCGACGGCCTGGGCCATGGCGGCGATGTGCTTCACCGAGGTCTGGTGGCACATGAAGTAGTCGACCTGCGACCAGTCGAAGTCGCCCTGGGCCTCGTGCCAGGTGTCGACGGCCAGCGCGATGCCGGCCTGGAACAGCGCCCGGCTGTCGGTGCGCATGCCGCTCAGGTCGCCGATGCAGAGCTCGTGGTGCTCGGACCCGGCGCGGCTGGCGCCGCCCACCACCACGTGGCCCTCGGGGTGCTGGTCGGTGCGGCCCAGCACCATGGCAGCGGCCCCGGAGCCGATGGTCAGGCTGGCGAACTGCTCCTTGACCTCCTCGGCGGTGGTGCCGGGACGCTGCAGCTGGGCGATGGTGGCCTCGTGCAGCTCGCGCGAGCCCTCCGCGTCGACCAGCAGCGCGTAGTCGACCTGTCCCGCATCGATCATGGTGCCGGCCAGCTGGATCGCGTTGACGAAGCCGAGGCAGGCGTTGGCGAGGTCGAAGTTGAGGCAGCTCGTCGGCAGCCCCAGCTGGTGGTGGACCTCGACGGCGACGGAGGGCTCCAGGTGGGAGCGGCACACCGAGGTGTTGATCACCAGGCCGACCTGGGATGGGTCGACGCCGGACTCGGCCAGCGCCTTCGCGCCGGCCATCGCAGCCGCGTCGGCGAAGGTCACGTCCTCGGGCCACCAGCGTCGCTCCTTGACCCCGGCGAGCTGCTCCTGCATGCCGGGCATCAGCCCGACGCGCTGATAGGTCGCGGCCAGCCGCTCGTCGAAGGAGTCCGAGGTCGCGACGACGGGCGCCTCGACCCCGCACACCGCGAGGATGCTCGTGTTACCTAGCCGGTACGTTGCGTTCCCACTCATCTACGTGCCCTCACCCCGCCTGCCGCGCTCACCCCGAGGTGAGGCGGTGCGGATCGTCCCGAAATCAATCCGACGATTGTCTCACGCGTTCTCCGGGCCGCCATCCGGGCCGGAAGGGGCCACGACGTTGGGAACGGCACCCCCGTAGCGCCGGTCGCGGTCGGTGTACTGCTCGATCGCCCGCCACAGGTCGCGCCGGTCGAAGTCGGGCCAGAGCCGGTCCAGGAACACCATCTCGGCGTAGGCGGACTGCCAGACCAGGAAGTTCGACGTCCGCTGCTCCCCCGACGAGCGGACGAACAGGTCGACGTCGGGGATCTCCGGCTCGTCGAGGTAGCGCCGGAAGCGCTCCTCGGTGAGCTTGGCCGGGTCCAGCCGGCCGGCGGCGGCCAGCTCGGCGACCCGGCGGGCGGCGTCGACGATCTCGGCCCGGCCGCCGTAGTTGACGCAGAACTGCAGGGTCAGCACGTCGTTGTCGACGGTGCGACGCTCGGCATCCTCCAGCTCGGCGATCACGCTGCGCCACAGCCGGGGCCGCCGGCCCGCCCAGCGGACGCGCACGCCCAGGGCGTCCAGCTGGTCGCGGCGGCGGCGGATGACGTCCCGGTTGAACCCCATCAGCCAACGGACCTCGTCCGGCGAGCGGTTCCAGTTCTCCGTCGAGAAGGCGTAGGCGGACAGGTACTGGACCCCGACCTCGATGGCGCCCTCGACGACGTCGAAGAGCGCGTCCTCCCCCCGGGCGTGACCCTCCGTGCGCGGCAGGCCGCGGGCCTTGGCCCACCGGCCGTTGCCGTCCATCACGATGGCCACGTGCCGGGGCAGCCGGGCCGGCGACAGCTCAGGGGGCCGTGCCCCGCTGGCGTGGGGCTCGGGGGCCCGCTGCGCCGGGCGGGGGGTCTCGCGGGTCGCGCGCCGCTGCATCCTGGCCATGTGGGGGACACTAGCGAGGTGCCCACCTACCGTGACGACGCGCTGGTGCTGCGCACGCACAAGCTGGGCGAGGCCGACCGGATCATCACCCTGCTGAGCCGTCACCGGGGCAAGGTCCGCGCCGTGGCGAAGGGGGTGCGGCGGACGTCGTCAAAGTTCGGCGCCCGACTGGAGCCCTTCTCCCACGTCGACCTGCAGTTCGCCGTCGGACGCACCCTCGACGTGGTCACCCAGGTCGAGTCGCTGGACGCCTTCGGGCCCGCACTCACCGAGGACTACCCCACCTACACCGCGGGCCAGGTGATGCTGGAGACGGCGGACCGGCTGGTGGTCGAGGAAGGCGAGCCGTCGCTGCAGCAGTACCTGCTGCTGGTCGGGGCGCTGCGGGTGCTGAACCGCGGGACGACCGACGGGCCCCGGCCGGCGTCGATGGTGCTCGACTCCTACCTGCTGCGCGCGCTGGCCGTGGCCGGCTACGCACCCTCGTTCAGCGACTGCGCTCGCTGCGGCCTGGTGGGCCCGCACAGCGCCTTCTCCCCCGCAGCCGGCGGTGTGGTCTGCGAGCGCTGCCGCCCGGCCGGATCGTCCCGGCCCTCACCGGACACCCTGGAGCTGCTGGGTGCGCTGCTGGAGGGCCGCTGGGTCGACACCCGCGAGGTCCCGCCGGGCGCCGCCCGCGAGGCCAGCGGGATCACGTCTGCCTTTGCCACCTGGCACCTGGACCGCAACCTGCGCTCGCTGGTCCACGTCGAGCGCTGAGCTGGCGACTCGAGATGCTGCTGCGCTGTGCCGGGTAGTCACGGCACAACGCAGCAGCGTCTTCAGGTGCAGCTCGGGCAGAGGCGGAACTCGCCCCGCCAGCCGCGCAGCACGAGCACCTCGCCCACCTGCCGGGCGACCAGACACGGCTCACCATTGACGTCGGCCGACCCGTAGCGGAGCGTCACCTCACCGTCGACGGTGGCGTGGTTGTCGCGTCGCATGTCGCGGAACCGGCCCACCCCGTCGTGTCCCAGCCGACCGTCCAGCTCAACCACCAGCCGATACTCCAGAGAGACGACATCACGCCGGTGGCCGTGCCGCGACAGGTTCTGCGGTTCCCCTGCGGGAGCCCGTGCGCCCGTTCCACGTCGCGGAGGTAACGCAGCTCCAGCGGTGACTCGACCCCGAGCCCCACGTCACCGAGGAGCTCGTCGAGGAGCTGTCGGCGGCTGTGCCGGCTGCGGCCCTCGAGCGCCCGGCGGAGGCGCACCACGGTGGTCCGCCGGGTCTGCACCGCTTGGGTGACCCACCCGACGACCTCACGGACGCCGGCTCCGTCGCAGAGGTCCAGCACGGTGTGCTCCAGCGTCAGCCGCGGCGGCTGGCCGGGAGAGCGCGGGGACCGGAACCCAGGCTGCTCACGCCGGAAGACCCAGGGCGGGCGGGAGCTCCCGCGCGAGGTGGGCGGGACGAGGACCTCCAGCGACCGGGGCGGGTCTGGGGTCAGGCCGTGCAGGTGCGCGGCGGCTTCCCCACCGAGCCTGGCTCGAGGACCGCCGAGCAGGATCCCGGCCCAGGCCAGCCCTTCGAACGTCGGTGGCCCGGGTCGGGTGCTGTACACCGGACCTTCCAGCCGCTGCCAGCGGCCGCTGGTCTGGAGCCGAGAGCGCGAGTGCCGGCCCACGCCGAGCAGCTCAGCCTGACCGGCGCTGATGACGTCACCTTGAGCAGCCGCCAGGGCGAGCAGCTCGGGACCAGGGTCGACGCGAGCAAGCACAGCAGAAGCGTGCTGGCTCTGGCATCTCGCGCAGCCGTCATCCACAAGCCGACCAGGACGCTGCTGCGCTGTGCCGCATAGTCACGGCACAACGCAGCAGCGTCTTGGCCGGCGTCAGCGGGCGGTGCGGTTGAGCGCCGAGGTGACGGCCCGCAGGGAGGCCGTGACGATGTTCGCGTCCATGCCCACACCCCAGGCGACGACGCTGTCCTCACCCTCGCCGATCTCGCACTCGACGTAGGCCGCGGCCAGTGCGTCGCCGCCCGCGGAGAGGGCGTGCTCAGCGTAGTCGAGGACGCGCACGTGGTGACCCAGTGACAGCAGCGCATCGACGAAGGCGGAGACGGGTCCGTTGCCCTCGCCGGAGACCTGCCGCTCGCGGCCCCGGTCGACGACGGTGGCCTGGACGGAGTCGTGGCCCCCCGTGGCCGATGCCGCGCTGACCCGCACGAGGTCCAGCGGCATGTCGGCGCCGAGGTACTCGCTGGTGAAGATCTCCCAGAGCCTGGCGGCGCCGACCTCACCGCCGTCGGCGTCGGTGTGGGACTGGACGACCCGGCTGAACTCGATCTGCAGCCGCCTCGGCAGGTCGAGGTTGTGCTCGGACTTCATGATGTAGGCGACGCCGCCCTTGCCGGACTGGGAGTTGACGCGGATCACGGCTTCGTAGGAGCGCCCGACGTCGTGCGGGTCGATCGGCAGGTAGGGCGCTTCCCACCTCAGCTCTGCGACGTCGACGCCCTCGGCTTCGGCCTGGCGGTCCAGCGCCTCCAGGCCCTTCTTGATGGCGTCCTGGTGGGAGCCGGAGAAGGCGGTGTAGACCAGGTCGCCCGCGTAGGGGTGGCGCGGATGGACCGGCAGGTTGGTGCAGTACTCCACCGTGCGACGGATCTCGTCGATGTCGGAGAAGTCGATCATCGGGTCGATGCCCTGGCTGAACAGGTTCATGCCCAGGGTCACCAGGTCGACGTTGCCCGTCCGCTCGCCGTGCCCGAACAGGCAGCCCTCGACGCGGTCGGCCCCGGCCATCAGTGCCAGCTCGGTGGCTGCAGTCGCGGTGCCCCGGTCGTTGTGCGGGTGCAACGAGATCGCCACGTGCTCCCGAGCGCGGACGTGCCGGCTGAACCACTCGATCTGGTCGGCGTAGACGTTCGGCGTCGCCATCTCCACCGTCGCCGGGAGGTTCAGGATGATCTCGCGACCGGCGCTGGGCTGCCAGACCTCCATCACCGCGTCGCAGACCTCGACGGCGAAGTCCAGCTCGGTGCCGGTGAAGATCTCCGGCGAGTACTGGTAGCCGAACGCGACGTCGCCCAGGTGCTGCTCGGCGTACTTCATGACCAGCTCGGTGCCGCGGGTGGCCAGCGCGACGCACTCCGCCTTGTCGACACCGAAGACCACCCGGCGGAACAGCGGCGCCGTGGCGTTGTAGAGATGGATCGTCGCCGCACGGGCGCCCACGAGCGACTCCGCCGTCCGCTCGATCAGGTCCTCCCGGGCCTGGGTGAGCACCGAGATGGTGACGTCGACGGGGATCCGGTCCCCCTCGACGAGCTGCCGGACGAAGTCGAAGTCGAACTGGCTGGCGGAGGGGAAGCCGACCTCGATCTCCTTGTAGCCCATCCGCACCAGCAGGTCGAACATCTTGTGCTTGCGGGCCGGCGTCATCGGGTCGATCAGGGCCTGGTTACCGTCCCGCAGGTCGGTGGACAACCACCGGGGTGCGGCCGTGATCTGCTGCGCCGGCCAGGTACGGTCGGCCAGCTCGATCGGCGGGAAGGATCGGTAGCGCCCGTACGGCATCGGGCTCGGCTGCTGCACCGGCACGGTCTGCGGACGGGTGCCGAACGACGGGGAAGGGGCCGTGCTGGGGGTGGTGGTCATGCTGTCCTCGCTGAGGTGGTGGGGAGCAGGCCGGGCACGCACGGACTCCGCAGCGAGGATGCCAGCCCTTAGCGGGCCTCGCTGCGGCGACGAAGGAGGAGCGCGACGAGGCGCTCGATGCCAGCCATGCCGACACCCTAACCCGGCCCTGCAGCCGAGCCAAGCAGCAGGGCGAAAACCGGTGGCGGGGGCGGGGCGGGCGTAGGCACCCTGAGGGCATGCCTTTCCTACGCGTGCGGCCTGAGGACTCCAGGGCAGTCGCCGCGGCGGTGGAGATCCTGGAGACCTCCCGCCGGGTGGACGACCCATCGGCCCCAGAGCAGTTGGTTCACCAGTACCGGCTCTGGCTGCGTTACGGCTGGGACCTGCACCCTGCCGAGGTCTACCTCTACCGAGCCGAAGCCGAGGCCGCCCCGGTCGGAGTGCTGGCCGTCGACCTCCCGACCCGGGACAACCGACACCTGGTCTGGGCCGACATCACCGTCGACGTGGCGCGACGTCGGGAGGGACACGGGACGGCGATGCTCGAGGAGGTGCTGCGTCGCACCCGCGAGGCATCCCGCAGCACCGTGTGGCTGGGGGGTGCCGCGGACGACCCGGCGCCCGAGGGCTTCCTGACCGGTGCCGGCTTCCACTACGCCAGCCATGACGCGCGCCGTCGCCAGGTGCTGGCCGACGTGGACCGTGCGGAGGTTGGGCGGCTCCGGGCGCAGGCCGAGATCGCCGCCGCCGACTACGACCTGATCCGGCACACCCCGCCGCTGGCCGAGGACCTGCTGGCCGAGCTGGCTCAGGTGACCGCAGCCATCAACGACGCCCCGATGGGTGACCTCACCTGGGAGCCCGAGGTGTTCGACGCCGACCGGATCCGCGACATCGAGGCGGCCGGCGTGGGTCGGGGTGACCGGTTGTACCGGCTGCTGGCCCGGCACCGCACGACCGGCGAGCTGGCTGGCCACACGATGATGTCAATCGACCCGGCGCGGCCTGCCTGGGGCTTCCAGGGCGACACCGCGGTGTCCCGAACCCATCGCGGGCACCGGCTGGGACTGCTGCTCAAGGCCGACATGCTGGACTGGCTCGCTGACGTCGAGCCGCAGCTGGAGCAGGTCGAGACCTGGAACCAGGCCGACAACGGCTACATGATCGCGGTGAACGAGGCGCTGGGCTACCGGTTGGACCGGACCTTCCACCTGTACGAGCTGAGCCTCGACG
>JAABUN010005550.1_pt1 | contig 15519 bp, 18 predicted proteins | sample 5559311 | NCBI WGS metagenome assembly JAABUN01 (sample SAMN10711877, study PRJNA513370) | rock metagenome | isolation source: Antarctica rocks | place: Antarctica: Victoria Land, Siegfried Peak sud
ACCGGCCGGACGTGGTTCGAGGCCAAGCACCAGATCATCCGGGCGGCCGTCCGCCGCTACCTGAAAGACCCACAGATCAGACTCCCGGACCCCGCAACTGCGTAACTCCTATCCTACTATGGTTATTAAAAAGTTGTGCCGAGGCGACCAATGGACCCCAGCAGTTTTCGGCCCGACGCCCCCGGCCGAGTGTGTCGTTCGACCCAGGGCCACTGGGAGTATCATCCCGACCCGCTACCGCCCCGCCTGAACTACACGGCCGAGTTGGTGCAGTCGCTTTCTCGGGCGGACCAGGCGCTGGGGTCGCTGCGTGCCCTGGGCAGCTTGATGCCGAACCCGCACCTCCTGATCCGCTCGTTCATCCGCCGGGAGGCCGTGTTGTCGAGTCGAATCGAGGGGACGGTCACGCAGTTGGGCCAACTCCTGATGTTCGAGGCCGAGGCCGACCCGGGCACGCCGGGCGAAGACTTGGCGGAGGTCCTGAACTACGTTGCGGCGCTCGACCATGGCCTGGCTCAACTCGCGGCCGGGGTGCCGCTTGGGCTGTGGCTCCTCCGGGACATCCACGCGCGGCTGATGAGCGGCGTGCGGGGCCACGACAAGCGGCCGGGGCAGTTCCGCAACTGTGCGGTCCTGATCGGGCGGACGAACCGGTTTGAGAACGCCCGGTTCGTCCCGCCGGACCACCCGCAGGTCGAGCCGCTGATGCGCGACCTCGAGGGGTTCCTCCGGGCACCGGGGCCGCTGCCGGTGGTCGTCCAGCTCGCGCTCGCGCACTACCAGTTCGAGGCCATCCACCCGTTTATGGACGGCAACGGCCGGCTCGGCCGGCTGCTGATTACGCTCCTGCTATGCGAACGGGGGGTGTTGCCGCACCCCCTGCTGTACCTGTCGGCCTACCTGGAAGCCCACAGCCGGGAATACCGGGATGGGCTGTTGGAGGTCAGCCAGACTGGCGACTGGGGCGGGTGGGTCCAGTTCATCGCCCACGGCGTGGCCGAGCAGGCGGAGGACGCCGTGGCCCGGGCCGTCCGTCTGATGGACCTGCGGGAGCAGTACCGGCGGCGGACCCAGGCGGCGGGCGGGCCGGCACCCGTCCTCGACCTGATCGACCGGCTGTTCACGTCCCCGGCGGTGACGGTGACCGGGGTGGAACGCCTGCTGACCGTCGCCTACACGACTGCCCAGCGATACATCAACGGGCTGGTCGCGGAGGGCGTGCTGGCCGAGGCGACCGGCCGGCCCCGCAACCGCGTGTACATGGCCCCCGAAATCTTCCGGCTGCTCGGCGCGACCCCGGACGAGTGACTCACGCCCGCCAGAACCGCCCCAAGTCCCGCCGCGCGAAGCTCGCCAGCCCCCGCGCCGCCGCCAGGCTCTTCTTTGCCTTCGCCCGCCGGCCGGTCAGCGTCCGCGCCGTCGCCTGCAGCAGCTTGCCGGCGATCTGCAGCGGCGTGTCGAGCGTCACCAGCAGCTTGTATCCCGTCAGGGCACTCCGACCGACGCCGGCCTTGCGGAAGTAGTGAACGTACCCCACCGCCACGTTCGGGCCGCTGAAGTTCACGTTCGCCCGGCTCGCCACCCGGCCGTGGTGCAGCACTTCCACCTGCGAGAAGTACACCACCCCGTGCCGGCGGTTGACTTGCGCACTCAAGTCGAGGTCTTCGCCGCCGAAGCGGTAGCGCTCGTCCCACCGGCCGCTCGCCTCGAACGCGGCGCGGGGGAGGAAGACGGCCGCCCCCATTAATACTTCCACGGGGCGCACCCCCGACGGGTCGAAGGTGCTGCGGCGGTAGCGGTAATACGCCCGGCGGAACAGCCCGGTCCAGCGTAGCACCGTCACCCGGTGGAGCATCGCCGCGAGCGTCGGCTTGGTCCGGTAGCTGATCTGGCAGGTGCCGTCCGCCCCGCGCAGGCGGGGGCCGATCATGCCGACCCGCGGGTGCTTCTCGGCGTAGGCGGCGAAGGCGCTCAGGCCGCCGGCGGGGACTTCGGTGTCGTTGTTTAGGAAGAAGAGGTAGCGGCCGCGGGCCAGGTCGGCGGCCTGGTTGTTCCCCCGGCTGAACCCCAGGTTGGCGGCGTTGCGTAGCAGATGCACCTGCGGGAACTCGTCGGCGACCATGTCGGCCGCCCCGTCGGTGCTAGCGTTGTCGACGACGACGACCTCGAACGCCACCCCCTGCGGCCTGTCGTAGAGTGACGCCAGGCACGCGCGCAACATGTCGACACAGTTCCAGTTGACGACACACACCGACACGACGGGCACGCCGACGGCGACGGCAAGTTGCGGTGGGGCGGCGGTGGCAGGCATCCGGGCGACCCCAAGAACCGGCGGGACTTCACGCGAGCCGGGGGGTTTACCGGACGCCGGAGCTGGCGTCAATGCGGACCCGGCGAGCGGGGGGCGTTAGCCCCCTGAGTCTTGCGCCCACTTGCCGCACCGTCACGGGCGCAAGACTCTAGGGGGGCTACCGTCCCCGCTCGCCGGGTCACTTCATTCGGCCACGATGGTGAAGTCGAGTACGTTCTCCCGGCCCGCAAGCACCTCACGGCTTACTCCCGAGAGGTCGGGCCGGCGTAGGTCGGCCGGGAACGGGCTGACGTACCCGGACGGGGCGTCGGAGAAGGCGACCCGGTACCACCCCGGTGGCACTCCCAGCGACACGCCCGGCGGGGCACCGGGGGCGGCCGGCGGCGCGGGGGCGAGTTCGTACCGGCCGTCGGCGTCTAGCCGGGCGGCGACGGCACGGCCGCGACCCCCCTTGTCGAAGTCGGGAGCGAAGACCACCAGCCCGCCCGCGAGCGGTCGCCCCTGGAACAGGACTTGGCCGCGGACCGGGGCCGGGGCCGGGGGCACTGACCGGGTACACCCAACGGCCGTCAGCCAGAGCATCACACAGGCCACGGCGAGGCGTGTCGGCATGGTCGGCTCGCGGGGGGTGGGGGAAACCGGGCGGAGTCTACCGGGTGATCGGCCTGGCGAACAGCGGAGGTTGAGCAGGGGTGTTCGGATTGACGCGGCGGGCGGGCGGGGTTAAAACTCGCCCGCCAACCACCCGGGGCGGGCACCAGGACGCCCACAACCCCCCGGCCGCGGGCCGCACTGTCGGCCCCGGAAACCGCATAGGAGGCGTGTCGTGAAGCGTGCGTTCGTCTACTCGTTGACCCTGGCCGGCCTAGTGTTCGCTGGCGCGGCATCGGCCCAGGCTCCGGCCCAACCCCCGGCGGGGGCGGCCCCGAAGCCGATGACCGGCAAGGTGGCCGTGTTCAACGTCGCCAAGGTCATGCGCGACTACAAGAAGTGGCAGCACTTCGCCGGCGTCATGAACACCAAGCGCACGGAGGCGGCCGCCACCCTGGCCAAGTCCCGCGCCCAGATCACCGAACTCCAGAGCGCGGCCCAGATCGAGAAGCTGCCGAGTAAACAAGAAGAGATCGCCAAGAAGTTGGTCGAGGCCCAGCGGGTGTTCGAGGACACCCAGCGGACGATCGGCAAGCAACTCGACGACGAGTCGGCCGCGTACCTCCGGAACCTGTTCGTCGAAATCCAGCGGTGCGTCCAGGCGGTGGTCGAGTCGAACGGGTTCGACTTGGTGTTCGCTTACCCGGACGCGATCACCTCGGAGGAGCGGACCAGCCCGATGTACTTCGACCTGAAGCTCCGGCCCCAGGCGGCCATGCCGTTCTACGTCAGCCCCGGGGCGGACATGACGGACATTTTGATCGAGACGCTGAACAAGAACTTCCCGCCGCCGGTCACCCAGGCCGGGGCCACGGCCCCCGCTCCGGGTGCGCCGGCCAAGTAGACGGAAACCCGGCGGTTTCTCGGCCCGCCGGCGGGACAATTCCGCCGAAATTGGGTAAGCTGCACAGTGCGGATGAAGTATCCTCCCCGACCGGCCCGATAGTTGCCACTATCCGGTTCGGCCGGGCGGTGCAAGCCTCGGCGGCCCCCAACGCCCGTGAAAGTCAGGCCTTACGCTCAGAAAGCGGGCACCGTGCGCCAGATCGGCTACAGACACCAGCGGACGCTCGCGGCCCCGGCCGTCGTAAACGGCACCGGGTTCGTCACCGGGGCGCACGCCCGTGTCCGTTTCTGCCCGGCCCCGGCCGACACGGGCCTCGTGTTCGTCCGGACCGACCTGCCCTACCGGCCGCTCACCCCGGCCCGGCCGGACCGGGTCACGAGTACCACCCGCCGGACCACCCTCGGCACGGTCGAAACGGGCGTCACCCTCGTGGAACACGTCTTGGCCGCCCTCGCCGGGCTGCGGATCGACAATTGCGTGATCGAACTCGACGCGGCCGAGCCGCCGGGCCTCGACGGGTCGGCGGCCGGGTTCGTCGAGGCACTCGCCGATGCCGGGGTCGTCCTTCAGTCCGCCCGCCGGCCGATTTGGACGCCGGTCGCCCCGGTCGTAGCCAGTCACGGTGGGGCGACCATCACCCTACACCCGGCCGTCGGCGGCGACTGCGGGCTGCGGGCGAGCTACATTCTCGACTACGGCCACCGGGCGGCCATCCCCCGCCAGGCGTACACGCTAGCCATCTCCCCCGAAACGTTCGCCCGCGACGTGGCCGGGTGCCGGACGTTCCTGCTGGACCACGAGGCCCGGGAGTTGCGCCGGATGGGCGTCGGTCGTCATCTCACCGCCGCCGAGGTGCTGGTGTTCGGCCCCGGCGGGGTCATCGGCAACCGGCTGCGGCACGCCGACGAGCCGGCCCGGCACAAGGTTCTCGACATCGTCGGCGATTTGGCGTTGTCCGGGTTCGACATCGCCGGTCACCTGGTCGCCTACCGTTCGGGCCACGCGCTGAACGTGGCCCTGGCCGGCAAGCTGGCGGCCGCGGCGGTCGATGCCGATACCGACGACCGAGACGTGATCCTCCCGGCGCGGGGGTTTCTACCCCCCCGCCGCGTCATCCAGCGGGCGGCCTGAGTATGCGTGGGTTGTTTACGCCGGCTGCCCCGCGGGTGTTTCACGCGGACCGCCACGACGAGCGGTCCGCCCCCGCGGCCGTCCGGCTCCCCGGCGTCCGGCCAAGGATGGCCCGGCTGCCCCTGCGACGAAGGCTAGGGACGGCATGAAGCGGTTGCGCATGGCGGTCCTCGGCGTCGGCCACCTCGGCCAGCACCACGCCCGCATCCTGGCCCAATTCCCCGATGTGGAACTGGTCGGCGTCGTCGATGCCGACCCGGCCCAGGCCGACGCCGTCGCCGGCCGCCTCGGCACCCGCGCCTACGACACGTTCGAGCCGCTGCTTGACGCCGTCGACGCGGTGACGGTCGTCACCCCCACGAGCTTCCATTACCCCGTGGCCGCCGAGTTCCTCCGCCGCGGCGTGTCGGCCCTCGTCGAGAAGCCGATCTGCAAGTCGGTCGACGAGGCCGACGAACTGATCGCCCTGGCCCGGGAGAGCGGGGCGGCGCTCCAGGTCGGGCACATCGAGCGGTTCAACCCGGCGTTCGAGGAACTCGCCCGCCGGCCGATCACCCCGAAGTTCATCGAGTCCGAGCGGCACGGCCCCTTCACAGGCCGCAGCCTGGACATCGGGGCCGTCTTGGACTTGATGATTCACGACCTCGACCTGATTCTCGCGCTGGTGCCGGGGCCGGTCCGGGACGTTCACGCCGTCGGCGGGGCGGTCCTCGGCGGCCACGAGGACATGGTCAACGCTCGCATCGTGTTCGAGACCGGCTGCGTCGCCCACGTCACCGCCAGCCGGATCAGCGCCCGGCCCAAGCGGCGGTTACGCATCTGGGCACCCGAAGGCTACGCCGGCATCGACTTCGTCAGCCGCAAATTGCACTTGGTGCAGGCCAGCGACGAGGTCCGCCGGTCGGGGCTGCGGGTCGACCGGATGGACGGCCCTGCCCGGTCCCGCCTCAAAGACGAGGTGTTCGGCCGGCACTTGGAAGTCCAGCACGTCGAGAGCGACCGCCGCGGCGACCAGTTGACGGCCGAACTGCGGCACTTCGTCGATTGCGTCCGGACCGGCGAAACCCCGCGAGTGACGGGCGAGGCCGGCCGGGACGCCCTGGCCCTGGCCCACCGCGTGCTCGATAGCGTCCGCGGTCACCAGTGGGAAGGCACCGCCGACGGGGCGATCGGGCCGAACCAGATGCCGGCCCCGGCCGGCCATTTGTTCGACCGGCCGAAGTCGCAGAGCGAAGCGGCCTGATCGTTCGCAGTTGTGGGCAGGACACTTCCCGGTACGGCAGCGGCAGCGGCAGGAGCTGGATGCGTCAGCATCCGGGTTCTAATCCCGTAACGGCCCCGGACGGTGTCGCATCCGGCTGCTGGCCTACTACCTTCGGCACGCCCCTTGCTGATATTCTGTACAGTAGTAGCCGTGCGAGGCCCGATGGGGTTCGGGCCGCGGCCGCTCCAGCATTTCGAGAGGTGTCCCGTGCCGACCCGCAAGACCAAGCCCGCCGCCGATGTCGCCCCGACCGACGACCCGACGGCCGTCAAAGACCCCGCCACCTGGACCACCGGCGGCGAGCCGATGACCGGGGCGCAGGAGTCCTACGTCCACACCCTCGCCCGGCAGGCCGGGGAAGAGGAAGAACTGCCGCCGGACATGACCAAGGCCGAGGCGTCGGAGAAAATTGACGAGTTGCAGGAGAAGACCGGTCGGGGGAAGACCGGCCCGAAGGGGCCGTCGCCGGCCAAGAAGGGGAAGTGATCGCACGCCTCGTCAGCCGGGCGTGTCAACCTTCCGCATGCCTCGCCCGCGCGGGGTAGGACACGACGTTGAGACACTCGGTGTATTGCATCGGGTCAGCCGCTAATTCCGGCGACTCTATGCCAGGTTCAGCAATAGTACATCGAGGGACTTGACGGCGAGTCGGTCAAGGAGCGTCATGGCGATCGTAGGATGCACGTAGAAGGTGAAGCGGCTGAGTTGGTCTGCATAGCTTGCGGCGACGGTAGAGAACCAGCGGACGCCTCGACCTCGGCGAGCGTGGAGGGGGTAGACGAGGAAACCGGCGGCGAGGTGGGCGGGGACGGCCTTGTTGCGGAACGTGCGGCGGTCGGCACTTGCACCGATGATAGCCACGGTCCGGCCAGCGGGATGGACATATTCGGTCCGCGTTCTGCCGCCGAGGTCAGGCATGGCCGTTGGCTTCGGCCGGCGGCGGGACACCGGGAGCCTTTTTGCCGTGGATCGCCTCGTACACCTCTTCTCGGTGGACGGGCACGTCCTTCGGGGCAACGATACCGAGGCGGATTTTGTCCCCGCGGATTTCGATGACCGTGATTACGATGTCATTGTTAATGACGATCGACTCGTTTTTTTTCCTGGACAGCACGAGCATGGAAGCCTATCTTTCGAGTCAGCGAAGTAGGTTCGGGCGGTGCCAATCCACCGTTCGCGGGTAGCCGGGTCATTCTCCAAGCTCCCCAGACCCGCCCCGGCCGCCGGACATCACCCGGCCGTCGGAGCTGTCACAGATCATACGATCGCTACGCCCCAAGCGCTCCGTTCAGGTGCATACGGAGTCCATCACGTCCTCATAGGACTTCGTGCGCGGACGGCGAGCATCTCGCACCTCTTAATGTAAAAACGGGCAATCTGCGCTGTCAAGCCGGACCGGACGATTTCTGGACGCGGCCACGGATTATACCCTGCCCATTCAACCCATGTTAACATTTAGTTAACCGACGGTCAGGGCGTCTCCGCTCCCGTCTGGCGGACGGCCGCTGCCTGGTCGCGGTAGTAACTGGCCCACCGCCGGACAGTTGGGTCGGCGTCGGCCGCGGCTAGTGTTTCGACCCAGCCGGCGAACTGTAGCCGGCTCTCGGCCGCCACCCGGGCCGTCCCGAGCCGCACCGCCGGGTCGGCGTCCCGACTCAGGCGTTCGAGCCACGGGCCGGGGTCGGTGACCCCCGCCGCGCCGGTCGCCAGGTCACTGAGGAGCGCCAGCCGTTCGGCCAGTTCGGGATGCGTCAGTTGCCGGGCGAGCGAGATTTGCCCGAGGTCCAACCCGCGGCTGGCCAGCGCCGCGGCGCTCAGGTCGCGGACCTCACCGTCGGCGTCGTGCAGGCAGCGGAACAGATCTTCGGGGGTGACGACCGCCGCCCCGTCGTCCCCGGCCGGGCCGACGGCTAACAGCGCCGCCTTGCGGACGGCCGGGTCGGCGTCGGCCAGGAGTGGCACGACATCTCCTTTCAGGCCAACGACATGCGCCTGGCGGACGGCGGCCCGCTTGACCCCCGCCGGGGCGTCGGCCGCCAGCCCGGTCTGGACCACGTCCCGGCAGTACGCCGCGGCGTCGGCCCCCCGCGCCAGCTCGGGAATCAGGTCGAGGAGTTCGGCCCGGCCGGCCGCCGAGGCTCCGGCGAACCCGGCGAACGCCGGCCGGGATAGGTCGGCGTATTTCGGGTCCGTCGGCGTGGTGCCGGCCAGCCGGTCGCGGAGGCACGCCGCCGCCAGTCGGCACGCGGCTTCGTCGTCCCGGGCGAACTCCGCGGCGACCACGTCCGCGCCGGCGGCCCCGAGGTCCAGCAGCCTGTGGAGGGCCGCCGTGCGGGCTTCGTCGCCGTCGGCGGTACGGAGCCGGTACGAAGCGTATCGGGCACTCAGCGTGGACCGGAACACGACGCCGGTGCCGGCCAACACCAGGCCGCCGACGACGAGGATGGCGAAGCCGCGTTTTAGCCACAACTTCGGGCGGGGCGGGGTCATGCGGAGCCTCCGGCGGGGTGGGGAACGGGGCCGGCGACGATACGCCAACGGCCGTCCGGCGCGAAGGCCAGCGGGACCGGCCGGCGACGGCCGGCGTCATGAGTCCCTCCCGCTTGGTGCCGGCACGATCGGGGTATGCTGCAAGCAGGCGGACTGGGGTCGTGCGTCGAGTTCTGGGGGTGTTCGCGGTGGCAACGCTCGTTCACGAGGTGTGGGAAGCGGTCGACGAGACCGGAATGGTGCTGCATACCTGCTGCTTGGCCGGTCCGTTGGGGGACGGGTGCCGAGTCACCCTTGCCCCGGCCGCACGGTTAATCGCGGCGTTCGAGGCCGGCTGCCACTCCGAGGCGATGACCATTTACAACCTCCTTCTCGGGCGGGAAGCTTACTGCACCGACCAAGCGTCGGACCACCAACCTTACCCCGAGGAGGGGCGGACCGAGCGGCCGGCCTACTTGGCGGGTGATGTCTAGACGAATCCGCGGCCCGGCTCGATTCCCGTCCCCCGACTCACGCCCCCCAACCCGCCGTGCCGATTGAAGCGGTTGCCAGGTCGTGTAGAATCGGGGCCGCCCCGCGGGAGGTGTTCCGTGCCGATGCCCCGTTTCGCCGGGGGGTTCGCCCCCCGTTTCCTGCTCGCCTCCGGGCTGGCCGCCGCTCCGGTCTTCGTCGCCCCGGCGGCTGACCCGAAGCCGCGCAAAAACGCCGGCGAGCCGAATCCCGCATTCCTCGACGCCATCCCGGCCCCGTACCGGCCGGCCGTGGCGGCCGTCATCCGCACCCCGACCATTTCCGCGAAGGGGTCCGAAAAGGCGTTCGTCGCCCGGCCGGCCGAGTACGACTTCCTCGTCGACCACCCGGACCGGGCGGCGGTCGCGTGGCGGCGGCTCGACATCCCGTGCGTCGCCATCACCGACCTGGGCAACAACCGCTGGGCGTGGACCGACGACAACGGGAGCGAATTGACCTGGCAGGTGGTCGCCAAGTTCGCCGACGGCGTGGTCTGGCTGGCGTCCGGCCACGTCAAGGCCGGGCCGGTGCTGCCGGTCGTCCCGGTCCAGGCCGTGGCCGTCCTGCGCTACCCCCGCACCCCCCTCGACGGCGACCCGACGGCGGCCTTGTTCGAGCCGTCGGTCCACGTTTATGCCCAGACCGACAGCCGGGCGGCGACGACCCTCCTCCGCATCGCCGGCCCGGCCGCCCCGCGGATGGCCGAACAGGGGGCGGAGCAACTGATGTTATTCTTCTCCGGCCCGGCCCGTTGGGCGCACGAACACCCGGCGGACGCGGCCCGGCTGCTCGCGCCGGCGGGCGGGAAGTAGCACCGGGACGGACCACTCGCTAGAAAAAGCCCCACGCCATTCCGCACGGGGGCAGCCGATGCCGGAGCCGGAACGCTGGACCTACGCCCGGGCCGGGCTGGACCTCGCCGCCTACGCCCGGACGATGGCCGGCATCCAGCCGCTACTCGCCCGCACCTGGGACCGCCGGGTGCTGCCTTCGCCCTTCCCGGCCCGGCAGGGCGGCAAGGGGGCGGGCGGGTTCGCCAGCCTGTTCGACCTCGACCCGGACGGCCGGTACCGGCACCCGGTCATGGTCACCTGCACCGACGGCGTCGGGTCGAAGCTCAAGGTCGCGCAGATGCTCGGCCGGTTCGACACGGTCGGCATCGACCTGGTGGCCATGTCGGTCAACGACCTGATCTGCACCGGCGGTGAGCCGCTGGTTTTCCTCGATTACCTGGCCATGCCGGCCGACGACCCGGGCTTGACGGCAGCGCTGCTGAAGGGCATCAGCGACGGCTGCCTTGAAGCGGGTTGTGCGCTGGTCGGCGGCGAAACCGCCATCCTGCCCGACTTCTACCGGCCCGGCGACTTCGACCTGGCCGGGTTCTGCGCCGGTGTCGTCGAGCGCGATGCCGTCATCGACGGGTCGGCGATTCGGCCCGGCGACCAACTGATCGCGCTGCCGGCGAGCGGACTGCATTCGAACGGCTATACCCTGGCCCGGCGGATCGCGTTCGAGGCGGCCGGCCTGACGGCGCACGAAACAGTGCCCGAACTGCGTAGCACAGTCGGCGAGGTACTGCTCACGCCGACCCGTATTTACGTCAAACAAGTCCGAGACGTGGTGGCCGCGCTGCCGGTCACGGGGTTGGCCAACGTCACCGGTGGGGGCGTGCCGGACAACCTCGCCCGCATCCTGCCGCCGGGGTGCCGAGCGGTCGTCCGCCGCGGGTCGTGGCCGGTGCCGGTGGTGTTCGGCTGGCTGCAGCGGGTCGGGAACGTCGCCGACGCCGAGATGGACCGGGTGTTTAATATGGGCGTCGGGTTCGTCGTCGTCGCCCGGCCGGACGCGGCCGACGCGGTCCAGGCCCGTCTCGGCGAGGCGTACCGGATCGGCGAGGTCGTCGCCGGTGAAGCCGGCGTCGAGGTCGTGGGGCCGTGATCGCGTATCTGAACGGGGCGTTCGTCCCGCCGGCCGAGCTGCACGTCGGGTACGCCGACGCCGGGTTCGTGTCCGGCGTGACCGTTACCGACTTCTGCCGCACCTACGGCCGCCGGCTGTTCCGCTGGCCGCTGCACCTGGCCCGGTTCCGCCGCGACTGCGCGGAACTCGGCATCCCCCTGCCCCCGTCCGACGCGGAGATGACGACCGCCGCCGAACGGCTCGTGACGCATAACGCCCCGCTGTGCAGCACGGCCGAGGTTGCGGTCATCTCCTTCGCTACGCCGGGACCGCTCGGTTACCTGACCGGGTCGGGGGCCGACGGCCCGCCGACAGTCGGGATGCACACGCTGCCGCTTGATCCGGCTAGGTATGCACGATTCTTCGCCGACGGCGTGACCCTGGTTAGTGCCGGCCAGATGCCCGAATCGGACATGCTGCCGGCGGGCGTCAAGCACCGCAGCCGGCTGCATTGGTGGTTGGCAGGTCGCTCGCCGGACGTGCCGCCCGGTGCCGTCCCGGTGCTGTTATCCGCCGCTGGGGTGGCCGACGCCGCGATCGGGAGCGTGGTCATCGTCCGCGGGGACACGGTGATTCGGCCGCCGGTCGGGGCGGTGCTCGAAGGCGTCAGCCTGGAAGTGCTGGCCGAGGCGTGTGCGGCGTGCGGGTTGCGATTCATGGAAGCGGCCGTCGACTTCAGCCGCCTGTGTGGCGGGGTTGACGCGGACGAGGTGTGGCTGACCGGGAGCGGGTTCGGTGTGGCCGGCGTGCGGGAGGTGCGGCACGGCGACGCCCGGCGGACGTTCGCTTGGCCGGGGTCGAGGCTGCGGCAGGTGGAGGCGGCGTGGGCGTAAGTCTTTCAGAGCCGCGCCCGTCAGGAAGCGGCTGCTTCCCGAGCGAGGCCACAAAGTCGGTGACTACGGGCCGCCTTGGCAGAGGCCGTCACTCGTGAACAGCGGAGCGGCCTCGCTCAGGAAGCGGCCGCTTCCTGACGGGCGCGGCTCTGAAAGACTCACCCCATCTCGACCCGCAACTGCACCGTCCCGACCTGTACGATGTCGCCCGGTTGGAGGCCGCGCGGCTGGCCGGGGTGAAGCCGGGTCCGGTTGACGAACGTCCCGTTCAGACTCACCAGGTCTTCGACCGCCAGCCCGCCGTCCTCGAACTCGACGACGGCGTGCTGCCGGCTGGTCCAGATGCGTTCGATCGGCTCCTGGCCGGTCAGGTCCATGTCGATGGGTTTCTCCCCGGTCCGGCCGAGGTAGTTCTTGCCGGGCATCAGCGGGAACGCCACGTTGGCCCGTTCGCCCCGGACTACCACTAGCCGAGGCTTGAGGGCCGGGAGTGGGGCCGACGGCGGCGGCGTATCGGCCGGGTCGGCCGGGTCGGCCGGCTTAACGTGCGGCGGGAGTTGGGAAGCGGCCACGGTCACCACCGGGGCGGCGGCCGGGTCCGGGGTCGTTGCGGCAGCCGATCGTCCGCACTCCAGGCAGCGGGTGCCGTCCGGCGTGACGGTGGTCGCGCAGTGGGGGCAAATCACCATGACGACTCCCGGAACGAGGGTGGACGGCCACCTAACCCTAGAGCGAGAACTGGCCGCCGGCGGCGGGGACGCGCGGATTTGCCGGGCCTGCGGCCGATGTTACGTCGACGGGTCGGTAGCTTCGTCGAAGCGGAGGCGGTTGCCGAAAGGGTCAGTCACCTCCATCCCCTTCGAGGCGTGGAACGTCGCTTCGACCGCCGGCCGCGCGAACGGGTAGTCCCGGGCGGTGATTTCGCGGTGGAAGGCGTCCAGGCCGGTCACGCGGACGAACACGGTCGACCCGGGGCAGGCGTCGCCGTGGTGTTCGGTCAGGTGGAGGACGCACCCGCCGCGGGAGATTTGGAGGTAGGCCGGCGCGGCGGCGTCGAACCGGTGGACCCAGTCGACGGCGAACCCGAGGAAGCCGGCGTAGAACTCGGTGGCCTTGTCTAGGCTGAAGATGCGGAGGACGGGGATCGTCTGATGGGCGTGCATCGGCGGTGATACCTCACCGGGGCCGGGCTACTCGAACACGCTGGCCGCGACTGCCCCGGCCACGTCGGTCAGACGCTCGTCCCGGCTATTGTGGCGGACGGTCAACTGCTCGTGGTCGAGGCCGAGCATCCACAACAGCGTGGCGTGGAAGTCGTTCACCGTGACGCGGTTCTCGACGGCTTTGAGGCCGAAGTCGTCGGTCGCCCCGATGCTCGTGCCCCCCCTGGTGCCGCCGCCGGCCAGCCACATGGTATAGCCCAGCGGATTGTGGTCGCGCCCCTTCGACCCCTGGCTGTTCGGCGTCCGGCCGAACTCGCTACACCAGACCACGAGCGTGTCCTTCAGCAGGCCGCGGCGTTTGAGGTCGGTGAGCAGCCCAGCGATGGGTTTATCGACGTGGCCGCACATCTTCTCGTGGTTCTGGTTCACGTCGTCGTGGGCGTCCCACTGCCAACTCAGGGGGCCGCCGCCGGAGTACACCTGGACGAACCGCACCCCGCGCTCGACCAGCCGCCGGGCGAGTAATAGCCGGGTGCCGAAGTCGCGCGTCCGGGCCTCGTCGACGCCGTACAACGCCTTCGTCTCGACCGTCTCGCGGGCCAGATCGACGGCTTCGGGCGCGGCCGACTGCATCCGGAAGGCGAGTTCGTAGCTGGCGGCCCGGGCGTCCCAGTCGGCGTCGGGGGCGGACGGCTTGGTCGCGGCGTTGAGCTGGCCGATCAAGTCGAACGTGGCCCGGTTGCGGTCGGGCGTCACCCCGGCCGGCGGGAGCAGGTTCAGGACCGGTGACGCCCCCCGGCGCAGGAGCGTCCCCTGATACACCGCCGGCAGGTAGCCCGCCCCCCAGCACGGGGCACCCCCTTCGGGCACCCCCTCCGGCTGCGGCATGACGCAGTACGCCGGCAGGTTCTGGTTGACCGTCCCGAGGCCGTAAGTGACGTAAGAGCCGAGCGACGGGTGGCCGACCAGGGTGCGGCCGGTGTGCAGTTCGTACATCGCCGGGGCGTGGATGGTCGAACTGCCGACGCAGCTTTTCAGGAAACAGATGTCGTCGACGCACCCGCTCAGGTGTGGCAGCAGGTCGCTCACCCACTGGCCGCTCTGGCCGTGCTGCCGGAACGTGCGGGTCGAGCCGAGGACGGTTTCCTTGCCGCTGGTGAACTGGCTGACCGGCCGGCCGGTCGAGGGGGGAAGCGGCTGGCCGTGGAACTTCGTCAGGGCCGGCTTCGGGTCGAACAGGTCCATCTGGCTCGGGCCGCCGGTCATGAACAGGAAGATGACACGCTTGGCCAGCGGTTCGTGGTGCGGCGACTTGACGGCGAGGGGTCCGGCGGGCGAAGCGTCGGCGCGGGCGGTCAAGTAGGACAGGGCCAGCCCGCCGAGGCCGCCGCCGGCCCGCAGGAGAACATCGCGGCGTGAAAGGACTGGCGGCAGGTGTTGCATATATCATCAGACGATACCCGGCCTCGTCGGCACGGGCAAGCGGCGGGGCCGACGGCCAACCTGGGGGGCGGGTCATGAAGTGGGTAGCACTGGTCGCGCGGGTACTGGTCGGCGGGATGTTCGTGTATTCGAGCGTGGCATGGGCACTCAACCTTATGCCCCCGCAGGAGCCGCCGAGCGCACAAGCGGGGTCGTACCTCGGGGCGCTGGTCGGCAAGCCGGAGGGGTCGCCGCTGTACATGCAGGTGGTGAAGGCGTGCGAGTTCGTCGACGGGCTGCTGGTGCTGAGCGGCCGGTTCACGCCGGTCGGCCTGGTGCTGGTGACGCCGGTGGCCGTGAATATCGCGCTTTTCGAGATGGCCCTTGCTGGCGGCAAGCCGGGGCCGGGGGTGATCCTGACGCTGCTGTGCGTGTTCCTGGTCTGGGCGTACCGGCGGGCGTTCGCCCCGGTGTTCGCGCCGCAGCCGGTGGTGTAAACGACGAAGCCCCGCGAGGGAATCGCGGGGCTTCAGGCTAAGTGACGGGACTTGAACCCGCGACCCCGGGAATCACAATCCCGTGCTCTAACCAGCTGAGCTACACCTAGCATCTCCCCGCATCATACCTCGCCCCGGCCGGCCGGCAAGGGGACGGACACGCCCGCCGGCGGGTGGGTTCACCCGCTCATCTTCCGACCCAGCAGCGGCGCGAACTGGCGCAGTTGCCCCATCACCAAATCCAGCCCGGCGTAGTCGAGCGACTGCGCCCCGTCCGAGAGTGCCTGGTCCGGGGTCGGGTGGACCTCCACCAACAGGCCGTCGGCCCCGGCCGCCAATGCCGCCAGGCTCATCGCCGGGACGTAGGCCCGCTTGCCGGTGCTGTGGCTCGGGTCGACGAACACCGGCAGGTGCGACAGCGCCTTCGCGGCCGGGACGACG
>JAABUN010005551.1_pt1 | contig 15517 bp, 13 predicted proteins | sample 5559311 | NCBI WGS metagenome assembly JAABUN01 (sample SAMN10711877, study PRJNA513370) | rock metagenome | isolation source: Antarctica rocks | place: Antarctica: Victoria Land, Siegfried Peak sud
GATCATGCGCATGTACCTGATGTGGGCCGAGTCGAAGAGGTACAAGGCCGAGATCATCGACCGCGAGGAGGGGGACGTCGCCGGCATCCAGACGGTGACGATCCACATCAAGGGCGAGTACGCCTACGGCTACCTCCGGTGCGAGTCGGGGGTCCACCGCCTGGTCCGGATCAGCCCATTTGGCACCGCCGACAAGAGGCAGACGTCGTTCGCCTCGGTCGACGTCCTCCCCGAGATCGACGACACGATCGACATCGTGCTCCGCGACGACGAGCTGAAGCGCGACGTCTTCCGGTGCGGCGGCCCGGGGGGACAGCACCAGAACAAGACCGAGTCGGGCGTGAGATACACTCACGTCCCGTCGGGCATCGCCGCCGAGTCGCGGAGCGAACGCTCGCAGCACAAGAACGACGCCCTGGCCCTGGCCCTCCTGAAGGCCAAGATGGTCCGCGTGGAAGAGGAGAAACGCGAGGCCGAATTCGCCCGGGTCTACGACGAGAAGGGGGAGATCAGCTTCGGCAGCCAGATCCGCTCGTATGTCCTCCAACCGTACCAGCTCGTCAAGGACCTGCGGACCGGCCAAGAGTCGGGCAACCCGCGCGCGGTGCTCGACGGCGCCCTCGACGGCTTCATCGAGGCGTATCTGCGCATGAAGCTGGCCAAGGGGGAGGCGAAGAAGGCGTGAGCCGCCGGGCCCTCCCAGAGATCATCGAGATCGAGTCGGACGAAGGGCGGAGGTCCATCGTCACTCCGGGTCTCCGCCTGACGTTCCACTGGGACGGCGACCGCTGGTCGCACCGCCTGGAAGCCAACTCGGCGCCGGTCGCCTTCTGCCTGGCCCGCTCGATCGAAGCGGGGCCGGGCGAGGACGACCCCGCGCACATCGCCAGCCCCGTCTACCAGCACCTCGCCTTCCAGCGCGGAGGCTCCGGCGTCCAGGCGCTGCTCGTCGGCCAGGCCGGGGCACGCCACGACTCGGCCGCCTTCACGGTCCGCGAGGAAGCCGAGGGCGTCATCGTCGAGGCGGATGTCGCCAGCCGATGCCGGTCGTCGGAGCCGGCCCCGTGTTGCGCGTACGTCGTCGCCGCGGCGCCGGGAGACCTCCGGGACGCCGGCCCCGACCGGATCGTCTGGGAGCTCGCTGCGCCCGCGGCCGGTCGGCTCGTCTTCGAGTCGGCGACGACTCCCGCCCCCCCGGCTCGCGTGACCCTGGCGGAGTCCGGTCGACGCGCGACCCACGTCCAGGCCGACGCGATCGTGGTCGCGGGAGCGGCGACCAGGCGCCTCGGTTATCGCTGGCGATGGACCGTCTCCCCGCACCGTGCCGGGCCGGAAGCGGCAGCCCGGTAAGCCGCACACTCTCCCATCCACCCCAGGTATCGCGGAAGAGGCCCCATGGATATCTTGAAGAGCGCCGACCCCGAGATCGCCCAGGCGATCGCCGCCGAAGAGCGTCGCCAGCGCGACGACCTGGAGCTGATCGCCTCGGAGAACTACACCAGCGCGGCGGTCATGGAGGCCGTCGGCTCGGTGCTGACGAACAAATACGCCGAAGGGCTCCCCGGCAGGCGATACTACGGCGGATGCGAATTCGTCGACGTGGCCGAGCGGATCGCCATCGACCGTGCCAAGGCCCTCTTCGGCGCCGAGCACGCCAACGTCCAGCCCCATTCGGGGGCCTCGGCCAACCTGGCGGTCTATTACGCCAGCCTCGAGATCGGCGACACCGTCCTGGCGATGGACCTGGCACAGGGCGGACACCTGACGCACGGGATGAAGCTCAACTACTCGGGCCGCTGGTATCCGACGATCGGCTACGGCGTCGACCCGAAGACCGAGCGGATCGATTACGACAAGATCGCCGACCTGGCCCGCGAGCACCGTCCCAAGCTGATCCTCGCCGGCGCCAGCGCCTATCCGCGGAAGATCGACTTCGACCGGATCGCCGAGGTGGCCCGCGAGGTGGGCGCCATCTTCTTCGTCGACATGGCGCACGTCGCGGGCCTGGTGGCCGCCGGCCTGCACCCGAACCCCGTCCCGGTCGCCGACTTCGTCTCGACGACCACCCACAAGACCCTCCGAGGACCGCGCGGGGGGATCGTGCTCTGCAAGTCGGGCTGGGCCAAGAAGCTCGATTCGGCCGTCTTCCCCGGCCTCCAGGGGGGGCCGCTCATGCACGTCATCGCGGGCAAGGCGGTCTGCTTCGGCGAGGCCCTCCGCCCCGGGTTCAAGGCATACGCGGCCCAGATCATCGCCAACGCGCAGGTCCTGGCCGAGGAGCTCACCCGCGCCGGCTTCCGGCTCGTCTCCGGGGGCACGGACAACCACCTGATCTTGATCGACATGGGATCGAGGGGCCTGACCGGCAAGATCGCCGAGGCCGCCCTCGGCCGCGCCGGCATCACCGTCAACAAGAACCTGATCCCCTTCGACACCCGCAAGCCGCTCGACCCCAGCGGCATCCGCATGGGGACCCCCGCCCTGACCACCCGCGGCCTCCGCGAGGATGCCATGCGCCAGGTCGCCGCCTGGATCGTGACGGTCCTGGCCGAGCCTGAAAACGTCGCGCTCGCCGAGCGTGTCCGCGGCGAGATTCGCGAATTCGGCCGCGATTATCCGGTGCCCGCCGATGCGGGAGCGGCACTCGCGGCGAACCGTTGACGGTGGCGACCGGCTCGAAGGGAACGGGCGAGTCTCGGGCCCGCCCCTCCCCCCCGGGACGCGTGACGGCCGGAACATCTCCGCGTGCGGCCTGCTCCATCGGTCGGAGCCGGTAGACGGCATAGCGCCCCTCGACGTGCAGCAGTTCCAGCGGGCCATTCGTCGGGGCTGTGGGCCGGAGCGAGAGGATATGCGTGGCTCCATTCCGGACCGCCAGGGCGGCACGCTCGGCGTCGCTCATCGCGTCATAGCGCCGTTCCAGGCCGTGGCGATCTTTCTGGTAGGCGCGGACGAAGTCCGACGACTCGCCGTCGAAGCCGACGTGGTCGCGGAACCGGGCCGACCAGTCGGCGAGGCCCGCGGCGTGATAGGGGCTTGCCGCCCGATTGAACGCCAGGCTGCGCAGGGACCAGAGCCGGAACGTCTTCGGGCCGGGAGGCCCGACGAACCGCGCCGAGGGGGGCGTGTGGTCGCGGCACCAGACGGCCAGCCGCTCCAGGTCGTCGATCGGCACGGCCGCGAACCGACATCGCTCCACCAGCGCCTCTCCGATGCTCGACCCCGTTACCGGCACGACCGCCGCGGCCAGCGCGGCCAGGGGGATCGCCCACGCCGCGGCAGAGGCCCAGGCCAGCCGTCGCGGTGTCCACGCCCAGGCGAATGAGCGGCCTCTTGCGAACCGCAGCCAGAAGGCCAGCACGGCCAGCGCCCCGAGCATCGGCAGGTGGCCAGACTCGGTGTCGTGACGCGCCAGGAAGACGAGTCCGCATCCCAGCACGACGCCTCCCACGATCCATCCGAGCGCGAATCCCTCGCGGCGAACGTCCGTACTGTGGACCTCGCCCACCGTTTCTGTCGGCCGTTCGACGCCCAGACGCAATCGCGCGGCTTCCATGGCCGCCAGCGAAGCATCAAAGACGGTGGCGACCACGAGAGCCCAGTCGCCCGACAGGCCCACGACCAGCAGCGTGGCGCGAGAGCGGTCGAGCGACCGGCCGCGCCTCCACAACGCCACGACCCGTCCGGAGAGCACGGCCAGCGCCATGCCGCGGGCCAGGGTCGCCATCCGGAACGGCTGGAAGAGGGTGAGTCGCAGGTCCCTGGCCACCTCGACACCCCACCAGGCGATGGCGAGGCCGACGAGGTTGACCGCCATCATCAGGGCGATCCGGACGCGGGCCGCCGGCCATGGTTGGTGCCGCCCGCCCTGCCCCACTCGTCCCAGGGCCAGGCAGGCGAGGACCGGGTAGCAGCCCCAGGCGAGCCATTGCGGGAACCGCCACAGGTGCGGGAGCATGTGCTGCGGTCCCTGGATCTCGACGCTCAAGAGCCGGAACTCTTCCGGAGGCAGGCCGCGGAAGAGCCGATCGCCCTGCCCGAGCGTCAGCGCCAGGCCGGGAGCCATCGCCAGGCCGAGCAGCGCCAGGCCCATCCCGAGCCGTCGCCAACCGATCGCCGACGCGCCGGGCCAGACGCTCCAGACGACCCAGGAAGCGCCCAGCAGCATCCCCAGTTGCAGGCCGACGGAGGGGTGGACCAGGGTCGCCAGCCCGATCGCCAGGGGCGCCAGGACGAGACCGCGCCCGGGACGCGAGACGGCAACCGCGATCGCCAGCCAGCCCAGCGCGAAGGCGATCAGGCGGTCGAGCAGTATCGCCTCGAAGAGGTGATTGGTCCCGATGTTGCCGGCCTTGGCCGTCAGCACCAGACCGACCGCGACCAGGCCGACACTCGTGCCCTCCTCGGGCCAGAGGGCGCGGGCAAGGCGGTCGAGACCGAGGCAGGTCACCACGAAGGTCATCGCGAAGAGGCCCGCCAGGCCAGCCGACAGGCCGAGCGGACGGCTGGCCGCGTCGAGCAAGGTCAGCGCGCCGAGGTGCGGATTGAAGGCGTCGAACGCCCGCACGAACGGGTCGTCGGCATAGAGCGCCGGGTCCTGCTTGTGCAGCAGCAGGGGGAGTCGGTACGCCTGGTCGCCGTCGCGGCTGTGGTATCCGCGAATGCTCAGGTAGATCCCCAGCAAGACCAGCACGGTCGCCCATCTCGGCACGGCGAGCGGCCGCCGATCCAATTCATCCGTCATCAGTCGCGACCCTCCGCCAGACCCGGGACGGCCCCGGGTCGAGCGGGAGGGAGTGTGCCGCGGCTCGACGTTTCGGTCAACGCGACTTCGGTGCTTCCAGGGCGTGAAGCTCGTCCTCGATCGCCTGGAACTTGCGGTCGAGCTCCCGGCTCAAACCCGAGACGTCCGGGACGTTCACCTCGGCCTGCGGTACCGCCAGGCGGGGGGGACGGCTGGCGGTCTGGACCGGGTCGGGCTCGAGTTTGGCCTCGGGCTCAGGCTTCGGCTCGGCAGGTTGGTGAGACGGGGCGTTCAACCCCATGCGACGGACGTGGGCCACGTAGAACTGGACCGGGGGCAAGGCCCAGATCCGTGCCACGGGACGATACTCCGCATTCCACTTCAGGACGGTCGATGTCTTCGCCTGCGCTTCGGCCCAGTCGACCCCCTGGATCGCCTTGATCGCGTATTTTTCGAGCCCCGCGGAGAGGAACGCGGCCACGAGCAGGCCCTTGGCCATCCCGAGCAAGAATCCGCCGAACTGATCGGTCCGGTCCGCTTCCCTGTCACCGAACGGCTGACGGCGATGCATCTTGATCACCAGGCTGGCCACCCCGACCATCACGATGTACGCGACCACGGCCGACGACCACCAGAGGAGCCGGTCCATCAGGCCGGGTGCGATCGTGGGCAGGTATTTCGCGACCTCGGGCCTGGCCAGGTCGCGCAGGGGGTCGGCGACGTAGACGCACGCGACGAGTCCGCCGAGCTGGGTCGCCTGGATCAGGAAGCCTTTGAGCCATCCCCGGACCGCATTCAGGAGTACGAGACATCCCAGAGCCAGATCGAAGCCCATGACGTTTCCTCTTCGTGGTGGCCAATCATTGGGAGGTCCATTCAGCCATTCGTCCCCCGGGCTCGTTTCTTGCCCCCGTGGAATGAAATGGCCGTAGCTAAGGAGATCGGCCCGCCCCCACATTCATCTTGATTGTTCCCTCGAAAGAGCGGGTTTCTATCCCCACTTGGCTTCAACCACCAGACGCTATGACACGACATTGCCGTCGTAAGCTCCACACTGAAACGAGATAAGGCGTACCCGTGTCACCCCTCCTCAGTCTCCGTCCCCGCTCTCCACCGATCCGGGTGAGCGGACCAGTTCGCCGATCCGGGCGAACGACGCCCGCAGGTCGAGATAGAGCTGGCGATAGAGGGCGTAATACCGATCGTAGGAGGCGCGTGCGGCCGGATCCACCCGGGACTGGTCGACCAGACGGATCGTGGCGTCGCACGCCTCGGGGACCGAGGCATAACCGCCGGTGCCCACCTGCGCGAGCAAGGCGGCGCCGAAGGCGGGGCCTTCGGACGAGTTGAGGGTGTGGACGTCGTGGCCGTAGATGTCGGCCTGCATCTGGCGCCAGAACGGGTTCCTCGCGCCGCCGCCGGAGAGGCGGATTTGTCCGATCGCGGCCCCGGTCTCGCGGATCAGCTCCAGGCTGTCGCGCATCGCGAAGGTGGCCCCTTCGATCACGCTGCGGATGAGGTGCGGCCGGCCGTGCCGGACGGTCAGGCCGATCCAGGCCCCCTTCGCGTCGGGGTCGAAATGCGGGGTCCTCTCGCCGGTCAGATACGGCAGGAAGAAGAGCCCCTCGGCGCCGACCCCGGCCCGGGCGGCCTCGTCGGTGAGCAGGACGTAGGGGTCGATCCCGCGACGCCCGGCCTCCTCGACCTCGGCCTGGCCCAGCTCGTTGCGGAACCACTGGAGGCTCCCGCCGGCCGAGAGGACGACTCCCATGACGTGCCACGCCCCCGGCACCGCGTGACACCCGCGCTGGAGGCGCCCCAGGGGGTCGAACCCGAGGCTCTCGGCGTGCGCGAAGACGACGCCCGAGGTCCCCATCGTGGCCGAGACCACGCCCGGCCGGACGATCCCGTTGCCCACCGCGCCCGCGGGCTGGTCGCCGCCACCGCCGACGACCGGAGTCCCCGCCGCGAGCCCGGTCGCCGAGGCGCCGAGGGCACTCACCTGCGCCGAGACCTCGGGGCTTTCGTGGCAAGGGGGCAAGATCGCGGAGTCGAGATCGAGCCTGGCGAGGATCTCCGTGCTCCAGCGTCGATTTGCGACGTCGAGCAGCAATGTGCCCGAGGCGTCGCTGACCTCGGTCGCATAGGTCCCGGTTAGTCGGTAGCGGATGTAGTCCTTGGGCAGGAGGACCTGGCGGACCCTCTCCCACGCCCTCGGCTCGTGGTTGCGGAGCCAGAGCAGCTTGGGCGCGGTGAAGCCGGTCAGCGCCGGGTTGGCGACCATCCGGATCAGGGCCTCGCGCCCCCCCGCCCTCGCCTCGATCTCGGCGCACTCCGCCGCGGTCCGCTGATCGTTCCAGAGCAAGGCGGGGCGGATCACCACGCCCTCGCCGTCGAGGAAGACCGAGCCGTGCATCTGCCCGCTCAGGCCGATCCCGGCGATTTCCGAGGCACCCCGCCCGACCCGGCCGAGGACCTGGCGCACCGTGCTCGCCGTCGCCGCCCACCAGAGCTCCGGATCCTGCTCCGACCAACCGGGTCGTGGATGGCTGCAAGGATACTCGGCCGACGCCGAGGCGAGGATCACGCCCCGCTCGTCGATCGCCAGCGTCTTGGTCCCCGACGTCCCGATGTCGATCCCCAGCGTGACGCTCACGGCCCTTCCCCTCATAACACGACCATGATTGCCCCGCGGGCGGCAACGCCTGCGGGACGGGAACTTTAGCGACGCACTCCGTACCCATCCAGCTCTCGGCAGCCGAAGCGCCGGCGGCGTCACCCGGGACGGCCGCCGCGGTGAATGATACCACCGCCGCCGGGAGACCTCGACGGCCCGTCGTCGATCTGGAGAAGGTTGGGGACCGATGAGGCGGCACTGGAGTTGCAATACTCCCGGTGTTGACACGAATGCAAACCTGTCGGGATTCGTTTGTCTTCCCGGAACTTCCCCGCCCGCCGCGCCAGGGCGGGCCTTGTCCTCGACGCCCTGGGGACGAGGCTTTGCACTCGCTCGGGGTCGAGGGGAAAACTTACTTCCAGAGGAGTCCATCGAATGAGACGCCTGATTCAGAGCCTGGCGGTATGCGTGTTCACCGGCGGAGCACTGGGCATGCTGGCGGGGTGCCAGAATGATGCCAAGAACGACCCGGCCGCCGCCACGGCCCAGGAAGCCCTGGGGATCACGCCGGGCAAGGAGAGCCAGAAGTCGGTCGAAACGACGTCCGACGTCGACGTGGTGAAGCAGACCAAGGTCATCGACAAGAAGACGGGTGAAATCCTCAGCGAGAAGACCGAGTCCACGCCGGTGACGATCCACAAGGAGAAGGAAGTCAAGACGGATGTGGACGTGAAAGTCGGCGAGACGCAATCGACCGTCAAGTGATCGCGCAGCCCGCCGCCCAATACCAATAGCAACAGCATCGAGTTGGGGTCGAGTTGCGATCTCCTGACCAATAGATACGGGGCCTCACAAATCCCCTGGTTTATCAAGAGTCAACAAATCTGGAGCAGGACTTACGAAACGGACATCGAGCAGGAGCACGTCTCGGCGATCTCCAAGGATCGGTGCCACTCGTGTCATAACGCCGATAGCAGAAGGGGGGCTTGAACCTCGAGGATTACGGCGGCACGATGCGGGGCGGGGGCTCGGGCGCGGTCATCGAGCCCGGGGACCTGGAGGCGAGCTCGCTCTGGCTCCAGGTGACGTATAAGGACAAGCCGTTCAAGCCCCCGAACGCCCCCCAGCTCCCCGACGCCGAGATCGAGGTGATCAAGGGGTGGATCGAGGCGGGGGGCCCCCGAGACTTCGGGGAACGCGGTCGCGGTCAAGGCCAAGCCGAAGTTCGAGTTCAAGCTCGATCCCTCGGCGATGGGCAAGCCGGCCGGGCCGGCGGCCATGCCGGAAAATCTGCCGACCGAGCCGGTCGTCGTCAGCGCCCGGCCCACGGCGGTCGTCGCGATGACCAATAGCCCCTGGGCCCCTCTCGTCGCGGTCGCCGGGCACAAGCAGGTCCTGCTCTACGCGATGAAGGGCCACCGCCTGGCCGGCGTCCTCCCCTTCCCCGAGGGGACGATCCACGTCCTGAAGTTCAGCCGCAACGGCTCGCTCCTGCTGGCCGGCGGCGGCCGGGGCGGCCAGTCCGGCCTCGCGGTCGTCTGGGACGTCAGGACGGGCAAGCGCGTCTTCGAGATCGGCAAGGAGTACGACGCGGTCCTGGCGGCCGACATCAGCCCCGACCACGGCCAGATCGCGCTCGGCGGGCCGAGCAAGACCCTCCGCGTCTACAACACGGCCGACGGGCAGTTGCAGTTCGAGCAGAAGAAGCACACCAACTGGATCACGGCGATCGAGTTCGGCCCCGACGGCGTCCTGCTCGCATCGGGCGATCGGAGCAATGGCCTGGTCGTCTGGGAATCCTTCACCGGGCGCGAGTACTTCGACCTGCGCGGGCACACCACGGCGATTACCGACATCAGCTGGCGGCTCGATTCCAACGTCGTCGCCTCGGCGAGCGAGGACGGCACCGTCCGGCTCTGGGAGATGGAGAACGGGACCCAGGTCCGCTCCATCGGCGCACACGCCGGCGGCGTCGCCTCGGTCCGGTTCGCCAAGGACGGCCGGCTCGCCCGCCTCTGGGACCAGAACGACGGCAAGCAGCGCGAGTTCGAGCCCTTCGGCGACCTCGCCCTCGAAGCGGTCTTCAATCACGACGAGACGGAGGTCGTCGGCGGCGACTGGTCGGCGAAGTCCGCGTCTGGAATGCCAAGGACGGCGCGAGGATCGCCAACCTGACCGCCAACCCCGCGCCCGTCGCGACCCGGCTCGAACAGGCCCGGCGGGCGATTACTGCCCTGCAGGCCGCCGCCGACGCCGCCCAGAAGGAACTCGCCGCCGCGGGGCAGGCGATCGCACAGCACACGAAAGCCGCCGCCCATGCGAAGGCGGTCCTCAACACCAGGACCGCCGCGGCGAAGGCCGCCGCCGACACCGTGGCCGCGGCCCAGTCCCTCGCCGAGAAGGCCGCCGCGGCGAAGACGGCCGCCGAGCAAGCCTCCGTCACGGCGGTCGCCGAGGACGCCCAGGCATTGACCAAGGCCGCCGCCGACGCCCTCACGGGCGCCCAGGCCGCCGCATCGAAAGTCGAGGCCGCCAAGGCCGAGCCCGCCAAGGCCCTGGCCGACGCCAGGCTCGCCGCGGACAATGCCGTCGCCGCCAAGAAGGCCGCGGTCGACACGGCCCTCGCCAAGCTCAAGGGCCTGAAGGACGAGGTCGAGGCGCTCGCGGCCGCGAAGAAGGCCGGCGACGCCGCCAAGTCCGCCATGGCCGTCACGGGCGAGAAGAAGTCGTGAGGTCCGCGCTCTCTTGGAGGAGCGGGTTGGAAACTCGCCCCTAAACTCGGATTGGCTCCGACGATCTTGGCGAGCCCGAAGCGTCATCCCGTCCCCTCGGGCCGCGTCACGCCGTGCCCTTCCTGAGGTCCCACTCTTCACGCAGGCGGAAGAGGGCGAGGTCCTTCTTTTTTGCCTCCAGCATGCAGTCGAACTCGCGGTCGGGCGTCTGCTCGACGAATGCGAGGAGGTCGTCGAGGTCGATCCAATCCGCGTGATTGCCCGCGCGGCCCCCCTCGGCCTGGCTGCTGAGATGGACCTTGGGCGGCCCGTCCTCGGGACGCCAGGTGTCGAAGCAAGCCGCGATCAGCCCCGCGGTGTTGGCGCCTGTATCACCGCCCGGGTTGACCTTGTGGTGCAGCCAGTCGAAGACGATCGGCAGGCCCGTGCGCGCGGAGACAGCGAGCAACTCGGCGGTCGTGTAGGTGACGTCGTCGTTCTCGATGACCAGCCGGCGCCTGATGGCGTCCGGGAGGCGGTTGGCGACCTCCACGAACCGGTCCATGGCCTCGGGCTTGCCGCCGTAGGCCCCGCCGACGTGCAGGATCATCTTGCACGACGAGTCGGTCCCCAGCGCATCGAGCAGCCGAGCGTGCCACTCCAGCTCGCGGATCGAATCGGCCACCGTCTTCGGGTTCGGCGAGTTGAGCACGGTGAACTGGCCGGGATGCACCGAGACCCGCATCCCGCTCCGTGCGATGACGTCGGCGACTTCCGCCAGGGGTGCGGCGAATTCGTCCCACCAGGGCCGGTCGTTCACCGGGTGCGAGGCGAACGGGATGAGGTGGCTGCTGATCCGGTAGTGGGAAACGCCGCGATCGACGTTGAAATCGAGGACGCGCTTCAGGTCGGCCAGATTCGCCCCGATCAGCTCGGCGAGCCGCTCGGGTGTCGCGTTGCGCAGGCGGCACGTCCGGCTCGTGCTGGCGTCGATCGACAGGGACATCGCCACATAACCGAGTCGTCGCAGCACCGCTCCCCTCCCTTTCTCCGAATACCCGGCTTTCCCCTGTTATATTCGGTCCGGCAAGGGGGCACGATGGTGGACGCCGGACCCATCGGGAAAGACCGCCAGGACGCAAAAGCACCGAATTCGTTCCAGGAGCCATGCGTCTTCCGGGCGGTCGTGGGTTTCGGCGGACATCGGGAGCGACTATGCTCCTGCTGGAGTGGGGAATGGGACGACGAACCCTTTCCGCCACCGCGACCGGGCGAAGATCGCCCCGGTCGCCTCAGTCGTGCGGAACCGACGAAGACATGCGGGCGACCTGGGGGAGCTTCTGATGTCCGACAACCTATCGAGCAGACGACAATTCGTTCGGGGAGCCCTGGTGGGGGGTGCCGCGCTCGGGCTCGGCCTCTGCCCGACCCGGGCGGCCGATGTGACGGGGAAGCCGGCGGCGGGTAAGATCGGCGACTTCAAGATCTCGCTGGCCGAGTGGTCGCTCCACCAGGCCCTCTTCGCCAAGGACGCCAAGATCACGAACCTCGACTTCCCGAGGATCGCCCGCGAAGAGTACGGCATCGACGGCGTCGAGTTCGTCAACCAGTTCTTCAAGGACAAGGCCCGCAACCCCGAATACCTCCGCGAGCTCAAGAAGCGCGCCGACGACCAGGGGGTGGCATGTGTCCTGATCATGATCGATGGCGAGGGGGACCTCAGCGCCAGGGACAAGGCGGTGCGGATGAAGGCCGTCGAGGATCACGAGAAGTGGGTCGACGCCGCCGCGGCGCTGGGTTGCCACTCGATCCGGGTCAACACGGGCAAGAACTACTCCCCGACCGACGTGGACGAGCCCGCCGAGGCGTGCGCCGCGCTCGCCGAATATGCCGAGAAGCACAAGATCAACGTCATCTGCGAGAACCACGGCGGGGCGTCGAGCGACCCCGACTCGCTCCTGGCGTTGATCAAGAAGGTGAACATGCCCCGCTTCGGCACCCTGCCCGACTTCGGCAACTGGCCGAACCTACTGCATAAGTACTCCATCGACGTCTACGACGCGATCGCCCGGGTGATGCCCTATGCCAAGGGAGTCTCGGCCAAGAGCTACGACTTCGACGCCGACGGCCGGGAGAAATACCTCGACTACCCCCGCATCATGAAGATCGTCACCGACGCCGGCTACCACGGCTACGTCGGCATCGAGTACGAAGGGGGGCGCCTCTCCGAACCCGAGGGGATCAAGGCGACCAAGCGACTGCTCGAGTCGTTGCGAGGGGCGATGTATACTCCGTGACCCCCGCGTCCGCGGCGGGATCGCACTCTACCTACAGTCGGGAGTCAGACGATGCGACCGGGTCCGACGCGGCGTGAGTTCCTGGGGACGGCAGGAGTATCGGCGGGGCTGGCAGGCATGGCGGCTGGCTCTCAGGAGCCACCCGCGAAGCGGGAGGGGCGGAAGCCGAGGCTGGCCGCGCTCTCGACGGTCTACAATTACCTCTCCCACTCGTATCACATCGTCGGGCGGTTCCTCGACGGCTTCGACCTCCACGACGGGCGCGGGCTGCACCGGCCGGACTTCGAGATCGCCAGCCTGTTCATCGAGCAGGTCGCGCCCGAGACCGACCTGGGGCGGGCGAAGGCCGCGAAGCACGGCGTCCGGCTCAGCCCGACGATCGCCGATGCGCTGACGCTGGGGACGGGGTCGCTCGCGGTCGACGGCGTGCTGCTCATCGCCGAGCACGGCAACTACCAGTTCAACCAGAAGATGCAGAAGATCTACCCCCGCGGGCGGTTCTTCCGCGAGGTGCTCGACGTCTGCAAGGCGTCGGGGCGGGGCGTGCCGGTCTTCATCGACAAGCACCTCTCGTATAGCCGGGCCGAGGCGAGGGCGATGGTCGACCAGGCCAAGGCGCAGGGAGTCCCGCTGATGGCGGGCTCGAGCCTGCCGGTCACCTGGCGGCTGCCCGACCTGGAGGTCCCGCTGGGGAGGACCTGGAAGGATGCGATCGTGGCGTCGCGGGGGGACCTGGATATCTACGGGTTCCACACGCTCGAGACACTCCAATGCATGGTCGAGCGCCGCGACCGCAAGGGGAAGCCGCAGGGGGTGGTCGCCGTGACCTGCCTCGAAGGCGATGCCGTATGGGACGCGGGGGCGAAAGGGGTCTGGTCGCGCGAGCTGCTCGACCACGCCCTGGGCCGGAGCCGCTCCCTCAACCCGGGCGACATCCGCCAGAACACGCTCGACTACGTCCCACCGCCCAACCGCGAGCCCTACCCGAGGCCCAACCACCCGGTGGCCTACCTGGTCGAGTACGCCGACGGCTTCCGCGCCACGACCTTGACCCTCAACGGCCACATCGACGACACCTCGATCGCCGCGCGGATCGCGGGGAGTCCCGACCGGATCGTCTCGACCCTGATGTACCTGCCCGCCCCCCCGGGGGCGAACTTCTTCAACCCGCTGGTCCTCCGGATCGAGGACTTCCTCCGCACGAGGCGCCCCCCCTACCCCATCGAGCGCACCCTGCTCACCAGCAGCATCCTCGACGCGGCCCTCGACAGCCGGATCCAGGGCCACAGGCGCATCGAGACCCCCGAACTCGCCGCCATCGACTACGAGGCCCCCGCCGACTCGGGCTACATCCGGACGCCCATCTCCGACCCAGCGCCGAATACGCTCTAACTCGCCTGACTTGACCCGAAGATCAATGGAGTTGGGGGCGGATGGGGCTCGGCGGCTGGGACCGGACCCGGCTTACGACTTGACGCCTCCCCCCAAGCAGCAGACACGTGTGGGAGGACAGGTGGGTCGGAGGTGGGTCAGAGGTGGGTGAAAACGGGGGTTTGCGCTACCGTGCGCAGTGGACTCGCCTCGCCACCAGGATTTCCAAACATCACTATCTGCAGCATTCTGTCTATTTCCCCATCCCTAGCCGCTTTCGGAATGGCATAATCCAACCCCTTTTCCCCACCAGTGATTCGCTCGCGCGGTCGGCCAAAAACGCCATTATAATCGGTTCCTGAAACTTTTTCTTCTTATTGAGTCCAGCCCGGCCAGACGGCTTTGATTCGGCCGATCACGGCCGGATTCGCGCCGTAATACTTCACTCCGTGCCATTTGCCCGGGTTGATGGCCGATCCAGGCGGCTCGCGGTCGAAGGTGTGGAAAATCTTCTGCGCGATGGGCGGGTCATTGGCTGTCACCAGCCTCCAAACGGCGTAGGAGCAAAGGTCGGCGATCTGGATACCGGGCGATTCGAAGGAGTCGAGGAAAAAGACCGTCTCGATTACGTGGTGGACCTTCGCCCACTTGGTTCCGTGCAGCTGGAAGAGCTTATGATTTCTCGCCAGTGCCTTCGTCAGTGCTTGCTTGTGCGGGTCTGCGACGATCATGCCCTTGCTCGGCGCCAATTCCGCATGCCTTCGACGGAGGAACAGATCGAAACGGCTCGACAGGTCCTCGAAAAGCTGGGCGTAGAGATCGTCGCCGGACTTACCCGGGTTCTTTGCGAACCACCAAGCCTTGTCCGCGACGACGGTGAATAGGCGGAGTTCGTTTGTCAGGAGCTGGCCGACGATGCCGCAGTAATCGTCGAGCAGGGAGTCGCGCTGGATTTGGGTGAGCGTGCGGTATTCTTTCTTTCCACTCCGAAGCTCGGCCAAGTGGATTTCGTTGGGGCTCGGCCCGTTTGGAAAATAGGCGGCAAGCATCAACTCCAGTTCGCGGCGCAGGTATCCCCACTGCCCCTCGAACAAAGCCGCGGCACCGAGCAGCAGATGCGATGAGCCATGCGGACCGGGGTCGCCCGACTCATCTATGTAACAAATGTACACTTACGGTGGCACCAAAAAAAGTACGGCTGGGAGTCCGGAGTAAGCCCCGAACTACGAACGGTCAAAAGGACCGCTCTCCCAGCCGTCAAATGTATCATACATCCCGCCCAAATTCCGTCAAACTCTCGAAGTTGAAGCTGGAGCTGAAGTTAGGTTGTCGGGAACTACAGGATTTCACAAGCGTCTACAGACAACACAAGATCGCCCAGGATATCTTCAAGATATAACAGGACAATCAAGGAGCGATGGACGTTCGCCGGAAATTTTGCCGAAATTTTCTTCCTATCCCCAGGGGACTACGTGGCGGACGAGAAACGGCCCCAGATGCCGCCCCTAGAACTGGCTTCCGGCCTGGTCGCAACCCAGCCAGCGGACCTGGTCGATGCCGTCTTACAGGCGACCGACAAGCAGGTAATCGCTATAGCCATAGCTGACCCGGAGGGGCGGGATGAGTTCACCATCAGCTCCGATGCGCTGAACTACTGGCGTCTCGCGTGGCGATGCGCCGTGGAGTGGGGCGACCCGGTACTTACGGGTGACATCCTTAGCGAGGTGAAGGCGGACATTTGCGCGTCTCGGGAGTACGAACTCGACGATTTCGACTC
>JAABUN010005552.1_pt1 | contig 15515 bp, 14 predicted proteins | sample 5559311 | NCBI WGS metagenome assembly JAABUN01 (sample SAMN10711877, study PRJNA513370) | rock metagenome | isolation source: Antarctica rocks | place: Antarctica: Victoria Land, Siegfried Peak sud
CCCAGGACGACGTCATCGGCTTCCTGCACGTGCGCGACCTGATGGTCCCGGCCACCAAGGCCAAGGGGACGCGGGTCGGTGACGTCGTGCGCGAGGTGAAGTCGCTGCCGGACACCAAGAAGGTGCTCCCGGCCCTGTCGGAGATGCGCCGCGAGGGCCACCACCTGGCGATCGTCATCGACGAGTACGGCGGCACCGCAGGCATCGTCACGCTCGAGGATCTCATCGAGGAGGTCATCGGCGACATCCGCGACGAGTACGACGTCCAGGGTGAGGACCCGCTGCAGTTCCGCGGCGGCGAGGTGGAGGCCGACGGCCTGCTCAACCTCGACGAGGTGCGCACCGTCACCGGCGTCTCGCTGCCCGAGGGCCCGTACGAGACCCTGGCCGGCTACCTCATGGCCTGCCTCGGACACGTGCCGCGGCTCGGCGAGGCGGTCGAGGTCGACGGTCATCGGCTCGAGGTCACCGAGCTCGACCTGCGTCGCGTGGCGCGGGTGAGGGTGACCCCCCTCGAGACCTCCGAGCACCAGCGCATCGAGGAGTCCGCATGACCGCGTCGCTGGTGCACAGCGCCCCGTGCCCGACCGACGTGACGACCGCCTTCGCGGCTGTCGCGGGGGAGGGCTGGGCGGCCCGCAAGGCCGAGGTGCTTCACGACGGCAGCCGGGTCGTGCGCCGGGAGGAGCGCCCCGACGGCGGAGTGCTGCTCGCGGTGTCGCGCGAGCTGCCGGACGGCGTCCCCGGCTACCTCGAGCGCTTCCTGCCGCGCGACGGCCGCATCGTGCAGACCGACGAGTGGGGGCCCGAGCGGCCGGACGGGTCCCGGCACGGCACCTGGCAGGTCGACCTGGCAGGAGCCCCGGGGAAGGCGGGCGGCACGATGCGGCTCGAGCCGGCCCCCGACGGCTGCACCTACACCGTCGACGGCGAGGTCGCCGTCAAGATCCCGCTCGTCGGCGGCAAGGCGGAGACGTTCCTGCGCGACCTGCTGGTCAAGCTGCTGGCGAAGGAGGCCGGGGTGCTGCGCGGCATGCTGACCGGCTGATGGGCCGCCGACACGGTCCGTGACGAGCCCACCCGGTCAGGCCGGGCCTCGCCGGTGACAGGATGAGGCCCATGCCCGAGCAGCCCACCCGTCGACCTCGCGTCCTGTCCGGCATCCGGCCCACCGGGAGCAGCTTCCAGCTGGGCAACTACGTCGGCGCGGTCCGCCACTGGACGACCATGCAGGACGAGAACGAGTGCTTCTTCTTCCTCGCCGACCTGCACGCCCTCACTGACACGCCCGAGCCGGAGCGGTTGCGGACCCGGACCCGGGAGGCTGCCGCGGAGCTCCTCGCCATGGGGGTGGACCCGCAGCGCAGCGCGGTGTTCGCGCAGAGCCACCTGCCGCAGCACGCCGAGCTGGGCTGGATCCTGTCCTGCCTCACCGGTTTCGGCGAGGCCAGCCGCATGACGCAGTTCAAGGAGAAGAGCGCCGCCGGAGCTCCGTCCACGGTCGGTCTGTTCACCTACCCCGTGCTCCAGGCCGCCGACATCCTCATGTACCAGGCCGACAGCGTCCCGATCGGCGAGGACCAGCGCCAGCACCTCGAGCTGACCCGCGACCTGGCCCAGCGCTTCAACAGCCGCTACGGCGACGCCTTCCGGCTGCCGGCGCCGTACGCCGGCAAGGCGGGCGAGCGGATCAAGGACCTGCAGGACCCTGACCGGAAGATGAGCAAGAGCATCGGTGGTCCGGGCACCGTCTGGGTGCTCGACGACCCGAAGGCCATCACCAAGAAGGTCAAGAGCGCCGTCACCGACGCCGAGCGGGAGGTGCGGGCCGGTGACGACAAGCCCGGCATCACCAACCTGCTGACCATCCTCTCGGCCACCACCGGCACCCCGGTCCCAGAGCTGGAGACGAGCTACGTCGGCACGGGCTACGGCGACTTCAAGGCCGACGTCGCGGCAGCGGTCGTCGACCTGCTCGCCCCCATCCGGGAGCGCTACCTCGAGCTCATCGACGACCCGGTCCACCTCGACGACGTGCTCTCCGGGGGAGCGGAGCGAGCCTGCGTCGTGGCGGACCGCACGCTGTCCGACGTCCGCCAGCGCGTCGGCCTGCTCGCGCCCGCGCGCCGGTCGTGAGGCGGCCGGGATGACCTCGTCCGGGACCCGCGCCGTGACGGCGCGCCGCGACTTCGGCGTCGCCATCGGCATCCCCGAGCCGGCGACCAGCGAGCTGCAGGAGTGGCGCGAGCGTCTTGGTGACCCCAACGCCGCCGGCATCCCGCCCCACATCACCCTCCTCCCGCCTACGGCCCTCTCGGAGCAGGCGCTGCTCGAGGCGGAGGAGCACCTGCGGCTCGTGGCCGCCGCGGAGCGACCGTTCGACATCCACCTCAGCGGCTCGGGCACCTTCCGGCCGGTCTCGCCGGTCGTGTTCGTCCCGCTGGCCACCGGGGCCGAGGACTGCGGCCGGGTGCAGGCCAAGGTGCGCACCGACGGGCTGGCCCGCGAGCTGGCCTTCCCCTACCACCCTCACGTCACCGTCGCCCACGACCTGCCGGAGCCGGCGCTCGACCGGGCGCTCGAGGCCCTGGCCGACTACGACGTCACCTTCACGGTGTGGGGGTTCACGCTGTTCGAGCAGGACCGCCACGGCGTCTGGCGACCGCAGCGCGACTTCCCCTTCGGAGCCGCCGGACTGCCCGGGCCGCTGGAGCCCGACGGTCACCGCTGACTCGCAGGGAGATCACCGGCTCGCGCGTGCGGCTGCGGCGGGCGGGTAGGTGCGCGCCATGCCCTCTCCCAAGGCCGCGTTCGCTCGCGCGCGCGAGAAGCGCCCCGCCTTCGACCACCTGATCCGCGCGTTCGGCCGCTACCAGGCCGACGCGGGCGACCGGCAGGCCGCGGCGGTGACCTTCTTCGGCTTCCTGTCGTTCTTCCCGATCCTCGCGCTGGCGACGTCGATCCTGTCGTACGCCCTGGGCGACGAGGCCGTGGGCACCGTGGTGCGAGAGGTCAACAACTACGCCCCCGGCCTCGCCGAGCAGCTGGGCCTGCGAGAGATCCTGACCAGCAACACCAAGGCCGGCGCCGCCGGGCTGATCGGCCTCGTCGGGCTCCTCTACTCCGGGCTGGGCTGGGTCGACGCGCTCCGCGAGGCGATCCGGGCGGTGTGGCACCACAACGTCAAGGCGGGCAACTTCCTGGTCAAGAAGGCCAAGGACGTCGTCGTCCTGGCCGGGCTGGGTGTGACGGTGCTGCTGTCCATCGCCATCTCCGCCGCGACCGGCGCCTTCTCCGACAGCGCGCTGCGACTCGTCGGGCTCGAGGACAACCCGGTCGCCACCGTCGTCGCCACCGTGCTCGGCATCGCGCTCGGCATCGCGACCAGCACCGCGCTGTTCCTCTACCTGTTCTGGCGGCTGCCCAAGGTGCAGTCGCCGTTCCGCCGGATCGTCAAGGGGGCGCTGCTCGCCGGTGTGCTGTTCGAGGTGCTGAAGCGGGTGGGCGCCTTCTACATCGAGCGCACGACGGAGAACCCGCTGTACGGCTCCTTCGCCGTCATCGTCGGGCTCCTCGTGTGGATCAACATCGTGTCGCGCATGCTGCTGATCTGCGCCGCGTGGACGGTCACGGCTCCCTACGACTCCGACATCGAGCCGTCCGGGACGGCGAGCCCCTCGGCGGCGCGTGAGGCCGGCATCCCGACGGAGTTCGCCGACACCGACCCCGATGACCCGCCCACCCTCCAGGAGGACGGTGCGCCGTCTCCGCTCGCCGCTGCCGTGCAGGGCGCGGTCCCGTCCCAGGACGTCCCGGAAGGTGCTGACCAGCAGTCGGGGCGGAGCACCGGCCGGGCGGCCGCCGCACAGGGAGCGGGGCCGGCGGCGGCGCGCACCGCTGCTGGAGGGGCCGCTGTCGGAGTGACCGCCGTCGCGGCGCCGCCCCGGCCGGTCGAGGTGCGCGTGCAGCAGGCCGCGCAGTTCACGGCGGGCGCGTTGGGCATGGCCAGCATGGCCGTCGTGCTGCACGTCGGCAAGACGCTGAGGGGGCTGCTCCGACGCTGAGCGGATGCGCCCGCTCAGCGTCGCCTAGGCGCGTCGGCGGCCCGGCCGCGACGCGCTCCGGGACGAGGTGGCGCCAGGCCGGGCGACGACGAGCGCTGCCAGGGCGAGACCCGCACCCCCGAGGGTGACCGGTAGACCGCTGGCCTCGTCGACGGGGGGCACCGCAGGACCGTCGAGCCCGAGCGCCTCGACGGCCTCCTGCGCTCCTTCCCCCAGCGCCGCCGTCCCCTGCTCTCCTACCGAGTCGTCCGCCTGCTCCTGGCCCGCCAGGTCGCCGACCGGCTCGACGCCGCCCGCGGCGAAGCCCCAGTCGAGCAGGCGGGTCGCCTCGTCGAACACCTTCGGGTCGGCCTGCATGAGGCTGACCACGAGGCGGCGGCCGTCGCGCTCCGCGCCGCCCACGAAGCTGGCTCGAGCCCGGCTGGTGAAGCCGTTCTTGCCGGCCAGCGCGCCGGGGTAGTCGCGCAGCAGCAGCTTGTTCTTGTTGGTCGTCTCGATCCGCGGGCTGCCAGGTGGGGCGCCGATGCTCGAGGACCGCGTCGTCGCGTAGCGGGACAGGTCGGCGTCGGCGAGCGCCGCCCGTCCCAGCAGCGCCAGGTCGTACGCCGAGCTCTGCTGTCCCTCCGCGTCAAGCCCGTGGGGGTTGACCGCGTGGGTGTCGTCGGCGCCGAGCCGCTCGGCAGTGTCGTTCATGAGCGCCGCCGTCGCCTCGCGGCCGCCGGCCGCCGTGGCGAGCGCGTTGGCAGCGTCGTTGCCGGACACCATGAGCAGGGCGGCGAACAGCTCGGACGCGGGGTACGCGACGCCCTCCACGAGGCCGACCCGGCTCCCCTCGACGTTGACGTCGTCGAAGGTCGGCACGACCGGCTGGTCGGGGGCGATGCGGGGGAGCAGGGCCAGCGCGGTGAGCACCTTGAGCGTGCTGGCGGGGGCGTAGGCGCCATGAGGGTCTCGGGCCGCGAGCACCTCGCCGGTGTCGACATCGGCGACCAGCCAGCTGGCGGCCCTCACCTCGGGCAGTGGCGGCGCAGTGCTGGACACCAGGATGCCGGAGCCCTCGAGGCCGGAGTCGCGCTCGGCGGCGGCGGCAGGTCCGGCCGAGAGCACGAGAAGAGCGGCCACGGTGCCCGCCGAGCCCCGGACGACCAACGACCGGGCATGCTGCCACCGGCTGGGCAGGGCTTGGGTGGGCTGTGTCATCGTGCGCGGACGCTACCGGCAGGCAGGCGCCGGAGCGCGCAGCGACACTGGAGCGGTGGACACCGCCCCTGCCAGCCCGCCGGCCGAGCCCCGCCGCGCCGAGCCCCGCCCGGCCGAGCCCCGCCTCGCCGACCCCCGCCCGATCGCACCGGGACCGTCACGCCGGGTCGCGGGCTTCCTCGTCCTCGCCGGCCTGTGGCCGCTGCTGGTCTGGCCCAACTTCGTGCGGGTCGTCGTGACCGACGAGCGCGCGTTCGACGACGGCCCGACGGCGTACCTGCTGGTGCACGTGGCGCTCGCCGCCGGTTCGATGGCGATCGGGGTCGCGCTGGTCGTGCTGGGGGTGCGGTCCTGGCGGCGCCGCTGACCCGGTCGCTCAGGTGCGCCGGAAGATCAGGGCGCGCTTGACCTCCTGGATCGCCTTGGTGACCTCGATGCCGCGCGGGCAGGCGTCGGTGCAGTTGAAGGTGGTGCGGCAGCGCCACACCCCCTCCTTGTCGTTGAGGATCTCCAGCCGCTCCTCGGCGCCCTCGTCGCGGCTGTCGAAGATGAAGCGGTGCGCCGCGACGATCGCCTGCGGGCCGAAGTAGGCCTCGTCGTTCCAGAAGACCGGGCAGGACGTGGTGCACGCCGCGCACATGATGCACTTCGTCGTGTCGTCGAACCGCTCGCGCTGCTCGGAGGTCTGGAGCCGCTCGCGCGTGGGCTCACGGCCGTCGGTGATGAGGAACGGCTTGACCGCGCGGAACGCCTCGAAGAACGGCTCCATGTCCACCACGAGGTCCTTGAGCACCGGCAGGCCCTTGATCGGCTCGATGAGGATCTCGTCGCCCAGGTCCTTCACGAGCACCTTGCAGGCCAGCCGGTTGACGCCGTTGATCCGCATCGCGTCGGACCCGCAGACACCGTGGGCGCAGGAGCGGCGGAAGGTGAGCGAGCCGTCCTGGAACCACTTGACCTGGTGGAGCGCGTCGAGCAGCCGGTCGCCCTTCTCGATCGGGACCTGGAAGCTCTGCCAGTTGGCCTCCGGGTCGATCTCCGGGTCGTAGCGGCGGATCTTCAGCGTGACGATGCGCTGGTCGTCCTCCACGGGGGAGTGCTGGTCCGCGGGACGTTCCTCGACGACGGTCATGTCAGGTCTCCAGTGAGCATCAGTACTTGCGCTCCATCGGCTCGTAGCGGGTCTGCACGACGGGCTTGTAGTCCAGGCGCACCTCGGACTGGAAGCCGGGCAGCCCGGTCTCGTCGGGCAGCTTGTACGCCATGGTGTGGCGCATGAAGTTGACGTCGTCGCGCGTCGGGTAGTCCTCGCGGAAGTGACCGCCGCGGGACTCGTTGCGGGCCTTCGCCGACACGACGAGGCACTCGGCGAGGTCGAGCAGGAAGCCGAGCTCCACTGCCTCGAGCAGCTCGGTGTTGTAGCGGGTGCCGCGGTCGGCGACCCCCACCCGCAGGTAGCGCTCCTTGAGCGCCGCGATGTCGACCTCGGCCTGCTTGAGCGTCGCCTCGGTCCGGTAGACAGACGCGTTGGTGTCCATCGTCTCCTGCAGGTTGTGGCGGATTGCGGCGACGAGCTCGGTGCCTCCGCCGTCGCGCAGCCGCTGCAGCAGCGCGAGCGTCTCGGTCTCGGGAGCGTCGGGAAGCGGCACGAAGTCGACGGAGTTGGCGTAGGCCGCCGCCGTCAGGCCACCGCGCCGGCCGAAGACGTTGATGTCGAGCAGCGAGTTGGTGCCGAGCCGGTTGGCGCCGTGCACGGACACGCAAGCCACCTCGCCGGCGGCGAACAGGCCGGGCACGACGTCGGTGTTGTTGCGCAGCACCTGGGCGTCGATGTTGGTTGGCACCCCGCCCATCGCGTAGTGCGCCGTCGGCTGGATCGGGATGCCCTCGTCGTAGGGCTCGACGCCGAGGTAGGTGCGGGCGAACTCGGTGATGTCCGGGAGCTTGGCGTCGATGGTCTCGCGCGGCAGGTGGGTGAGGTCGAGCAGGACGTGGTCGGCGTTGACGCCGCACCCGCGCCCGGCGCGGATCTCGCTGTAGATGGCGCGGGCGACCATGTCGCGCGGCGCGAGGTCCTTGATGGTGGGGGCGTAGCGCTCCATGAAGCGCTCGCCGTCCTTGTTGCGCAGGATCCCGCCCTCGCCGCGAGCGGCCTCGGACAGCAGGATCCCCATCTTCCAGATCCCCGTCGGGTGGAACTGGTAGAACTCCATGTCCTCGAGCGGCAGGCCCTTGCGGTAGACGATGCCCATGCCGTCACCGGTGAGGGTGTGCGCGTTGGACGTCACCTTGAAGACCTTGCCGAAGCCACCGGTCGCGAACAGCACGGCCTTGGTGTGGAAGACGTGCGTCTCGCCGGTCGCCAGCTCGTAGGCGATGACGCCGCTGGTGACGCGCTCGGTCCCGCCGCCTTCGAGGGGGACCTCGCTGAAGATGAGGTCGAGCACGTAGAACTCGTTGAAGAAGTCGATCTCGTGCTTGACGCACTGCTGGTAGAGCGTCTGCAGGATCATGTGGCCGGTGCGGTCCGCGGCGAAGCAGGAGCGGCGCACGGCGGCCTCGCCGTGGTTGCGGGTGTGGCCGCCGAAGCGGCGCTGGTCGATCCGGCCCTCGGGGGTGCGGTTGAAGGGCAGCCCCATCTTCTCGAGGTCGAGGACCGCGTCGATGGCCTCCTTGCACATCACCTCGGCGGCGTCCTGGTCGACGAGGTAGTCACCGCCCTTGACGGTGTCGAAGGTGTGCCACTCCCAGTTGTCCTCCTCGACGTTGGCGAGGGCGGCGCACATGCCGCCCTGCGCCGCGCCGGTGTGGGAGCGCGTCGGGTAGAGCTTGGTCAGCACGGCGGTACGGGAGCGCTGCCCGGCCTCGAGGGCGGCGCGCATGCCGGCGCCGCCAGCTCCCACGATGATCGTGTCGTAGCGGTGGAACTGGACCATGACTGCGGCTCCCTAGCCCGAGATGTCGGGGTTGAAGGTGAAGATCACCAGCGTGCCGAGGACGAGCACCAGGAAGGACGAGGTGTAGAGCAGGGTCTTGAGCCAGAAGCGGGTGCCGTCCCGCTCGGCGTAGTCGTTGATGATCGTCCGCAGCCCGTTGGTGCCGTGCAGCTGGGCGAGCCACAGCTGCATCAGGTCCCAGGTCTGCCAGAACGGCGAGGCCCACCGGCCGGCGACGAAGCCGAAGTTGATGCGCTGCACGCCGCCGTCGAGCATCAGCATGATGAACAGGTGGCCGAGGACGAGGAAGACCAGCAGCAGGCCGGAGATGCGCATGAAGATCCAGGCGTACATCTCGAAGTTGGTGCCCGTCCGGCGGCTGTTGGGGCGCTTGGACCGGGGCGCCTCGAGGGAGGAGGCGGCGGGGACGTCCCCGCTCAGCACGGCGGTCATGAGGTGCTCCCGAACAGCTCGGCGAACGTGTGGGCGGTCATCCGGTAGGTGCCGGCGACCATGACGGGGATGAAGACGGCGAGCACCGCCCAGGTCATCTGCTTCTGGAAGCGGGTGCCCTTCTCCCAGAAGTCGATGGCCATGACCCGCAGCCCGTTGAGCGCGTGGAACAGGACCGCGCCGACCAGACCGACCTCCATGAGGTTGACCAGCGGGGTCTTGTAGGTGTCCATGATCCGGTTGTAGCTGTCCGGCGACACCCGCACGAGCGCGGTGTCGAGGACGTGCGCGAACAGGAAGAAGAAGATCAGGACCCCGGTGACGCGGTGCGCCACCCAGCTCCACATGCCCTCACGCCCCCGGTAGAGGGTGCCTGCGGGTGCCTGCATCGGGCGCCTCTGCGTTCGTCGACGGGGTGAGCGGCGGGCCGCGCACGCGGATGCCTCATGCTATCGGCGGCCAGCGGGCCGGGCACCTCGGGACCGGTGTGGCCCAGGCCACACCGAGCTGATCGCGTCAGCAGGGGCGGTCGGTCAGGGCCCCGGCTGGAAGGTCGCGGCCAGCTGCTCGAAGACCGGCAGCGACTGCTCCCACGTGTCGGCGGGGACCTGCCAGTAGAGCGCGAAGGCCTCCTCGCCGTCCGCAGCCACGAAGGTCCGGTCCAGCACCCGCAGCGTGGTGCCGTCCTCGTAGGTGAACTCGAGGTCCGCGGCGTCCAGGTCCTTGTAGTCCACCTGCTCGAGCCGGAGCTCCTCGTAGCCGGCGAGGCGGGAGGCCAGCTGGGGGGAGTACTCCTGCCAGGCTGCCAGCGCGCTCGGCTTCGGGTCGTCGGTGAAGTCGACCCGGAGGGTGCGCCGCGTGGCGTCGTCGCGGAACTGCACGAGCCCACCGCGCGAGGACCGCTCGTAGCCCGGCGGGACGCCGATCGTCCACCCCTCGGCAGGATCGGTGTAGGCGGTCCACCCCTCCGGCAGCGCGATCGCCGCGGCGGACGGGCTCGGCGACGCCGCGCTCGGACTCGGACTCGGACTCGGACTCGCAGCGGGAGAGGCGGACGCCGCACCCGGCTCGGGCTCGCCGCCCGTGTCCGGCTGGGCCGGTGCGGGCGCCACTGGGGCAGCCACTCCGGCCCCGTCACCACCGGGGTCCTGCTCGCCGTCGCGGTCGCCCAGGGCGACGCCGAGCCCGGCCAGCGCGGCCAGCAGCACGATCCCGGCGAGCACGAGCGGACCGCGGCGGGAGCGGCGCCGCTCGGCCGGGAGGACGCGCGGCGGGCGCGCCCATCCCGGCTCGCCGGCGGGCTGGGGTGCCGGGGCCCGGGCCGGGGCCGGGGTTGGTGCCGGGGTCGGGTCGACGGTGGTCGAGCCGGCGGCACTGGACGCCGCTCCCGCCGAGCCCCCGACGGCCCCGGCAGCGACGGCACCGGCAGCACCGGCGGCCACCGCTCCGGCGGCCGGGACGGCGGCGCGCACCTCGCGCATCGGGATCGCCGACGTCCGCTCGGCCCGCCGCTCGGCCTCCGGGCGCGGCATCGCGGTCGTCGCGGGTGCGGCGTCGTCGCTGGCCGCCACCGGCAGCAGGGCGGCCTTCGCGGCGGCCGCGTCGAGCCGCTGCTCGGGGTCCCGCTCGAGCAGCGCCTCGAGGACCTGCTCCAGCGGTCCGGCGGCGACGAACGGCGCGTGCTCGCCGGTGACGACGGCGGTGACGGTCAGCAGCGGCTCGCCCGCGTCGAACGGCGGGCGGCCCTCCACCGCGGTGAACAGCGTCGCGCCGAGCGACCACAGGTCGGACGCGGGACCGGGCGGCATGCCACGGGCGCGCTCCGGGGCGATGTAGGAGGGGGAGCCGAGCAGCAGGCCGGTGCTCGTGATGCTGGAGTCTCCCGGCGACGAGGCGATGCCGAAGTCGGTGAGCACGACCCGCCCCGGGGTGGCGCCCTCCTGCCCGCAGAGCAGGACGTTGCCCGGCTTGACGTCGCGGTGCACGATCCCCTGCGCGTGGGCGGTCTCGAGCGCGCCCAGCAGCGCGAGGCCCACCTGCGCGGTCCGGCGCGGCGACAGCGGCCCGTCGGCGCGGACGACCTGCGACAGCGTGCGGGCCTCGACGAGCTCCATGACGAGGTACGGCGCGTCGCCCTCCTCGACGACGTCGAAGACGGTCACGGCACTCGGGTGGTCCAACCGGGCGGCGGCGCGGGCCTCGCGGCGGGTGCGCTCGCGCAGCACCTCGCGGTCCTCGTCCGACAGCCCGTGGGGGAAGGTCACCTCCTTGACGGCCACCTCGCGACCGAGCACGACGTCCTCCGCCCGCCAGACGGTGCCCATGCCGCCGGAGCCGAGGGGCGACAGGAGCCGGTAGCGCCCTGCGACGAGCCGGCTCTGCACAGGACTGGGCTGCGACTCCACGGGAGTGCCCTACCCCTTTCCGCGTACGACCTATGCCATCGACTCCAGGGTGCCACGGTCCGGGGTCGCCGAACGCCCTAGCATCGACCCGACCCGGGGTCCAGCCCCGGCCGTCGATCGTCCCGCTGCTCCCAGGGAAGGCCCGCCCGCCATGTCGCGCCCGTCCGAGTCCGGCTTCCCCATCTCGCCCCTGTACGGCCCGGACGACGTCGCGGACGGGCTGCCCGAGCGGCTCGGCGAGCCCGGCAGCTACCCGTACACCCGGGGCGTCTACGCGTCCATGTACACCGGCCGGCCGTGGACGATGCGGCAGTACGCCGGCTTCGGCACCGCCAAGGAGTCCAACGAGCGCTACCGCCACCTCGTGGCGCAGGGCACCGGTGGCCTGTCGGTCGCCTTCGACCTGCCGACGCAGATGGGCTACGACTCCGACGACCCGGTGGCCTCGGGCGAGGTCGGCAAGGTGGGCGTCGCGATCGACTCGCTCGAGGACATGCGGATCCTGTTCGACCAGATCCCGCTGGACAGCGTCTCGACCTCGATGACCATCAACGCCCCCGCGTCGGTCCTGCTGCTGCTCTACGCGCTCGTCGCCGAGGAGAAGGGCATCTCCGGCGACCAGCTGACCGGGACGATCCAGAACGACGTGCTGAAGGAGTACATCGCCCGCGGCACCTACATCTACCCGCCGCAGCAGTCGCTCCGGCTCATCACCGACATCTTCGGCTACTGCCGCACCGAGCTGCCGAAGTGGAACACCATCTCGATCTCCGGCTACCACATGGCCGAGGCCGGGGCGACGCCCACGCAGGAGATCGCCTTCACCCTCGCGGACGGCATCGAGTACGTCCGCGCCGCCGTCGCGACCGGCCAGGACGTCGACGACTTCGCCCCCCGGCTCGCGTTCTTCTTCGTCTCTCGCACGACGCTGCTCGAGGAGGTCGCGAAGTTCCGCGCCGCCCGGCGCATCTGGGCGCGGGTCATGAAGGAGGAGTTCGGCGCCAAGGACCCCAAGTCGATGATGCTGCGCTTCCACACCCAGACCGCCGGCGTGCAGCTCACCGCGCAGCAGCCCGAGGTCAACCTGGTGCGCGTGACCGTGCAGGGGCTCGCTGCGGTGCTCGGCGGCACCCAGTCGCTCCACACCAACTCCTACGACGAGGCGATCGCGCTGCCGACCGTCAAGGCGGCGACGCTCGCCCTGCGCACGCAGCAGGTCCTCGCCTACGAGACCGACGTGACGGCCACCGTCGACCCGTTCGCCGGGTCGTACGTCGTCGAGGCGATGACCGACGAGGTGGAGAAGGGGGCCCTCGAGCTGATGACCAAGGTCGAGGAGATGGGCGGCGCGGTCGCGGCGATCGAGAAGGGCTTCCAGAAGAGCGAGATCGAGCAGGCCGCCTACAGCGTCGCGCTCGGCATCGACTCGGGCGAACGCGTGGTGGTCGGGCTCAACCGCTACCGCAGCGAGAGCGAGGAGCGCTACGAGCCGCTGCGCGTCGACCCGGCCATCGAGGCGGACCAGCGGGAGCGGCTTCGCGTGCTGCGCGAGAAGCGGGACCAGCCCGCCGTGGACCGCGCCCTCGAGGCCCTGAAGGCGGCGGCGGCCGGCACCGACAACGTCCTGCCGCCGATGCGCGAGGCGCTGCGGGAGCTCGCCACGGTCGGCGAGGTCTGCGGCGCCCTGCGCGAGGTGTGGGGCGTCTACACCCCGCAGGAGTTCTTCTAGACCTAGGGTCGGGGCGTGCAGATCCCCTTCCACTCCTCTCCGACGTCGAGCCTCGGCGTGGAGTGGGAGCTCCAGCTCGTCGACCGCGACACCCGTCAGCTCACCAGCGGCGCCACCGAGGTGCTCGCCGAGCTGAGTCCGGGCGGCGAGCACCCGACGGCCAAGGCCGAGCTGCTGCAGTCGACGATCGAGGTCATCACCGGGGTCTGCTCGACGGTCGCCGAGGCGACGGCCGACCTCGCCGGCACGATCGCCCAGCTGACGCCGCTCATCGAGGCCCGCGGGCTCGGCCTGATGTGCGCCGGCTCGCACCCGATCACCGACTGGCAGACGCAGCAGATCAGCGACAACCCTCGCTACGCCAAGCTGATCGAGGACATGCAGTGGCTGGCCCGTCGGATGCAGATCTTCGGCGTGCACGTCCACGTCGGGGTGCGCTCGCCCGACAAGGCGATCGCGATCGTCAACGCGCTGTCCGCGTACATCCCGCACTTCCTCGCGCTGTCCGGCTCCTCGCCGTACTGGATCGGCAGCGACACCGGGCTGGCGTCGTCGCGCTCCAAGGTCTTCGAGGGCCTGCCTACCGCCGGACTGCCGCACCAGCTGCGGGACTGGGACCAGTTCGAGGACTACATGGAGACCCTCATCAAGACCGGCACCATCGCCTCCATCAAGGAGGTCTGGTGGGACATCCGCCCGCACCCCACCTACGGCACCGTCGAGCTGCGCATCTGCGACGGGCTGCCGACCATCGCCGAGGTCGGCATGGTCGCGGCGCTGTCGCAGTGCCTGGTCGACCTGCTGGACCGCGAGATCGACAAGGGGTACACGCTGCCGACACCGCGCCGCTGGGTCGTGCAGGAGAACAAGTGGCGCGCTGCGCGCTACGGCCTGGAGGCCGACATCATCGTCGGCAACGACGAGGTGCAGCCGGTGTCCGAGGCGCTGCGCGAGCTGGTGCGGGACCTGCGCTCGGGAGCGGACCGGCTCGGCTGCACCGAGCAGCTCGACCAGGTGCAGGAGGTGCTGGACGGCGGCGCGTCCTACCAGCGGCAGCGCGCGGTGGCGGCGGCGAGCGGGGGCGACCTCACGGCCGTGGTCGACAGCCTGCTCGCCGAGTTCACCGCAGGAGCACCGGTTTTCCTGCCCTCACGACCGCCGGACGAGGTGGTCGGGGACCCCGGCGCCGCAGGGGCTGCCACGTGACCGGCCGACCTCCCAGCGCGCACCCCTCCAGTCCCCTCGCCGACGCCTGGCTCGACGAGCACGAGTCGGAGCTGATCGCGCTGCGGCGCGACCTGCACGCCCACCCCGAGCTGTCCCGGCAGGAGCACCGCACGACCGCGCTGCTCGTCGAGCAGCTGACGGCGGCCGGGCTCTCTCCCAAGGTGCTCGGCGGCGGCACCGGGCTCGTGTGCGACGTGGGCAGCGGCGAGGCGCCGGTCGTGGTCCTGCGCGCCGACCTCGACGCGCTGCCGCTCGACGACGAGAAGTCCGTGCCGTACGCCTCGACCGTGCCGGGCACGTGCCACGCCTGCGGTCACGACGTCCACACGGCCGCCGTGCTCGGGGCGGGCCTGGCGCTGGTCGGTGGCCGGTTCGAGGGCACGGTGCGCCTCGTCTTCCAGCCGGCGGAGGAGCAGATGCCGGGCGGCGCCCTCGACGTGGTCGCCGAGGGCTGGCTGGACGACGTCTCCGCGGCGTTCGCCCTCCACTGCGACCCGGCCCTCGAGGTCGGCCGCGTGGGTCTGAAGTCCGGGGCGATCACCGCGGCGGCCGACGCGCTCGAGATCGTCCTGACCGGTCCGGGCGGGCACACCTCCCGGCCCCAGAACACCGTGGACTTGGTCCACGTGCTCGCCACCGTCGCCACCGGGCTGCCCGAGGCGCTGTCCCGGCTGGTCGACCCCCGGGCCGGGCTGTGCCTCGTCTGGGGGCACGTCAATGCCGGTGTCGCCAGCAACGCCATCCCGCGCTCCGGCACGCTGCGCGGCACGCTGCGCGTCCTCGACAAGGAGGCGTGGCACCGGGCGCCGGACCTGGTCCAGCGCATCGTGGACTCGCTCGTCGCCCCGTACGGCGCCCACGCGTCGGTGCAGTACGTGCGCGGCGTGCCGCCGGTCGTCAACGACCCGTCGGCGACGGCCCTCATGACCGCAGCCGTCCGCACTGCGCTCGGCGCCAGCGGTGCGGTGCCCACGCTGCAGTCGCTCGGTGGGGAGGACTTCGGCTGGTACCTCGACCGGGTGCCGGGCGCGATGGGCCGCCTGGGTGTCCGGTCACCCGGGCAGGAGCACCCCCACGACCTGCACCAGGGCGGGTTCGACGTCGACGAGGACGCCCTCGCCGTCGCGGTCCGGGTGCTGGTCGGCACGGCGCTCGCCGCGCTGTCCGCCGGCTAGGTGACTGCGCCGGCCGCCGGAGCCGCCGCGCCCTGGAAGGTCTGGACCGCCCTCGGGCTGGTCTACGTCTTCTGGGGTTCCACCTACCTGGCGATCAGCTACGTCGTCCAGACGCTGGCCCCGCTGCTGTCCGCCAGCCTGCGCTTCTGCGTCGCCGGCGCTCTGATGGCGGTCTACCTGCTGGTCGTACGCCGGCGCACGCCGGTGGTGCCGGTGACCGGGAGGCAGGTCGCGACCGCCGCGGTCACCGGCGTGCTGCTCCTGCTCGGCGGCAACGGGCTGGTCACCCTCGCCGAGCAGCGCGACCTGCCCTCAGGCCTCACGGC
>JAABUN010005553.1_pt1 | contig 15515 bp, 15 predicted proteins | sample 5559311 | NCBI WGS metagenome assembly JAABUN01 (sample SAMN10711877, study PRJNA513370) | rock metagenome | isolation source: Antarctica rocks | place: Antarctica: Victoria Land, Siegfried Peak sud
CCCACCCGAACAGGCGTGGGAGCAGCGGGCTGTGGTGCGGCAGTGTTAGGCTGATTCATCGTCTAGTTGTTGAGGAAGTAGTTATTTAGGAAGTCGTCTAAAACTTCTCTGACCGTCATGCTGAGCTTGCCGAAGCATCTCTACCGCTCACTAATCATGGATTACTGCTGCGGTAGAGATGCTTCGGCAAGCTCAGCATGACCGGAAACAGAATTCCTAAACAGCTTCACTGTGTCTATGACGATAAGATTCTGGCGTTGGTCTAATTTAGGATGATACTGCGATTATGGTTGTCGATAATAATTTTAATTCGGGCGGTATGCATTTTCAGGCATTTACTGAACGAACAACTCTTGCGCACGAGTACGCCGCCGCGCTGGCGCAGGGAGCAATTAATCGCCTCCACGATGCTGGTCTGGCCTTCGCCTTTGGGGCAGGGTCGGTGCTGGTAGCGGGGCAAAACCTTGGCGTAGGCTTTCCATTCGTCCGTAAAGTACCAGCAACGTCGGCGATAGCGCGGGAGCAGGTTTTGCCAGAGGCGGCGCGCCGAGGCTTCGCCCCGACTGCCCAGCGTCCAGGCCACGATGCGGCGGCTGGCCCGTTCAACGGCCAGCCAGAGCCAGACTTTACGCTTTTTGCGGCCCACAAAGGTCCACAGCTCATCCAGTTCGAGTACTTCCCAGCGCTTTTTCTGCGCCTTTTTCGGGCGCAGACGTGGCAATGGCGGGCTACTGGCCTGGGCTTTTTTTTATCCGTTTGGCAATGCTCATGCGCGAAACGCCCGTGGCGCGCACGATGCTGCGTTGGGAGTTGCGCTCGCCCAGCAGCTTGTCTACCTGCGCATACTGCGCGGTCTTGGCCACGGCAGCGGGCACAAACCGCGCCTGGTAACGGCAGGCTTTACATTGATAGCGGGCGTGGCCCTGACTATGGCCATTGCGCCGAATTTGGTCGCTGCCACATTTGGCGCAGATGTGTTGCGTATAAACCATACATGCCTCTACGGATTTCATCCTCACTTAGACCACCGCCAAATTATTGAAGACGAGTACCGTGGCCTTGCCGACCCTGGGGGCCAGAAACGCGGCGGCTTCCGGAAATTTGTAGTGCTGCACGCTGACGATAATCAGCGCGTAGTCGTGGTCGGCGGGCAGGTCTTCGCGCAGCCGTACCGGCCACTGCCGGCGGACGCGGGTGCCGCGGCTTTTGGTGCGGGCATCGAGCAAGTCGAGGGCTAGGGTAGGGCCGTACTTCGCGGCGCTGCCCGGCCGCACGTAGAACTCCACCGCGTGCCCGGCCTTTTCCAAGGCGTACCCATACTGCGCCGCGATTACCCCCCGTCCAAACAGTAAAATTTTCATGGTCACTCGTTAAATACCGGCTTCGGATTTTTGGCCTCGCCCTGGCCAGTTGCCGAAAACCACCTACTTTTAAGTGGCTGAGACAAAACTACCCGGCCCTTTAGCCGCCCACAAGAAGGCACCTCGCCGTCCACAATGCACCCCCAGGTAAGAAATGAGCGAGCACCCCGCAGACAGCCAAAAAAAAAGCGACTATTTTGAGGAATTACAGCAGCGCCTGACCGCGCCCTGCGAAACCGCCGATGGCGGTGTGCTTCAAGAGGCGTATGCTTTCCTGGACCACAAGTGGACGCTGCTCGTACTCGGGGCTTTGGCGCACGGCACCCTGCGCCACAGCGAGCTGCAACGGCAGGTGGTCGGCATCTCGCCCAAAATGCTGACCCAGACCCTGCACAAGCTGGTGCAGTACCGCATGGTGGAGCGCCGGGCCTACCCCGAAGTACCGCCCCGCGTGGAGTACACCCTCACCGCCTTCGGCAAAAGCACCGCCGACCCCGTGATGGCCGTGCTACACTGGTACACAGCCTGGGAGCCGGAAATTCTCGCCGCGCTCACGTAGGAGAGGGATGGTAGAGGTATGCTAGAAACCAGCGCGGTTTCCATGCAGGCATATTTAGCTAAAAGTGAAAATCAGAGTTGCTATCTGCTGTATATCAAGCGCAGCATAACATTGTGGACTGCTAGCTTAATCTTGTTCAAGCGCTTAACGTGCTGGATTGCCCGTTTTCGGAGGGAGCCCCAATTAAAATCAAAGGATTGTAAACCATAATACTTTCTTGCGCGTTAGATATTTTAACCACCTGGTTAAACCTCATTGTGCGCATGAAGACCACCAAATTGCCCACCGAAAAAGTCATTTTGCAAGCGGCCCAGGCGGTATTCTTTGAAAAGGGACTGGCCGGGGCCCGGATGCAGGAAATTGCCGACCGGGCCGGTATTAACAAAGCCTTGCTGCACTACTACTACCGGAGCAAAGACCACCTCTCGGAACTGGTCATCGGCCAGGCCATGGGGCTGCTGCTGCGGCGCCTGCTGGCCGTGCTGGAAGCCGACCTCGACTTATTTGATAAAATCCGCCAACTGGCCGGCGAGTACGGCGCGTTTCTGAGCCAGCACCGAGCGTTGCCCCTGTTTCTCCTCAACGAAGTCCACCGCAACCCGCAGTTCTTTTTGCTGACAACCCTGGGGCAGCAACGAACCCGCATGGCCCGGTTTGAACAACAAGTGGCGGATGCCGTGCAAGCAGGCCGCATCCGGCCGATTAGCGGGATGCAACTGATAATGAACCTGGTATCGCTGCTTATTTTTCCCTTGCTCGGCAAGCCCATCCTCCAGGCCACGTTCGAAGTGAGTGACGCGGCTTTCGAGGCCGAATTAGTGCGCCGTCACACCGAAGTAGCCGATTTTATCATTCAGGCCCTACGCCCCTAAATTTTTTACCCCATGCTTAACCAACTGGTTAATGAAGCGCTATTGCAGCCTGCTGGCCGCTTAGTCGATTGCGCGCATCCTCCCTAGAAATAGCTAAGCATTTTGCTTGCCAAAGCAGGCAATGGCCTCACGCAAGCCGCTGCCGCGCAATCCTTTGGCTCAGCAACCCACATCCCAACCCTCGACATTCATTCTTATTACCCCTAACATCTTTATTGACATGGAACAGACGACAGCAGACATCATCAACGAGCGCACGGTGCACCAGTACCCGCTCACTTGGCAGGAGGTGCACATTCCGATGCGCGACGGCTCGTACCTGGCCGCCAACCTGTATCAACCGGAAGCCGAGGGCCAGTTTCCGACCATCGCTTCGCTGTGCCCCTACGGTAAAGACGTGCACTTTACGCAGTTTGCACCCGCTAACCCCACCATCTTGCCCGAGTACGCGCGCCTCCAGGACAAAGGCCCGCTGATAAGCTGGGAAGCGCCCGACCCCGACTTTTGGGTGCCGCAGGGCTACGCCGTATTGCGCATCGACGAGCGGGGCATCGGCCGCTCGCCAGGCCTGTTGGATGTTCTCTCCGAGTCGACGAAGCACGACTACTACGACGCCATTGAGTGGGCGGCAGCCCAGCCCTGGAGCAACGGCAAGGTGGGCCTGCTGGGCGTGTCGTACCTGGCTATGAGCCAATGGGCGGTGGCCAGCGAGCAGCCGCCCCACCTCACCTGTCTCATTCCCTGGGAGGGCAGTGTGGACTATTACGCCGACTTTGCCTACCCCGGCGGCATCCGCGCCAACGGCTTTCTGGACTTCTGGTTTGCGCACGGGGTGCTGGACAATCAGTACAATCCCGACCACGCCTATTCGCCCGAGCAGCTGCAAGCCAACCGCGTCGATTTTGCCGAATTTACGCGGCAAAACCCCTTGCGCAACGAGGCCTGGCAGCGGCGCAGCGCCGATTTGAGCCAGGTAACCGTGCCGTTTTTGTCGGCGAGCAATTGGTTTAGCGCGGGCATTCACACCAGGGGCAACTTCCGAGCGTTTCAGCACGCGGCCTCGCCGCACAAGTGGCTGACCGTCCACCTGGGCAGCCACGTGGGGGAGTTTTATGCGGAAAGCGGCCGCGCCCTGCAAAAGCAGTTTTTCGACTACTGGCTGCGGGGCATTGACACGGGCCTGCTGCGCGAGCCGCGTGTAAAAGTGGCCCTGCCTACCGGCGGCAGCGAGTTCACCTGGCGCTACGAAGACGAGTACCCGCTCCGGCGCACCCAGTGGCGGCCCTTCTACCTGGACGCCGCCACCGGCCAGCTCTGCCGCGAGCCGCTGCCCACCCCGGCCCAGGCCGGCTACCAGGGCGACCACGACCGGGAGTCAGCGCACTGGGCGCATCCGTACCTGCTGAAGCCGTTTGCCAAAAGCGAAGCCAGCGCCAAGCGGCTGCTCTTCGAAACCCCGCCCTTCGCCGCCGAAACCGTGCTGATGGGCCCCCTTAAGCTGCGGCTCTGGGCTTCCTCCACGCTGGACGACCTTGACCTGTTCGTCTCGTTGCGCCACCTGGATGCGAATGGTCAAGAGATAGTAAACACCGGTTCCAACGCCCACAATTACCCCGTCAGCCAGGGCTGGCTGCGGGCCTCGCTCCGCAAGCTCGACCCCGAGCGCACCACGCCAACCAAGCCCTATTATGCCTACGATGAGGTGCAAAAGCTAGTGCCCGGCACGGCGTATCCGCTCGAAATCGAGCTGTGGGACTCGGCCATGCTGGTGCCCGCCGGCCATTCACTGCTGCTGGAAATTGGGAGCCAGAACCAGAGCGGCTGCGGCATCACCACGCAGTGGGCCGACGACCGCATGTGGGACGCCGACGCCACCCTCTATGCGGGCGGCGAGTACGACTCGCACTTGCTGCTCCCCATTATCCCGGCGGCAGAATAAGATTCGCCGTTTCCTCCTTTAACCCAAGGTAAAACGACTTATTTATACCCGGTTGTCCCGGCTCGTCAACGGTTGTTTCGTCCACCTTGGGACGCATTCACACTACAAGATAAGAGCTTTTTTCCTGTAAGCGACTGGCTAGTAGTAACCTTTCTTTTAACTCTCCAAAGATATTCCACGTAACTGATGACAATGCCGAGCGCCAGGCCTGGGCGCTCCGGCAAGTAGCGGTGGGGGACGTGTGGGGCATTGGTCGCCAGTACGCCGCCAAACTTACCGCGGCGGGCATCGACTCCGCGGCCGATTTGGCCCGCGTTTCCGAGGCGTGGGCCCGCAAGCACCTGGGCGGCGTGGTGGGGGCGCGGCTGGTACAAGAACTACAGGGCCAGCCCTGCGTTGGGCTGCACCCTTCGGAAGATGGAACCCTTAGCCGGCAAAGCATCAGCTGCTCGCGCACGTTCGGCCAGCCCCTGACGGGCTACGCCGACGTGCTGGCGGCCGTGGCTACCTTTCTCTCGCGGGCCGCGGAGAAGCTGCGGGCGCAGGGAGACCTGGCCCACGTGCTGACGGTGTACCTCAGCAAAAATCGCTTTGCGTCGCACGTGCTCCCACCCTACTCCCGGTCGGCAACCGTCACCCTACCGGATGGCCCAACAGCTGACACGACGGTATTGCTGCGCTACGCCAACGCCCTACTCGGCCGGTTGTGGGAACCGGGCACCGCCTACCACAAAGCCGGCGTGGTCCTGGATGGGTTGGAACCGCCCGGCACCGGTCAGCAACTTACCTTATTCGGCCCCTCCCCTACCCCGGCTCAGCCAGAGAACGAAGGGGAAGAAAAGACGCTGGCAACCAGCCAACCGGGCTTGATGACCAGCCTTGATGCCCTGAATCAACGGTTCGGACGCGGCACAGTACGCCTTGCCACCGCGCTGTCAGCACCGGATAACTTAGTTCCAGCGGGAAGAAGCAGCCGGCCGGCCTGGGAAGGAAAGGCTCAGTGGCGCTCCCCCGCGTTCACGACCCGGTTGGAAGATTTGCTGCTCGTAAACTGAACGTGGGCGGATGAAACAGGTAGTGGGTAAGTAACCTGCGGGCGGCTAGAGACGAGGCCCCCGGCGCGAGCGCGGCTCCTGTTCCGGCTCTTTGCCAAGCTCTTGCCCTACTGTCTGGGTCTTTTCCTTGAGTTGCTCCTTCAGCTGGTCGTTCCAATCGTTGGCCTTCGACTTCTCCAGCTCGACCTTGGCCACCATGGGAAAAGCGTTGATGAGCGACTGGTTGAAAGCGGCCAGGGTTTCGAGGCGCTTGGGCACGTGAAATTGATAGCTGTGGTCGCCCACCTTCGACGCCTTAATCAGCTCAATATCGAGCGTGGGCCCTGGAACAGCCTCCGGCCCCGCCACCTTACGGTAATTCTCTAGCAATTGCTGGTTGTAGGCCTTGGCCTCGCGGTGCAGCCGGCTTACCGGCTCGTCCTGCACCGAGTGGATAGCCACGGTTATCAACCCCGGTAAGGTGCGGATAATGCCCATCGGGGTAGCTGGGCGCGCCAGACCCACAATCAGCCGGGTATCGAATAGATGCCCTTCTAAATTGTTATCGAGCGCCAGCTTCACCGTTTTGATGTTGTTGTTCTCGACTAGGCGCTTGAGTTCGGTCACTTTGTTGTCGGTCAGCTGGCCCGACGTGGAGGCGTAGAGCGCGTTGGTGGGCTGCTTCACTTGGTAGTGCGAAAGCGCGTCGATGGCACTTTCCGCCACTACTAGCGTCGTGGTCTTACTGTTGGTATTTGAGAGCCACAGGGCCGACGAATTGAGCGAGTCGGCTGCCTGGCCTTTGAACCCGTTGGCCTTGATTTCCAGCCCCACGATGCTATCCTGATAGAGCTGCGGAAACGCCGTATTGACGAACTTGTACAGGCGGCCGTCCTTGCCCTCGCCGCTGTGGTGGTGGTTCAGGATGCGGCCGGCAAACAACGGGCTGGCCAGCGTCTCAGGGCTCAAGCCTCGGTTGCTGAGGTAGGTCGTATCCGTGAGCGGGGTGGTCTTGCGCAGAAAGTCCGGCACGTAAGCATCGCCGCGCTGCACCGGTTCAATCCGCTGTTGTAACTGGTGGCTGGTGCTGCGCTCAACTGCCGGCAGATTCAGAAAGCGTTTGGCGTTTTCAATGACGCTGGCCCAGATATTCTTGCCTGGGCTGGCCACTACCCCGTCGATGCGCGGGTTCTCGATGCGGTGCTTTAAAAAGTCGATAACACTGCCCTTGTCGCGGTCGTCGGCCCGGTTGAAATAGAGGTAGTCACCGGCCGTATTCTTATAAATAATTACCTGGTCGAGCCCAGGCTTACCCTTATAGTCGAAAGTGTGGAATTTGCCTTTTTCTATATCCGAGCCACTCTTGGCGCGGTTGTGCTGGTAGCCGAGGGTAAGCACCAAATCAACCAAGTTGATATCCTTCTTTACCTGGTTAAAATTGAGTTCTGGTTCGCGGGGCTGTTGCATGTGAGAGAGAGTTGTTAAAAGAAAATCAGCCCCTGAAGTGTCAGAGGCTGATTTTCTGGGCTGTCCAGGCCGGTTACACGCCCACGCCACGCCGGCGTGCGGGTTGCTGTACCTGGGATTGGGCTTGCTCCTGCGCAGCACGTGGCTGCGAGTCGCGGAAAGTGAGTTTGCGGGCTAGTGGGTCAAGCTGCACCGTGGCATCGACCAGTTGCTGCTTGCTGTTGGTCATGCCCTGAATGCGGGTCGGGCGGCCTTCGAGCAGTTGCTTGCTCTGCTCAGGGTTCAGTTTCACGCCGTGCACCTCCCGGGGCACGCTGATACCGTCGCGGGGCACGGCCACCACCCGCTTCATTTCTTTGTCAACTGCCAGGTAGGCAGCAAACGGCTGGCCCTGGCCATCTTTGAAGCCCTCGGCCAGCGGCACAACGCCATTAGCCTGCAACTGCACCTGCATGGCCGGTGTGATTTCCTTGCCCATTATCTGCTTGGGAATCTCCAGCTCGTGCTTGGGCAAATCGACGCGTAGGCTCGCGGCGCCCTGGGCGTCGCGTTGCAGCACTAGTTTGGCCTCGAAGGGAATGGCCACCCCATCTGAGGTAGGCAGCACGAAGGGAATGAGGTCGGTCTTTTTTCCCTCAAGTAATCGTTGCAGCTGGCCCGACTTCTCCAAATCGGCTACCTGCACGCCCACTTTGGCCAGTTCCTCGACTGAGATATCAGCCCGCGTGAACGGGGTCGCGGCCGGGGTCTGCTGGGGGGCTTGCTGGGCCGGCTGCTGCACGGCGGCCGGCTGCTGCGCCTGGTACACCGTTTCAGTTGCGCTGAAGCCTACAAGGCCCTTTTCCGTCACGCGCCAGCCGTTGGCCGTGCGCGCTAACTGGGTGGGCACCTCGACCGCCAGAAAGGCTTTGCCTTGCTCCGGCCGACCGCTAAGGTGGTAAGAATTATCCATGCTATCCCGTAGCGAGTTGACCAGGCGCCCATCAGCTCCGGGGGCCGGCAATAGGATGGCACGGTTGCTATCCTGGGGGTCTACCTGAATCTGAAACACCGAGTAGTGCGCGGCCTGGGCCTGGAGCACCTGCTTATTGAGGTTGCCGCTCGAATCGGGCGGGGCGGCCGCGTAGATAACCTCCCCGCGACTCGGGGCCGGCGTGGGCACGTCCTGGGCAGCAGCTGGGGTTTCCTTGGCGACCTGGGCGGGTGGCGTGGGGGCTATCTGCTGCGCGCCGCCCACGGCCGGCTTGAATACATTGCCCTCCGTATCAGTGATAGCGAGCTTGCCCTTCGTCACTACCTCCCAGCCTTTCTCAGTTTGCTTCATCTGGCCTGGCTCGGCTAGCCCAACGTGGGCAATCTTAAAGCCCGACGTGGGTAGCTGGTACTCAAAAAAGTTGGCCAGCTTGGAGATGCCGTCGCCAATAAGCCGCTGTTGATTTACCTGCGGGTTGATGCCGAACTCTCCCTTATCACTAATGGCCACATTAAGCTGCGGGCTGGCCTGGCCAACCGCCTTGCGGCTCTCAATGATACCGCTCTCGGTGGAAGGCGCGAAATTGGTATAGGCCGGGTACGCCGTAAACTTGAGGGCGGCCTCCTGCGCGGGCGCGGCTGGCGCCGGCGTGGCCACCATCTGGGCGGCTGGCGTGGGCGTGGGTGCCACCTGGGGGGCCGGGGCCTCCACTGGCTGAGCAACTGCCCCAGCTGCGGGCGCAGCCTGGGCCACGGCTGACTTCGACTCCGTAGCGCTTACCTGCTGGGTGCGGCTGAAATTATCGGTGAAATTGCTGACAAAACTCACCACCACGCCATTGCGAACGGTGATGTTGAGCATTCCATCCTTGTCCAACTTGTTGCCGGCCCGGCGCATGTCTTTGGCCTCCGGCATGTTTTTCAAGGCCGGGTTCTGGTCGATGGTCTTGTAAACTCTGGCCAGCAGGTCTTTTATCGACTCCTCCTTGGCGGGGGCCTGCGCCTGGGCAGGGGCTAAAGCGCGCTCCATCGACTTCGTTTGCAGGATGGCGTTGGCCACCAGCTCCAGCTTCTTTGCCTCCTCAGGGTTGCCGGCCTTGCGTAGGCCGGCGGCCACCGGCAGCGCATTGCGAATAAACTCGTCGCGGTCATCGACCGGAGCCTTTACCTTGGCGGCAGGCCGGATGGCGGGCTTCATCTGGGCGGGTGCCTGGGGAGCCTTGACCGGCTCTTGGGTCGGCTCAGCAGCTTGGCGCGCTTGCTTGGAAGCAGTCGGGCGGGCTAGTTCTGGTGTCGAGGGCGAGGCAGCAGGCAGGATTACCTGCTGCTCACTCCCGGTTTTTGATTCGGTTTGCTCAGACATAGTGCTATTAGTAAGTTAGTTGCATTTTCACCCAGGGTTCCCATGGGCTACCAGAAACAAATATACCAAGCCTAAGCATGAATTCTCGTTTTTCAATAATTGAACGCGCAATTTCTCCTTATAGAATCAATGGTTACCTTATGTGGTCAAACGCTCTAGTAGTTTATAAGCTTCATTATTAAGCATTTGTCTAAATTCCAGCAATTCTGACTCTACCAGATGCGCATCAATGGCTCTTGTGGTGTCACTCAATGCCATCTTTGAAACCGTCGTATTATCAGCAAGTATAATCCAGCTGATATTGTAGCCTCGTTGGTGATAAAAATAGAGAATTGTTAGGCAGACCTCGATACTACCCGAGAAAGTTTGCTCCAAGCGGGCTACCACGTTGCGCGTGAGGCCGGTTTCGTCAGCCAAGCGTACTTGTGACCAAGCATCTTCCCCTGGGCAAGCCAGCTCGTCACGTAGCTGAGCGAGTCTCTTACCTATCTGTTCTCTGTTTATCATGCCTTCTTCGCAGGTTTGCTTTTTACTAGATGCGTCAGGAGGGGGTCACGTTTAATCCGGCTTAATTCACTCACAACCATAGTAGCGATATCAGCCTTGATAGCGTTATAGTTAGCGCGGATTATCTGTTCAGTTTCGTCCTCTCCTGTGGTCGAATTCGCAAAACTAGTTATGTCGGGGATAGGTTGGTAAGCCTCCTCTTCACGTTTTATCTTGGCTACATCCACTAAAATCTTGGCGTGAAATACCTTTTGGTCTATTTCCTCCCCGAAATTATCGGCTACTGCCCCCACGAAAGTACCCTGCGTGAGGCCAGAAATCTTGCTGGCCGGAATCATGCTATCGAGCTGCGTCGAAATGCTGCTGCTCGTGTCCTTACTATTGATACTCAGCGACTGGCGTTTCTGCAAGATACGTCCAAACCGTTTGGACAGCGCCTCGGCACTCTCGCCCGTTACTTGGCCGGAAACTACGTTGCCGAGCGTGTTTTGGATTACCGTTGATTCGGCCTTGCCGTAGTCGCGGTCGAGCTGTGATTTATCCTGAATACCCAGGCACGTGCTCACCTTATTACTACGGGCCGTGGCAATGAGCTTATCCAACCCCTTGAAATAGATGGTGGGCAGCTCGTCAACGATGATGGACGATTTGAGCTTGTGCTTCTTGTTGACCAGCTTTACGAGGCGGGCATTGTAGAGCCCTAGGGCGGCCCCGTAAATCACCTCCCGGTCGGGGTTGTTGCCCACGCACAATACCTTCGGCTCGTCGGGGTTGTTGATATCCAAGGTGAAGTCGTTGCCCGACATGACCCAGTAGAGCTGCGGGCTGGCCATGCGGCTGAGCGGGATGCGGGCCGAGGCAATCTGGCCCTCCAGCTGCTCGCGGGCGTCGCCATCGAAGGCATCAATGAAGGGCCGCACGTAGTTTTCAATTTCAGAGTAGGAGCCCAGAATAGGGAACATCTCCTCGTACTTGCGGCCCAAAAACTCAATCATGTGGGGAAAGGTGCAGTACTTGCCCCCCTCGTATATTTTCAGAAACCAGATGATGGCGGCCACGAAGTTGATGGGCGACTCGACGAAGAAGTCACCCTGCTTCTGAATCCACGTCTTATTGAGGTTCAGCATGATGGTGGCGGCCGATTCGTAGGCATCGACAATATCCGTCATCATCGAGGGTAGCAGCGGGTTGCACCGGTGGCTCTTGGTCGGGTTGTCGAAATTGATGACGTAGAACTGCACCGGAGCCGCGTACTTATTCTCATTCTTCAGCAGCTCGTTGTACACGATGGTGCTGAGGTCGGGAAACTTAAAGTCGTACACGTACATCGAAAAGCCCTTGTTGAGGTGCTGCTTGATGAATTGGTTGATGACCGCGAACGTCTTGCCTGAGCCAGGTGTGCCGTACACCACCGTACCCCGAAACGGGTTGACGATGTTCACCCAGCCCTTGCGCTGCTTCTTTTGGAGCTGGTAGCTGGTGGGCAGATTCACCGAGTACTCGTTTTCCATCTTGCGCTCCTCCTGCGGAAACGTCTCGTTTTCGAGGTTGAAAATGTCGCCCATCAGGTTCACCTTCAGCATCCGGCTCAGCAGGTTGCCGGCGCGCAACAGCAGCAAAAAGCCCAGGGCCGTAGTGCCGGCGTACAGGGCTGCCACCACGGCCGGCGCGTAGGGGAGCGTGAGCAGGAACCCGTTGCCGAAAAACACGCCGGCACCGAGCACTAGGTACGCCAGAATGGGCGGCCACGTCTGCGACTCGCTGAGCTTGCCCCGCGTGCCGAAGCAGGACAACGCCAGGAAGGTTGCTGCGGCCCCCTTGGTCACGTAGGGGCCGTAAAACAGGGCCGTTTTCGTGCTGAACCGGGTCAAAATATTGCCCAGCCAGGCAGCTGTGAGGTGCTGCTGGGCGAAATACCCATAGCAGTAGTAGTACAGGTGCAGCAGCACCAGAACGACGCTAATCAGGCGCATAAAGTCCATGATTTTGCGCATTGCGCGTTCATCTTCCATAAGGTTTGGGCGAGTGTGTGTGACGGTTATGTGATGGATGGCCTTTAAATGTGCCTTAATGGTACTCCGAGGGCCGTTTTCTTATGTGACGGTTATGTGACTGGTGGCCTACAATCGGCGGCGGCGGCGCTTCTTCGACGTGTTCTCGTTCTGCTCGGAATCATCAGTGCCGCCGCCCTGGCCTCCGTCCTCATCGAAGCTGAGCAGCGGCCCAGCCTGGCCAGCGGCCGGCGTCGCGCCCAAGGCGTGGGCGGGGCCAGCGACACCAGGCCGTACCTGGTCGGCCGTGCGCAGGGCCTCACGGCCGAAGGGGCTAAAGTGGTCGCGCAATTGCTTGGCCTTTATCCCGACGTCAGTTCCCTTCACGCTGGTTTCCTGATAGCGAAAGCTGGTACCCACCAGCACGCCCTTCGCGTCCCGTTTCAGGGTGGCCTCAATCTCTTTTTCCCTTAAGTGAGCTAGTAGCTTTTCGAGGGAGTCAATGCGCGGGTCGGCCAGCGCTGCGGTGAGCATCTCGCGCACGTGGCTACGGGTCACCTCCTTGCCGGGGTCGAGGTCTTTGGTGGTGTGCCGGCGTTCAGGCAGCGGCTGCAACCCCAGCTGCTCCCGAATCTTTTGGGTAGCCTTCACATTGCGGGCGTAGTTCTGGCTCGTGTCGAGCGCCGGCCCGCCGTCCATGGGCACGCGGTTGATGTAGATGTGCACGTGCGGATGGTCTTTGTCCTTGTGCTCGTAAACCGCCACTTGGTGCCGCTCTAGGCTGGCCCCCATCAGCTCGCAGTAGAGGGCCGCCGCCTTCAGCTTCTGCTCGCGGCTCACCTGCTCGCCTGGGGCCCACGACAGAACTGTGTGCCAAACCGGCTGCTGAATCCGGCTGCTCGTGCTGGCCACCGCCTGCATCTCGGCCGCAATCTGGCGCGCATCCTGGCTACCAACATTAGCCACGCTCAGCAATTCTGACTGCTTGTTGGTGCGGTCGGAACGCAGGCCTGCCCCGTACTCCAGGGCACCCATAAAATCACTTCCGGTAACGGTCTTGGCTATCATCGCAGAGTCTCCAATAAGCGGTTCACTAATTCGTTCAGCGCCTCGATGCCGACGCCGGGCAACTTGCCGGCGTTGGCCAGCTTCGTGAGTTGATTCAGGTTATTTCCTGCCCCACCCAGCTGCCGGCGCAGCTCGACCGGCACTCGCTCGACCACCGGCTTATTGAGCACCGCTCGCCGGCAATACTCCGAGAAATTGAGACCCGCCAGCTCGGCCTTAGCTTCAATTTTACTCACTTCGTCGGGGGTAGCCCGGAAGCGTTTCACGACTTCTCTGTTCGCTTTCGCCGGTTGCGGCTGCGGTTCTGTCTCTTCCATAGCGGGTGGGGTCTGGGTTTCCCCAGCAAGACAAGGAGAAATAGCTTGCGTCAATTTCTCCGTTGACTTTGTGCGCGCAAACCGAAGGTTTGTAGCCACAAAGTCATGGCTTGCTGGATACGTTAGGGGTATTTTGGTAGGCTAATAAAGCACATCCGTCTGCACCGAAAATTGGCCCTTCTGAACGGCTCTACCAAAAGATTTTTTTATCAATCTATCAGAACTGTTACGTAACAGTTCTGATAGATTGATAAAAAATATGTTTGATAGTTATCAAGATTTATAATCTGATAAGAACCTTGTCTTGTAGTTTTTAAATTTGATGAAATGTTTAATAGAAAACATACTTCGCTTTTTTGTAGGTGTGTAGTATGATAGTTTTTCAAGTCTTTTATTGGGTAGTTTTACTCATGCCCAACTAGCAAATATAACAACCTATTAAAATCATTTTTAAATCTTTATCCTCATAACTGTTGCTTTTTGAATCAATCAAACTAGTTTTGTAACAGTGAAAGAGTGCAAGGATTTCTTCGACCAGTTCCAGCAGTCCCAGTTTCCCAATCTTTCCTAACCCCTAAGACTCGTTCGCATGAGCACCACCAAGTACATCTCCATCTCCTCCCAGAAGGGGGGTGTGGGAAAAACGACCATCAATATTCTAGCAGCTTCGGCCTTTCACTTCCTGGCTAAGCAGAAGGTAGCCGTCATCGACTGCGACTATCCTCAGCACTCACTGAAAGGCCTGCGGGATAAAGAGTTGGAGCTACTGACTAGCAGCCCCGAAAAGGCGGCTGAGTTCATGGCCATGGGCCACCAAGCTTACCCGGTCGAGTCCTGCCAGGTAAAAGATACTTTGGCCCTGGCCAAGGAGATGGATGGGGAGTATGACCTGGTGTTCATCGATACGCCCGGCACTATCAACGTCGATGGCATCATGGAACTGTGGAAGCAGCTGGATTACATCTTCATGCCCCTGGAATCCGACCGCCTGAGCGTCGAGGCTACTATGACCTACGCCCGAATGCTGGAGCACTTCATCAAAGGCAAGCCAGATAGCCGCCTCAAAGAGTGCTACGCCTTCTGGAACAAGCACATTAAGAGCGAGAAGCAGGATTTCTACGAGCGTACCGAAATCCTTTTTGCTGAGCAGAGCATTCCGTTCCTGAAAAGCCGGCTGGAGCACAGCGTGAACTACAAAAAGGACGCCATGCGCTCGACCATGTTCCCGCTGGGCAAGGAGTTTCAGCGCCTGGGCATCAGCGGGTTAATCAAGGAAATGGCCGATATAATATACGGGACTGCGCCGGCTCAACCGCTTGATGCAGTGTCAACAACGGGAGAAACCAAAGCCCTTTAATCTGTCTGCATCATGGCCAAGAACAATCCCTCTGCCCCTGCTGTCGACCTCGCCAACGCAATGAGCTTCGTCGCCACCCGCACTGCTACGCCAGCACCCGTCGCCCCAATTGTGGCCTCCGAGCCTACCCCCACCGCGACAATCGAACCCACACCCAGCGCGGCCCCGGCCTTTTCTCCCTCACCCGAACCGTTGGCTGACAGCCAATTAACTACAGGGAAGAAAGAGGCGGCCCCGACCGAGACGTTTGATTACGCCGGCGTCTTCCTAAAGCCCGTGCGCACCCGCAAAACCAAGGCTATCTACGTGGACGAGGACTTGCACACTGCCCTGTCTACGCTTACCCAGGCTGGTGGCGTGGGCCTGGCCGACCTGCTCATCAACATTGCCAATCACCACTTCGAGGCGTTTCGGCCGGCCATTCGCCAGTTCCTGAATGACCAAGAGAAGCTCAAGAAAAAGAAGCTACCCTACTAACCTCCCCTCACCTTAAGGCTTTCATTTTCACACGCTTAAAATGGGCGTGCTGGCTACTGCCTTGCCCTTTTCCTTCCATTTAACCAGCAACGAATATGTTCAAAGTGTAAGCTCCCCCTTAAAGTGAGCCAGTCAAAAGTAGAGGTCAGGCAGCTTGTCGAAACTCGGTGGGGGTTAAGAAGTTAAGCGCCTCATGGGGGCGCAGGTGGTTGTAATCGTATTGCCATAGCT
>JAABUN010005554.1_pt1 | contig 15510 bp, 17 predicted proteins | sample 5559311 | NCBI WGS metagenome assembly JAABUN01 (sample SAMN10711877, study PRJNA513370) | rock metagenome | isolation source: Antarctica rocks | place: Antarctica: Victoria Land, Siegfried Peak sud
TTTGTTATGCGGGCTGCAACCGGCCCAAGCAGTCATAACCGGCGGCAACGGTGGGCCGGTCGTCCCTCTGCTCGGCGTTGTCCTCGAAGTCGTAGCGGCCGTAGGTCTGGTAGGCGGCGCGCTCGTCCTCTTCCGCGTCCGCGCGCCGGTCGTCGGCAATCTTGGCCTCAATCGCCAAAAAATGTTTGCACGTCTCCCATCTTGCGAACGCGCGGCAGGTGCAATGCTCGCGGCCGGGGCTGGTGTCCACGATGTAACCGGGGGTGTTCACGTCGGGCGGGAACACGAAAAACTGGCTGGGGTCGGTCTTGAACGGCTTGGCGCGGTAGCCGTCCGTCGTGAACAGGGTCAGGGCACGCTCGGCGATGTTGGCGAGGGTGCGGGCGGTGGCGAGGTCTACGGGGAGCGTGCGGGTCGTGGTCTGCATGGTCGGAAGTCCCTTCGGGTTGGTACTTGTATTATACCCGTCTGTTAGACTTAATGCAACACTTAATAGGGAGAAGCGGCGTTCTTTTTCAAGTCTTTTTTCGGGGGCCTGGTTCTGGCTGCGCGCTCGTCCTGGCGCTCGTCCAGACCGGTGCTGCCTCTGGCGCAATGGGCGCGTTCGCCACGTCTCGACGGCGTAGGGCGTTCTCGTCGCGCCCCCACCGGGTCACGCTGCCAGCCGCGCCCCGACGAACGGGCCAGCGGTTCCCAGCGCCCCGCGCTCGTGGTCCGTCAGGGAACCGCGCCGCGCCACGCAGGAGCCGTGCAGCGCGTCGAAGGCGGCGGGTGCGAACCGGCCCGACCCTCCCTTCCCGGCGCGAGAAGCATTTGCACCCGATGAACGGCGGCGCAGTTGACCGCGCCTTGCGCAGGGGATGCCCTGCCCGGCCTCTGGCAACCGCGCCCGAAGGATGGACGCACGCACGCATGGCCGCCTCTCCCCTGAAAAGAAGCCTCCTCGTGTTCGCCGCCGCGTGCTTCGTCAGTCGCCCCCGCGCGCGTTCCAAGACAGCGCCCCACGGCGGCGGGTCGTAGCGGTAAGAGTTCGTGCGGGCGCTCTGACGCGGAGCGGCAGGGACAGCCCACCGCACACGAACAAGGGGCCGGGGGAGACCGTTTCTCCCCGGCCCTCCTCTTGCCGTATGCTTGCTTGCTTCGCGTATTCTTTTTCCGTATGCTAAAGCGGCTTCAAATAAACGAATGACATAGGAAACGCGATCATGGCGGCAGAACTCGACACGCGCGGCGGCGGCAATGCCACGAAACGCACGATTCGGAAGGTCCGACCCGGCAAAGTGATGATGCCGAAGGTGCGGGGCATTCGCCCCGGCGCTGCACGGCCTGGCGTTTACAGCGGCACGGTCCCCGCTCCGATCCCCGGCCTGTTCGCGGGCAACCTGGGCGCGAACCTGGGTGGCTTGCTCGGCGGGATGTTCGGCGATCCGGGGCCTTCTGGTCCGCGTCCGGGCCTTGCGGCGGACGGCGTTCGCTCGCTGGGCCTCGATCCCATGATGGGCCAGGGCGTGCCGCCGCAGGCACCGCAGGTGCCGCCGCAGGTGCCGCAGGTGCCGCCGCAGGTGCCGCAGGTGCCGCCGCCGATGGCAGACACCTGGGAGCCGCCGATCGCCCCCGCCGAGGGGGGCGGGCACGCCGCCGCGAACATGGTCGCGGGTGCGCCTCCGCTCTTTGCCTTCACGGCGCGCGCGCCGCTGAACCTGCCCCCCCCTGTCGAAGCCCCCGCCTTTGCTCCCGTCCCCCCACGCGACGACACGGCCGACCAGGACCGGCAGATGAAGGCGCTGCGCGTCGCGCAGATCGCCGCTGCGATTCAAGGCGTGTTCGGCGGCGGGGCCGCGCCGGGCGTGTTGTTCCCCTCGGCGGCGGCCGGGCTTGCCGGCGCGAAGCAGCGCGGCGACCAGGTGTTCGGCGAGGCCGTGGACGCGGCGAACGCCGGGAATGCACTCCTTGAGCGCGACTTCACCAACCGGCGGCAGGTTCGCGCCGAGAAGGTCGCCGCCCTCACCAACGCCGACGAACGGGCGCGGCAGGATCAAAGCGACCAGAACGCCGTCACGAGCGCGAACCTCCAGGAAGCGAACCGGCGGCGCGACGACGTTCGTGCCGCCGACAAGGACGCCCAAACCGACGCCGACCGCGACGCGCTGCGCGAACTGCGCCGCGACGAGGGACAACTGCGCGCCGCGCTCGCCCTGGCGAAGGATGGCCGCCTTCAAGCGGACGATGAGGCCGTGGTCGCGGGCGTCCTCGCCAAACGTGGCGGCCTGGCCGGTCTGTCCCCCGATTTCCTCGCCACCCTCACGCCGCAGCAGGCCGAAGTGTTCCGGCAGCATGGTTTGGACCGGAACCTTCGGGCCACGGAAGGCGAGAAGAACCGCCGCGTTCGACGGGTCGAAGGGGACGCCAACCGGACGCTTCGACAGGAACAGGGCGCGGCGCGACTGGCGCAGGGTGCCGAGCGCATCGAGATGAGCCGCCAACAGCATCAGGAGGGGCGCACACGGGCAGGCAGCGACCCGGCCAAGGCCTACAACCTGAACGCCAAGCGTTTATCCTCCATCGCCCGCGAGATCGAAGGCGTGCGCGCGAAGCAGTCAAAGATGACAAAGGACGACCCGCAGGGCTTCCGGCTCGGCGACGGCCCCAGCGCCGAAAACCAGACACTCGAAGCGCGCGTCAAGGCGCTGGCTGACGAGCGCGCGGCCCTCACCGCCCAGCAGAAGGAACTCGGCGGCCGGCTGCCCGTGGCCGTGGTTCCGGCCGGGGCTGGCCTGGCGGTTCCGCGTGACCCCGGCTTTTCCACGGCCGGCGCGCAACGGGCGCTGCGCATCGGCATGGGCGAAGTCGCTAACCTGCGCCCGCTGTTCCCCGGCCTGAAGTTCAATAGCGCCGTGCGGCACGGCAACACCATCGAGCACGGCGCGGGCCTCTCCCTCGACGTGGGCCTGACCGGGGTGGATCGCACCCCCGAACGCTTCCAATCGCTCGCCGCCGAAATTCGCAGGATTCCCGGCGTGGAGAAGGCTATTGTGGAAACGGCGGGACAGGTCAACCGTGCGGGCGATGGCCGCACTTCGACCGCCACCGGCCCGCACGTCCACGTCCGCTTCCGCGCCGACTTCGCCGCAGGCATGGGCGGCGATGACAGGGCCGCTGCTCCGCACCGGGACGCGCAAGCGCGTCTGCGCGTGCGTCGGGCGGGAACCGCTGCCGTCCACGAGCCGCAGGCCGCCGCGCCCTCACGCGCTCCCCGGCGGGCTTCGGCCTCCCCTGCCGCCGCTTCCGGACGGCTCGCATCGGGCCGAACGTGGACCCTCGAGGCGGCCCGGTAAGGAGTTCTGCTATGCCTGACTTCGTTTTGACCCTGAGCGACCCCAAGTCGGGGGAAAAGAAGCGCGTGCGCGTGGGCGGGAACACACCCCCGACCGACAAGGAGATCGCCGAAATCGAACGGCAGGCGTTCCCCTCGGCGGCTCCCCCCGTCGAACCGCCCTCCTCGCTGCGCGCGCCCTATCCGAAGCCTTCCGCGCTTGCCGCTGCATCGCGCGCCCGCCCCTCGCCTCGGCCGACACCTGCCCCGCTTCAGAGACGCGCGAGCGCGTCGGAGCCGCTGCCCCAAATGAGCGCCGCGCCCGAACCGGGCTTTCTGGCGTTCGCCGTCCGCAATGTCGCCGACGTGCTCGGCGGGATCGGCGACCTGGGCCGCGCTGCCGTGGGTCCGCTGAATGCCGTCCTCACCCGTGCGATTGCGAACCAGACACCGGACCCGGCCCAGCGCGCGTACCTGCGCCGACAGGCCGCCAACGACGCCGGCGCGCCCCTTCGCATGGTCAAGGCTGTTCCGTCCGCCCTGGTGCCTCCTGACGGCCTCCTGAGCCGTGCGGCAAGGGTGCTCACGGGCACGGGCGAAACGACCGGCGCGGACCGGCAACGCTTGTACGCCGAACGGGAAAAGGCGCGCGCGAAGGTGCGGACCCTGCCCGGCAAGGCCGGCGTTCAGGCCCGTTTCGACGTGGAAAACCACTATAACGCCGCGCTCGACTTCGTGAAGCAGCAGGGGCGGTTTGAAGCGCGCACCGTGGCCCCCAAAATCATCCCCGGCATTGTTCGCCGGGCGAAAACCGAGCCGGTAAGCATGGCCCTCGACGTGCTGCCCGCGCTGGGCGCGGCGGGGCGGGGGCTGCGCGTGGTTCGTGCGGCCGGGACCGCCGGCAAGGCCGCAGAGGTAGGCGAGGCCGCGGCCGGGGTGCTCCGGCGCGTCCATCCCGAACCGGGCGAAGTCGCCGCCGCTGCCGCTCGTCCTGCTGGCCTGGGGGCGCGCGTGCGCCGTGTCGGTGCCGCCGCCGTTGACGCTGCCAACCTGCCCCGTGCGGTGATGGCCTCGGCCGACCTGTCCGCGCCGCTGCGTCAGGGGGCCGTTCTTGGCGTCTCCCGGCCCCGGCAGGCCGCCGCTGCCGCCGGTGCCATGATGAAGGCGTTCGCCCGCGAATCCGCCTTTGACGACGTGATGAGCGAGATCGCCGCCCGCCCGCACTCCCAAAAACTCGTGTACAAAAAGGCGGGCGTGTTCTTCTCCGACAGCAAAGCCGTTCCCGGCGGCGGCGAAGAGGTCTTCCGCTCTAAGAGTGTGTGGGCAAAGTGAACGTAGTGGGTAGGTTTGGCGTATGCCACGCCCAAGTTATGCTTCTGATTTGACGGACGAACAATGGACCAAGATCGAGGCGGCGCTTCCGGCTGCCAAGAACGGGCGCACGGGACGCCCGCGCACGTACACCAAGCGCGAAGTCTTCAACGCCCTCTTCTACCAAGCCCGAACTGGCTGTGCGTGGCGGCATCTGCCCCACGATCTGCCGCCCTGGAACGTGGTGTGGAAGCAGTTCCGACGGTGGCGTGACGCGGGCACCCTCGAGCGCGTCCATGACGCCTTGCGCGAACAAGTGCGTCAACACGTTGGTAAGGAACCCACTCCCAGTGCCGCAATCATCGACTCGCAATCGGTCAAGACGGCGCAAAAAGGGGGCGCAACGGCTATGACGCGGGCAAAAAGATTAAAGGTCGTAAGCGTCACATCGCGGTAGACACTTTGGGCTTGTTGCTCGTGGTCGTCGTTCATTGTGCGGGCATTCAGGATCGGGACGGGGCCAAGTTGGTTTGCAAGAGACTACTGGGTAAGTTCCCTCGCTTGCGCCTGCTTTGGGCGGACGGAGGCTACGCGGGTCAACTGATTGGTTGGGTAGCCTGCTTTGGCGGTTGGGTCCTTTCCATTGTCAAGCGCAGCGACGCAATGAAGGGTTTCGTCGTGCTGCCGCGTCGCTGGGTGGTGGAGCGCACCTTTGCCTGGCTGATGAAGTTCCGCCGTTTGAGCAAGGATTACGAGGAAACGAGCACGAGCAGCGCGGCGTGGATACGGATCGCCATGATTCACATCATGGTACGAAGGCTGGCGTAGAACCACTTGAAAACACTTTGTCCACACACTCTAACATCGCCGAACGTCTCCCCGGCGTCGGTCGTGTCGTGCGAGCCAGCGACCGCGCGTACTCGGCCTATCTGAACCGGCTCCGCGCCGACGTGTTCGACAGCACGGCGGCGGCTTTCGAGCGGGGCGGGATCACCCCGGCCACACACCCCGAAACGCTGCGCTTACTCGGCCGCTACATCAACGCCGCCACGGGCAGGGGTGACCTGGGCGCGCTCGAAAAGGCCGCCCCCGCGCTCTCGCAAGCCCTGTTCTCGCCCCGTTTCCAGGCGAGCCGGTTCCAACTGCTCAACCCGGTGGAGTACGCGCGCATGGACCCCGCGGTAAGGGGCGTGGCGCTCCGCGACATGGCCGCCCTCACCGGCGCGCAGTTGTCGCTTCTCGGCCTGGCGAAGATGGGCGGGGCCGAAGTCTCCCTTGATCCGCGTGCTACGGACTTCGCACGAATCAAGGTCGGGCAGACGCGCATTGATCCGGTCGGGGCGGGCTTCCTGCCCTGGCTGCGGCTGTATGCGCAAATGACGAGCGGGGAGAAGACGACCAGCGGCGGCCATCACAAGACGCTCGGCGACACGAGCGACCCGCACCCCGAAACCCGCCTCGATGTTGTCGGCAAGTTCGCCGAAGGGCGGCTCGCCCCCGTGCCCGGCCTGTTTGTGGAAGCCCTGCGGGGTACGACGTTCGCCGGCAAGCCGTTCAATCCAACGGACTCGGCAACGGCGCGCCTGCTCCCGCTGCTTTGGCAAGATTTTAGCGGCGCTGTTCGGGAACATGGCCTGGCGAAAGGTTCTGCTCTGGCTGCCCCGGCCGTGCTCGGTTCGGGCGTCACGACCTACGAAAAGGACGACCGGCCGGCCGCCCGTGTCCGACGGGTGCGCCGCGTGGACGAGGAGGAGTAGGGAGCGTGCCCGCCGCGTCTATCATCAACTGCGAGAGTTGCCGCCTGGTGCTCGCCCGCGTTGTCGCCGATCTGATTTTGATCGAACACAAGCGCGGCGCGTGGGTCGTGACCGGACACCTGGAGGGGATCGTGTGCAGCCAGTGCGGGACGGAACAGCACTTCTCTACTCCCCCGCCCCCCAAGACGCTGCTGGTCGGCTCCGCCGCGCCCGACGTGGACACGTTTGCGGCGACGTGCGGGCGGGGTGGGCGTTCGTCCCTGTAAGTCGCCTAAGTGCGAACCGGAACCGGGGGGTGCCTTCTGGGGTGGGGACCCGCCTCGCTAAATTTTTGCAGTTTTTCGCCCTGCGTGTCTGCGTCGCGGGCGCGCTCTGCGCTCGGCCGGGTTGATGCGAAAAGAGGCGGCAGGAGGAAGAGAGGGGCATGGTCCGCATCCGGCTCCCCCCCTGTCTCTTCATCCCTCCCCGCCCGCCTCTGTTTTCCGACGGTCCCCACCCGGCCTCGTCGCCTCACCTCTTCATGCCTCGCGCTCGGCCTCGGCAAAGGTCAGGCCGTGAATGGCGGGATCGTGCCAGACGATGCGCGGCGCGTTCCCATCGCCCGGACGGTAAAGGCTCGGCCCGATGCGCTGCTCGATGCCGTGCCACCAGGCCGCCCAGTCCAGAATATCGCCGGCCAACTGCTCGGCGGCTTGCGCCTCGTCCGCTGCATGGGCCTGGTCGAAGGCGGCAAACAGGGCGAGCACGTCGGTGTTCGGGTCGCCCTCGTAGCCGGGGGGCTTGGGCAGGTTGCCGCGCCGCGCTTCAGCCAGCAGGTGAACGCCGGCTTCACGGCTCCGGGGCGCGCGCGGCGGGTAACTGTGGGGATCGTCGGGCAGGGCTGGCTCGGTTCCATCGAACGGATCGGCGATGCCGTCAAAGGCCGCGCGTTCACGCAGCAACGGCAGGAGTTGGGGCCGGGCCTTCTTGATGCGCGCGGCCACGGGCGGCGTGATCGTGCCGGCAGGGGCGCGATAACGCAGGCGGCCTCCCTCGTCCAGCCATAGGTTCACGCCGCGCTCCTCCAAACGCGACAGGAACGCGGCTGGGTTGAAGCCGGTCCCCACTGCCGGGCTACTCGTCATCATCGCCGATTATGCCCTCCTCGAATGCGGTGGGTTTGGTGGGTTTGGTGGGTTCCTGAACCGTCGTTACGTATACGTTATGTGTTTCTTCTCTTTTTTCTTGCGCGTTAGGGGTGTTTGAAAACCCACCAAACCCACCAAACCCACCATCCTCCGCCCTGTTTGCGAGGCGTAGTGAGAAGCGGAGAATACCGCCGTGTCCGGTTGTGGCCGTCAGCCGATTGTCGCCGAAAACGCGGTCGCGTGCGCCCTGAAGCCTGCGCCCCAACGCTCGCGACGCCCCAGAGGCGAAAGCGTCTCCGATGATCTCGTGCTCGGCGGCCAGTTCTACCAACTCCTTCGCGGTCAGCGCCGCCGAGCCGTGCGTTTCGCGCCAAGCGGCGAAGAAACCGCGCCAAGCCAGTGTTTCCGGGTCGGCGGCTTCTGCCCGCTGCGCGTCGTTGGCGAGGAAGTCTTTTATCCCGGCCACGTCCAGAACACCGGAAAGCACATCTGCCCAACGATCAAACGATCCTTTGTGCGCCTTACCTTCGGGCCGTCCGGCCGCGATCCACGCGCCCAGGATGCTCAGCACGTCGCCCAGCAGTTCAAAACGCCGCTCTCGAATGTGCGCGCGTAGGTCGGGGATGCCGAAGTCTGCCCGCTGATCCGGTGCTTCCATGCCGGCGTCCAGACGGATGAAGTAGCAGCGCCGGGCCATGTCACGCGAGAAAACCGCGTTGTTGCCCGTTGCGGCCAGGGTCAGCCCGCCCGCGTCCATCTGCACGGTTTCATCGGACTTGCCGAGTTTTCGTACCGTCACCACGTCGCCGCTGGTCAGCAGCGCCTCTAACGTTGCGCTGCTGATCGTGCCGCGCATGTTGTCGAGAAGGACGGCCGCCGGTGCGCCGGCCAGCAGCGAGGGCAGCAACTTGCTCCATTCGGCGGCGGCGTCCCGGTCCCGTTCACTCGGCGTGTCCGATACGATCAGGCCGGGCGTGGAAACGGCGAGCAGGCTTTCGGCCAGCAGCGTTTTTCCCGTGCCGGGCGCGGGCGCTTCCACGACGGCCATTGGAACCGGCCCCGCAATGTAGGCGCGCAGGAACGGTGTCAGGAACAGCGCGAGCGCGTTGGCGCGGTCCGCATCGGAAACGTAGGGGAACTCGGCGAACGTGCCCCCCTTTCCGAACAGTCGCCCGGCCGCTGCGCGCGCTGCTTCGGCGCTCGTGTCCAGTGGCATTGTGATCGGGGCAATGTCGAGGTACAGGCCGCTTTGGGCGTCGTGGCCGGGCCTGGTGAGCAGGTCGCCGTTTCGGGCCACGACAGGGCAGCCCACCACGGCCCGCAGGAACGGCAGGCCGCCGGCCAGTGTCGGATCGGCCAGCAGATCACCCGCGAGCCAGGGCGGGACACCGGCCGGCGAATAATTCGCTTCCCCGTCCTTCCCCGTGCTGGCTTTCACCCAGTCCGCGGAGCGGCGCAGCAAAAAGGCGAGATGATCCGGGCTGATGGGCACGGAGTAGGCGTGCTCGTCGCGGGCGGTGGCGAGCAGGACCAGCCCGCGCACGCGGGCGAACAGCAACGGCCGCGCACGATTCGCGGTGTATAGGGCGTGCTTGGCCTCGTCGGAAACCTCTCGCTGCTGCCGACTGTTCACGACCACGACGGCGCGCGCCTGTTCCGCCGCTGGGCCGAAGGTTTCGAGCGCGCGGGCCGCGTCCTCCCGTTCTTGCTCGCGCCGATCCTGCGCCGTCTGCTGCTTTTCCACACGGCGGGTCAGCGGGCTTTTAGGCGGGTCGCCGTAGCCTTCGCGTCCTAACTGCCGCGCGGCCTCGGCAAAGTTTTCCTGGCTGTCGCCGCCGGTCTTGACCAACGTATACACCGCGAACGGCGAGTAGCCCGTGTTCGGCTCGAAGGGCGGGGCCGAACTGGTGAAGCAAAAGAACATCCGGCCGTCGTAGGCATCACCGAACCCGAAGGTTGCCGACAAGCCTTCCGCCTTGCCGGGCCGCCGCAGTGTTGCCTTGTCGCCGCGCTGCCCCGCCATCTGCCAGCCGGCGCTTTGCAGCAGTTCCAAAACCGGCCCGCGCGCGTTGTAATCGTCGCCGGGGCGATTGTCTCCGTTGCTGCTGCGCTCTTCGCCGACCATGCGCGGGCGCTCGCGCAGCGTGTAGCGCATCTGAGCGCCGGCCGCATCCATCGGGTCCGGGTCCGGGTAAGCGTCGGGATCGAGCGGCGCGCCTTCCTGCACGTCGGCGAAGGCATGGGAGAGCGCGTCGGGCGGGCACGAGGGCAGGTAGTACAGCCGGCTGCAATCTTTACAGGCTGGGTCGGAGTGCTCGCCAAGAAGTGCCAGCGTCAACTTCCGATGCACGGCGGTCCAGTCCGCGGCCGGCACGGGGCGGACCAGCGGGAACGCGACGCGCCACTTGGGTTTGTCCGGTGCGCTGCTGTGTGTGCTGTACAGACACCAGGCCAGCCCCTGCCAGCGGTCGCGCAGGGCATCGGGGGCGGTCCCGTCGTCCACGTCGCCGACGAAGCAGGTCACGGCCTGCACGTTGGCCGCGCCGCGCGTCGCATCGGGCAGATACGCGGCCGGCGACCAGGCCGGGCCGTCCTTCTGTGCTCGCGTTTCGTGCCGGGTCAGCCGCGCGGCGAGTTGGGGCCAGGTTGCCGTGATCGGTTTGGGGCGGTTGTCGTTTTTGTGATCGAAGCGAACGAGGGCGAGGCAGGCCTCGGGGCAGGAAGCGGCGTTGGTCCCGTTCGCGCCGTTCATCGGCGCGTCCCCCCTGCCGCCCGCGTCCTCGTTTCGCGCGGCTGTCAGAGGGGCGTTCATGCCGCACCGCCTTGCTGCTTTTTCCGTTCCTCCAGCCAGGCCGAGATCACCGCATTCGTGAGCGGCTGTTTCCACTCGCGGGGCATCTCCAGCAAAGGCGAAAACTTGCGCTCGCCCTGCGGCGTGTTCCAAGCCTTTTGTGGGACGGATACCCACGCCTCTTGTTCGGCCGGTGTCCCTATTCCCTGCTGAATGACCCTAAAATCGTGAAGGACGAGGGGGCCGATCCTGACGCTGGCGTAAGCCTGCAGGCTGCCGGCGTCCTCGATCAGGCGAAGGTTAACGACCTCGAAGGCCGGAATCTTCTTCGGCGGTGTTTGCGGCTCCGGCACTTGTGGCCGAGGGTTCGGCCGGTTCTGATACGGCGGTTGGTTCATTCCCCACGCTCCTAAAAAAGACAAAGCCGATGCAGGAGCGCGGGGCAGGCGCTGCATCGGCTTTCTCGACTTCAGGGGCTTCCGGGGTAGCAACTCCCCTTCCACGGTCCCGACATCGCTAAAAAACTATCGCCCCGGCTCACGGTCGTCAGCGTTGGCACGGCTTGACAGCAGGAGCGCGGCGGGCGTATAACGCAGTGTTAGGTTGCGTATCGCGCTGCGCACTTAAGTGAGGCCCTGGCTTGGAGTTTGCGCTCCTTGACTGGGGCCTTGCTGTCGTTACGGCTTCAATAACTTCTGGTGAAAGATTACCCCCATTGTGTCATTGAGTCAAGCGGTTTGCAGGGGGGCACTGTTGGTCCGCTGTTTTTGCCGCCGTCGGCGCACGCCAACGCGATTGGCGCAGCGGTGCGAACAATAGATTTGTCCGTTGCGACGTTCAAGGAAGATGCTTGAGCACGCGGTACACCTGGCTAACCGGATGCGCCCCTCGGCCAGCAAGACGAAAAGTTCCTCGATGTGGTCAACGAGTAAGAGCATCGGCAAATCTTTGAGTTCCCCCGTCGTTCGGGCTTTGCCGATTGATTTCACCGGGATGATGTAAGAACGCTCATTGCTCCTCTCCGCTCTGTCTTCGCTGAGTGGCAGCGGGTGCAATTCTGTCGGGCCTGTCTCTTTTATGACGTTCGGAAACCGGCACAAGAAGAAATTCAGGCCGTCCTTTTGCTGCTCGGTGATCCCGCCGAGGTTGTACAGCGTGTCTAAAATCTCTTGGGTGAGCCGGCACAGGTAGGTAAAAGCGCGCAGGCTCTCGTCGTGCGCTTCGACTGACAAGCCTTCGTAAATTGGTCTGTCCGTGCACCACTGGGCGACATGGGTGAGTTCGGTCGGGTTTTCGGTATCCACCTGGGCCACCTGACTGAGCCACGGCATATCCGCGTCCGCTTTCCCAAAGATTGCCACGTTCGTTAGCCCTCCTTTCTGCGCCCGAACGGTCGGGCGTCCTTCTGCGGCTGGCCCGTCGCCAAATACCGCCGGCAGTCACTTTCACGGAATACGCTCGGCCGCAGCGCGGGCACAAAGCGGCCCACGGCGCGCGGCGAACAGGCGAGCAGTTCGGCGGCCTGGTCGCGGGTCAGCGCCCGATCAGCCGGCGGCGGCTGGGCCTCTTGCCGCTCGGTCTGGGCGCGCACGACGGCGGCCAGGTCACGCAGCGCGCCGAGCAGTTCGGCCGCCGTCCCCGGTTCACCGGAACCCGTAAACTCCCGAAGCGTTGCCGGGAGCGTCGCCGTGGCCGCTCGTACAAGCGCCCCGCCGCCCTCACCCTCCGCTGGGTTCACCAGTTCCGGGGAACTTCTCAGGAACGCGCGCAGCATTTCGGGCGCTTGGGGGAGCCGGCCCCTCGCCTCCTTGTAGCGCGCCCAGAAGGCAGCCAGCACGTCCACGGCGGCCGGCGGGAATGTTCGCCGGTTCGCGCCCCCGCCCGCGCCGAGCAGTTCGCCCACGTCGCCGGTACCGGTGAACTCGGAAAGCGTTTTGTAGGACACGGCCACGCCGCGCGCCTCCAAAGCGCCGTGCAGGTCGCGCAGGCTCAGGGCGTCGCCGTCGCCGTTGCTGGTCTGGTTTACCAGTTCACCGGAACTCACGACCCGGCCTCCCTCGCATGCTTCGCATTGGTTCGGCAGTTTTCGTGAACTCGTGAACGCCCGATAATCTGCGTTCTCGGCGCTTTTCCACGCTCCGCCACGGCGCGGCCTATAACATCCGCCTGTTTTGCGGCTTGGGGAGCCTTATTGCAATGTTTCACGGTCGGTGCGAGGGGTCTTGGTTGCTGTCAGGTAGTGCAGGAGGCAAGGGCTGATTGGGGTTCGCGCGGACCTGCGCACTGGCTTCGGCGTAGCGTAGCCGCAACTCGGAGACGGTTTTCGTGATCTGCAACTCAACCTGCAAATCGATGTTTTTGCGCGCTTCTTCTAGGACGGCCACGCGCATCTTCACCTCAACGTGATCTGCCCGTAGGCCGGAAATCTCGGTTCTGAGGTCGCGGAAATCTTCTTCCAGTCGGTCGATCTTCTGCTCCAGCGTGAAGAAACTCTTTGCCAGTTCGGCGACCTTGCTGGCGGCTCCAGGCAGGTTCATGCGGTGGCTTCTTCCCCGGCGCGGGCTGCGGGAGCGTTGCCGGAACTTCTGGCTTCGCGCAGGTCATCCACCATGTCTCGCACCAGGAAGTGCAAGCGATCCAGGCGCTGGTTGGTCCTATCGATGGCGGGCAGCAGGGCGTCTATCTGTGCGTCCAGTGCGGAAGTGGCCGCCGCTGTTTTGACGCGCTTGGCGCTCCCGGCTCGTGGAAGCGCATCAGCCGTAAGCACTCGCCGACCGATCCAAAGCCGACCAATCCGAACCAGTATCTTCTGCCATAGCGTTAAGCCGCGATACGGATGTTGTCTCAGGCGACGCTGACGCCGCCTCTGGCGCAACTCGTCGTGAAAAGCCTCCTGAGAAATTTGGCTGGATGGCCCTGGCCTGCGGCTAACTATTATTGAGCCGCTCAAATGAGTCGCCGTTTCTTTAGGTTGTGCGTCGTTTTCCGTTCCAACATTTGATGGCAACGCTACATTCGATTGGCCTCGGGGGGTACTCATCGTTCGTGCGCTCCGCTCTGTCGCAGGTCAGCGGGTCCGTAAATCTCGGTTTGCACGCCGGCCGCGAAGTGTTCGATCACCTCAGCGAAGCCGTCACCGTCATGCCCGCGCTCTTTGTCCACGGCAAGCGCGGCGTCCATCGTCAGCAGCAGGCAGCGCAGCAGTTCGCGGTTCGCGTGCGTGTCCAGCAGGTGCAGCGGCGTCTCGGTTGGCCGTTCGGTGGCGGGCCGGTCGGGTCGCGGGTCCGCGGCTCCGGCGTCCACGAGGTCATTGCGAATCGTCGCGGCCTTGCCCGTCAGGTCGAGCAGTTCCCCGGCGCGGGTGCCGACGCCCGCGCGGTTCGCCTTGGCGCGCATCTGGTTGAGTGTGCCGGCCAGGGCGTGCGCGTTTGCGGCCGTGCGGTTCAGCGTGGCCTGGTCAACGTTCATTCGAGCGGCTTCCCTTTCGCCAGGCGTCGTCGAATGGCGAGGCCGCGCTTGCACGTGGTCGGGTGGCTGGTGTCGAGTACATCGCCGCGTCCGCACGAGCAGGGGTAGTAGAGCAGGGGTTTCGGTGGCCGTCCCTCGCCGCCGCCGTGGAGTTGTCCGTTCCGGCGGCTGGCCGCCTGTTTCTTCGGCGTACTGATGCTGCCGATGTAACTGAAGACCTCGCGTACCTGTTCGGGCGTTGGTGGCTTTTTGGCGCTGTCCTTCGCGCTTGCCATTACTTCGTTTCTCCTCGCCCTTCATTATAGCCTAACCGATTGGCTTTATAGTACCGCCGTACACAAAAGCAAAAGGCCCGGCGGGGACACTCGGCGGGCCTTTCCTTTCCTTCCCTTTGCGCGCGCGTTACTCGGTCGTCGCGGCTATCCTGGTTACCTGCGCGCGCTTCTGCGTGTCGCGGTGCACCACGAGCGCGGCGGCCAGCAACAGGTACCTCCCGCCGCTGTCCTGGTGCGTTTGGTTGGAGAGGTACGCCCGCGCGATCCGAAAGGCGGTGTGCGCTTCCGTGCCCAGGGCGTCGCCCGCGTCGCGGAACGAGTCGAAGGGCCGGGCGATCTCGGAGCCGAACAGGGCCACGGCGAACGCGGCGCAGGCGTCAGAGGTGCTGCTGAAGGGCGTCAGGCCGTCCAGCGCCTCCGCGCCCTCTTCCGACGCGCGAGCGCGTCTCTGATGTGGCGTTCCGGGGCCGTCGCCCAGCGCTGCGTCGGCGATGCAGTCGCAGGTGAACACGCCCTCGCCGGCGGCCAGGGCGTGGGCGGCTAAAACGCTGAGGTCATCGAGCATCCCGTCCATGCGGGCGATGACAATCGCGGCCTGGGCACGGCTGAAGGCGTGGTCATCGGTCTGGCGGCCGGCCTGGTCGGGCGCGTTTGTCGTGTTTGTCGTTTCGTTCACGGTTCGGGTTCCTTTGTCGGGTAGTGGACTAAGATCAACGTGTCGGCCTTGTCGGGCCGGTGGGCCGGGCGAAGCGTCTCTTACACGCTCCGCCCGGTTTTGCTATGCGGCTTCGTCGGCCTCCTTTCCGCCGGGGCTGTCGTGGCTGTCTTTGCCAAAGGTGACGCCGAAACTCTCGCGCTCCGGCACGATCACGACGCCGGGCAGGATTTCGCCGGTGGTCTTCTGGGCCTCGACAGCGGCGGCGCGGTAGGCAGCCGCATCAACCTTCACGGCTCCGAGCGTGGCGGCGTTGCGGGCGGAGCGCTGGGCGTCACAGCAGGGGCACAAAACGCGGTGGTTGTGGCGGTTCTTCAGGTGCCGCTCGGTCTTGCGGTCGCCGGTCCAGGTGCGGGCGACGGTGAACCCGATGCCGTCCAGCGCGATGATCTCCATCAGGCGCGCGCCGCCGCCTCTGGCGTGCTCGTTCACACGGTCGCGCAGGTTGTTCGTCCAGCCGATGTAGTGCGCGGCGGTTTTCTTCCGTGCGCCTGTTTTTGCCTGATACGGCTTGTCGAAGTGGAGCAGGTAAACGATGCCGGGGTCGGTGCTTTTCACGGGGTCTTGTCCTTCCTTCGTGGGTCGGGGTAGGCCGGCCGGGAGAGGTGATGACTCTCCCGGCCGGTTTTGTTATGCGGGCTGCAACCGGCCCAAGCAGTCATAACCGGCGGCAACGGTGGGCCGGTCGTCCCTCTGCTCGGCGTTGTCCTCGAAGTCGTAGCGGCCGTAGGTCTGGTAGGCGGCGCGCTCGTC
>JAABUN010005555.1_pt1 | contig 15508 bp, 13 predicted proteins | sample 5559311 | NCBI WGS metagenome assembly JAABUN01 (sample SAMN10711877, study PRJNA513370) | rock metagenome | isolation source: Antarctica rocks | place: Antarctica: Victoria Land, Siegfried Peak sud
ATGTCGGCGAGGTTGTCGAGGGTGATGTAGCTGCTGGTCTCGGTGTTATACAGGCGGCGGTTGGCATACTTCTTGACCACGACGGGCGGCGGCGCGGGCGGCGGGCTGGACGGCGGCGCAGCGGGGCTGGCGGCGGCGGTCGGGTCGTGCGGGGCGTCGGCCATGATGGTCCTCGGGGTCAAGGTGCCGCGGTTGTATCACGCAGTTGCAGCATCGGCGACCTTTCCCTACCGGGATATGCTGCAAAGCAACATGCCACAGCCGGGACCCGGACATGACAGACGCCGAACAGGCCCGCCTCGCCGCAGACTGGGCAACCATCCTGCAAAGCGAGTTCGCGGCCCTGGCCGCCGACCGGGAGGTGCAGGAGGCGCTGCACCGCGCCGCGCTGCACCTGGCACGGCAGGCCGCCGCGATCCAGGCAGGGCCGCCGCCGCCCTCGCCGCCGCCCCAGCCGCCACCCGGGGACGGCAGCGATGATCCGCCCGGACCTGCCGGGGCCGATGCGCCGCCGCGGCCCGCGGCCCTTGATGATGCACTTGGCGCCGCCGGGGCAGCCGTCCCTGCAGGCCGTGCTGGCGGGATCGCCGCTGCCCGGGGGGGCGCTGCCGGGCTGGGCTGACCCGGCGCTGGTCGCCGGCATCGCCGCCTACCGCCGCCACCCCTGGCAGCGCAGCCTGCCCGACCCGCCCGCACTCTGGACGGAGGGGGACGCCAGGCTGCTCGACTACGCCCACCACGCCGCGCCGGACGCCCTGCCGGTGCTGTTCGTGCCCAGCCTCATCAACCGCGCCTATGTGCTGGACCTGCTGCCGGACCGCTCCCTGCTGCGCTGGCTCGCGGCCCAGGGCCTGCGCCCGCTGCTGCTGGACTGGGGATGGCCCGGCGCGGCGGAGCGGGCGATGACGCTCACGGACGTGATCGCCGGGCCGCTGGAACGGGCGATGGCGGCGGTGGGCAGGCCGGTCGTGCTCGCCGGCTACTGCATGGGCGGGTTGCTGGCGCTGGCTGCCGCGCTGCGCCGGCCGGAGCTGGTGCGCGCGCTGGCGCTGCTCGCCACCCCTTGGGACTTCCACGGCGCCGGCCCCGACCAGCCCCGGCGCGTGGGCGCCAGCTTATCGCTGCTGGAGCCGATGCTGGCCGCCACCGGCACGCTGCCGGTGGACGCGCTGCAAGCCTTGTTCGCCCTGCCCGACCCCGGCGCCATCGCCGCCAAGTTCCGCGCCTTCGCCTGCATGGACCAGGAGAGCGAGGCCGCCCGAGACTTCGTGGCGCTGGAGGACTGGCTGAACGACGGCGTGCCCCTGGCGGCGCCGGTCGCGCGGGAGGCGCTGGGCGGCTGGTACGGCGCCAACGCGCCGGGCCGCGGCGCGTGGCATGTTGCGGGACGCACGGTGGACCCGGCGGCGCTGGCCGTGCCCGCCTTCGTCGCCGCGCCGCTGCGGGACCGCATCGTGCCGCCGGAATCCGCGCTGCCCCTCGCCCGGCTGATCCCCGGGGCGGTGCTGCACCAGCCCGCGGCCGGGCACATTGGCATGGTGGCGGGGCCGCGGGCCAGGGATGCGCTGTGGCTGCCCCTGCTGGACTGGTTGCGCGGACTGTAACGGCTTATGCTGCCAGGGCTTAAAGATTGCCGGGGCCAAAAAACTGCCAAGGCCAAAAGGGAGACAAGCCAGAATGGAAGACGTCGTCATCGTATCCGCCGCCCGCACGCCGGTCGGCAGCTTCAACGGCGGGTTCGCCACCCTGCCCGCCCACACGCTCGGCTCCGTCGCGCTCAAGGCCGCCATGGAGCGCATCGGCCTGGACCCCGCGGACGTGAACGAGGTGATCCTGGGCCAGGTGCTGACCGCCGCCCAGGGCCAGAACCCGGCCCGCCAGGCCGCCCGCAACGCCGGCATTCCCGACAGCGCCACCGCGTTCGGCATAAACCAGGTCTGCGGCAGCGGCCTGCGGACCGTGGCGCTCGCGGCGCAGCAGGTGATGAGCGGCGAGAGCAGCATCGTCCTCGCCGGAGGCCAGGAGAGCATGAGCCAGTCCGCCCATGCCGCTTACCTGCGCGCCGGCACCAAGATGGGCGAGCTGGGCCTGATAGACACCATGCTGAAGGACGGCCTGTGGGACGCCTTCCACGGCTACCACATGGGCACCACGGCGGAGAACGTCGCGACCGCCTACCAGATCACCCGCGCCGAGCAGGACGAGCTGGCGGTGAACAGCCAGCACAAGGCCAGCGCCGCGCAAAAGGCCGGGCGCTTCAAGGACGAGATCGCGCCCGTGACGGTCAAGGGCCGCAAGGGCGACGTGGTGGTGTCGGACGACGAGTATGTCCGCCACGACAGCACGCCCGAGGGCATGGCCAAGCTGCGCCCGGCGTTCAGCAAGGAGGGCACCGTGACCGCCGGCAACGCCAGCGGCATCAACGACGGCGCCGCCGTCCTGGTGGTGATGTCCGCCAGCGAGGCCGCCCGCCGCGGCCTGACGCCGTTGGCCCGCATCGCCAGCTTCGCGACTGCGGGCGTTGATCCCGCGGTGATGGGCACCGGCCCGATCCCCAGCAGCCGCAAGGCGTTGAAGCGCGCGGGCTGGTCCACCGGGGACCTGGACCTGATCGAGGCCAACGAGGCGTTCGCCGCCCAGGCCGCGGCGGTCAACAAGGACATGGCCTGGGACCCCGCCAAGGTGAACGTGAACGGCGGCGCCATCGCCATCGGCCACCCCATCGGCGCCAGCGGCGCGCGCATCCTGGTGACGCTGCTGCACGAGATGCAGCGCCGGGACGCCAAGAAGGGCCTTGCGACCCTGTGCATCGGCGGCGGCATGGGTGTTGCCATGTGCCTGGAGCGCTGACCGCCCAACACCGGCCGTCGGGGGTTTTGACCTGCGCCGGCTGTGGGAAGTGTAGGGCGGATAAGCGCAGCGCCATCCGCCACAGGGCGGCTCTGCCCGTTGGCGGGAGGCGCTGACGCTTTCCCACCCTACGTAGGTGGCACGCCGCAACAGGTCAGGACTTCTAGCGGCTGACATGACACGACCGGCCATGCGCCTTGGCGGTGCCTCGCCCATCTAGGCACCGGCATTGCAATCCGCCCTTGCGGCGGACGTGCAAGTTATCCGCCCCCTCCCCTGAACCGCCGGGAAACGGCCCGGCCTGGCCGCCGCAGACCTTTCTTTTCAGGCGTTTTGGCCGAGTTTGCGTCCGGCGAAGGGCGTCGGCACCGCCAAACTCGTCCAAACGGAGGGGCGAGGGGGAAACTTACACGCCCGGCGCGGCGATCCACGGGCCGCCAGGACGCGCAGTCCGTCAGGCGGCCCCCGGCCTGTCGCGTTCACCCTATCTCCCGGCCATGACGGGCGCAGGCCGGTTGCAGAGCGGCCAGCAGAAACAGGGGCTGGCCCAAGCCTCTGGACCCCTTCCAGCAAAGCGGCCAACATCCCCCGCTGAGCTAGGGAGGACAAAAACAATGGCACGAGTAGCACTCGTCACAGGTGGCACGCGCGGCATCGGCGCCGCCATCAGCGTGGCGCTGAAGGCGGCTGGACGGACAGTGATCGCCAGCTATGCCGGCAACGACGCGGCGGCCGAGGCGTTCACCAAGGAGACCGGCATCCCGCACGTCAAGTTCGACGCCGGCGACTACGCCGCGTGCGAGGCGGCGGTGAAGCAGATGCAGGCCGAGCACGGCCCCATCGAAATCCTGGTCAACAACGCCGGTATCACCCGCGACACCACCATGGTGAAGATGACCCGAGACATGTGGGACGCGGTGATGGACACCAATCTCGGCAGTTGCTTCAACCTGTGCAAGCTGACGTTCGACGGCATGAAGGCGGCGAAGTTCGGCCGGGTGGTGAACATCGGCAGCATCAACGGCCAGGCGGGCCAGTACGGCCAGGTGAACTACGCCGCCGCCAAGTCCGGCATCCATGGCTTCACCAAGGCCCTGGCGCAGGAGGGTGCACGGTTCGGCATCACCTGCAACGCCATCGCGCCGGGCTACGTGGACACCGAGATGGTGCGGGCGGTGCCGCCGGACGTGCTGACCAAGATCATCGCCCGCATCCCGATGGGCCGGCTGGGCCATGCCGAGGACATCGCCCGCGGCGTCGCGTTCCTGACGGCTGACGACGGCGACTTCATCACCGGGTCCACGCTGTCCATCAACGGCGGCCAGCACATGTACTAGCGCCGGCACCCCCTTAAGGACTGTGCGGGAAAGCCTGTGCGGGCGGCGACGCTCGCCGGGTGCGGCGCGATCGGGCTGTGGGCCGTGCTGGCCTTGCTATCCCGCGCCGCATCCGGGCTGCCGCCGCTGCAACTGACGGCGATGAGCTTCGCCGTGTCAGGCGGGCTGGGGCTGGCCTGGCTGGCAGCCCGGGGGCGGTTGCTGGACCTACGGCAGCCGTTGCTGGCCTGGCTGCATGGCGTGGGCGGGCTGTTCGGCTTCCATGCGCTGTACTTCGCGTCGCTGGCCCGCGCCCCGGCGGCCACGGCGAACCTCATCAACTACACCTGGCCGCTGCTGCTGGTGCTGCTGTCCGCGGCGCTGCTGGGGATGCGGCTAACGTGGCGGCACGGGCTGGGCACCGTCCTGGCGCTGTCCGGCTGCGCGATGCTGCTGGGCGGCGGCGCCGCGTTCCCGGCCGGGGCGGCGCTGGGCTATGCGCTGGCGGCGGCCAGCGCCGTCGTGTGGGCGTTATACTCCGTGCTGGCCCGGCGCTTTCCGGCGGTGCCGCCGGGCACGATGGCCGGGTTCTGCGCCGGGACGGCGGCGCTGTCCGGCGGGCTGCACCTGCTGACGGAGGCCACGGTCGCGCCTGACGCTACGGCCTGGGCGGCGGTGCTGGCGCTCGGCCTGGGTCCGGTCGGTGCGGCATTCGTGCTGTGGGACCGCGGCATGAAACGCGGCGACCCCCGGCTGCTGGGCACGCTGGCGTTCGCGACGCCGGTGCTGTCCACGCTGCTGCTGGCCGGGGCCGGACTGGCGCCGTTCACGGCAATGACGATGGGAGCGGCGGCACTGGTAGCAGCGGGCGGGTTCGTGGCGGCAAAGGAATAGGAACGTGTTTCCTGCTCCCTCTCCCTCCGGGAGAGGGTCGGGGTGAGGGAGGCAGCAAGCGCCATGTCCGGCCATCCTGGAGCAATTCCATCACAGGCCGAAGTCATACCGGCCGCCTCCCTGACCCCGACCCTCTTCCGGAGGGAGAGGGAGAAGAAGCTAAGCCGGCGCCGTCTCCGCGATCTCCGGCCGCTTCTGCATCTCGGCGTACCAAGCCGCCAGCGCCGGCCGCCCCTCCCGCCAAGCATCATCCGCAAAGCGCAAATCCAAGTAGCCCAGCGCGCAGGCCACGGTAATCGTGCCAATGTCCAAGTGCTCCGGCGGCAGCGCCGCTTGCAGCAGGTCCAGCGACCGTGCGACCGCCGCAGCCTGGCGAGCCATGTTGGCGGTGCGCGCGTCCTCCGCCGGGCGGCCCTGCTCCATGCGTCGCATCACCGCGGCGTCCATGATGCCGTCGCCGATGGCCTGCAGCTTCAGCGCCCGCCAGCGCAGCGGACCTGCAGGCGGGAACAGCGTCCCCTCCCCAACGGCATCCAAGTACTCGCAGATGACCGGGCTGCCGAACAGCGCCAGCCCGTCCGACGTGACCAGGCACGGCACCTTGGACAGCGGGTTGTCCCCCACCAGCCCCGGCGGCGACACATGCGGATTGGTCTCGATCCGCGTGATCCGCCCGTGCAGCCCGCAGGCGATGGCGCAGGCCGCGACCTTGCGGACATAGGGGCTGGTCGGCGAGTAGTACAGCTTCATCGGAACTGGTCCTTCTGGGATCGCAGCGCCCCGAGCGCGTCGGCGGTGGGGGCGCGCAGGAACGGGTTCTCCGCCAGCTCGTCGCCCAGCAGGCTCGGCACCGTCGGCAGGCCCGCGGCGCGCAAGCGGTCCACGGAGGCGGCACGGGTCCGCAGCGCCTGGTTGCGGCCATCTACATGCAACGCGAAGCGGGCGTTGGACTGCGTATACTCATGGCCGCAACAGACCAAGGTGGCCGGCGGCAGGGCCGCCAGCTTATGCAGGCTGGCGAACATGTCGGCGGCCGTGCCCTCCAGCAGCCGGCCGCAGCCCAGGCTGAACAGGGTGTCGCCGCACAGCAGCACCGGCGTCTCGCCATCCCCCGCGAACGAGATGTGGCCGACCGTGTGCCCCGGCGTCTCGATCACCCGCAGCCGGCTGCCGCCCAATTCCACGGTGTCACCCTCCCGCACCGCCTGGTCCAGCCGCGGCAGGCGCCGCGCGTCGGCGGCGGCGCCCGCCACGCGGCAGCGATAACGGGCGCGCACCTCGTCCACCCCGGCGATATGATCCTGGTGGTGGTGCGTCAGCAGGATCAGGTCCAGCTGCCCGCCCGCGTCCTGCACCGCGGCGATGCAGGCATCGGCGTCCGCCGGGTCCACCAGCGCGGTTGCGCCGGTCCCCTCGTCCCGGATCAGCCAGGCGTAGTTGTCAGACAGGATCGGGATGGCTTGGGCATGGAGCGGCATGGCGGCCTCGGCAACGCTGTCCCGCAGCGTGGACCGGCGGGCAGGGACAGCGCAAGCCGGGCAGCGCAAGCCGGGGCCGATGCGAGCCAGGACCAGTGGAGCCAACCTGGACGTTCACTCGGCTGTCCTGGATGCGGGCCGGGGCCGGGGCAAGCAGGGAGAGGCGCAAGCGGGGCGCCGGGGCAGGTGTCATGCTATGGTCCGGGCATGACGGCGGATGTCCAGATGGCAGCGGAGTTCTACGGCACCGCCCGCGGCGCGGTCGCCTGCCGCCTGCTGCGGGAGCAGGTTGCGGCGCTGTGGCCCAGCGTCGCGGGGATGCAGGTCCTCGGCCTCGGCTACGCCGCGCCCTACCTGCGGCCCTGGCGGGAAACGGCGGCGCGCTGCATCGCCGGCACCCCGGCCCAGGTCGGCGTCGCCCGCTGGCCCGCCGGCCACCCCAACCTGTCCTGCACGATGGAGGAGGACGCACTGCCCTTCCCCGACCTGCAATTCGACCGCATCCTGCTCGTGCATGGCCTGGAAGCGTCGGAGAACGTGCGCCTGCTGCTGCGCGAGGTCTGGCGCGTGCTGCGGGACGACGGACGCCTGCTGGTCGTGGCGCCCAACCGCGTCGGGGTCTGGGCGCATGTGGAGAGCACGCCGTTCGGCCACGGCCAGCCCTACTCGCAAGGGCAGATCGGCCGCCTGCTGCAAGCCAGCCTGTTCAGCGTCGAGCGGCGGGCGACCGCGCTGTACGTCCCGCCGACCAACCTGCGCCTGGTGCTGCGCGGCGCACCCCTGTGGGAGCGCGCGGGCCGCCGCCTTGCGCCGCGCCTGGCCGGGGTGACGATCACCGAGGCGGTCAAGGACGTGTATGCCGCCCTGCCGGTCCAGCACGCCCGGCGCCGTCGCCTGGTGCTGAGCCAGTCGGCTTGACGCCAACCGTCTCCTGCTTTGATCGTTCCTGTCGCTGTAAGGAGCGCAGCGGCGCGGCAGCCCAGGGCGGCGAGGGCTGTGCCGGGCGCCCGGGATTGCCACGCCGCAAGCGCGGCCCGCAATGACGAAGGTCAGAGCGGATGGCGGTCGGCATGGCACCATCGCAGCCTGGCACCGTCGCAGCCTGACCCGGCCCTCCACGACGGGCCGCAGCGGTCAGGCCGCAGCCGCGACGGCCAGGTGCGCCGTGTTGCGGCCCGACCGCTTCGCCGCATACAGCGCGGTGTCCGCAGCCTCCACCAGCGCGCCGGGGCCGTCGCCGTCGCGGTTGGCGGCCAGCATGGCGACTCCCATGCTGAGCGTGACGATCCCGAACTCGGACCCGGCATGGCGCAGGGCCGCCGCGCGCACCGCGTCCTGGATGCGCGCCGCCGTGGCCTGCGCCCCGGCCTCGTCCGTGTCGGGCAGCAGCACCGCGAACTCCTCCCCGCCGTACCGCGCCGCCAAGTCCGCCGGACGCCGCAGCGCCCCGGCCAAGGCGCCGCTGACCAGTTGCAGGCAGGCATCCCCGGCGGGGTGGCCATACAGGTCGTTGAACGCCTTGAAGCGGTCCACGTCCACCATGATGAGCGCCAGCGGCCCGCCCACCCGCATGGCCCGGCGATACTCGGTGCCGAGCATGTCGTCGAAGTGCCGCCGATTGGCCAGGCCGGTCAGCCCGTCCTGGCGCACCATGACGCGCAACTGCCGGTTCGCGTCCTCCAGTCGCGTCTCCAGCAGCTTGCGCGCCGACACGTCGCGGCTGACGAAGACATAGCCGCCCCCGTCGGCCAGCCGGCGCCCGTTGCTCTCCACCCAGGTCGTCCGTCCGTCCGCGCGCAGGGCGCGGTAGGTGACGCGCACCGTCGGGCGCCCGCCGGCCAGCGGCAGCACCAGGGCGGCGTTCACCTCCGCCCAGTCCTCCGGCAGCACGATCCCGGACAGGTGCTGCCCGGCCAGCTCATCCGGACGGTAGCCCAGCACCTCCTGGCAGGACGGCGACACGTAGGCGTGGCGGAACGACAGGTCGAAGCGGGCGATCACGTCCGTCGCCGTGTCGGCCAGCAGGCGGTGATGCGCCTCGCTCGCGGCGAGCTGGCGGCCCATGCCGGCGATGCGGCCGTCCCGCTCGCGCAGGCGCCGGGCCATGCGGGCGAACGAGGACGCGAGCGCCCGCAGCTCCCGCGCCGCGCCGCGCTCCATGCGGGCATGGGCCTGCAGGTCGCCGCCGCCCACCCGATGCGCCGCCTGCGACAGGCTGCGTACCGGCCGCAGCAGCGCCCGCTCCGCCGACCGCCAGGCGACCAGCACCGCGAACGCCGTCGCCCCCAGCGCAACCGCGAGCGCATAGCCCGACCGGCGGTCCGCGGCCTGCCGCACCTCAGCCTCCGGCACCCCGACGGCGACCACGATGTTGCCGCCGCGGCCCGGCAGCGGCGCGAAGCCGAAGATGCGCATGGTGCCGTCCACGTCCGCCGCCACGACGGAGCCGCCGCCGGGCGCGGCGCGGAACGCCCGCAGCACGGGATGGTCCGGCACGAGGTCCCCGATATGCGCGGTGCGGTCCGGTGCGCGCGCGAGCACGGAGCCATCCCGGTTGTCCAGCACCTGGACCAACTGGTCCCCGCCGCGCGGCAGCCGGTCTCCCAAGCTGGTGAACCACGTCAGGTTCAGCGCGGCGATTATCACCCCGGCGCGGGCCTGCGCCGGGCCGACCGGAACGGCGACGAACATCGTCGGCCTGCCCGACACCCGGCTCACGGTCAGGTTGCTCAGCACGGCGCGCACGCCGTCGGACGCCATCGCCTCCTGGAAATAGGGCCGGTCCCCGGCTTGCAGGCCAACGGCGCCGGGCCGGCTGCCGCAGGCAATGACCCCGTCCGGGCGCGCGACGGCGATGGCGTCTATCCGGGGATGGTCGGCCGCCACCTCCCGCAGCAGCTCGCCGCAGCCGCCCTCCTGCATGTCGCGCACCGCGCCGATCCGCCCCAGCACGCGCAGCAAGTTGATCGCCTCCTGCAGGGTGTCGTCCTGCTGCTCCGCCGCCAGCCGCGCGAGCTGCATCGCCTGCTCCCCGGCCGCCTCCACCACGCGGCGGCCGTCGGCCACGGCGGACAGCAGCAGCACCGCCAGCATCGGCCCGGTCGCCACGAGCATCAGCAGCGCCAGCCTGGGCCAAAGCGCACGCGGCAGCAGGCCGGCCAGGCGCTGCAAGGGGTGAAAGCGAAGCGGCACGGCAATCCTCCGGTGCCGGGCCGGAAGGCCGGGCCATCGCAGGATGCCCGAGTGCGGTTTCCGCTAGATTAAGCCGCCGACCAGCCGGCCCAGTGCCTGCAGCAGGGTCCCGGCCTCGAACGGCTTGCTCATGCACGCCGTCGGCGGCGCAAGTGCGGCGGCCCGGCGCAGGCTGGCGTCACCGCCGGACACGAACAGCACGGGCAGGCCGGGATGCACCTGCCGCGCGTGCTCGGCCAGGCCGATGCCGTCTATGCGGCCGGGGATGGCGATGTCGGTCAGCAGCGCGTCGAAGCGGTCGCGGTCGGCCAGCAGGATCGCCGCCTCGTCCCCGGTGCAGGTGGCCGTGACCTCATAGCCGGCGAGGCTCAGCGATTCCGCCATCAGCTCGCGCTGCAACGGCTCGTCCTCGACGAGCAGGATGTGGGACGGCATCGTGGACACGGGGCGGCTCCGGGCATAAGGCTGTTGACGCTACGGCCAGCGGCCGGGACGCCCATGCCCCGGGGCTGCGGCCGGATGCGGTTTGCGGCATAACGCCGGGATGCTGTTCAACACGCAAGCCTTCGTGCTGGCCTTCCTGCCGGCGGCGCTGGGGCTGTACTACGCCGCGCGCAGCCATAACCAGCGCCAGGCGGTGCTGGTCGGCGCGTCGCTGGCGTTCTACGGGTGCTGGGACGTGCGCTTCGTGCCGGCGCTGGCGGGGCTGGCCTTGGCCAACTGGCTTCTCGTGCGCTGGTGGGCGGCGCGGCGGCAGCAGGCGGTCCTGGGGCTGGGGATCGCGCTGAACCTCCTGGTGCTCGGCGCCTGCAAGTATGCGGACTTCGTGGGCGCGAACGTGGCGGCGCTGCTGGGCACGGGGTTCGCCCCGTTCGGGATTATCCTGCCGCTGAGCGTGTCGTTCTTCACGTTCCAGAAGGTCGCCTACCTGGTGGACCTGCGGCGCGGCGACCGGCACGTCTATGGGCTGCTGGACTTCTTCGCGTTCGTGACGTTCTTCCCGCAACTGATCGCCGGGCCGCTGGTGCGGCACAACGAGATCATCCCGCAGTTCGCAGCGGACCCGCGCGGGCCGCAGGCATGGGAGAACCTGGGGCGCGGCCTGGTGCTGTTCACGGTCGGCTTCGCCAAGAAGGCCGGGCTGGCCGACACGCTGGCGCCGGTGCCGGATGCGCTGTTCGCGCAGGCCGCGGCCGGGCCGCTGAATGCTGCGGAAGCCTGGGCGGCGGCGGGGAGCTACGCCTTGCAGCTCTATTTGGACTTTTCCGGCTACTCCGACATGGCCATCGGGCTGGCGCTGATGTTCGGGCTGCGGCTGCCGTTCAACTTCGATGCGCCGTATCGGGCGTCCAGCATCCGGGACTTCTGGCGGCGCTGGCACATGACGCTGTCCCGGCTCCTGCGGGACTACGTCTATGTCCCGCTCGGCGGCAGCCGGCGGGGGTCGCAGGCGGGCAACGTCGTGCTGACGATGCTGCTGGGCGGGCTGTGGCACGGGGCGGCGTGGACGTTCGTGGCGTGGGGCGGGCTGCATGGGCTGGCGCTAGCGGTGAACGGCGCGTGGAGCCGGCATGGGCGGCGGCTGCCGGCCGGGGTGGGATGGGTGTTGACCCTGCTGTTCGTGGTCGCGGCCTGGGTGCCGTTCCGGGCGCCGGACTTCACGACGGCGCTGCACGTGCTGTCCGGCATGGCCGGGTTGCAGGGGCTGGGGCGCGTTCGGGTCGAGGCCGGGCCGATCCTGGCGCTGGCCGCGGCCGTCGCGCTGCTCGGCCCGACCAGCCAGGCCGCGGCGCTGGGCCGGTGGCGGCCGTCGCCCTGGATGGCGCTGCCGGCCGGCGCGGCGCTGGCCGGGCTGCTGCTGCTGGCCGGCGGGCGGCTGCCGACGGAGTTCATCTATTTCCAGTTCTGAGGCGCCCAGGTCTGGTACGTCCAGGCCCGGCGCACCCAGGTCCGGCCCGGACGCCTGGCGCCGCTTCCTGCGCGCCCTGCTGCTGACGGCGGCCGGCGCGGTCGCGGTGCCGTATGGCTTCGTCGTGCTGGTGGACCCTTGGGACGCGCTGCCGCTGTCGCCGCCGCTGCCGCGGGTGCCGATCAGCACCAACGCCCGGTTCTCCTTCCCGGCGCTGGCGCGCAGCCCGCGGTTCGACTCGGCGGTGCTCGGCACCTCCACGTCCCGCCTGCTGCAGCCGGCGCAGCTCGACCCGGCGTTCGGCGCGCGCTTCGCCAACCTGTCCATGAACAGCGCCACCGCCTGGGAGCAGTCGCGGCTGCTGCAGGTGTTCCTGCGCGCCCACCCGGCGCCGCGCGCCCTCGTCATCGGGCTGGACGGCGAGTGGTGCCAGGACCCGATCTCCCGCACCACCGCCCGCCCCTTCCCCGAATGGATGTACGAGGCCAGCCGCTGGCCCGCCTACCGCCACATGCTGACGCCCTATGCCGTGCAGGAGGCGGCCAACCAGTTCGCCGTCGCCGTGGGCTGGAAGCGCCGCCGCTACGGGCTGGACGGCTACACCCGGTTCGTGCCGGACGAGGCGGCCTACGACCCGGCGCGCGTGGACGCCGCCTTCGCCGGCTGGCAGGCGACGGACGCGGCGCCGGCTGCGCCCGGGCAGCGGTTCGCGTTCCCGGGGATGGCGATGCTGCGGGACGCCCTGGCGCCGGTGCCGCCGGGCACGCAGGTGGTGCTGTACTTCACGCCCAGCCACGTCAGCCAGCAGGGCGAGCCGGGCAGCCGGACCGCAGCACGGTGGGCGGCGTGCAAGCAGGCGGCGGCGGTCGTCGCGGCGGCGCGCGGGGCGGCGGTGCTGGACTTCATGGTGCCGAGCGCAATCACCACGGACCGGGCGAACTACTGGGACCCCCTGCACTACCGCGAAGGCATCGCAAGGCGCCTGGCCGCGTCCCTAGCCCGCGGCACGGACCCGGCCGCAGCAACGCTTCCCGCCTCTTCCCCCTCTCCCTCCGGGAGAGGGCCGGGGTGAGGGAAGCGGCAAGCACGACGCCCAGACCTGCCGAGCACTGCGCTTCCTTGATTGTGGGGCTGGCACTGCTCGGCCTCCCTCACCCCAACCCGCTCCCGTAGGGAAAGGAAGCAGAAAGCGCCCCATTGCCCGCCCCCGCGCCCTCCCGCATCCTGCCGCCATGCCGCTCCCCTCCCCCGTCACCATCGCCCTCCCCGGCGGCCCCACCCGCGTCCAATGGCGGCGCAGCCCGCGCGCCCGCAAGGTCAGCCTGCGGATAGACCCGCGCCTCGGCGCCGTCGTCATCACCCTGCCGCCCCGCGCCACCCAAGCCGCCGGCACGGCACTCCTGCTGGACAACGCCGGCTGGGTCGCCGAGCGCCTGGCCCGTCTGCCCGCCCCCATCCTGCTGCAGGACGGCGCCACGGTCCCGATAGACGGCGCCCCCCGCCATATCCGCCACGCCCCCGGCGCAACCGGCGGCGCCTGGCTGGACGGCGACACCCTGCACGTCGCCGGCGCCCCCGAGTTCCTGGCCCGCCGCGCCGCCGACTTCCTCCGCGCCGAGGCCCGCCGCCGCCTGGCCGCCCGGGCGCTGGCCAAGGCCGGGCCAGCCGGCCTCCGCCCCCGCCGCGTGATCGTGAAGGACACCCGCACCCGCTGGGGAAGCTGCACCGCCGACGGCACCCTGATGTTCTGCTGGCGCCTGGTGATGGCCCCGCCGCACGTCCAGGACTACGTCGCCGCGCACGAGGTCGCGCACCTGCGCCACATGGACCACAGCCGCCACTTCTGGGCGCTGGTCGCGCAGATGACGCCGCACCGCCGCGCCGCGACCCGCTGGCTGGAGGCCGAGGGCACCGGCCTGATGCGCGTCGGCTGACCCGCCCCCTGCTGCGCGACCCGGCATTCCGTGCCTACCTCGCGGCGAACGCGCTGGAGCGCCTGGCGTCCTCTGCCCTCACGGTCCCTCTGGGGTTCCAGGTCTATGAGCTGACCCGCAACCCGCTGGACCTCGGCTGGCTCGGGCTGGCGGAGGCGGTGCCGGCGGTCGGGCTGGTGCTGCTGGGCGGTCACGCCGCGGACCGGCTGCCGCGGCGGCGGCTCGTGCTGCTCGGGGCGGCGGCGCTGGCGCTGCTGGCGGCCTGCCTGGCGGCGGCGGCAGGCGGCGGGCACGCCCTGCCGGTGCTGTTCGGCGCCGCGGTGCTGACCGGGGCCGTCAGCGCCTTCGCCGACCCGGCGCTCCTGGGCCTGGAGGCGCATGTCGTCCCCGTGGCGCGTCTGGTCCCCGGCCTGGCGCTGCTGGCCGCCACCGGGCGCACGGCGTCCATGCTCGGCCCGGCGGCGGGCGGGCTGGCCTGGGCGGCCCTGGGGCCTGCGGGGACCTATGCCGCGCTGGCGGCGCTGTTCGCCGGGTCGGCGGCCGTGATGGCGGCGGGGATTTCGGAGGCGCCGGTCCCGGCGGCGGCGGACGGCGGCGGCGCGTGGCGGTCCATCCGGGAGGGCGTGGCCTTCGTGTTCCGCAGCGAGGTCCTGTTGGGGAGCATGGCGCTGGACCTGTTCGCGGTGTTCTTCGGCGGTGCCGCGGCGCTGCTGCCGGTGTTCGCAACCGACGTGCTGGGGGTGGGGCCGGCCGGGTTCGGGCTGCTGCGCTCGGCGGGGGCGGCGGGGTCGCTGGCGGCGGCGGTGCTGGCGGCGCGGCTGCTGCCCCGGCGGCGGGCGGGGCTGGCGCTGCATGGGGCAGTGGCCGGGTTCGGGGTGTGCATGGTGGTGTTCGGCCTGTCGCGGTCGCTGGCGCTGTCGGTGGCGGCGCTGTTCGTGGCGGGCCTGTGCGACGGGACGAGCGTGGTGATCCGCCGGGCGATCCTGCGGCTGGCCTCGCCGGAGGCGATGCGGGGACGGATCGCGGCGGTGCGGTCGGTGTTCCTGTCGTCGTCGAACGAGCTGGGGGCGTTCGAGAGCGGGGTGGCGGCGAGCCTGGTGGGGGCGCAAGCGGCGGTCTGGGGCGGGGGGCTGGTGACGCTGGGGGTGGTGGCGGTGGTGGCCTGGCGGGCGCCGGGGCTGCGGGGGTTGGATTTAGGGGTGTTGGGGCGAAGATAGGGAGGGTGAGCGCGGTCCTAAGCTGACCTCCCACGGAAGCAATTACCCGACGACAATTCTTGAGAGGCAACGATGACCAAGGTGTCCAAGATCGAAATCCCCGTCCAGCCCGAGACAGCACTCGCCCTGTCAGACCCACGACGCCTCGAAGCTGTTGGTCGCCTCGTTGATAGGCTCGTTCGGCCTGGTGCGGACGACCCGCTGATAGCCCTGTTCCAGCGCACGTCAGCCGAGGCAGAGGCAGCCGGCCTGACCCAGGACGACATTGATGCGGAGCTTGCCGCTCACAAGGCGGAGCGCCGGGTCTGAGCATCTACGTCATAGATGCCAACACCGTCGTATCCGCCGCCCTGAACCGGACTGGAAAACCGCAACGCGCCATTGCCGTTGCGCGCGCCAGGGGCACCATCGCCCTCTCCCAGGCGGTCTTCCAAGAGATCGCCGAGGTTCTGTCCCGGCCGAAGTTCGCGCGCATCCTAACCGACAACCGGCGCCTGGAAGTCCTCGCACTCCTGACCTCAGCCGCACTTTGGGTAGAGCCGGCGGAGCTGGTCCGGGACTGCCGTGATGCCGCGGACAACAGGTATCTTGAGTGGCTCTTGTCGGGTTCCGGGGTGGTGGCTGCATCATGCGACCAGGGCCGCAATGAGAGCGCCAAGGAGTGCTTTGCCGCGCCGGCGCGCGTTATGCACGAACTGGAAAAAGCCGAGGTAGAGCG
>JAABUN010005556.1_pt1 | contig 15505 bp, 20 predicted proteins | sample 5559311 | NCBI WGS metagenome assembly JAABUN01 (sample SAMN10711877, study PRJNA513370) | rock metagenome | isolation source: Antarctica rocks | place: Antarctica: Victoria Land, Siegfried Peak sud
TCGGCACCGCGCGTGATCAAACGCAAGATGCCCAAGTGGCATGTCAAACGCTCCCACCACGCCGCATGGCCACAGCCTCAACATCCACCGGACTACCTCTTCCGAGCGCCCTAACTTAACTGTATTAGGACTAGATGCGGGCTAACGCCAACTTCGGGCTCGTCTGAGCCGGCTCAGAGAACCCCGGAAACGGCTCTGACCTGCGATGATGCATGGAGCCGCCTTCGGGATTCGAACCCGAGACCTACGCATTACGAGAACCATTCAGGCTAGCCCGCTGACCTGCGTGGATGCCTTCCACGCGCCGGCTGACCTGCGATTACTCCGCTCAGTAGTTGCGGACGTTTCGCGTCGCTGCTTGACCTCCTGTGCCCCGGATGTGCCCTGATACGGGACCGTGCCGTCTGCACGGCACCGGCCGCGAGCGGGTTAGGAGGTCAAGCCCCGCCCAGCGGCGCGCCGACTGCCGACGAGATCGCGCTGCTGTTCACAACGCGATCTACTGTCGCGCCCGGGCGCACGTGAGCCCGAGGTACGACTTGGTAATACCGAGTCGTACAAGGCGGACCTTTGTCCAGTTCTGGACACGTGCCGGTCTGCCAGGGTCGCGAACACCCCACCGCACCTGGCGACCACGTGGGGCGGGCACTGTGGACTGCGTCGTCTCCCGACGCAGTCCAGTCGCGCCCGCGCGCGTGCGGGGCTGTGGTACATGCTCTCTCCTCCGCGGAGGTGAGAGCAGTCGCGCCCGCGCGCGTGCGGGGCTGTGTCGTGGCAGGTGCGCAGGTTGCGCACGGCTGTGTGGTGTGGGCGCGGTCCGTGCCGACGATCAGCCCGAGTTTGGGCAATCTGCCCAACAGGATCGCCGGATCGCTCGCGTGCTCATGCCCAGCGACGCACCGACTGCCTGAGCTGTGCTCGACGGGCCGCTGGGAGCCCTCAGATAGGTCAGGCTCTGCGGAACCAGACCTATTCCATGCCGCACCTGGCGACCACGTGGGGCGACACCCGTCGCGCCCGCGCGCGCGTGCGGGGCTGTGTCCGATGGGCTCACGTGAGCCCAGCCCAGTCGCGCCCGCCGCGCGCGGGGGGAACCCCGGTCCGCAACTTCGGGCTCTGCGGAGCCCGAAGTTGTCGCGCCCGCCCCCCGCCCCCCCGAGCTGTGGGAGGACCGGCCGGAGTTGCAGGTGGTTCGATTCCCTCCTGGCGCACACCACCGCCCCCTGGCCCCTCGGGCGAGGGCGCGGATACGGGCAACACGCTCAACGCTGGTCAACGTCGTGCCCTCCACGCCCGGTGCGCCGGCAACCTTCCGAGCCTTGCGGACCTTGTGGTAGGCGCCGGTGATCTTGCCGGTGGCGTTCATCTCGTCCAGCGCTTCGACCGCGACTTCCTTGACCTCGGCGGGTGCGTCGATGTCGCCACGGGCGACCTGCACGACGTGCTTGGCTCGCTTGTACGAGGCGGAACTCATGCCCAGCGACGCGCCCACTTCCTGCGCGGTACGCGACGGTCTGCTGAGGCGCTCCGTCGCTTCGGGTTCCGCGGAGCCCGAAGCGACACCCCGTAATCGTGCTCGCGGCGCGGGCGGGCGCGTGTGACGACGGATCACCCTGCGGTGGCCCGCGCCCGTCGCAAGGACCGCCAACTCACCGGCACGCGCACTCGGGATTACCGCACCACGTGCCATCGGCCCGAACACGCCCTTGGATCACCCCGTCTCGGACTTGGGGACCACCGCAGAAGGGTTGGTCCGGCACTTGATCTAGGCCGGTGACCAGCCACGCGAGATCGCCCACCTGTTCTGGATCAGGGTGCGTGAGGTCCCACCACGCCATGCGCGCGTCGAGCCACGCCCTGCCCTCGGCGAAGGTCTGACCGTCGAAGTGCATCAGCTCGAGCGGGGGCGCCCCCGGATCGTCCGCTGCTTTCGGCCGGCGCCTCATCCGGCACCCCCTTGAATGCTGTAGACGCCGCGCACCGGGCGCCGCTGACCGAGCGCCGGCTCAGCGGCCTCACCGCTGGGCACGTTCAGGGCGGCCAGGAGACGGGCCAGGACGATGCGCTGCTGGCGAAGCTCCACCGCGGCGGGATGCACCCGCACACCCTGCGAGGACTCGCTCATCACCCCGTCTGCGTCGAGCACGGTCTGGAGCCGGTCGCAGAGGTCGCGGGTTCGGCACGTCTCGTGGAGTAGTTGACGCTCGTGCTCGTCGAGGTCGAAGTCGGCCAGCACGGCGCGCCACAGGGCTCGCCCGGACCTCTGGAGGTCAGAGGGCGCCTTGGGGGCTGTGGTGGTCATTCAGGGCTCCTAGGGGCCGATCGTTTGAAGATTTAGGAGAGGGGAGCCGCCAATGCCGCGAGGGGCGGCGCGGTGCTGGGTGGGGGTCCCTCCCCCCTGGGGTCTCAGCGGGCGCCGACCTTGGCCGCCCATGCCTTGTTTGCCTCGCGCTCGCGGTCGACGGGCACCTGGCTCGCTTCGTGCTGGCTCTGTCCTCGCTGGATGGCGGTCACGCGCTGGCGGTACTGCTCGAGGGTCGGCAGGCTCGGCGTGAGGCCAGCGCGCACCGCATCCCAAGGCGTGAGCTTCGGGCTCATCGATGACAGCTGCTCGTAGGTCAGTGCGGCCACCTTGAGCGGGCGGTGGTCCGGGGTGAGCGACACGCGCATGAACTGCATCAGGTTGACCCAGCCAGTCAGCACCGTGTCGAGGACGCGTACAGCGTCCTGGGCCTCGGCCCACACGTCGGCGATGTCGCCACCCTTGGCCAGGATCGGCGTCGTGTCGGTGAGGTCGTGGTCCCCGATCTGCTGGTGTGCTCGGGTCAGGGTGCCGGATTCCTTGTCGTAGACCTTCGCCCAGGCGGTGACGATGGTGTCGTGCTCGGCCATGCAGGCGTCGCGCAGGCGCTCGATGGCTGCCCCGCTGATCGTGTCGGCCAGCATGACGTTGCCGGCCAGGGCCTGCATCGTCAGGGCTCGCTGCACGTCGGGGTCAGTCATCGGGTCACGGTCACCGAGGATGGCTGCGGTGATCGTGCGCTCGACGGCGCCGGGTTCGGCGGTGAGCCGGGCGGCACCTTCGGCCAGACGGTCGGCCTCATCGAACGCGCGGGCGACGTCGGCGGGTGCCTTGATTCCGAGGGCGGTGAAGGTCGTGCGGATGTTGCCGATGATGGTGCGGTCGCTGACGTTCACTGGTTCTCCTTGGTGGTGGGGGTGTTGAAGAGTCGGCGGGTGAAGCTGCCGAGGTCGGGATCGGTGTCGTCCTGGTGGCCGGCTGCCTCTGTGCCGCTCTCTTCGGGCGGGATGACGCCGAGCAGCGCTCGGATCGTCTGGAGGGCCTCGTGGTCGGTCGCGCTCACGGCAGGTTCCCTTCGATGAATGCGACCGAGCCGGGAGGCACGTCCGCGATTGGGGTTGGTGTGAGGCAGTCGCGGAAGGTGATCCGGACTGCGGCCATACAGACGGCTCCCCAGCGCTGCGCGCCGAGCACTTCATGCCAGCGGCGCAGCGTGAGGGCGATCGCTTCGGCGTCGCCGATCTGCCCGGCGAGCTGTCTCACCAGGTCGGCCGCGAGCTGGTTGGTCTGCTGCGCGCTGAGGCTCACCGGGCCGGTTCCGGTTCGCCGTGGTGCACGGGTCTGGCCGTTCATTGTGGTGTCTCCTCGTAGGCGTGATGGCAGCCGTCGCAGCAGTCACGGCCGGAGAATGTGCGCCGGTTGCGGCAGCCGGCGATGGTCGCGTCGCAGCTCTCGCAGCGGCGCTCTGGCGGTCGGTCGGTGGGCTTCACGACGTAGCCACCTCACTGGCTGGGTGGTCGCACCGACGACAGCACCGCTCGCGGATGGCGGCTCGACGGGCGTTACACCCATCGGCCGATGCGGGGCAGTGGCGACAGGTGCCGCGGTCGGCGTCAACAATGCGTGGGCGTGAATCGACATGATGACCATCAGCGAATGAGCGCACGGAGGGCTGCGTGGTCATGGCCGCGACGGTCGTCATCGTCCGACCTCCTGCATGCACTCGACGAACAGCCGGGCCGCCTCGGCCTCGGGGATCACGCCACGGGTGAGACCGTCGGTGATCAGCGCCAGCGCGGCGTCGTGGTCGGCGAGGGACGCACGAGCGGCGGCGATGCCGTCGAGCACGGCAGCGCGGGTCGGGTACGCCGGGTGCACGGCCAGGTTCGTGCCTGTCATGGTGTCTCCTCGGGGTGGCGGCAGCTCGGACAGCAGGGGCGGCCCGATAGCCAGAGGCGAACCGAGCAGCTGCCGGCGAGCCCGCCGCAGGCGATGCATGGCGCGTTGTCGGCGGGCTCAGCCGGGGACGATCGCCGGGCATGTGGCGTGCTCTTGTAGAGCAACGATCTAGGTCCCTCCCAAGCGTTAGTCCCATAGGTCCCACACCTAAAGGTGTGTGGGACCTGGGACCAAGTGGACGCCGGACCTTGTGGGACCTTGTGGGACCAGTGGGACCTCATAGCATCTCCTCGGGGTCGGCGAGCATGTAGCACGTCCTCGTCTGGGTGCCCGCGTTGGTGATGACACCCCGTCTGACCAGCGCAGATACGCTCCGGTAGAACGTTGTCTTGGGCAGCCCGGTGGTCTCGCGGAGCACGGTCGAGCTGGCGCCGGTGGTCCCAAACGAGTCCCGCAGCACCGCGACGATCTGGGTCTCAGATTCGGTCGTCACGTCGGTTAGTCCCACGGGGTCGTGGGACATAGCGGCGCCTGTTCGCGGCTGCCCGGGCAGGGCCACCGAGATCAGGCGGGCGAGCACCGGATCGAACTCGGGGCCGTCCTTCTGCTTGGTGCAGTCGAGGCGCACGATCGACCCGTCGCGGGTGGCGCGGATCACGGTGGTGGCGGCCCCTTCCAGGGCGGTCGAGCCGCGCAGGGTGTCACCGCTACGGGCCTCGTGGTGTACCACGAGCAGGCAGGCGCGGGTGGCGATCCGCAGCCGGTCCGCGGCGGCGACGAACAGCCCCATGTCCTTGGAGCTGTTCTCCTCGGCGCCGACGGTGACCCGGGCCTGGGTGTCGACGACGATCAGCACCGGGTCGAGGTCGGACGCCAACTGGATCAGCGCGGACACGTCGAGGGAGGTGAGGAACTGGACCGCCACGGGCAGGAACAGCAGCCTTCCCGCCTCGATGGTGGTCTCGTTGACGACTTCCCACGCCAGGCGCCGCTCGTGCATACCGTGGGCGCCCTCTGCGACGACGTACAGCACCGTCCCGGTAGCCGTCGGCAAGCCTCGCCACGGTCGGCCGGTGGCGACGCAGGCCGCCCAGTCGAGCGCGACGAAGCTCTTGGCGTGCCCGGGTTTGCCGTGCAGCCAGCTGAGGGAGTCCTGCGTTAGCACCCCGTCGATCAGCGGCTCGGCCTTGGGCAGCCGGTCGAGGCGGGTGGCGTCGACCAGGGCGGCGTGCAGCTCCAGGTAACGGCGGTCGACCTCAGAGCCGCCGGTGCCCTCCTCCTCGTCCGGCGGCGGGGGCAGCTGACGCAGATCGGGAGCGCTCATGGCATCGCCCCGACGGTCAGGGCCCGTGCGGCTGCCGACAGGTCCCCACCGTGGTCCAGCAGCGCATACGCCCGGAACCGGGTCACCCCGTGCGGGTCGCCGGCCTCGGTCACCGGGAACACGGTGTTCGGGGAGTAGACGAACAGGCAGCCGTGCCGCACCGTCGCCGACACCGCCGCAGTGGCCGCCGGGTGCCGCCAGCACGACCCGTCGGAGTCCCCGTCGCCGCGGACCAGCCGCCAGCCGTGCCGGGGCAGCAGATCACACCAGCTCGCCGAGGCGCTGTAGGCGTCGGCGACCCCCGACCCGCCGTCGAGGGCCACAGGCCGGGCGCGAGGGGCTGGAGGGGGCACGGGAGCCGGTGTCAGCAGCCGTTGCAGCCACCGCGGCATCGCCGCCGGCTCACGGACCGCCCAGCGGTACGGCTGCCTGGTGGCGGGGTGCAGCGACGGCGGAACCACGACATAGCCGGCGCCGGTCTTGAGGTCGACGCCGGGCAGCGCCTTGGTGGTCAGCCGGGTGAACGGCCGGCGGTAGTACAGATGCCGACCCCCGTCGCCCCGGCCGGACCACACCGTCAGCGTCGCCGGCAGTGGACCGTGCTCAGCCACCAGCTGGTCGAGCGTCTCGGCCCCCCCGTTCCGCGGGTCTACGTCAAGTACGACCAGCGAGGCAGGCACCCGGGCGCCGATGTTCGCCCCGGCGTACCGGCCCGACCACCACGACCGCACCTGATCCACGTCGCTGCTCGCGTCGAGGACCCCGCGGCCACCCGGGATCGCAGGCACCTTGCCACGCAACGGCAGAACCGGCCAGCCGCGCACCGCCAGCTCGACCGCGTAGGCACCGATGTCGTCGGACTCGATCACCTCGGCGTCCAGAGCGGTCGTCACGGTGGCAACCGCGGCCAGCAGATCGGCGCTCACCGGCCGACCTCTTTGCGGTGGCAGGCCGGGCACAACCCGAAGCCGACCAGCAGCTCAGGGCCAGCGGTGAGCGTGGTCGGATGAATGAGCGGCACCACGGCGCCGCAGCGGTCGCAGGTCCGATCAGGGTCGCCGGTCAGCCGCAGCCGCTCGACGCATCTGCCGCAGCAGACGAGGTCGTCGTGCCACAACATCAACGCGCCGACCGAGCCAGGCTCGATGTGGCCGCAGTGCGCCACCTGACCGGCGGCGGCGCGCCGGTTGATGTCGGCGAACCGCCCACGCAGCCACGCCGACGGCTCGTGGTTGCGGTACGGGTGGAAGCCGTGCCGGCGACCGACCTCGGCGAGTCGGTCGCCGAGCGGATCGCGGGTGGCTGTGGCGCGAGGTCGGCGTCGGTTGCTCACTGCGCACGCCCCGACCGCTCGCCAGCGAAAATCGACCGGGTGGGTATAGAATCAGCGCTGAGTGCTTGGCCCGCCAGCCTGCTCCGCATCGCCCCGTCCTTGTCGGCGGGGCGTTGTTGTCGGTTCATGCGGCCGGCTGAGGGTCGGCCTGCTGCTCCAGCCAAACGGTCCAGGTCTGCCTGGCGTACGCGCACGTACTTGCCGACCCGAATGCCTCGGGGGCCGAGGCCGCGGGTGCGCCAGGCGTACACGGTCCCCAGCGGCACGCCCAACTGCTCGGCGACCTCGGTGAGGGACATGAGTCGAGAGTCCACGCTGCGCTCCTAGAGTTATATCGGTGTCGTTAGGGCACGATGTGAGCCAGTAGAGCACAACGACTTGCGTTGCACAATCAGGGGCTCTATTGTGCGCTTATGACACAGACGGAGCCGCTAGAGGCGGTTGCCCCGGTCCAGGCACTCGCCCGCCGCGTCCGCGAGGTCCGTACGGCACGTGGGTGGTCCGCGCACGAGCTGGCGCAACGGTGCGCCGCTCTCGGCATGCCCGCGCTGGACCGCTCGACTATCGCCAACATCGAAAGCGGCCGTCGCCAGCGGGTCGGGGTCGACGAGCTGCTGGTGCTGGCGCTGGCGCTCGGCGTCGCCCCCGTTCACCTGCTGGTGCCGCTGACCGAGCAGTGGTACGCCGTCACTCCTGATCGGGTGACCGGCACGAGCCGGGTGCGCGAATGGGTGCGCGGCAACTACCCGATGCACGGCGCGGGCGTCAACGACCCGGCGGCGCGCTCGGCGGACCGCGAGGCGTACCTGTTGCAGCGCCCGACGCCGGCCGACGACTGGACTGCCCCGCCGGAGCCGACACCCGAGGAACGGGAGGACCGTCGCCGCGACCGGCTGCGCAAGCTCGCCGAGGCCGAGGAGGCGGGGCTGGTCACCATCCAGCGACAGGGAGACATGTGGGCGGTCACGCCGACCGCCGAATGGACCGAGCTCCTCGGGGAGGGCGACGACGATGGCGACCGTTGAGAAGCACGTCCGCGGCGGCAAGGTGACCTGGCAGGCGCGCTGGCGCGACCCGACCGGCAAGCAGCGCAAGGAGTCGTTTGCCAAGCGGACGGAGGCGGTCGACCGCCTGACCGCGGTGCGGCACGCGCTGCGAACCGGGTCCTACGTCGACCCGGTAGCGGGCCGGGTCACGGTGGCGGACTGGTCGGCACAGTGGTTGGCCGCACAGGGCCACCTGAAGCCGTCGACCCGCGCCCGGTACGCAGGCATCCTCGCCCGCCAGGTGGTCCCCCGTTGGGGCACGACACCGCTCGCCGCAGTGCGGCACGCCGACGTCGCCGCGTGGGTGTCAGACCTGCCTCTCGCGCCGGCCACGGTCAGGTACGTGCACCGGGTGTTCAGCCTCCTGCTCGACCTGGCCGTGCGTGACGGCCGTCTCGCGGTCAACCCGGCGACAGGGGTGCGGCTGCCGCGGGCGCAGCCGGCCGAGAAGCGCTTCCTTGACCATGACCATGTGCGGCAGCTCGCGGACGCCGCAGGCGAGTACCGGACGCTGGTGCTGGTGCTGTCGTACACCGGGCTGCGCTGGGGCGAGGCGGCCGCGCTGCGGGTGGGTCGCCTGGACCTGATGCGCCGGCGGCTCGTGGTCGCGGAGTCGGTGACCGAGGTCCGCGGCCGACTGGTGTGGGGCACGCCGAAGTCACACCAGCAGAGGTCCGTCCCCGTGCCGCGGTTCCTGGTCGACGACCTGGCCGTGCAGGTGGCAGGCAAGGGACCCGACGCCCTGGTGTTCGCCACGCCCCGCGGTGCGGTGCTGCGCAACCTGAACTGGCGACGGGACGTGTTCGACGCCGCGGCCACGTCGGTCGGGCTGGATGGGCTGACCCCGCACGAGCTGCGGCACACAGCCGCGAGCCTGGCCGTGTCGGCGGGGGCGAACGTCAAGGCGGTCCAGCGGATGCTGGGCCATGCGTCGGCGGCGATGACGCTCGACGTCTACTCGGGTCTGTTCGACGACGACCTCGACGGGGTGGCCGAGCGGCTGGACGCGGCGTCGCGGGTTCCTGGTGTGCCCCTGGTGTGCCCCGAGGGCACCGTCACGCCGCTCACTCAGCGTGACACAGGCTCCTGACCTGCGACGATACGCGAGCCGCCTTCGGGATTCGAACCCGAGACCTACGCATTACGAGTGCGTTGCTCTGGCCAGCTGAGCTAAGGCGGCGGGACCGCCCGCGAGGGCCGATCGGTGCACGAGTGTAGCCGGGGGAGAAGTTCGGCAGCGCACCCGTCTTCGGCGCGGTTCAGGCCCGGAACGGTTGGAAGAACCGCGCGGACAGCCCCGACACACCGACTCGGTCGCGGGCCGCCTGCTTGGCCTCGTACAACGCCGAGTCGGCAAGCTCGAGGAGCCCGTCGGGGTCCGTCACTTGGGCCCCGAGGGTGGCTACGCCGACGCTGATCGTGACATGGACCATGGCGTCGCGCAGGGGCACCGCGAGGGTGCAGGCAGGGCGTATCACCTCCGCCCGGTGCGCCGCGGCCGCCAGGTCGCTGCCTGGCAGCACGATGATGAACTCCTCGCCTCCGTGCCGGACGGCGAGGTCGCCGGGTTGCAGACAGGTGGTCAGCGCGAGGGCCAGCCGCTGCAGTACCCGGTCCCCGACCCGGTGACCGTGCTGGTCGTTGACCTGCTTGAAGTGGTCGACGTCGAGCATCACGACGCTGAGCGGAAGACCGCTGGTACGGGCTGCGGCGAAGGTGTCCTCGAGGAAGTCCCGAAGGTAGCGCCGGTTGTGCAGCCCAGTGAGCTCGTCGCGGAGTGCCTGCTCGGCCATCTCGTCACGAAGCTTGCCCGATGGTCTGCAACTGTGCGGTCACGGTGGTGTTGACGTCAACGAGCAGCTCGCGTCGGTGCACGAGCTCGGTCACGTCGCGGGCCACCAGCGCCCGGCCGACGTGGCGTCCGCGTCGATCGACCAGCTCCATCGTCCGCAGGTCCAGATCGATGTCGACGGGACCGATCCGGAAGCGGTGCTCCCCGTCTTCCTCCGACGCGAGGTCGGCCAGGCCGCCCAGCGCGTCCTCGGGCCGGAGCGCCCAGCAGCGGGCGCCCGGGAGGATCTCTGCGGGCGAGCAGATCACGCGCGGCAAAGGTTGGTGTCGACCAACCGGTCCCGCTCGTCGAGTACGACCACCGAGTCGGCCAGGTGCTCCAACATGCGCGCCCGGGCGAGTGGCACCGCCTCGAACACCCCCTGGTGGAAGACCGCCCAGAAGATGACGAACGCCGTCACGAAGGCGACAGGACGCTGACGTCCACGCTCCCCGGTCCGCGCCACAGCGGGATCGCGCTGCCGAGGGCGGGAATCGCCGCCGCAGCCAGGACCGTGATGAACCCCGCTGCCGCGACCGTGATGAACTGCTGGTGCTGCGGCGCAGCCGCCAGGCGACTCCGGCCATCGCGAGACAGCTGAGCGTCGACATGGCGAACAGGGCGGCCGTCCACGACACCGCCGCACCTCGCATGTCATGCCCCTTCGGGCGGGCCCTCAAGATGTCCGCCATCGTGTTGATCGACCGCCTCGGTCCTTACCTGACGCGCACTGCGCTCGAGACGGGCCGGCCCGGGTGCGCCCCGAGTCGTGCTGGTGGTCAGTCCAGGGCCGGCTCAGGAGTCAGCACTGCAGGTCCTCGGCCGGCACGTCGCCGTCGACGAGGTAGTCCTCGACTGCGGAGTCGACGCAGTCGTTGCCCTGGCCGTAGCCGGTGTGTCCATCGCCGTCGCGGGTCACCAGCACGCCGGAGGCCAGCTGCTGCGCGAGCGACTGTGCCCACTCGTACGGAGTGGCGGGGTCACGCGTCGTGCCGACGACGACGATGGGAGCAGCGCCCTGTGCGTCGTAGGACTCGATGGGTTCCAGCGGCGGCTTCACCGGCCAGGCGCCGCAACCCGCGACCGACCACGCGAAGACCCGGCCGAACGTGGGACTGGCCTGCTCGAACGCCGGGATCGACGCTTCGACGTCGGCCGCCGTGGCCGTCGACGGCTTGTCCAGGCAGTTGACCGCCGCGATCACCTCGGCGGAGTTGTCGGAGTAGCCGGCGTCGGTGCGGGAGAGGTACTGGTCGGCGAACAGGAGCAGCACGCCGCCGTCGCCGGCGAGGGCACGCTCGAGCGCGGTGGTGAGGTAGGGCCACGACGCCTCGTCGTACAGGGGCAGCGCGACACCGTAGAAGCCCAACGCCTCGGTGAGCGGGCGCTGCGAGTCGTTGGTCGGCAACGGTGACTGGTCGAGATCCTGCAGCAGCTGTGCCACGCGCTCGACCGCCGCGTCCTGCGAGTCGCCGAGGGGGCAGTCGCCCTGGTCGACGCAGTCGGCGGCGTACGCCCGCAGCGCGGTCTCGAACCCACGGGCCTGCTCGAGGTTGGTGTCCTCGTTGGACAGGGTTGGGTCGACGGCGCCGTCGAGGACCATGCGGCCGACCTGTTCGGGGAACAGCTCGGCGTAGGTGGCGCCGATGAACGTGCCGTACGAGGCGCCGTAGTAGTGCAGCTGGCCGTCGCCGACCACGGCACGCAGGACGTCGAGGTCGCGGGCGACCTCCTCGGTCGACACGTGGGCAGCGAGGTCACCGGACCGCTTGGCGCAACCCTTGCCCAGCACCCGGACGAACCGCAAGAAGGTGCTCGCCTCGACGGCGGTGTCGGGGTCGGGATCGGCCGAGATGTAGCGATCCAGCGCGGCGGTGCCGAGGCACTCCACCGGGTCGGAGGTCCCCACGCCGCGCGGGTCGAAGCCGACCACGTCGTAGCCGTCGAGCACCGCATTGCTTGCCTCGTCGACGAAGTAGGACGTGAAGTCGACCCCGGAACCGCCTGGGCCGCCCGGGTTGACGAACAGGGTCCCCAAGGGGTCGCCGGAGGAGGCAGGTGTGCGTCGCAGCTGGAGGGTGACCGTCGCGCCCTGCGGCTCGGCGTAGTCGAGGGGTACCTCCACCTCGGCGCACTCCTGCCCGGAGCCGCAGCCGCTCCAGTCGGCGACCTGTTCGTAGAAGGGCCGCAGCGCCGGGTCGGGTGGCGTGCGGGCGTCGGGACCGGGACTGCCGCTCGACGGGGTGGGGTCGGTCGTCGAGCTCGATGCGGGGCTGGTGGGGGGGCTGGTCGCCGGGCTGTCGGCCTCGTCCACCGGCGCGGTCGAGCCGCACCCGGCGAGCAGGATCGAGACGGCGGTGACACCGGTGAACAGCCGCCACCTGCTTGGTGGGTAGGTCCTCATGCCGCCCTCCTAGCCGGCCCGTTTGACCTGCTGGTTTGCGATCAGCGTAGTTGCCCGGCGCACTCCCCGCGGGGGTTGTCGACAGGGTCAGGACCCCAGGTGAAGCATCAAGGACTCCAGTGCGAGCAGCGGGGCGGCGTTGGCGACCAGCGCGTCCCGACATGCCAGCACCGCCTCGATGCGCTCGAGGGTCCGCTCCGGGCTGCCCGACCTGGCGAGCTGAGCCACCGCGGTCACGTGCTCGGCATTGACGAGGTCGACCCGAGCGCCGGTCTGCACCACCAGGACGTCGCGGTAGAAGGACAGCAGCTCGATCAGTGCGCCGTCGATGCTGTCGCGCACGACGCGCTTCTGCCGCTTCTTGTGGTCCTCGCGCAAGGCACTGAGCGCCCCGGAGAAGCCGCGGGCTCGCGTGGCCCGGTCGCCGGCTCCCCAGGCCTTCTCGAGCTCGGCCACTTCACGGGCGTCGAGCCGGGCGGCCACCGCCTCACCCTCCTCGGTGGCGACCTCGTGCAGGTTGGTCGCCGCGGTCAAGCAGGCACCGAGGTCGCGCAGCACGGTGGGGATCGACAGCACCTCGCGCCGCCGGTTGCGGGTGGCCTCGTCGCGGGCCAGCGCGCGAGCGCGGCCGATGTGGCCCTGGGAGGCTCGCGCAGCGTAGGCGGCCATGGTCGCCGGCACGCGGTCACGGTGTTCCAGCACGTGCGCGATCGCGGCGATGGGTGGTGTGCGCAGCACCAGCGTGCGGCACCGCGATCGCACGGTGACGAGGACGTCCTCGGCGGTGGGGGCGCACAGCATCCACACGGTGCGAGGTGCGGGCTCCTCCAGGCTCTTGAGCAGGGCGTCCCCGGCGGCGTCGGTGAGCCGGTCGGCGTCCTCGACGACCAGCACCTGCCAGCGCCGCCGGGCCGGCATCATCGCGGCGTCGCGAACCAGGGCCCGGATGTCGTCGACGCCCAGGCTCAGCCGGTCGGTGCGCACCAGACGTACGTCGGGATGTGCCCCGGACAGCGCGGTGCGGCACTCCGCGCACTCCCCGCACCCGCCGCGCTCGCACTGCAGGGCGGCGGCGAAGGCCCGCGCCGCGTTGGACCGGCCGGACCCCGGCGGGCCGGTGAACAGCCACGCCGAGGTCATCCCGGCGCCCGAGCCACCAGCCAGCCGGTCCTCGGCCGCCACCACCGCCCGCCGCAGCATGCCCACCAGCGCGGGCTGGCCGACCACGTCCTCCCACACGCTCACCGAAGCGCTCCCGACATCTGGTCGGGCCAGGGGAGCAGTGGCTCCACCCGTCGCACGACGGCGGCCGCGATCTGGCCGACCGGTGCCTGCGCGTCGAGCACGAGGTAGGCAGCAGGTCGGTCCGCCGCGAGCTCGAGGAAGCGTTGCCGTACGCGCCGGTGAAACTCCTGGGGTTCGGCTTCCAGCCGGTCGCGGCCCTCGAGACGGTCCGATCCGGTGCAGGGGTCCACGTCGAGCAGCACCGTCAGGTGTGGACGCAGCCCGCGCGTGGCCCAGCGCACCAGCCACTCGAGGTCGGTGTGCGCGAGGTCCCGGCCGGCACCCTGGTAGGCCAAGGTGGAGTCGACGTAGCGGTCGGTGACCACGACGGAGCCGCGTTGGAGTGCCGGCAGCATCACCGTGTCCACGTGCTCGGCCTTGTCGGCGGCATACAGCAGGGCTTCGGTACGGGGACTGAGCGCACCGGTGGCAGGGTCGAGGAGGATGCTTCGGACGGCGGTGCCCACCGCGGTGCCACCGGGCTCGCGGGTCGAGGTCACCTCGTGCCCACGATCGCTCAACCACCGGGCGAGCAGACGCGCCTGTGTCGACTTGCCGGCGCCCTCGCCGCCCTCGAGGGCGATGAGGATCCCCGGACCATCGCTCACCGACGCCTCCTTGTCGCTCCCAGCTCACCAGACCCCGCGGCAGCGTGCGCCTGTCGTGAGCACACCGCACCGGCTGCGACGGCGAGCAGTCCGGCGGCCAGAACAGTCAGCTGGGCGCCACTGTAGGAGAGGCGGCCGACACCGGGGACGGGCAGCTCGTGGGCGCCGACGAGCCCCGCCGTCAGCGGCGCCAGCGCGAGCACGAGGGCGAGGGCCAGACGCGCCAGCGACTGGACGAGGGCGAACGTACGCCCGCGCAGTGACTCTTCCACCTCTACCCCGAGCAGCGTGTAGCCGGTGATCCAGGCAACCCCCGCAGCGAAGCCGAGTGCCGCGACCAGCGCCGCGACCAGCGCCATCACGGGCACCAGCGCCACGGCGACCAGCAGGGCGCCTGCGGCCACCAGGGCCAGACCGAACATCCCGGGCCGCGGGACGGACGGGAGCACCCGCGGTCCCGACCACATGCCGGCGCCGAGACCAGCGAAGACCGAGCCGAACAACACGCCGTATCCAGCATCGGAGGCGCCGAGGTCGTCGACGAGCACCCGCCCCAGGCCGATCACGACCCCACCGGTCGCGAAGGCCGCCACGATGCCGCCGACGAGGTTTCGCACGAGCGGGGTCCGCCAGCTGTACGCCCACCCGGCGGTGATGTCGGCGAGCACCGAGCTCCCGGTGTCCATGCCCGCACGTGGCACGGGGCCGATGCGCAGGCAGAGCAGACCGGCGGCGACGAGGCAGACCGCGTTGACCCACATGGGCAGCGCGACCGGACCGCCGAAGCCCCAGCCCCACCGCGCCTCGACGAGGTCTGCCAGCTGCGACAAGGCGACGAACAGGCCAGCGGCCGGCAGCGCGGAACCGTACGTCGTGGTCAGGTTGAGCCGGTTGGCGTCGGCGAGCCGTGCCGGCGGGACCAGCGCCGGGACGGTGGCGTCCTTGGTCGGCAGCCACAGCATGCTGGCCACTTCGACGAGCACGGTGGCGACGTACACCCAGGTGAGGGTGTCGACGAGCGGGATGGTGGCGAACAGCAGCCCGCGCGCCACGTTGCCGACGACCAGCGTGGTGCGCCGGTCCAGCCGATCGGCGACGTAACCGGCGAACGGGCCGACGAGCATCGCCGGCAGCACCCGCAGCAGCAGCACCCCGGCGATGGCGAAGCTCCGCTCCCCCGCGCCGTCTCCCGCGGCGGCGTTGGCGTAGGCGGTCAACGCGAGCAGTCCGACCCAGTCACCCAACCCCGACAGCCCCAACGCCACCCACAGCCGGCGGAAGGCGACGATCCGCAGGACCCCGGACACCCCGGGCGGGATGACGGGCGAGGCCTCGGGCACCGACCCAGGCTAGCTTTCGCGTGCCGAGTCAAGGGTGGCGACGGGGCGTGACGCAGTCGCCGGGCACGCCTTGGGGCGTCCGGTTGCGTTTGCGATGAAGAGCGTTGTGCTGGAAAGGGTTCAGCGGTGGGCCG
>JAABUN010005557.1_pt1 | contig 15500 bp, 16 predicted proteins | sample 5559311 | NCBI WGS metagenome assembly JAABUN01 (sample SAMN10711877, study PRJNA513370) | rock metagenome | isolation source: Antarctica rocks | place: Antarctica: Victoria Land, Siegfried Peak sud
CAGCTCCACCGCACCGAGCTTGAACTCCATGTCGTACTGCTTCGTCACCCTTTTGCCCATCGTAGACCTCTCTCCCGCAGGATTGTAGTTCCTGCTTTCGGTGTCTACTTAGGCCGACTAAGACCATTTTGTTCACCGTGTCCGGGACGACCAAGGCTTGCTCAGCCATCGCACCGTCCAAGCTAGTCGCGGCAACCAGACTGACCCGTTCTTTCTCGCCTTTGGGCCTGGTGTCGTACACCCGCTCACGACTCGACGCCCAACCGTACTCGCGGCTCTGTCCGACGTAAACAGTGGTTTCAGCTATGAAGACAAGCTTGGTAACATCTTTTTCGGCAGCCTCTTCGCGGTAGATTTGACGTTTTAGCTCATCTCGCTCGGTGGAAATGAAGCTCTTTTTTTATGTGTAATGCCCAAGCGTTTGAGGTAACTGCCTAGCGCCGACTTCTTGAGCTTGATACCTGTCTCTTTCGCCAACTCTTCAGCGCGCTGCTCGAGAGTCCAATCGGTATGCGCCTCGACCTGACGTCTCAAAATCTCACACTCGGTTTCTCCCAAGGCGCGTGCTTTACCCGGTCTAGCATCAGCCGCCAACTTCCCAGACGCCTCACGTTGCAGGTAACGTCTTACCGAGCGTCTACTTAAATCGTAGCGTTTTGCTACTGAGCGTTGACTTTGCCCTGCTTTTACAGCTTCTACAACCCGTTCCCTTAGATCAATCGAATACGCTCGCATTGCTGAGTCTACTATGGGCATGTGCTCGTGGAGTTGCTAGCATAACCAGGCAGGAGCGGAGGCAGCGCAAAGAGACAAAATCCGGCGAATTCAACGAGCCAGGACTGTGGAAAAAGCGCTGTCACCCATGAGGTAAACAAAGCGTTGCGCCACAGACACGTTTTCTCAGCTTTGATGACCGGAGTATCTACTAGCACTCGAGGTTATTATTTGGGTAACACATTCACACGGCAAGGGGTAACGCGGTCAGCGCAGCACCTATCAGGGCACTGTCGCTACCTGCTGACGCTTGAACTATGGTTACGTCCTGGCTTTGCTCCGCCCAAACGTAGGTATAAACGGCTTCTCGGAATACATCCCAGTAAAATCCTTCAGCAGATCCCAGACCCCCTCCCACAACCACTGCTTCCGGGTCAAGAACGTCAATTATCCAGGCCGTCTTGTTAGCAAGCGCCTCGGCAGCCGTGCGAACGATAGCTCGAGCAGCGGCGTCTCCTCTCTCAGCAGCTTTAAGTATGTCTTTTCCGTGACCAACGCGCTTCGTCGTTTTCACGTAATACCGTTCAATGAGTGCGGGACCTGATGCAAATGACTCCAGCACCACGCCGGGGGAGGTTCCGTGCTTATTGATAATTAACTGAGGACTGCTTGCCATTATGAGGGCGTTGCCACGCGCCCCCTTGAAGGGTTTGCCGTCGATTACGAGGCAGCTGCTAATACCTGTACCGACGGAGATATACACAAATTGCCGATACGGTTTGCCCGCGCCGAGCATCGCTTCGGCGAGTGCCGCTGCCCGCACGTCTGCCTCCAAAACGGTGGGGGCTAAGGATTCAAAGAAAGTCTGGACAGGTAGGTCTCGCCAGGCAATCAGGTTATCACTCTGTACCACTCCGTCCAGACTTACAAGTTCAGCCACCGCAATGCCTATACCCATAACTTTGAAATTAAGTTGTTTGGCGTCCTCTAGAAGTTTCTCTGCCAAATGCCGCGTTTTTTCTAAGAGCTTCTTTCCATCGGACTCCGTGTCTGTGGGAACAATACGTTTTTTGATTATGTGACCCGTGTCCGGCATCACAAGACCGGCTGCGGTCTTAGTACCACCGACATCTATTCCCATTAGGCACGTGCGCACTTGTGGCTCATCAGGTACGGCAGAGCTAGGCATCCGGAAAGTAATCTGGTGCAACACCGCAGATAAACTCAACCGGCTCAGCCGACATGTTGTAGTACTGGTGCGGGCTGCCTTGTGGTAGGTAAAAGCCATCTTTGGGACTTAACTCGAACCAGTTTTGCCCATCGGTTTCATGAGAGAGGAGGTTGAGGGTACCGTTCAAAACGTAAAGGCTTTCGTCACCTCCATGCTCTTGCACATCAGTGTATTCGCTTGGCAATAATTTTATTTTCGTGACGGTCAGGTGTTCGGTCGCAACGAGAACACCTGTGAGTGTGCGTTGACTTTTGCCTTCTAGACGCCACATGGTATTCGCTTCTGTTACCACTCGAATACTGTGTTGTGCTCTAGCATCCGCTTCGGCGAGGGGCCAGGATTTCATCCATTGGTCTTGGGTATAGCGAGGATTGGTCAGGTTAGCTTTAGTCTGCGCGTACTTTCCGGAGGTTCCGGTCGAGGGGGGTGGCGAGAAGTACTCGAGCACCCGAAGAGGGTCTAGGCTGCGATTAAACACGTGATGCCACGTATCCCGCCTGAAAAAAGCTGCTTCGCCGGGATTTACAGGGTGAACTTCACCTGTCTCTGGATTACAAATCACCATGACACCGCTAAGGACATAAAGAAGCTCGTCCGCCGCAAAGATTGTTCTGAAAGAGTCGCTGTGACGGAAACTGCTCATCGGCATCAAGCCAAAAAGGAGTTGGTGAATTTGGCTGCTCGACACGTAGATCCAGTCGGCGACCTGTCCAGCCTCCTTATCACCCCAGAGGTATCGTGTGACCTTTTCGTAGGGTATGTGCGTGGGCTTGTCGAAGGTGGGACGTGGGGAAGGAGAGTAGGCCATCAGCTGTGACTCCTGTCGTGAACGAGGTGGGCTTGAGTAGTTTCTTGGGTAACGAACTGCAGGGGTTCAAAACGACTTGTGAGCGTTTTCGTCTGCCCGTCCTTGCCGGCCTCCAGGGCTTTCATCATTATTTCAAGTACGTGGTAAGCGTGCTCGGGCGTGATGAGCGGACGCTCACCCGTGTTAATGCAGTCGATGAGATGCCTGAGGCCGTCGGTCCAGGGCCAGGAGGGATTGGTCTCGCCGAAAACTTGCCACGCGCCGACGCTGTTTTTCCAGAGCTCGTACCCTTCAGGCGACCAGTCATCCCCCATCATTTGCAGCGTGCCTTCCGTTCCGTAAAGTTCGACAGCGGGGCTGCGATACTTTTGCATTGAAAAGCCTGTGGTGACGGTGGCAAAAAGGGTATTCTCGAATTCGATAAGTAGCTGAAAGTTGTCGGCTGTATCGACTTTAATGAGTTCCCCGTCGACGACCCGCTCGGGTATCGCAGTTCCGGTCATGGCGGTGACGCGCTGGGCGGGTCCCAGTAAGCCGGTGAGGCTGCTAATGCTGTAAACACCAAGATCAAACAATGGACCACCGCCCGAGCGGTAAAACCACTTACCCCACCAGGGTCCCGCCCAGCCGTAACGTGCCCGTGCCAGGTGAACGGAGCCTATCGTTCCGCTGTTCAGGTGATGCCAGATCGTTTGGAAAGTTTCACTTAGTATGACGTGGGGGGCACACAGCAAATATCCCTTGCTGGACTTGGACAGCTCGACAAGTCTCTTGGCCTCTTCGAGAGTAACGGCCATGGGTTTTTCAACCAGTACGTGCTTGCCCGCCTCGAGCGCAGCTTTTGAAATAGGTCCGTGCTCAGGCATTGAGGTTAGAACAATGATCAGGTCTACGTCGGCGGCGTTGATGACGTCTTCGTAGCGCGTAGTGAAACGAGCATCTGGAAAAAGCTGGGCTACCTCAGCGCGTTTGTCACGTATTACGTCACAGGCCACAGTCACCTTAATACGCTTTTGATACTCGAGCGTTTGCATGAGGTGTGCGTAGGCATGCATCATTACATTGCCGCACCCTACGACACCGACGTTTACTATCTTGCTCACTCTCTGCCTCCTAACTCAGTTTATTGACAAATTCGGGTCAGTAATATATCCTTAAGTATCACTTGTAACAACCAGTTATAACATGAAAAGCGCAGGAGGGTTCATGAAGACCGAACTGGCACAGGGCAACAGCGAACCGCTGTACCACCAGCTGAAAAATGTACTTTTAAGCAAAGTTCGTTCCGGTGAATGGAAACTTCACAGTCAAATCATGTCGGAGCGTGAGCTGTGCAGTGAGTACGGCGTAAGCCGCACTACGACACGTCGGGCCATCACGGAACTCGTTGATAGAGGTTGGTTATACACCGTAGCGGGCAAAGGAACTTACATTAGCGATCCGCCGCTGCAACAGGCACTAAAATCAATGACATCCTTCAGTGAAGACCTGAAAAGTCAGGGGATTTCGGTTCACTCAAAAGTATTGCAGGCAGAGCGGCTTGAAGCCAATAGTTACTTAGCCGATAAACTAGCTCTCAAGCTTTATTCCCCTGTTTTTTGTCTTAAGCGTGTTCGCTTCGCGGCTAACATTGCTATCGCTTTGCAGACAGCTTACCTGCCAGAACACCTCTGCCCAAGTTTACTCAGGCAAGATTTCAGTGAAGCTTCACTTTACAAAACCTTACGTACGCTCTTTAACCTGAGTCTCACCCAGGGACACACGAGCATCAAAGCGCTGCTGGCGACGGACGAACAGCGGGCAGCGCTGAACCTACCTAAGCATTCAGCCGTTCTCAAAACAGTGGCAGTAAACCATTTGAGAGACGGCACACCTATCGAATATTGCGAGTCCATTTTTCACGGCGAACTTTATGAGCTTACCTCGACAGAGTGGCAAGACAAAATCACCGAGAGTGCCTTGGCAAGGAGAGTTGACGACTGAAATCGAGCAGGTAGCTTTGACGGTAACGCATGGTTGAAGCCAAAACCAAGGAGGTAGGTATGTCACAAGATTCAAAACGTACCCTGTTCACGCGAACCAACCTCTATCTAGGCAACTTTGAGGAGTTGATTAGGAACTTGGGACCCAACCTTACCCGAAGAAGTGTATATTATGAGCAGCATTTGCTTCTACAACCTGAGCTTGTGGTGCATGGTTCGTGCGGTAGCGACCTCCACCCAGACGTCTGAAAGGAGTTTGACGACATCCCGGTATCCCGTGATCCTGTACGCCCTGATTCACTAAGGAGTCATTTGATGACAAAACGGTGGACACTACGATTGATCGTTCTCTTAATATCTGTGTTAATCTGCACTACCCAGGCCCAAAACCCATCTGACGGCTACCTAACGGTGGCGACCCAGCTGCAAGCCACTTGGACTCGTAACTTTAACCCGTTCGTAGCCGACAACCGTTTCCCGACGAACAGCGGCGTTTATGAACCTTCGATGATCTACAACACGATTAACGGTGAACTTGTTCCCTGGCTCGCCACCGGGTACGCCTGGAGCGACGACAACAAAACCCTTACGCTTACCTACCGGGAAGGTGTTCAATGGTCTGACGGGCAGCCCTTTAGCGCTAAAGACGTCGCCTTTACGTTTAACCTCATTAAAAACAAGGCCGGACTTCAGGGCGCTGTTAGCGGTGCTATGAACGGCGACAACGCCTACGTTGCTACGGTAGCTGCGCCGGACGATACAACGGCGGTTTTTACCTTCAAGCGCGTTTTTACTCCTGGTCTTTACGACATCGTCGGTCAGATGGTCGTCCCTGAACACATTTGGAAAGATGTAGAGGATCCCGTTACGTTCTTGAACGAGACCCCGGTCGGGACCGGCCCCTTTACCGAAGTGACGCAGTTTCAAAACCAAATCTACGCAGTGGGCAAAAATCCGAACTACTGGCAAGAGGGTAAACCTTACATTGCCGGCCTGCGCTTCCCGGCCTTTCCCGGCAATGACCCGGCCAATCTTGCCCTCATCAACGGCGAGGTGGACTGGGCGGGCAACTTTATTCCCGACATCGAGCGCACCTATGTCAGCAAGAACCCCGATAACTACGGCTACTGGTTCCCGCCGACGGGCGCAACTGTTATGCTCTACCTCAATACCACCGAAAAACCATTTGATAATCCGGATGTTCGTAAAGCCGTCAGCATGGCGATTAACCGCGAACAGATCGTTAACGTCGCTATGTACAACTACACCAAGCCTGCCGACGTGACGGGCCTCAGCGACGCCTACCCGAGCTTTAAGGTAGAGGAGCCGAGCAGCCTGGTGGACACGGACTGGACACAGTACGACGTGGCAAAGGCCAACGAGATGCTGGACGCAGCGGGCCTGACGATGGGTTCTCGCGGTACGCGCACGCTGGCGGACGGCACGCCTCTAAGTTTTGACATCAACGTCGTGTCGGGCTGGACCGACTGGGTTTCGGCAGTCAATATCATCGCCCAAAACTTAAAAGCCGTCGGCATCGACGCGACCGTCAAAACCTACGACTACAGCGCCTGGTTCGACCGCGTGCAAAAGGGGGAATTCACAGCCTCTATCGGTTGGAGCAGCAGCGGCGCAACCCCCTTCAATTATTATCGCGGGCAGATGTCCGAACTTTCCCTGGAACCCATCGGTACAGACTCAGGGGAGAACTGGCAGCGTTACACCAATCCCGAAGCCGACAAGCTCCTAAACGAGTTTGTATCAACCTCGGATCCGGCAAAGCAGCAGGAGCTTGCCACGCAGTTACAGCAAATCTTCGCCGAAAACGCCCCCGCCGTTCCGCTTTTCCCCGGCCCGCAGTGGTATGAATACGACACCACGAACTTCACCGGATTCCCCAGTGCTGACGATCCCTACGCAATTGGCTCTCCCTTTACCCCGGAGCAGCTTATTGTGATGACAACGATTAAACCCAAATAGCTGTCGGGGGCGCTCTCGAGTGCCCCCTTGCTCGTTCAACCGCCTCCGTGTGAAAGTTGTCGATGACCTTTTCACCGGGTCTCTTGCTACCCGCAACCGACCGGGGCAGGTGCCAGCACACACCAGCGTAGAAAGGATACAAGACGCTTATGAGTTACGTTTTACGGCGGCTGGGTTTTTACGCTGTCGCAGCGTGGGCCGCACTTACGCTCAACTTTATTATCCCCAGGTTGATGCCCGGCGACCCTGCCTCAGCCATCTTTGCCCGTTTCCGCGGCCAACTGAGGTTCGAGGAGATTGAGGCGCTCAAGCAAGCCTACGGTTTTACCGACGCACCCCTTATCGGCCAATATTTCGAGTACCTTTCAAACGCCGTGCGTGGAAACTTCGGCATCTCGATTTCGGCTTTTCCGGCACCCGTTACCAGCGTGATCGCCACCAGCCTCGTGTGGACGCTGCTTTTGGGCCTCACCGCGCTTATCATCTCATTTTTGGTAGGCAACGCTCTCGGCGTTCTTTCCGCCTGGCGGCGCGGCGGCTGGGTAGATAACATCTTACCACCCATCATGATTTTTGTCGGCTCCTTCCCGTTTTTCTGGTTGGCGCTGGTGGCGCTTTTTTTTCTCGGGTTTCAGTTCGGTTGGTTTCCCATGCGGCACGCCTACAGCGACCAACTCGCGCCGGGGTGGGACTGGGAGTTTGTCCGGAGCGTTTTTACCCATCTGCTACTGCCTGCGGGCACGATAGTACTTGTCTCTATCGGCGGTTGGGTTTTGGGGATGCGAAACACTATGATCAACATTTTGGGCGAAGACTACATCACCATGGCCGAGGCCAAGGGACTCAAGCAAGGACGCATCATGCTCCACTACGCGGCCAGAAACGCGCTTCTACCCAACGTCACCGCCTTCGGGATGTCTTTAGGTTTTGTGCTGAGCGGCCAGATCATCGTCGAGACGGTGTTCTCTTATCCCGGTCTCGGCTACCAACTTATCCAGGCCGTCTCCAACCTTGACTATCCGCTTATGCAGGCGATCTTTCTGATGATTACGCTGGCCGTTTTGGGCGCGAACCTGCTCGTCGACCTCCTTTACGTGCGGCTCGACCCGCGCGTGCGGACGGGTTAGGGGGGCGTGATGGCGGACAGAACGCAGGATCAGAACTTAGAGATTCAACCCACCCTCACCGGTCAGGTCGCGCCCGCCCCCACCCAGGCCGAAGCCAAGGCGCGTCTAGGCTGGCTCCGGCGGCTTCTTCGCAACCCCAAGTTGGTTTTGGGCGCGACGATCCTCCTGCTCTTTATTGCAGCCGCCGTACTGGCCCCGGTTATCGCACCGGGCGACCCTGCTGGTTTCGTTGCCTCACCCCACCAGCCCCCCTCGGCTGAGTACCCGCTGGGTACCGAAGGACAAGGTAAGGACGTGTTCGCGCAGACCGTTTGGGGGTCTCGCATCTCGCTCGCCGTCGGATTCTCGGTAGGTATCTTGGCGACCCTGATCGGCGTCATCATCGGTATGACCTCCGGGTACTTCGGGGGACGCGTAGACGACCTCTTATCGCTATTTACCAACGTCGTCCTAATTATCCCCGGTCTGCCCTTACTGGTGGCGCTGGCCGCCTTTTTGCCGCCCGGCAACGTCACCGTGGTGCTGGTCTTGACGGTGACCGGTTGGGCTTGGCCGGCGCGTGTGATGCGCTCTATGACCCTGTCTTTACGCGAGAAAGATTTTGTGGCAGCGGCGCTGGTCAGCGGCGAGCGTCAGGGACGTATCATCTTTAGAGACATCTTGCCCCATATGACCTCGGTGATCGTCGGTAGCTTGATTGGCACGACGATCTACGCCATCGGTGCGGACGCGGCCCTAAGTTTTCTGGGTTTTACCAACGTGAGTCAGGTAAGCTGGGGGACTAACCTGTACTGGGCGCAGAACAATGCAGGGCTCTTGGTCGGTGCCTGGTGGACCTTTATCCCGTCGGGGCTCTGCATCGCGCTGGTTGCGTTTGCCCTGTCTTTAATCAACTACGCGATGGACGAAATTACCAACCCGCGCCTGCGAGCCGAAAAGGAAATCACCGATGTCACTGTCAAGCAGAAAAACCGTGGCACCCTCGCCACCCCCGTCGTCAGGCAGAACCAACCGTAAGCTGCTCTCCATCAGCGACCTACACGTCCGCTACGCCACCGAACGCGGCCCCGTGCGGGCCGTCGACGGGGTCTCGTTCGACATTGCGGCGGGTGAAATCTTCGGGCTGGCGGGCGAGTCGGGGAGCGGCAAGTCTACCATCGCGCAGGCCATTCTCCGCATCCTCCGCCCACCCGCTGTAATTACCGGCGGGCAGGTCTTATTTGACGGCGAAGATGTGCTGGACATGAACCGGGAGGGGCTCGAGCGCTTTCGTTGGCGAGCGGTCTCGATGGTTTTTCAAAGCGCCATGAACGCCCTTAACCCGGTGATGACGATGGGCGAGCAGATCATAGACGTGCTGGCGACTCACAAAAAGATGCCCCGCCGTGAGGCGAGAGAACGCGCCGCGCACCTTTTAGACCTGGTCGGAATTGAGAGCAGCCGCTTAGACGCCTACCCGCACCAGCTCTCGGGGGGGATGCGGCAACGCGCGATCATCGCTATCGCGCTCGCCCTCGAGCCCCCGCTCATGATCATGGACGAACCCACCACGGCGCTCGACGTGGTAGTGCAAAAAGAGATCATGCAGCAGATCGAAACGCTTAAAGACGAGCTCGGCTTCTCGATTCTTTTTATCACCCACGACTTGTCGCTGTTGGTCGAGTTCTCGAACCGTATCGCCATCATGTACGCGGGCGAGATCGTCGAACTCGCCCCCGCCCGTGAGCTTTTTGAAACCCCCCTACACCCCTACACCCAGGGCCTGATGAATTCGTTTCCGGCGATCAGCGGTCCCAAAAAGAAACTTTCAGGTATCCCCGGCGCACCCCCCGATATGGTCAAGCCGCCCCCCGGCTGCCGCTTCCACCCGCGCTGCACCGTCTGCGAGCCGCTCGAAACGCAAGCCCTACCGAAGCTGCGTGAGGTCAAACCCGGCCACTACGTCGCCTACCACCCAGGGATGCCGCTGCCGGAGGGCGCGGCCTAGTCGCCCGATGAGGTGTTTATGATGTCTGAGACGCTGACCGAAACACGCCGGGGGCTGCAACCCGGTCAACGCGAGACCCCGGTGCTCGAGGTGCGCCGCCTGAGTAAGCGGTTCCCGGTCGGCGGGATGTTCGCGCCTAAATACGTGCACGCTTTAGAGGATGTGTCCTTTGCCATCGGCTACGGTGAGATCGTCGCGCTGGTAGGCGAATCGGGCAGCGGCAAATCGACGACGGCACGCCTTTTGGCCCGCCTTATGCCGCCTACCGAAGGCGAGATTTTTTTTAAGGGTAAAGCTATCCTCAAAGAGGAGCCGCGCGTCGCGTCGCTGGGCTACCGCAGCGACGTGCAGATGATCTTTCAGGACCCGTTCGGCTCACTTAACGCGGTGCATACGATTGGCTACCACTTGGAGCGCCCGCTTCTTATCCACCAAAAGGCGCACGGCGCGCGGGCGCTACGCGACAGAGTTTTAGAACTCCTCACCACCGTCGGCCTAAACCCCGCTGGCGACTTTGCCCAAAAGTATCCGCATCAGCTTTCGGGCGGGCAGCGCCAGCGCGTCGCCATCGCCCGCGCGCTGGCGGTAGACCCCGAAATCATCTTGGCCGACGAGCCCATCTCGATGCTCGACGTGTCTATTCGGATGGGCGTCTTAAACCTCATGGCGCACCTTAAAGAAGAGCGCGGTATCGGCTACCTTTATATCACCCACGACATCGCCAGCGCCCGCTACATCAGCGACCGGACCATCGTCATGTACGCCGGGCATATGGTCGAGGGGGCTGAAAGCGAAGCCCTTATGCGGGAGTCCGCCCATCCCTACACCAGGCTCCTGCTCTCAGCGGTTCCTAACCCACACGCGGGGCTAAAGAGACGCCAAACGGAAGCGCGCGGTGAAATCCCCTCGCTGATCGACCCGCCGCCCGGTTGTCCTTTCGCCGCTCGCTGCCCTAAAGTGATGGACGTGTGCCGACAGACGATGCCCGGCGTCGAGTGGGTGGGCGCTGAGCACTGGGTACGGTGTCACCTCTACGGCCCTGGCGGGCACACCATGCCGGAAAAGCTTTTGGTAGCAGCGTCGTAGAGAGCGGAGACCGGTTTCGCAAGCGGGTAATTGGAGGGCCTGCTACGGTGATACTACCCCACTAAAACGGAGCCTAAGTTGAGCCTCTAAACTTGAAATGGAGGCGAAATGAAAGAGCGTAGAGTCTACACAGCAGAGTTCAAACAAGATGAACTTACTTCGTGACCGTCGAACACGCTAGACACGTCATCGAAATTATCGAAGCTGCCTACCACCGCTCAGCAGAACCAGGCGAAACGCAAACGCTTCAAACGAGCTTTTAGGAGACGTCATGGCAAGCATTAAAATCGCGTACATCGGCGGCGGCAGCACGCGTGGACCGGGCACCTTAGCCTCTTTCATTGAACAGGGCGAGAGTTTTGCCGGTTCAGAGATCGTGTTGATTGACCTGAGCGAGGAGCGGCTCGAGCTGGTCAAAAAGCTGACCGACAAGATGGCAAAAGTCAAGGGCGTTGACCTTAAAGTTTGCACCACCACCAACCGGCGCGACGGCCTGCGGGACGCGCAGGCGGTCCTGTCGAGCTTCCGCCCCGGCGGCTTTGAGGCGCGGTATTTGGACGAGAGCATTCCCCTCAAACACGGGATCATCGGGCAGGAGACGCAGGGGCCGGGCGGGTTTTTTATGGCGCTCCGCTCGGTTCACGTGATGAAAGGCATTATCGAGGATATGGAAGCGGTGTGTCCGAACGCCCGCCTCTTTAACTACACCAACCCCGTGAATATCATTGCCGAGGCGGTTACGCACCACAGCGACATCCCCACTGTTTCACTCTGTGAAGGCCCTATCACCTTTCCACGCGAGACGGCGCAGTTGGCCGACCTCGACCCCGACAAGCTCGATACCGTGATGATCGGCCTCAACCACGGCTCGTGGTCGGTACGCCACACCTACGACGGCGGCGAGGACTTTATCGCACTGGTCGAAAACGCCTACGAGCGTAAAAAAGATACGGACATGGACCCTAGGGGCAAGCGCCTTTTGGAACTCACCGCCGTGATGGGCAGCGTACCCGCGCAGTACTTTCTCTACTACTACTACCGCGACGAGATCACCCAGGAACTCCGCAACAAACCGACCACGCGGGCGCAGGACATCATGGCCGCCGTGCCCGACTATTGGCGGCACTACCGCGAACAGGCGGAGACGGCCAACCCACACCTCGACCCCGCACTGTCAAGGGGCGGCATCAACGAGTTGGAGCTTGCCATCGACGTGATGGACGCCGTTTACAACGACCGCAAAGAGGTTTGGACGGTGAACGTACCCAACCGTGGCGCTATCGCAGACTTTCCCGACGACCTGGTGGTAGAGGTGCCGAGTTATGTGGACCGCCACGGCGTTACACCTATTGCGTCCGGTCACCTGCCCAAACACGTCGCCGGTCTTACCAAAATGCTCGGTGAGTATCAGGCGCTTACCGCTGAAGCGGCTTGGTGCGGCACGCGCAAAGACGCGGTTCGCGCCCTGGCCTCGAACCCGCTCGTTATGTCTCTGAGCAAAGCCGAAGCGCTGTATGGTGAGATGGCGGCGGCGCTTAAAGACTATTTGCCTGAGCGCCTACTAACTTAACATGGTGCACTTTGTTTCTTTCCTTCGCGCTGGGACGGAGAGGTTTATTCTCAGCGCGGACGAGCCGCCTTGTAACGTAGCCACGCAGATGAGTTCCAAAATGCTGCTCGAGGCGGCCCTCTACATTTGCACCGAACGGCAGACCTTTGCCCGCCCCCCCTGCTCCGGCAACTTTCTCAGCCACAGCTATCACGGCCCCTCGGCAGAAGAAGCGCAACTCGAGCGTGACGGCTTTGCCCCAAATGTGACGACCACCTCACTCGCTAAAGGATCGCTGACAGTCGCGTACCGGCACGACCCTTGGAACAGCTGAGGTGACGCCGTGAATCCGGCGCACACCATCGACCTCGTGGTTCTGGAGGATTACGCCGCGCTGAGCCGTGTGGGGGCGGCGCGCGTTGCTGAGCTTTTCCGCGCCAAGCCGGACGCTGCCGTAGTGGTGGCGACGGGCAATACGCCTATGGGACTCTACCGAGAACTCGCCGCGAAGCGGGCCGCACGTGTCTTCGGCCCGGGTGAGCTCAAGGTATTTCAGCTCGACGCTTATCTGGGACTCGCTCCCGACGACCCGCGCTCGCTCTACCGCTGGACGAAAGAAGCGTTTCTGGACCCGCTCGGTATTCAGCCGCAGCAGGTCGTCAAACTACCTGGCGACAGCCCTGACCCGGCAGCGGCCTGCCGCGCCTACGACGACGCGGTGGTGCGAGCAGGTGGGTTCGACCTCGCCATTTTAGGATTAGGTCCGAACGGACACCTCGGCTTCAACGAGCCGCCTTCACAGCCAACCGACAAGACGCGCGTCGTTTCTTTGAGCGAAGCGAGCCTCGAGAGCAACGCCCGCTATTGGGGTGGACAGGGGCGCGTGCCGAAGCAGGCGCTCACAGCAGGGATGAACGTGCTGCTCGCGGCTAAAGAGATCGTGCTGCTCGTGTCGGGCGCGCACAAACGTGACGTCCTCGTCCAAGCGTTGGCAGGTCCCGTGACACCTGACTTACCCGCCTCGTACTTGCAAACCTCGAGCAAGGTGACGGTGCTTGCCGACCGAGCCGCCTGGGACGAACATGGCTAGCTACGTCCTGGGCGTGGACGGCGGCAGCAGCAAAACCGTCGCTCTGGTGGCGACCCCGGGCGGTTGCGTCGTCGGCGCGGGGCGCAGCGGACCGGGCGACATTTACGACGGTGGAGAAGCTGCTTTTGACGCCGTCCGAACCGCTGTAAGCGGTGCTCTTAAAGAGGCTGGCTCGAGTAAAGATGCGCCCACTTACAGCGTGTTCAGCATGTCAGGTGCGGACTGGCCGGAGGACTTCGACCTCATCCACAGCACTTTAGAAGCGGACGGTCTAAGCCCGCTACGCGTCGTCAACGACGCCGTCGGCGCACTCTATGCGGGGCTGCCGGACGGTCCCGGCGTCGTCGTGGCCTGCGGTACGGGCGCGGCCACGGGCGGGCGTGGCGCAAACGGTAAACTCTGGCACAGTAGCTTCTGGCAGGAACCGCAAGGTGGTTACGAATTGAGTGTAAAAACGCTGCACGCCGTGTTTCGCTCACACTTGGGCGTGGGTTCGCCTACGACGCTGACCGAGCCGGTCTTAGCGGTTCTCGGCGTGCCTAGCGTCGAGGCGGCGCTCCACCTCTACACGGCGCGCGCCAAACCTCACCCCTCACGTTGGGCCGGACTCACACGCACGCTTCTGAACGAGGCCGAAAAAGGCGACGCCGTTGCCAGGCACATCGTCGAAACACACGCCCGGGCGCTCGGGGACTACGCGCTCGTGGCCGCGCGGCAGGTAGGAATCGAAACCGTACCGTTCACCCTCGTGCTTACAGGGGGCATTTTTAGGCATCCCTCGAGCTTGTTGACAGACACCCTTATCACTCGGGTCAAGCGTGAAATCCCTGAGCTCACCGTGATTAAAAGTCAGCTCGAGCCTGTTTTCGGCGCAGTTGTCCTCGCACTCCAAGAAACCGGGCGTGAGGCCGGTCCGAGTGTGCTCGACGCGCTAAGGCGCACCTCGCCCCCGCGAGAGTTTTTTACGACCTAAACTTCGGCCTCCAAGAAGTGATCGGGATATAACGCCAGTGATCAGCGCAGCCACCAACCTGGCAGGCGTGCTCGTCGCTGCTTCTCTTGGCCCCAACCGATTGGCTCATCGCCACTTTTGATGAAGCTGGTCACTAAAGCGGAGAGCGATACAGTACTCGAGCCCGCAAAAGATCGAAGTTGGCGCGACCATACATCTGCCGCTTGATGGTTTTAAGCCGATTGACCTGGCCCTCAAGCTGGCCGTTGCTCCAGGGATACTTCATGGCGTTATGGACGGCGTCTTAGTCTTTAAGGATATGTGCCGCGAAGTTCCGTACCTCTAGAACATCACAGATTCGGGCTTCTTCGAGCCAGCCGGGAAAGTCATCAGCCTGCTGGGTCTTGAGCAGGTGACAGAACCGGGTTGCGTAATGTTGCAACACTTGGGCGTCAGGACACAACTCAAGAAACGCTTTGACGAATCGTTGCTGTTTAGGTTCTAGCTCTTGTGCTTCTTGAAGCAGCCAGTAACTCAGTTGACCGGGCGAGGGTTTTCGGAAAGGGTTTTGCCGCAACCTTTCACACTCAGCCCGAGTCAGCCGACGAAGCTGTTGCACATAACGTTTCACCATGGCCCGTTTACCCGTGTACCCCTGTGCTTTCAGTTCCCGCCAGAGTTGGCTGATGTTGTGGCATCCTTCAAGCCAGCGCCGGTGAAGGGAGTCGACGAAGGGTGCCAGCATGCCTAGAGTGCTGGTTCTATCGCGTCGTTCCGGAAACGCTCCTGCCGCCAGATAAGCAATGACCGTCCCCCGCCCCATACCGAGGTGCCTTGCGATTTCGCTTTTAGACTTACCCTGTCGGAAAAGCTCTACTACTGAGACTGCAAAGTTGTGCTGGGGTGCATACATAGTGGGTGTTATTATGCAGTAGGGTTGGTCCGTAGGAGGATCAAAGCCTTAAGACCTTTTAGAAACAAAGCGAGGTTTTGC